>Ga0194127_10007205_pt1 | contig 12369 bp, 6 predicted proteins | sample TA2KigC100mmetaG_FD_148624 | JGI IMG/M metagenome (GOLD analysis project Ga0194127, IMG submission 148624) | Freshwater microbial communities from Lake Tanganyika, Tanzania - TA2015036 Kigoma Deep Cast 100m | ecosystem: Environmental > Aquatic > Freshwater > Lake | place: Tanzania: Lake...
GCCGCTGGCGACCCTGGCGCTGCTGGTGCTGGTGTGGCCCCTGGTCTCGGGCCGGGATCTCGGCTGGGGCGTCACCCGCGAACCGCTGTGGCGCCGCTACCTCGGCTGGGGCGTGGCGGCGGGACTGGCGGGGCTGGTGCGGCCGGAATTCCTGCTGCTGGCGCCGGCCGCCCTGCCCGTGCTGCTGTGGTTCGAGTATTACCGCGCCAGCGCCGTCGGCGGGGTGAAGGCCCGGCACCGCGCCCGGCCCGTGGCCCCGATCGTCGCCGCGGCCGCCGGCTGGCTCGCCGCGGTCGGTCCCTGGCTGCTCTACGCGCGCTGGGCCTTCGGGCGCGCGCTGCCGGACACCGCGACCGCCAAGAGCGGCGCCCTGGCCGGCGATCCCCTCGCGCTGGCGGCGGGCCTGTGGCAGGCGGCGCGGCCCGTGCTCGCGGTGGCGGGCTTCTACGTCCTGGTGCCGGTGGTGCTGGTCGTCCTGGTCCTGGCGTCGCGGCGCGAATCGCCCGAACAGGAGGACGACGGGGAGGATGAACACGGGACCGCTGACGCGGTGGCGGCGGTGACCGGCGATGCGACCGCGGGGCGGCCCGCGACCGGTTCTTTCGGCGCCTGGTCGGTCTGGGGCCCGGTGGCCTTCGTCGGTGTGGCCGTCACGTGGACGGCGCTGCTGCTGGGCGGCTACGCGGCGCGCCAGGTCTGGGTGATCTCGCGCTACGTCAGCCCGCTGCTCCCGGTCGGTCTGCTGGCCCTGAGCCTGCTCGTGGAATGGCTGCTGCACGGCCCGGGTCTGAGCCGGTCCGCCCGCCGGGCAGGCCGGGCGGTGGCGCTGGTCGGCGTCGTCCTGGGGCTGAGCGTGAACGCCTGGATCTTCGGCTCGCAGGTCGTGCCCCACGCGCGCGCCTTTCCGCCCGGCGTCCACGAATGCTACGGCGGCATCGGTCGCTGGCTGGCCGCGAACCTCGAGTCCGGGGGCACCGTCGCGGCGCTGGACATCGGCGCGGTCGCCTTCCACAGCGACCGGCGCGTCCTGGACCTGATGGGCCTGGTCAGTCCGCCGGTGCGGGAGCTCGGGCGCCGCCAGGGATTCGCCGCCATGGTCGAGTCCGGCGCCTGGCTGCGGGCCGAGCCGGACCACCCGCCCGCCTTCCTGGTCGACCGCACCGACGGTGCGCCCCGCTGGGTGGGGCGCACGGTGGAAGGCTTCCGCTTCGAGCTGCTGCAGACGTGCGAACTGGCGGGCGTCGGGCTGCGCGAGGCCCAGGCCTGGACGGTGGCCCTCTACCGCCTGGTGCCCGTCGCCAGGCTCGCCAGCCCGCCGGCCGGCGGGTAGGCGTCCGCCGGCAGCCGGCGGATGACGACCAGGCTGACGTCGTCGGCCAGCGGCGAGTTCCGTCCGAAGGCGCGCACCGCGGCGACGACGGCGTCGGCGATCTCCTGGGCGGGCTTCGCGCGCAGCCTTGTCAGCAGCTCCACCAGCCGCTCGCGCCCGTACTCGTGCAGCTCCTCCTCGCCGCCGGGACCCTGCGGATCGAGCCGCTCGGTGACGCCGTCGGTGTAGACCAGCAGCACGTCGCCGGGCTCCAGCGAGACGTAGCCGCGCCGGTAGACGGCGTCCGGCAGCGGTCCCAGCACCGGGCCGCAGGTCATCAGCTCGCGCACCTCGCCGTCGGTCTTCGCCAGCAGCGGCGGCGGGTGGCCGCCGTTGACGTAGACCAGGCTGCCGGTCGCCTCCAGCTCGCCGTAGAAGAGCGAGATGAAGCGGCTGGCCAGTCCGCCCTGGTTGATCACGCGGTTGAGCCGCGCGATGGTCGCGTTGATCTTCTCGCCCCGCGCCTGGCCCATGCGCATGCCGACCACGACGTCGCGCGCCTGCAGCGCCGCCGGCAGGCCGTGGCCGCTGGCGTCCGCCAGCAGGAAGCCGATCGTGCCCGGCTCCACGTCCTGCAGATCGTAGACGTCGCCGCCCACTTCGTCGGCGGGCAGGCTGGCGGCCGCCAGGTCGAAGCCCGGCAGCGAGGGCAGGCAGCCGGGCAGCAGCGAATGCTGGATGCTGCGCGCCTGGCGCATCTGCGAGGCGAGGGCCAGCATGCGCAGCTTCAGGCCGACGGCGGCGCGGATCGTCTCGAGCAGGACCAGCAGGTCCTCCTCGCTGCCGTGGTGGCGGATGCTGAGGCTGAGGATGTAGTTCGGGTCGCGGCCGACCAGGATCGCGGCCGAGTCCGTGTCCCCGAACTGCGATTCGACGGCCGGATCGAAGCCGGGCGAGTTCGGCGAGATGACCCACAGGCGGCGGCGCTCGATGTCGCGCACCACCTGGTAGTCCTTGCTGATCGTCTTGCCGGCCAGGGCGGCGCCCAGGCCGCCGACGCTCTCGATCAGGCAGTAGTCCTGTTTGCGTTCGCGATAGAGGCGGCCGCTGGCGATGCCCAGCCTCTCCGCCGCGGGATTGTCCACCAGGAGGTGGAGCACCTCGCGCAGCATCGCCTCGCCGCCGGCCGAATCGTCGATCGTCCCGAGCAGCGTCTCCACGGTCCGGTACAAGCGCTTGTGCACGCGCCGCCTTCCTTCCCGGCGCGGAACCCGCGCCCGTCGCCGAAGGTATCACCGGGCCGCCGCACGGGCCAGCGCGAGGCAGTGGACGCCGATCGTTTGCTGCCTTATCGTCCCTGTCCCGGCCGCGTGCCCCCGGAACCCCGAAAGGACGACATGGTGGACGACGTATCCCGCATCGACGGCCTGCGCGAGCACTACCTGGGGATGCGCCGCGAGATCGCACGCGTCATCGTCGGCCAGGACGCGGTGGTCGAGGAGTTGATGATCGCGCTGTTCGCCGGCGGCCACGTGCTGCTGGAGGGCGTGCCCGGCCTGGCCAAGACGCTGCTCATCGGCAGCGTCGCGCGGGTGATGGACCTCAGCTTCAACCGCATCCAGTTCACGCCCGACCTGATGCCGTCGGACATCACCGGTTCGGAGATCCTCGAGGAGGATCACGGCACGGGTCAGCGCCGCTTCCGCTTCATCCGCGGCCCCATCTTCGCCGACGTGATCCTGGCCGACGAGATCAACCGCACCCCGCCCAAGACCCAGGCCGCGCTGCTGCAGGCGATGCAGGAGCGGCAGGTGACGGCCGGCGGCCAGACGCACGACCTGGGCAATCCCTTCTTCGTCCTGGCCACGCAGAATCCGATCGAGCAGGAAGGAACGTACCCGCTGCCGGAGGCCCAGCTCGACCGCTTCATGCTCAACGTCAGGATCGACTACCCGTCGTACGCCGAGGAGGTGGCCATCGTCGAGAGCACGACGGGCGCCGGCGGCAGCGAGCTGCGCCGCCTGCTGGACGGGCCGGAGGTGCTGGCCTGCCAGGACGTGGTCAGGCGCGTGCCGGTGGCCGAGAACGTCACCGGCTACGCGGTGCGCCTCGTGCGCGCGACGCGCGCCGGGACCGCGGACGCCTCGCGCACGGCCGCCGAGTTCCTGGCCTGGGGCGCCGGCCCGCGCGCGGCGCAGTTCCTGGTGCGCGGGGCCAAGGCGCGCGCGCTGCTGGACGGGCGGCCGACGCCGTCGCTCGAGGACGTGCGGCGCCTGGCGCACCCGGTGCTGCGCCACCGCCTGGTCGCGAACTTCCATGCCGAGGCGGAGGGCATCGGCAAGGACGCGCTGGTCGACCGCATCCTCGCCGAGATCCGGCCGTGAGTTCGCAGCTGCTGACCCCGGAACTGGCGGGGCAGCTCGGCCGGCTGGACCTGGTGGCGCGACTGGTCGTCGAGGGCTTCCTGCTGGGCCTGCACAAGAGCCCCTACCACGGCTTCTCGGCGGAATTCGCCGAGTACCGGCAGTACATCCCGGGCGAGCCGGTGGCCAACATGGACTGGCGCGCCTACGCCAAGTCCGACCGGCACTACCTGAAGGTCTTCACCGAGGAGACGAACCTCCGCGCCACGATCCTGCTGGACTGCTCGGCGAGCATGGACTTCCGCGGCGATCTCCGGCGCCCCGGCAAGAAGCGCTACGCCGCCTACCTGGCCGCGGCGCTCAGCTACCTGCTGCTGCGCCAGAACGACGCCGTGGGCCTGCTCACGTTCGACCGGGCGCCGCTCGCCTCGATTCCGGCGCGCTCCCTGCGCCGGCAGTTCTTCCAGGTCCTGAAGGTGCTCGACGACCTGCCTCCGGGCACCGGCACCGACCTGGGCGCCGTGCTGCACCGCGTGGCCGAACGGGTGCCGCGGCGCGGCCTGGTCATCCTGCTGAGCGACCTCATGGACGAGCCGGCGTGGCGACTGGCGGGCCTCAAGCACTTCCGGCACCGCGGACACGAAGTGATCGTGTTCCAGATCCTCGACCCGCTGGAGGTGGACCTCGACTACCGCGGCGAGGTCGAGTTCGAGGCCCTCGAACAGCCGGGGCTGCGCGTGAGGCTGGAGCCCGCCCACCTGCGCGAAGCCTATCGCGAGCGCTTCGAGGCCTGGCGCGCGGACCTGCGCCGCGAGTGCCGGCGCCAGCGCGTCGACCTGGTCGAGATCACCACCGACACCCCGTTCGCGCAGGGCCTGGGGGCGTACCTGCGCAAGCGCCGGCGGCTCTACTGATGCCCTTGTCGTTCCTCAATCCCGGCCTGCTGCTGGGGGCGGTCGCCGCGGCGCTGCCGGTGGTGCTGCATTTCCTCAGTCGCCGCCGCGCGAGACGCGAGCGCTTCAGCGATCTGCGCTTCCTCGAGCAGGCGCGCGCGGGACAGGCGCGCGCGCTCGGCGTGCGACGCTGGCTGCTGCTGCTGCTGCGCGTGCTGGCGCTGCTGCTGGTCGTGGCCGGCGCCGCGGGACCGCGCTGGGGCGGGGCCGGCGGGGCCGGCGGCGCCTACCTGCTGGTCCTCGACGCCAGCGCCAGCGCCGGCGCCCGGCGCGGCCCGGGCACCGTCCTGGCCGCCGCGCGCCAGGATGCCGCGGATCTCGTCCGCCAGCTCCCGGCCGGCGCCGCGGTCCAGGTCATCGTCAGCGGCGGGCGCGCCGAGGCCCTGTTCGGCGACTGGCTGCCGGCAGGGGAGGCGGTCATCGCCGCGCTGGCCGACGTCCAGCCCACCGACGGCGGCTTCGAACTGGCGGCGATGCTGCGCGAAGCCGCGAGGCAGGCGGCCCGCGCGCCGGGGGCCCCGGTGAACGTGGTGCTGCTCGGGGACCTCCAGGAGCCGGTCGGCGGGCCCGCCGTCGCCGAGGCGGCGCGGGCGCTGCTGGGCGCGCGCGAGGTGCGCGTGCTGCTGCGCGAAGTGGTTCCCGACCGTGGGGCTGTCGGCGGGATCGTCGAAGTCCGGGCGCCGCGGCGGGCGCTGCGGCCCGGAGAGACGACCATCGTCCGCGCGACCGTGGTGCCGGCCCGGGCGGGACAGGTCTTCGACCTGGAACTGGGCGGCGTCACCGTGGCCGAAGCGGCGGCGGCCGGGCCGGCCGGCCGGGCGACGGAACTGGAGTTCGCGGTGACGGCGCCGGGACCGGGGCTGCACGCGGGCTGGGTGCGCACCGAGAGCGATGTTCTGGCCGCGGACGACCGACGGCCGTTCGTGCTCGCCGTGCCGCCGAGCCTGGGCGTCCTGGTCGTGCACGGGACCGATCGGCCCGGCGACGGCCCGTCCGGACGGGGCGGCTGGCGTTACCTGACCCACGCCCTGTCCCCGGGCGGGGCGCCGGGCGCGTTCGCGGTGACGGCGCGCGCAAGCGATGAGGTCACGAGCGAAGCCGTGGCCCAGGCAGGCGTGGTGGCGCTGGTCGATCCGGGTCCGCTCGGGCGTGCCGGCCTGGACGCGCTCACCGCGCATCTGGCGGGCGGTGGCGGCGTTCTGCTGGCGGCCGGCGATCCGCTGGTCGTCGCGTACCTCGACCAGGCGCTGCTGCCGGCACTCGGGTTGCCGGCGCCGGCGCCGGCCGCCTCGGCGTCGGGCGCTGGCGTCCATGCCCGCATCGTCGACGTGTCGCACCCCCTGCTGGCCGGCCTCGACGCCGCCGCGCACCGCGCGCTCGAGGACGTGCTTTGGCGGCGGTGGCTTGCCCACAGGTCCGACGGCTCGCGGGTCGTGCTGGAACTGGCGGGTGGCCAACCGCTCCTGCTCGAACGCGAGGCCGGACCGGGGCGGTTGTCGGTGCTGGCGGCGAACTTCGGCGACGACGCCGGCGACTTCGCCCGCAGCCCGTTGGCCGTGCCGCTGCTGCAACGGACCTGTTCCTGGCTCGGAGGCGGCAGCGCCCAGGACGGATCGGCGTCGGCGCTCGTCGGCCAGCCGATCGGCGTGCGTCCCCGGCCGAAGGCGCCTTCCCCGTCGTTGGCCTCCGACGTGGTCGCCGCGGGTCCGTTGCCCGGCCTGGTCGGCGCGACGCAACTGGAGTGGCGCGACGGACTGCCCTGGCTGGCGGCCGCCGCCGTCGACCGCGCGGGTTTCGTCGCCTTCCGGGCCGGCGCCGACACGGTCGGGCTGGTCGCCGTCGGCGTGCCGCCGGACGAGACGCTGCGCCCGCGGGCGGGCAGCGACGGCTGGAGCCGACGTCTGCGGGAACTGGGCCTGCCGGCGGCGACCACGCTGGTCGGCGAGGGGCCCGCTGCGCTCACCGACGCGCTGTCCGGCCACGACCTGGCCCCCTGGGCCTTCCTGCTGGCGGCCGTCCTGCTGGCGGTGGAACTGGCGGCCGGGACCGGGCGCTCCCGGCGTGGGAGTTGATCTCGGGCGGGAACGACCCCATCTTGCCGGTGTGGCCGGCCGGCGGTCGCGGCCGCCGGACCGGCAGGCGCGGGCGCCGACGCCGGTTCCCGATACCCCAGCGGCAGGTGCTGCCATGTGGAACTACTCCGACAAGGTGATGGACCACTTCCTCAACCCGCGGAACGTGGGCGAACTGCCCGACGCCGACGGCGTCGGCGAAGTGGGTTCGATGGCCTGCGGCGACGCCCTTCGCCTCGGCTTCCGGCTCGCGCCCGACGGGCGGATCGCCGAGGCGAAGTTCCAGACCTTCGGCTGCGGCAGCGCCATCGCCTCCAGCAGCATCCTGACCGAGATGATCCGCGGCCTGACGCTCGAGGAGGCGTCGCGCGTCACGAACGAGGACATCGCGCGCGAGCTGGGGGGACTGCCGCGCGAGAAGATGCACTGCTCGGTGATGGGCCGCGAGGCGCTCGAGGCGGCGATGCTCGACTACTACCGCCGCCAGGGCCGCGAGGTGCCGTGCCACCTCCTGGCCGGCACCTCGCTGCTGTGCCACTGCTACCAGGTCTCGAAGGAGACCGTGCGCGAAGCCATCGAACGGCACGGCCTCGAGTGCGTCGAGGACGTCACCCACCACACGAAGGCCGGCGGCGGCTGCGGGGACTGCCACCATGAGATCGCCGACCTGCTGCGCGAGTGCGCCGAGCGGCGGCAGGCCGGCTCCCGCGGCGCGAACGGCCGCCTGGTGGATCTGGCGCCCCTGCCGCTGGCCCCGGCCGGGCCGGAGCATGACGCGGCCGACGCCGCGCTGGTCGCCCGCATCGCCGAACTGCTGGCGACGGAGATCGCCCCGGCGCTGCGCGGGGACGGCGGCGACATCGAGTTCGTCCGCTACCGCGACCTGCGCGTCCATGTGCGGCTGACCGGGAACTGCGCCGCCTGCCGCTCGTCGGCGGTCACGATCGGCGGCCTGGTCGAACCGCGCCTGCGCGAGTTCATCGACCCGCGCCTGACCGTTGTCGAGGTGGACCGCTGATGAGCGACACGCCGCAACGGCCGAGCTTCCTGGACGGACTGCCGCCGCGACCGGGATCCGGCGTCTACTTCGACAACAACGCGACGACCCCCGTGGCGCCGGAGGTCGTCGCCCGGATGGTGCCGCTGCTGAGCGAGCACTACGGCAACCCGTCGAGCATGCATTCGTTCGGCGCCCGCGCCGGCGACGAGGTGGCGCGGGCGCGGGAGAAGGTGGCCCGGCTGCTCGGCGCCGCGCAGCCGGGCGAGATCGTCTTCACCAGCGGCGGCTCCGAGAGCGACAACCTGGCCATCGTGGGCACGCTGCATGCCCACCCGGACAAGCGGCATCTGGTGACGACCGCGGTCGAGCATCCGGCCGTGCTCGGTTTGTGCCGCGAGCTGCAGAAGCGCCACGGCTACGACGTGACGTTCCTGGGTGTCGACGGCGACGGCCGTCTGGACCCGGCCCAGGTGGCCGCCGCGCTGCGGCCGGACACGGCGCTGGTGTCGGTGATGATGGCCAACAACGAGACGGGCGTGCGGTTCGACATCGAGGCCATCGGGCGCGCGGTGAAGGAGCGCGGCGCCGTCTTCCACGTCGATGGCGTCCAGGCCGTCGGCAAGCTGCCTCTGGATCTCGAGCGTTCGCCGGTCGACCTGTTCTCCGTCTCCGGCCACAAGCTCCATGCCGCCAAGGGCGTGGGCGCGCTCTACGTGCGTCGGGGCACCAAGTTGCGGCCGCTGATCGTCGGCGGGCACCAGGAACGCGGCCGGCGCGCCGGCACCGAGAACGTGGCGGCCATCGCCGGCCTGGGCGTGGCCTGCGACCTGGCGGTCGCGGGCCTCGCGATCGAGGATGTTCAGGTCAGGGCCCTGCGCGACCGGCTCGAACACGGCCTGCTGGCGGCGATCCCCGATTGCCGGGCCAACGGCGACCCGGAGCATCGGCTTCCGAACACGACCAACATCAGCTTCAGGTATATCGAGGGCGAGGGCATCCTGCTGCTGCTGGACCGCGCGGGCGTGGCGGCCAGCAGCGGCTCGGCCTGCACCAGCGGCAGCCTCGAGCCTTCGCACGTGCTGCGCGCGATGGGCCTGCCGTTCACCCTGACGCACGGCTCGATCCGGTTCTCGCTGTCGCGCTACAACACCGCGACCGAGGTCGACTACGTCCTGGCCGTGCTGCCGCGGATCGTCGAGCGCCTGCGGGCGATCACCCCGTTCAACGAGCAGCGGACCACCTTCTGAACCAGGGGCTGCCGCCGCGCGCCCGGAAGGAACATGACCGGCGCCGTCACTGATTCCGGCCTCGCCGCCGTCCCGGGCGGCGACTCCGGCGGCCTGCTGCGCGCCGCCCTGCTGGACCGTGTCGCCGGCGAGGGCCTCGAACAGGCCGTCACCCGGCTGCGAGCGGCCCTCAAGGCGCCGGGCGAGGGCCCCCTGCTGGTGACCGGCCTGCGCGGCGGCGCGCCCGGCCTGCTGCTGGCCGCCTGGCACGCCGCCAGCGGCCGGCCGGCCCTGATCGTCACGCCCGACCGCGAGGGCGCCGACCGGCTGGCGGACGACCTCGTGGTCTGGCTGGGTGCCGGTTCGGTCTCCCACCTGCCGCAGCCGGAGGTCCTGGCCTTCGACCGCAACTCGCCGGACGCGGCGACGGCCGGCGACTTCCTGGCCGGGCTGCACCAGCTGCGCACGTGCCCGGGCCAGCTGGCCGTCACCTCGCTGACGGCGCTGCGCCAGCGGGTGCTGGCCCCCGGCACGCTCGAGCGCGCGACCCTGCGTCTGCGCGCAGGCCAGCGCCTGGATCCGGACGCCCTCTGCGCCGATCTGGCCCGCGCCGGCTACCGGCCGGCCGGCATGGTCGCCAAGACCGGCGATTTCGCGCGCCGCGGCGGCCTGCTCGACGTCTTCGCCCCCGGCGACCGCCCGCTGCGCATAGAGTTCTTCGACGAGGAGATCGTCTCCCTGCGCCTGTTCGAGGTCGAGTCGCAGCGCACGGTCGAGCGCACGGAGGAGGCGGTCATCGTCCCGGTCAGCCACCTGTGGCTGGACGAGGACGCCGTGCTGGCCTGCCTCGAGCGCGCCGAGGCCGCGCTGGCGGCGCCCGGCGCCGGGGGCGACGTCGACGCGCTGGAGGACCTGCAGCGGCGGCTGGAGGACCGCCTGGCCGACGACGGCATCGAGAGCTACCTGCCGTGGACGGGTCCGACGGCGACCGTGATCGACTACCTGGCCGAAGGCACGACGATCTTCTGGTGCGACCCGGTGCGCCTGAACGAGCAGTCCGACCTGCTCGACGCGGAACTGCCCCGGCTGCGCGAGGGACGCGCCGAGCGCGAGCCGGCGCTGCCGGCGATCGCGGAGCTGGTCGAGCCGCGCGCGCGCCTGGCCGTGCCGCGCCTGCGGCACGTGCACCTGGCCGAGGCGTGGATCGCCGGCGACGAAGCCGCGCTGTGGCTGGGGGCGCCGCCGCGCGCCGTCGTCGACTTCCCCACCACGTCGCAGCAGTTGCGCGGCGGGGACATCGGCGCCCTCGGCGCGGAGCTGGCGGCGCGGGAAGCCGCCGGCGATGCCGTCCTGCTGCTGTGCGACAACCGCGGCCAGGCCGAGCGGCTGGCCGATCTCCTGGACGAGACGTCCGCCACGCCGCCGGCCGTGCGTCCCCTGGTCGGCGGCATCTCGGCCGGCTTCGCCTGGCCGGGCGCGCGCCTGTGCTGCCTGACCGACCACGAGTTCTTCGAGCGCTACCGCCGCCCCGTGCGCGTCCGGCACCGCAGCAGCGGCGTCGTCAAGGAGCGCGCATCCCTGCGTCCCGGCGAACTGGTCGTCCACCTGGAGTACGGCATCGCGCGTTACCAGGGCCTGCGCGTGATCACCGTCGAGAACGTCGAGCGCGAGTGCCTGCTGCTGGAGTATGCCGAGGACGGGAAGGTCTACGTCCCGGTCGAGAACATCGACCAGGTCGAACGCTACAGCTCCGACCAGGGCGCCAACCCGCCGCTGGCCCGCCTCGGCTCGGGCAGCTGGCTGAAGGTCAAGGGCAAGGCTCGCAAGGCCATCCGGGCCATGGCGGCCGAACTGATCGAGCTGTACGCCGCGCGACGCGCCCGGCCCGGCATCGCCTTCCCGGCCGACGGCCACCTGCAGCGCGCGCTGGAGGACTCGTTCCTGTGGGACGAGACGCCCGACCAGTTGACGGCGATCGGCGAGGTCAAGCGCGACATGGAGTCGCCCGAGCCGATGGATCGCCTGGTCTGCGGCGACGTCGGCTTCGGCAAGACCGAGGTCGCCATCCGCGCCGCCTTCAAGGCCGTCGCCGCCGGCAAGCAGGTGGCCGTGCTCTGTCCGACCACCCTGCTGGCGGCGCAGCACGGAGAGACCTTCGGCGAGCGCTTCCGCGATTTCCCCGTGCGCGTGGCCGTGCTCAACCGCTACCGCACGCCGGCCGAGCAGAAGCAGGTGCTGGCCCAGCTGGCGGCCGGGCGGCTCGACGTGCTGATCGGCACGCACCGCCTCCTGTCCCGGGACGTGAAGTTCGCGGACCTGGGCCTGCTGGTGATCGACGAGGAGCAGCGCTTCGGCGTCCGCCACAAGGAGCGCCTGAAGGAGATGAAGCGGCAGGTCGACGCGATCACGCTCAGCGCGACGCCGATCCCGCGCACGCTCTACCTGGCCCTCATGGGCGCGCGCGACATGTCGCTGATCAACACCCCGCCGCGCGACCGCCTGCCGATCCACACCGAACTGTGCGCCTTCGACAAGAAGATCCTGGTCGAGGCCATCCTGCGCGAGCTGCACCGCGGCGGCCAGGTCTTCTTCGTGCACAACCGCGTGCAGACGATCGAGGGCATGGCGCAGCTGATCCGCGAGCTGCTGGGGAACGTGAGGGTGGGCTGGGCGCACGGCCAGATGCAGGAGGACCGGCTCGAGGAGATCATGACCAGGTTCCTCGGCCACGAGCTGGACGTGCTGGTGGCCACCGCGATCATCGAGTCGGGCCTGGACATGCCGCGCGTCAACACCATCATCATCGATCGCGCCGACCGTTTCGGGCTGGCCCAGCTCTACCAGCTGCGCGGACGCGTCGGGCGCAGCAACCACCGCGCCTTCGCCTACCTGATGACCCCGCCCGGCGAGCGGCTGACCGCCGAGGCCAGGCGCCGTCTGGCCGCCCTCGAGGAATTCCAGGCCCTCGGCTCGGGCTATCACATCGCCATGCGGGACCTGGAGATCCGCGGCGCCGGCAACCTGCTGGGCGAGGAGCAGCATGGCCACATGGAGGCGATCGGCTTCGACCTCTATTGCCGGCTGCTCGAGGAGACGGTGGCGGAACTCCAGGGCGGCGGCGGTGTTGCCCCGCTGGACGTGAAGATCGAGCTCCGCGTGGCCGCCTATCTGCCCGACGACTACGTGGGCGATCCGCAGCACAAGATGGACCTCTACCGCCGCCTCGCGCGGCTGCGGAGGACCGAGGCCTGCCATCGCCTGCGGGAGGAATTCCGCGACCGCTACGGGCCGCCGCCGGCGCCGGTCGACAACCTGCTGGCGATCCAGAGGTTGCGGATCCGCGCGGGTCGGCTGGGCATCGTCGAGGTCCGGGGCGGGCGGCAGGGCTGCGACTTCTTTTTCGCTGGCGGAAGGGAACCGGCGCCGCCTATCATACAAGGCTTGAT
>Ga0194127_10007206_pt1 | contig 12363 bp, 7 predicted proteins | sample TA2KigC100mmetaG_FD_148624 | JGI IMG/M metagenome (GOLD analysis project Ga0194127, IMG submission 148624) | Freshwater microbial communities from Lake Tanganyika, Tanzania - TA2015036 Kigoma Deep Cast 100m | ecosystem: Environmental > Aquatic > Freshwater > Lake | place: Tanzania: Lake...
AAAACATTCATAGCGAATATCCTGTATGGAATAAGAATCACAGATGAGGCAACAGCTTATAAAGTTTTTTTAAAAGAAATACTTTCTGATATCGATTTAAAATCTAATCGATTTGAAATATGTCCGGAACTTGTTGCTAAAATTGCAAAAAGAAAATACAAAATTTTTGAAGTTCCTATCTCATTTTATGGTAGAAGTAAAGATGAGGGTAAAAAACTAAGACCTCTTGATGGTTTTACAGCAATCTGGACATTAATAAAATATAGATTTACAGAATAAAAAAAGATATTTAAAAAAATAATATTAAAAAAGAACTTGCGAGAAAAATTAAAAAGTTTCTTTCTAAAATATAAGTTTTCAATATTTGCCTTTTTCTCATTTTTTTCCCCATTAGTTATTTATATTTTAACACTTGAAAGAAAAGTCATTGGAGGAGATACAACCTGGTATGCAATACAAATTCCACAAATGTATGTCTTGGTTCCCACAGGCTATCCGACTTTTTCATTTATTGGAAAACTGTTCTCTATGATACCATTAGGTGATCTTGCTTATAGATTAAACCTTATCTCTGCAATATTTGGTGCATTTACAATTCTTTTTATTTTTCTATCTATCAATAAATTAACTAATGATAAAACAATAAGTCTTGCTGCTTCACTTTTATTTGCATTCCTTCCTGTTTTTTGGAATGTTGCAAACAGGCTTGAATTTGATACTCTAAACAGTTTTTTTATTGCTCTTACTATTTTTTCAATAATATCTTATGCAGAACATACAGGTAATAAATCCAATATAGAAAATAAAAAATACTTTATTTCCGATAAATATTTTTATTTGAGTTTTTTTAGTATGGGTTTGTCATTAACGAACCACCCAATTGCATTTTTTGTTTTACCAGCATTTTTAATTTATATAGTCATAATTGACCCTAAAAAATTTAAATGTATAAAAAAAATAATATTATCAATTTTATTTTTTATAAAAACTCTAATTTCATATATTTATATTCCGATAAGATCTTTTCAGGGATTTGGTAACGTAAACACCTTTAGAGATTTTATTAATTACATAACTGGAAGACAGGTAACTGGTGAGACTTTTGGTGGATTCTATGAAAGAAGTGACCTTCAACAATTTTTAAAAGTAACTTCTGATTTCTTTTTATCAATCTATAAAGATTTCGGTATAGTTTTAATTTTGATTGTATTTATTGGTTTTCTATATCTAATTAAAAAGAATTGGAAATTCTTATTAATTTCAGTTTTATTGATTTTTTTCAATGTATTTATTATAACACAGTATCTTGGCTGGTGCCCAAAAAATTATACAATAGATTCAATTATAATATTAATAATATATTTAGGATTTGGATTTTTAGCTGTAAAAAATTTTATTTATTATTTTATTGGTAAGCTAAACTCAAGAGAAAAAAACACAGTAAAATTAAGTATACTTAGAAGCACTGTCTCGATTATTTTAATCATAGCTTTTTTTACTGCGCCAGTGCTTCTTGCAGTAAATAATTATGCATCTTTAAACAAATCAAAACCAGAAAAAATATACCTATTCTGGAATGATATCTTTTGTACTGTTGAAAATAACTCCTATATATATACAGCATCATCCTCAGAAAATATCGGCATGTTTATAAACCTTTATGAAAAGACCGATAAACATATAAAATATATCACCAGCAGAGAAACAGACTACTCTGTTGAAAACATAAAAGGAAACTTAAAACAGGGAAAAAAAGTGTATCTGGCAGGCATTGAGGATTTTCTGATTCCTCACTTTAACCTTGAAAAAATAGACAGCTATCACTGGGATAGATTTAATGAAAATTTAATAGTGTACAGAGTTACAGGGGAAAAACTGCAGCTTGAAAAAATAGACAGCTATCACTGGGATAGATTTAATGAAAATTTAATAGTGTACAGAGTTACAGGGGAAAAACTGCAGCTTGAAATTGAGCCTGTAGTAACAAACCCGGATATAAGGTTCGGGGATATATTTAAAATTGAATATATAATTAAAAACAGTCACGATAAAGATTTAAAAATTACTTCTATTGAACTGTCCATTTCAAAAAATTTAAAATTCGTTGAAGTTGACAGCAGAGGTTTTATAAACCAGCAGCCAAGCCTGTCGGGTGAAAAATATATGTGGGTAAAAGAATACATAATTGAAGCAGAAAGCGAAATAAACATTATAATAAAGCTCAGGGCACAAACACCCGGTCAGGCAGAAGTCAAATTCAGTATTACTTCACAGGATATTTATATGAACAGCCCCAATATTATAGTTACTGTAGAAAAGTAAATTTTTTAAATTTTTTTTTAATAACTTATTTTTTACAAAACAATTAGTTTAAACTGAATAATAAAAGCTAAAAATATCTAAACAATGTATAAAATTAAAAGAATTTAGAAAATAAATAACCTTGAAATCTTAATAGTAATCTTCAATATCAAATATTTCTAAATCACTTAAATTATAATGTTTAATATTATAGGTCACCAATGTTAAATTGTTTAACATACAGGTTGAAGCTACAAGAGCATCAATAAAATTTAAGATTATACCTTTTTTTCTTAATTCTCTTATATGCTTTCCAGCAAGATCTGCAATCTCTCTTGTTAAATCATAAACTTTTAGTGAATTTAAAAATAAGTTTGTTTTTTCTATTTCATTATCTTTTACTCCAAGCTGAACTTCTGCAATACAAAGTGAAGATGTTGAGTGTTCCGGGTCCATTAACTTAAGATTATTCAGCAATAAAACAGCGTTTTTCCTTCCTATAAGGAAATTAATTATTATATTTGAATCTAATAGGAACTCACTCATTTATAAATTTCTTTCAGTCTTTTTTCAGAATCCTTTCTGATATTATCAATATAATCGGATAACTTTTTTATTGAACTTAGTTCAGGATGCTTTTTCAAACTCCAGGCACCCGCACATTCAGAAACTGCAAAAGAAAACTTTTCCTTTGCAATTTTCTCCCTGATTGCCTCACTTATAAACCTGCTCCTGCCTCTTTTTCCAATAAATGCTTCCATCTCACGAACTACATCATCAGAACATGTAAAATGCAGTTTAGTTTTCAAATTTATCACCTCACTGGTGGTTCTTTTATTGTTACATTAATTTGTTACACTTTATATGTAACATAAAATAACTAATTTGTAAATAGATTGGACAGATTTGAAAAGTAATAGTTTAGTTCCAGGAAAAAACACAGCTTATTTCGTAATAGTCTAGCTCAAAAAAAGAACACCACTTAGTTCCATCATATGGCCTACTATAAAAAAATTAAAACCACTCCAAACTTTAAAAAATACTTTTTTTAAAAAGTACTGGCATTGGAAAAACTAATTAGTTCAGCTTTTCCCGACGTGCCTGATTTTATAGAAAGGCATTACAAGAATTAAAACTGCAATTAAACCCCAGCCTATTGTAAAAATAAGGTTAATTATGTGGTAATTGAAGCCAACAATTATTGAAAGTTCCTTGCTGAAAAACAGCGCAACAAATGCAAGCGCAAATGCCCCCTCATAGGTCCCAAGCCCTGCAAATGCATGAGTGGGAAGCACCGCAGATATTTCTGCTGCAACTGTCGCAAGAAAAATCACCCAGTATGACAGGTCTGCAAATGTGTACCCCATTGGCGCAAGGGTTGCATGTATTAAAAAATAATAGGATGTAAACTTTAAAACCCTAGTTGCAACAGAAGCAAGGTATACCTTCCAGTAAATTCTTCTTCCCTGAATAATTTCAATGTTCTTGTTTGTTTCAACAAGCTTTTCATAAAGATAGACAATAACCCTGTTTTTCTGAAGCCTTGCAAACCTCTTGATGAAGAAATTAAAAAGCCTTATAAAAAGTCCTATAAACTTTGAAAGGAAAAAAAGCAGGATAAGGCTCACTGCAAGCAGGCCGGCAGCAATCAGTATTACATTTGTTGAAGAAATCGGGTATCTGTTTATACCAACGATAATAACTGAAATTATAATCATGCAAAAGACAATTATTATTTCAAAAAGAAGTCCCACCATCAATGTTGATACTCCGACTTCAACAGAAATCTTAAATTTGCGCTTTAAAACATAAACATACGAAAGCTCGCCCGTTCTGGCAGGAAGTACCATGTTAAATGCATTTCTTATAAGGGAAACAAGAAACATGTCCACCATTCTTACCTGGTCAGTTCCAATAAGAAGTTTCTGCCTGTAGGTCTTGAAAAAATCAATGGAAAACATAAGTATAAGCCCTATTACAAGTGAGGGTTTGTAAACTCCAAGAAATGCTGTTTTCAAGTCTGTAAAACTTACCTGGGTAAGAAGATAATAAACTAAAAATATTCCAAGACCCACCACAATTACAACATTTATGGTTCTGAAGATTATGCTTTTTATTCTTGCCCTTCGGGATGCCTGTTCGCCATTTGCCGCTATATTAGTTTTTTCTGCCTTAGCGTCCGCTGGTTTATTGTTACCCAACTGGCCGCTAACTTCCTTATTATTATTAACCATATTGTTATTTGTCTGACTGCTATTTATCTGACTGCCGCCGCTATGGTTATTATTTACCTGGCTGCTATTTTCATACTTATCATTATTCATTTTTTCTATACTCATAATCCCCTAACATACTAATTTCAATTTTCTTTTTTCTATTACTGTTATAATTCGAAAATAGAGTGCTGTCATCTGTTCTTCAGGTAATTTGAACAAACTACGGCTGCCTTTTTAGGTCCGCCTTTAAAAAGATGGTGGAAAAACCGCTTAATAAGATATCCGGCACCTCTTTTTCCCGCACCAATGGTTGATGCAGGCATGCTCATAGCAGATTTAACAGCAGATGGAGCATATGCAGCAGAAGTGCCGCCTTTAGCTGTTATGTCAAGAACATCGATACCTGTATGAATCTGGTCGGGTCTTAAATTCTGCCTCACTGCATTTGCAACAGGATCTTTGCAGAATCTTATTAAAGGTTTGCAAACTTCTTCCCATGTATAATTCTTTGCAACTTTTTCAAGGTTTAATTTGCATTTACTGTAAAACTGCCTGTCGTCAGCAAGCTTAAGTATTGCTTCTATTATTCCATTAACATCTCCTGCGCCAACAGTTATTCCCAGTTTTTCCTTCTCCACCAGCTCCGAAAGACTGTCACCACCTGTAGTTATAATTGGAAGCCCGGCCCATATATAATCAAGAATCCTTGTCCTGAAGGCAAATCTTGTTTCAATATGCTCGGGATGAGTGATTATTCCTGCATCAGATTCAAGAAAATAGTTCTGCCGCCTGCTGTAATCCACCCAGCCATAATTAAAGAAAACATTCTTTTCAGCCACACCAAGTTTTTTAGCAAGCTCAATAGTTTCACCTGCCAAAGACAGCTTTTTGACTCTGGGGTTTGGGTGCTTTACACCAAGGAAAAAAAGTTTTACATCACTTCTGATTTTGCCAATTTCTGCCATAGCTTTTATAAGGCTTAGAGGGTCAAACCAGTTATAAATTCCACCACCCCATATAACAATAAAGTCACTTTTTTCAATTCCAGGCACTACCCCTTTCAAAACATTCTCCGTGTGTATCGGCTTATTTGAAGGCAGACCAAAAGGCACAACATCAATAAGCTTTCGCATTGTTGGGTCCTGATTAAAAGAGTAAGGGTTAATCCGATTTAGTGCTGCAAGCATACCAACCCAGAAATCCCTCTGACGTTCTGATGCACAGATATAAAAGTCACCATAGTAAAGCATTTCATTTATTGTAAGATGAACTGATTTATAAACATCAAATTGTTTTTCAATAGTCTCATCTTTATATTCAACAAGAGTAGCAAGATTATACGGGTCATAAATGTCTATAATAATATATTTATCTGTATTTCTGATTGATTTAAATTTTGAGAAAGTCATTCCACAGCATAATATGATATCACACTGATTTATCAGTTCTTTTAATGAAGCTTCATCTCTATATTGAATTAATTTGAAAATCTGTTCAGGCAGTATAACCTTGTTTGGAATTGTTAGAGTAACATTCATTTGCTGAGCCAACACTTCAGCAAAATTCCATACTCTTACAGCAGGACCAGCCATTTCATTTGATACTACTTCATCTGAAATTATAAGAATACTTCTTTTAATCCTTTTCTCAAAAGCCTCATATATCCCGAGTGATTTTAAAACATCAACCTGTGCCCTCTGGTATCCGGCATCAGGTGAAACAGATAAAAATTGTCCGCCAAAGTAACTAAATATTGCCTTATCATCCCTTTTTCTATGAGACTGAATAAAAGCTCTTTTTTCTTTCAGCCTGGGAAGCTCATCAAGAAAATTTTTAACTGCCATGAGTGAGCCTAAAGGTTCTTTTTCAAAAATTACACCTGCTGATTTTTGCACAACGGAATCAGCTTTATTTTTAGTTTCAGACTCGGATAGCGGTTTTATTTCAGGACCTGTTGCAATCCCTGATCCGGGTTTGACTTCAGGCTCAGAAACGCTTTCATATTTTAACCAGTCAAAGTTAACATTTGTCAGGTTATAATAGCTTTTATAATCAAACTTTAAGTTAACAAAAATCCTGCTGTATATATTTGTAAGTATTCCTGAAAATATTTTTGAAAGATTTTCATCATCATAATTTTTAAATGCTATGTATATAGCATTTCTTTCTTTCAAGAAACTAAGCTTATCCTCTGCAAATCTATTAGAGGTTCCGTGATGAACATGATAAACAATTGATGAAGGACAAAACATAACCCTGTATCCTAAAACCCATAGCCTCCAGCCCAAATCAACATCTTCATAGTATGCAAAGAAATCCTCATCAAAACCTCCCACATCTAAAAACACCTTTCTGTCTACAAGCATTGCTCCGCCATTTACAAATGGGGTAAATCTTAATTGTTTATGTATATCTTTTTCTATGGGAAGGCCGTAGTCTATCTGAAAGCCTTTCGCTTCAAAATTTATCATTCCGCCTGCAAAATCAAGTCTTTTGCCATCCATTGATAAAACCTTTGAGCCAGCACATACTGTCTCCTTATCTTTATAGATTGGTTTTAAAAGCTCAATTAGCCAGGACTTATCCACCCTGGTATCATTGTTTAGAAAAGCAATATATTCACCAAAAGCTTCTTTTGCTGCTTGATTATTTGCATATGCAAAGCCAAGGTTTTTGTTGTTTTCTATTAATTTAACATCAGGATAGTTCTGTCTTATAAACTCTTGAGAGCCATCCTTTGAGCCGTTATCGGCCACTATTATTTCAAGTTTATTCTTTGGGTAATCAAGCTTATCCAGGCTTTCAAGACAGGTTTTAAGATAGGATTTTCCATCAAGGTTTACAATTGCAACTGAAATAAGCGGAAAAGAAAAAATATTTTCCATTAATTTTACTCCAATAAAATATAAATAATTTCATAGAATTTTCTAAATTATAACAAACAATCTAATTTAAAGAAAAATTTTTAGATTAAGTTTGCTGCAGGTAATAAATATTAATTAATTGTTAAAATTAATGAAAATGATAAAATTTTAACAACATTTTAGCTGCCCCGCAGTTGAAATTTAATTATTCCCCAGTTAAAATGTAAACACCTTCTAATAATAAATGATAGAGAAAACAAAAATTGTATTTCTGACAGACCGGATGATTAAAGGTCACGGGGTTGACCTTGTCGTTGACAGAATAGCAGACGGACTTTCACAGAAAGGTTATTTCTGTGAAGTTTATGCAAACAATGTCGATGATACTTTTGCAAGCCGCAAATCTTATAGAATTTACAAACTGCCTCCCGTAGGGCTTGCCAATTTTTTTATACTCGAGCAGAGAATAAGAAAATTTGCAGATTTTTTTAACAGCAGGGACACAGATTTATTCATAATTCAATCATTTCCATTCTACAGCTTAATCCCTCTTTTAAAAAAGCCGGCAATGGTCGTGGACCATGGAATAGTTTTAACTCAGGGAATGCCATTAAAAAGAAAAATTTATTTTGAATACCATAAACTAAGCCAGAATTTTTCCTATTTCAGAAAAGCAAAAAGAATTATCTGTGTATCAAAATACCTTCTTGAGCAGCTCCCGTCCTATATAAAAAAGAAGGCTGTATATATTTATAATGGGATAGACCATTACAGGGATGAAAAGCTAGCAGAAGATGAAATCCTGCAATACAGGGAATACCTTGGAGTAAGCCCTGATGATGTCCTTTTACTTTACGTGGGAAGGCTCAACCTTACAAACCAGCCATATAAAGGACTTTCTGAACTTATAAAAATTTATCACAGGGTAAGTCTTGAAAACCCTAAAATAAAGCTTCTTGCTGTCGGGTACGGCTCAAAAAATGATGAAGAGCTTTTAAAAAATCAGGGTGCTTTATGCCTTGCTAATGTTCCTGAAAATAAAATGCCTTTAATTTACAGTGCTTCAGATATTTACACAACCTGCTCGCAGTGGGAAGGTTTTGACCTTCCTGTTGGAGAAGCACAGTACTTTGGAAAACCTGCAATCTGCTACAACATTGGTGCACACTCTGAAGTGCTGCTTGATGGAAAGAGTGGATACATTGTTGAAAATAGAAATGAGTTTGCAGAAAAAATAAAAATTTTAGCTTCAGATAGACTCCTGAGAAAAAAGATGGGCGATGATGCAAGGGAGTTTATAAAAAAATTTTACTGGCAGAATGCAATTTATAAGTATGATATAGAAGTAAGAAAAATATTAAATATAGAGGATGAAATAAAACCTTCTGCTGGGATAAAGCCTGCACCACCCTCAGCAAAACCTTTGCCTGCAGAAAAAGTTTCAGAAAAAGAAACTGAAAGAATTAAGGAAGCAAAAGCTGAAGTTTATGAAATGGAAGAAGCTGAATTTAAGGAACTTAGCCCTGACAAAAGCAGGTTTGCAATTGAGTCCATTGAAAAACAGCTACTCAAAAAAGTTACAGTACTTATAGTAAACTACAACTCATCTTATCAGTGCCTAAAAGAGTGCATTGATTCTTTAAAAGAGCAGACTTATAAAAACTTTGATATCCTTATATATGACAACTGCTCGCAAAACAATACCCTTGATTTAATAAGAAATAATTACAGCATCTCAGATGAAGTGTCAGATACTCAAAGGAACATAAAAAATACAGATATAGATAGAGATGCAAATAGAATAAGAGATGGCAATACAAATACAGAAGTAAATAAAAATAAAAGCATAAATATAGGCAAAGACTCAGATACAAGCTCAGATTCAGACACGGAAACATTCCTGGACACTAAAATATCCATAAGAATTATAAAGTCAGAAAAAAATTTAGGCCTAGGGGAGGCAATAAACCAGGCATTAAAATCAATAGAAAGTGATTATGTACTGATTTCAAACTTTGATGTCACCTATGACAAAATTGCAATCGAAGAGTTAGTTGATATGATTTTAAGTCTTGATAGTAGATATGTCGGGCTTACCCCCAAAATAAAGCTATATTACCAGAAAGACTATATTGAAAGTGTTGGAGTTGGTATAGATAATAATTTCTATATTGGCTATAATGGAATAGGTCAGCTTGATCTTGACCAGTATAACATTCCTGAAGATGTTTTTGGAGTATCTTTTACAAGCGCTTTTCTTAAAAAAGATTATCTTACAAAAAGTGTAATTGGACCAATAGAAAAGCCAATTGACCCGACATTTTTTCTCTTCTATGAAGATATAGACTTCTGCTACAGGGCTAACATAATGGGATATAAATTTAAATCATGTCCAACAGCAGTATGCTTTCACAAATATGCGTTTAGTTTCAGGGATGATGCAACTGCATTCCAGACCAAGTACTATTACCAGAAATTAAATACTTTCAAGCTTGCTTATAAAAATGCCGAAATAAACAATATGAGAAGGATTATAAAAAACGAGCTTGGAATTCAGAAACAAAACTTAAGGGATAGAAATCTTAAAGGTGTGGCTAAAAAAATAATTTCTGATTGGAGAAAAAGCAGATATCATTTAAAAAAGCAAAGACAGTATATACAGATAACACGCCAGCTTCCTGACAGCGAAATAATTAAACTTTCATGGGGGGAATATAATTTTTTTGATATCGCAAGAAATGAACCTGTTTACTGCATTGCAAATTTAATTCTCACATATAAAAGACTTTTTCTAATAACAGGAAGCAGAAAATATGAAGAATACATTAATTATCTTTCTGCACTTGAAAGTACAAGGTTTAAAATCGAAACAGAACTTTTAAAAAGATATCTGCATCACAAGCTTGAATATGAACCAGGCTCAATTCATAAATTTATAGACAGGATTTCATAAAAAATATGAGAATAGGTATAGATATTTCAACAGTTTTAAATCATGGAAAAGATATAGGTGCAGGAAGATACATATATAACCTGATTAAAAATATGCTTGCATTAAACATAAAAGACACTTTTGTGCTGACTGCAAGGCATATAACGGATGAGTATCTTCCAATAATTGATGAATTAAAAGCATTTTCTAATTCAGGAGAATTTAAGAAATCGAAAGAAAATGAAAAATTAGAAAAGTCAGCATATAAAAAAAGCAGTCTTGAATTCAAGCTCTTCAAGGTAGGCAATAAAAAATTAAACATCTGGAACAATCTTGGTTTTCCACAACTTGAAGTTCTTGGTTTTAATACAGATATCCTGCACTGCCCTGATTTTTTGATCCCGCCAACAACAAATAAAAATATAATTCTTACAATCCATGACCTTGCTTTTATAAGATTTCCACATTTTAATTTTGACTGGTTTGTAAAAAAATACACAAAAGAAGTAAGGAAAAATTCAGCAAGAGCAAAAAAAATTATTGCTGTATCGCACAGCACTAAGAAGGATATTGTGGATTTTTTCAAAACAACTCCATCGAAAGTTGATGTAATTTATGAAGCAGCAGAAGAAAATTTTAGAAAATTAAACGAGGAAGAAATTGATAGAAACCTTCTTGGAAAATATAAAATTTTAAAAAAATTTATTCTCTCTGTTGGAACTATAGAGCCCCGTAAAAATTATGTCACATTAATAAAAGCTTTCAATCTGCTGAAGAGCTCTTGCTCAGATTTTGCTTATCAGCTTGTAATAGTTGGAAGAACAGGCTGGATGAGCGAAGCGGCATATGTAGAATATGAAAAGAGCCCTTACAAAAAAGATATTATATTTACAGGAAGGGTTCCGGATAGTGAGCTTATCCATATCTATAACATGGCTGAGGTTTTTGTATATCCATCTATTTTTGAAGGTTTTGGTCTTCCTGTTATTGAAGCTCTTCAGTGTGGATTGCCTGTAACAGCATCAAGGACTTCATCAATACCTGAAGTTGTTGAAACAAAAGAATTTCTATTTAATCCAGCAGACCAAGAGGATATGGCTAAAAAAATAAAACAGATCCTAACAACTGATGAAGAATTAAAAAAAGAACTTTCTCAAAAAGCCTTAAAAAATGCCTCAAAATTTAACTGGCGTCAAACAGCAGAAAATACCCTCAGGGTTTATAAAAAATTACTTCAATGAATTTATATACCACTCAATTGTATCTTTAAGACCGGTGTCAAAGGTTGTTTTAGCCTTAAAACCAAATTCTTTCTGAGCACGGGAAGTATCAAGACACCTTCTTGGCTGACCATCAGGTTTTGTCGTGTCCCATATTATTTTTCCCTTAAATCCAATTAAACTTTTTATTTTCTCGGCTAAATCCTTTATAGTTATTTCAAAACCTGCTCCAATATTTACAGGATCCGGTTTATTAAATAATTCAGCAGCAAGTACTACCGCTTCTGCACAGTCTTCTACATATAAGAATTCCCTTGTTGCCTTACCTGTTCCCCAGACAATAACTTCAAGCTCATTTTTTAACTTTGCTTCATAAAACTTTTTTATTAATGCAGGGATAACATGGGATGATTTTGGGTTAAAATTATCACCTGGTCCATAAAGATTTACTGGAAGTAAAAAAATCGAGTTAAACCCGTACTGCTGCCTGTAAACCTGGGACTGGACAAGCAGCATTTTTTTTGCAAGTCCATATGGGGCATTTGTCTCCTCAGGATATCCATTCCATAAGTTTTCTTCCTTAAAAGGAACAGGCGTAAATTTGGGGTATGCACATATGGTTCCAAGTGTAACAAATTTTTCAATGCCATTTAGCCTTGCCTGTTCAATTAACTGAATTCCCATTATCAGATTATCATAAAAAAAGCTGCCAGGATTTTCCCTGTTAGCACCAATTCCACCAACAACAGCTGCAAGATGTATTACTATATCTGCCCCAGCCTGCAAGTACATCCTTCTTATTGTATCAAGGTCTCTTAAATCATACTTTC
>Ga0194127_10007215_pt1 | contig 12342 bp, 6 predicted proteins | sample TA2KigC100mmetaG_FD_148624 | JGI IMG/M metagenome (GOLD analysis project Ga0194127, IMG submission 148624) | Freshwater microbial communities from Lake Tanganyika, Tanzania - TA2015036 Kigoma Deep Cast 100m | ecosystem: Environmental > Aquatic > Freshwater > Lake | place: Tanzania: Lake...
ACGATCGAAGCCTGCCTCATTTTGCAGCGGCTGCTGGCGACGGGCCGGGCGCGGCGCGTGCTGATCCTCGTGCCGGAGGCCCTCACCCACCAGTGGTTCGTCGAGCTCCTGCGGCGCTTCAACCTCTGGTTCAGCATCCTCGACGAGACGCGCTGCCAGGCGGCGGGGGCGAGCGACCCGGGGCGCAACCCGTTCCTCGGCGCGCAGCTCGTGCTCTGCAGCGTCAGTTTCCTCGCGGGCCTGCCCGGGCGGCGGGCGGAGGCGGTGGCGGCGGGCTGGGACGTGGTGGTCGTCGACGAGGCGCACCACCTCGCGTGGTCCCCGGAGGCGGCGAGCCTTGAGTACGCGCTGGTCGAGGAGCTGGCGGCGGCGGCCCCGGGCCTGCTGCTGCTGACGGCGACGCCGACGCAGCTGGGCGTGGCGGGGCATTTCGCGCGCCTGCGCCTGCTCGACCCGCAGCGTTTCGCCGACCTCGCGCGCTTCGAGGCGGAGGCCGAGGGCTACGCGCGCGTGGCCGACGTGGCGGGCAAGGTGATCGAGGGCCGCCCGCTCACCGCGGCGGATCGGACGGCGCTGCGGCAGATCTTCGACCGCGACTCGGAGACCCTGGCGCGCCACCTCGACCAGCTCGCGGCGGGCCGGCCCGGGGCCCGCGAGGCCCTGCTGCGCACGCTGCTCGACCAGCACGGCACCGGCCGGGTCGTGTTCCGCAACACCCGCGCGGCGATGACCGGATTCCCGCGCCGCCGCTACTGCCCGGCCCCGGTCGACGGCGCGTCGGTGGTGGTGCACGCGCGCCTGGCCCGCGAGCTGCGGGCGGAGGCGGCGGGGGAGGACGCGGACCTGCGCCCGAATTTCCGCGACGACCCGCGCGTCGCCTGGCTGGCCGCCTTCCTCCGGCGTGAGCGCGGCGCCAAGGCGCTCCTCATCTGCCGTTCCCAGCGCAAGGTGCTCGCCCTCGCCGCCGCGCTGCAGGAGGTGATCAGCGCGAAGGTCGCCCTCTTCCACGAGGGCCTCCCGCTGGTGCAGCGCGACCGCAACGCGGCCTGGTTCGCCGAGCCGGACGGCGCGCAGTTGCTGCTCAGCTCCGAGATCGGCAGCGAGGGGCGCAACTTCCAGTTCGCGCACCACCTGATCCTCCTCGACCTCCCGCTCAACCCCGCGCTCCTCGAGCAGCGCATCGGGCGCCTCGACCGCATCGGCCAGGGCGCCGACGTCCACATCCACCTCCCGTACCTCGCGGGCGGCGCCGGCGAGGTCCTCGCCACCTGGTACGACCAGGGGCTCGACGCCTTCGCCGCGCCGGTGCACGGCGGCCACGAGTACGAGGCGGAGTTCCGCGGGCGCCTCGTCGACCTCGCCACGGCCTACGCGCCGGACGGCGAGCCCGGCCCGCGGGAACTGGCCGCGCTGGTCGCCGAGACGGCCGCCTTCCGCGCCGCGCTGCGCGAACGCCTCCAGCGCGGGCGCGACCGCCTGCTCGAGCTGCGCTCGTTCGACCGCGAGGCCGCCGCGGCCGTCGTCGCCAAGGTGCGGGCCGCCGACGCGGACCCGTTTCCCCGGCGCTTCCTCGTCGAGCTGCTCGACCACTTCGGCGTCCGCATCCGCGAGCACGAGGAGGGCGACCTCTTCCTCGATCCGAGCCACGCCTACGTCGAGGGCTTCCCCTCGCTCCCCGCCGAAGGGATGCTCGCGACCTTCGAGCGCCGCCGCGCCCTCGCGCGCGAGGATCTCCGCTTCCTCACCGCGGACCATCCGCTGATGGGCGACACCATCGACCTGCTGCTCGAGTCGCCCGCCGGCACCGCCGCCTGCGCGCGCCTGCCCGGTGACGAGCCGGACCTTTTGCTCGAGGTGCTGTTCGTGCTGGAGACCGTCGCGGACGCGCGGTGGCACGTGGACGAGTTCCTCGCGCCCGCGCCGGTGCGCGTGGTCGTGGATCTCCGCGGCCGCGACCGCACCGCGGAACACCCGGCGGCGGCGGTGGCGGCGGAAGCGTTGGACCGGGAGCTCCGGCCGCTGCTGGAGCGGCCCGGCTTCAACGGCGACCTCCTGCGCGCGATGCTCGAGGCGGCCGAGGCCCGGGCGGACGCGGTCGCGGCGGGCCTGCGGGCGGCGGCCGCGGCGCGGGCAGACACCGTGCTCGCGGAGGGCGTGGCGCGCCTGGAGAGCCTGCGGCGGATCAACGACACCGTGCGGCCCGCCGAAATCGAGCTTGCCGCGGAGCAGCGCCGGCGGATCGGCGAGGCGATCAGCCAAGCGCGGCTGCGGCTCGACGCGGTGCGCCTGCTGGTCGTGGGCGGGCCCGAGGACGAGTGAGCCGCGCCCGTTCGCTCAGCCGTTCCGGCTCAGGGCCGCGGCGGGGTGACCAGTATCTGTGTCCCGCCGGAGGGCGGGGGGGCGTTGGGTGCGGGCGCCGCGCCGGAGGTCGAAAAGTTGAGCACGCGCACCTCCATCCGGTTGCCACCCGCGCCGCCCTCGGCGGACTCGGTGATGAACGCCTGGCGGACCGCTCCGGCCGCGTTGGCGCCGGCGGGCAGCACGGGGAACACGCTCATTCCCTGGGCGCGCGCGGGTAGGTCGGCGGGGGGCGTCAGGCTGAACGCGAGGCCGCCCTGGAGCATCGTCACCCAGGGCGATTGCCGGGCGTAGGCCTCCGCGGCCTCGGGGCCGAGCGTCTGCGTGAGGGTGGTGCGCGCCTCCGCGGCGAGCGCCTGCACGCGGGCGCGGCGCTGGTCGGGGGGCAGGGAGGCGTCTGCCTGCACGCGCTGCGAGGCGGTGGCGAAGTTCTCGCGCGCGGCGGCGAGCCGGGCGGTCGTGTCGGTCGGCAGGTTCAGGCGGGTGGCGAGGCCCTCGAGGTTGCGCAGGTCGCCGTCCTGGGTGCGGCGCACGCGGGCGTAGGCGGCCTCGCCGAGGGCGGCGCGGACGTCGTCCTCGAGCTGGCGCTGGGCCGCGGCGAACTGCTGGCGCCCGGCGGGGTCGTTGCGCGTGGCGGCCGTCTCCGGGGGGAAGCGCGCGTCGAAGGTGCGCTGGAGGGCGAAGACGCGGCGGAATTCCTCCTCGGTCTCGAGGCCCTCGCCGTAAAAGGCGCGCACGACGGCGGCGGAGGGCGAGAACCGCGTGTCGTAGGCGGCGCGCTCCTCCGGGGAGAGGAGGGCGGCGAGATCGCGCTCGCGCTCGGCCGCGAGGAGGCGGAGGCGCTCCTGGTCCGCGGGAAGCACGATGCCGCCGGTGCCGAAGCGGGCGCGGAGGTCCGCGTAGTCGTGGTCGATGCGGCGGAGGGCGGCCTGCTTCGCGGGCGGGAGGAAGTCGAGGCCCGGGCCGGCGAGCCCGGCGTCGTCGCCGAGGGCCTCGCCGAGGATCACGCCGAGCTCGCGGCGGAGCTGCTCGCGGTGCTGGCCCATGGCGGGGTCGGCGCGCCACCAGCGTTCGCCGCCGGCGGGCCGGGGGCGCTGGAGGACGGCGGCGAGGCGACGTCCCAGGAGGAGGTCGCGCGCGGCGGCGGGGTCGAGCCCGGCGGCCTCGAGGTCGCGGGCTTGGCCGGAGGCGAGGGCGGCGCGGAGGCGCCCCGCCGAGTCGGGCGCCGGGGCGGGCCGCGCGGGCGCGGGTAAGGCGGGGGGCGGAGGCGTGGGGCGCCGCGCGAGGGTGGCGAGCAGCGCGGCGTTCGCGACGAGCGAGCCGGCGAGCAGGAGGAGCGGGACTTTCATCTGGAAATCAGACGCGGCGGCGAGCGCGGATCGAGGCGACGGCCCGGGCGGTGACCGCGCCGAGCACGATCGCGCCGCCGGCGAGGCCCCAGCCCGAGGGCCGCTCGCCGACGAACAGCAGCACCCACACCGGGTTCAGCACCGGCTCGATCACCGGGATGAGGACGGCCTCGAGGGCGGTGACGTGCCGGATGGCGCGCGCGTAGAGCCAGTAGGAGAACCCGAGCTGCACCGTGCCGAGCGCGAGCAGCGCGGCCCAACCGGCCGGTGGGAGCGGTGGCGCAGCGACGATCCACGGTAGGCCAAAGGCGAAGGCGAGGGCGTTGCCGAGGATGATCGACTCCACCGCCGAGCCGTCGCGCTGGCGCCGCAGGGCGATCGTCATCGCCGCGAAGCAGACGCCGCTGAGCAGCGCGAGCAGGTCGCCCGCGAGGTGGCCGAGCGCGAGGCTCCCGCGGAAGAAGAGGGTCATCCCGCCGAGGGCGGCGGCGATCGTCAGCCAGTCCACCCGCGTGGCCGGCTCTTGCAGCAGCCAGGCGCCGAGGAGCGCGACCCACACCGGCGCGGTGTACTGGAGCAGAATGGCGTTGGCGGCGCTCGTCATCGTCGTCGCGGTGCAGAACGTGATCGTGCAGGCCGCGTAGCCGAGGGCGCCGATCATCTGGTCGCGCGAGCAGTGGAAGCGCAGGCCACGGTTGGTCAGCAGCAGGAAGATGGCGGCGACGGCGCCGCGGCCTCCGGCGACGGCGAGGCCCGGCCAGGTGGCGGCGACGGCCTTAATGAGCACGCCAGCGAAGCTCCAGCACACGGCAGCGCCGGCCAGTTGGAGGACGGCGCGGGAGTGATCGCGGGCGGCGGCGGAGGGCATCGGGGTGAGGTTGGCGCAACCTGGGGGCCGCCGCCAAGCCTGCCGCGGCCGGAGTCCCCGGCGGCGGGGGCAAAGATTTTCCTAGGCAAGCGCCGCGCGTTCCCTCTAGAACGGTGTTCGTTTCAGAGGGAAAAACCCAAAATCAAAACCAAATACCATGGCCAAGAAGACCGCTCGTAAGCCGAACGCCGCGTTCATGAAGCCGGTGACTCCCAACGACAAGCTTGCCGCTGTCGTGGGCGCCGCCCCGCTCCCCCGCACTGAGCTGACCAAGAAGCTCTGGGCGTACATCAAGAAGAAGGGCCTCCAAGACAAGAAGGTGAGGACGCAGATCAACGCCGACGACGCTCTCAAGGCGGTCTTTGGCGGCAAGTCTGCGGTCTCGATGTTCGAGATGACGAAGCTCGTCTCGAAGAACTTGAAGTAAGGCACCCGAGTCCCGGTTTCCTCGGCCGCCGCGAGTCCCCTCGCGGCGGCTTTTCTTTGCCGTGTTTTCCCCCGCCCCCTCCGTCCGCGCCCGGGCGATCGCGATGCTGCTGCTCGCGAACCTGCTCTGGGGCCTCAGCTTCCCGCTGGTCAAGGTGACCGGCCTGCTGCAGGCGGAGCTGCTGCCGGGAGCGGGCCCGTGGGTGCTCGCGGTCTGCACCGTCGCGCCGCGCTTCCTGCTCGCGACGCTCTTGCTCCTCGCGTTCCGCCCCGGGGTGCTGCGCGGCGCGACCGCCGCCGAGTGGCGCCAGGGGCTGATCCTCGGGCTCTCCGGCGCTGCGGGGATGCTGCTCCAGACCGACGCGCTGCAGTACACGGCCGCGAGCACCTCCGCCTTCCTCACCCAGTTCTACGCGGTCCTGATCCCGGCGTGGATTGCGTGGCGCGTCCGCTGCCTGCCCGCGCCGCTCGTCTGGCTGGCCGGCGGCCTCGTGCTGGCCGGCGTCGCGGTGCTCGGCGGCTTCCACCCATTCGCCCCCAACGAGATCCCGCTGCACTTCGGCCGCGGCGAGGCCGAGACGCTGCTCTGCTCCGTCTTCTTCATGGTCCAGATCCTCACCCTTGAGCGCGCGGAATTCGCGGGCAACCGCACGCTGCCGATCACGTTCGTGATGTTCGCGACCAAGGCCGTGGTCTTCGCCGCCCTCGCATTCGCCCTCGCGCCGGAGGCCGCCGCGCTCCTTCGCCCTTGGCAGTCGCCCGCCTGGCTCGGCCTCACCGCGGCGCTCACCGTCTTCTGCACCCTCGGGGCCTTCGGGCTGATGACGGCCTTCCAGCCGCGCATCTCCGCCACCGAGGCCGGCTTGCTTTACTGCGTGGAGCCCGTCTTCGCCGCCGGCCTCGCCCTTTTCCTCCCGGGCTGGCTGTCAGCCTGGACTGGGATCTCCTACGCCAACGAAACACTCACAGCTGGGCTGCTCGTCGGCGGCGCGCTTATCACCGCCGCCAACGTGCTGCTCCAGCTCCGGCCCACCCGCTGACGCGCCTCACCGCGGCTCGGTGAGGTACTTCAGGAGCTCGACCGCCTCCCGCTCCGGCAGCGCCTCGAGCAGGCCGGGCGGCATCAGCGACTGGGTCGTCCGCTGCCGCTCCCGGATGTCCGCCCGCGGGATGGTCACCGTCTCCGCCACGGTCCGCACCACCACGGCGGTCTCCGACTCGCGGTCGATCATCCCCGACACCACCGTGCCGTCTCGCCGCGTCAGCACGTGCAGCTCGTAGGCCGCGCCCACGACGGCGTTTGGGTCGACGATGTTTTCAAGAAAGTAATCGAGGCCGTGGCGCCACGTGCCGGCGAGGTCGGGTCCGAGGCGACCGGCATCGGGGCCGCCGGAGACGTGGCACGCGGCGCAGAGGCGCTCGTAGGTGCGCCGGCCCGCCGCGGCATCGAAGGCCCACACGGGTGCGTTGCGGAACGTGTCGCGCAGGCGCGCGATGGTGGCCTTCGCGTCGGTGGAGGCCTCGGCAGTCCGGCCCCAGACTCCCTCCAGCCGGCGGTTCACCTCGGGGTCCCCGAGCTTCCGCAGCTGCCGGGCGTGGAGGGCGGTGAGGTCGCGCCGGTCGAAGGAGCCCGCGGCGACGGCGCCGAGGAGGGCGCGCGCGAGCTCGGTGCGCCCGGTGAGGACGGCCAGCGCGGCGTTGCGCTCGGCGGAGCCGAGGCCGCGAAACGCGCCCAGCAGGGCTTGGGCGGCCGCGGGGGCGTCGGGGGCCGCGCCGAGCAGCGGGATGACGGCTGCGCGCAGGTCCGGGTCGCCCAGCAATTCCGCAAGGAGCGGTACGGCGCCAGGATCGCCCGTGCGGCGCAGCAGGTCGAGGGCGCGGCGCCGCTCGGCCGCGGGGACGTTGCGGTCGGCGAGGCGCGCGCGCACCGGGCCGAGCACGGAGCGGTCGCCGAAGAGGGCGGCCAGCTGTTCCACGGCGTCGCGCGCGTGCGGGTCGGCGGCGCCAGCGAAGCGCGCCGCAAGGCGGGGCCAAGCCGCGGGCATCGGCAGCCCGGCCTCGGCCTCGAGGGCGAAGGCGAGCACGCGCAGCGTGCGCACGGAGCCGCCGGCCGCGACCTCCGCCGCGAGGGCCTCGCGGCCCGCCGGCTGGCGTGCAGCGAACCAACGCAGGGAGTCTGCCACCACCGGGAGCGCGGTCTCGTTCGCGAGGGCCAGGGCGCGGGGCAGGTCGGCGGTGACCTCGGGCGCGAGCGCCGACCAGACGAGGCGCGGCAGGAACCGGTCGGTGGCGTCCTCGGATCGCCGCGCTAGGGCGGAGGCAACGGGCCAGCGCGCGTCCGCCGGCAGGGCGGGGACGGCGGAGGCGAGGGCGAGGCGCACGTGGGCGGAGGAATCGGAGGCCGCGAGGCGGGCGAAGGTTTCCGCGGGCATGGCCGGGTGGCCGGGTTGCTCGGTGGCGAGATGCACCGCCCAAGCGCGCACGGCGTCGTCCGGATGCGCGAGGGCGGCAGTGAGGCGGGCGGCGTCAAGGGCGCCGGTGGCGTGGAGGGTCCAGAGGGCGCGGAGCTGTCGGGGCACGGGAGCCGCGCGGTCATCGGCCCGGGCGCGGAGGTCCGTGAGGGCGGCGGTGGCGAGGGCGCCGCGGGCTGCGCGTTCCTGCAGGAGCCGTCGGGCGGTGCGCACGTGCCACTCGCTCGCGTGGCCGTGGAGGGCGGCGAGCGTCGCGTCGTCGAGGCGGCCGAGGTCCACCCGCGCGGGCCGCCAGGTCGCGGCCCAAGCGACGCGGTAGATCCGGCCGTTGGTCCGGTCCCAGATCTCGTCCCGCGGGTTGTGGCAGTGCTGAGTGTCGCTCCAGTCGATCGCGTAGACGGCGCCGTCAGGCCCGTACTGGAGGTCGACGGGCAGATAGGTGGGATCCGGGGAGAAGAGGACGTCGTGGCCGCCGTGGAACGTCTCGTAACCGGAGCCGGTGCGGACGTTGACCTGGTGGTTGATCTGATGGCCGTGGAGGTTGTGGGTGAAGAGGCTGTCCCGGTACGCCGCGGGCCAGTTGTCGCCGAGGTAGATCATCGTGCCGACGTGCGAGTGGCCGCCGTAGACCGCGGAGGTGCCGGGCTTGCCGGCGCCGCCCTCGCCGCTGTCGTAGCGGGCGGAGGAGGGCAGGAAGTTGCGCAGGCCGGGGGCGAAGTCCGGGCCGCGGTTGGAGATCCACGGCGCGTAGTCGTTGTTGGCCTGGTTCCAGTAGTGGCCGTTGCGGATCACGTGGGTCGTGCCGCCGCCGCCGTGGAAGCCCCGGCAATGGGTCATGAACAGGTGCCCGTGGGCGTTGAAATCGAGGCCCCACTGGTTGCTGCCGCCGTGGGCGAAGACCTCGAACGCGCGCCGCACCGGGTGGTAGCGCCAGACGCCGGCCCGGATCCTTTGCCGCTGCGCGGCCGGGGTGCCGGGCGCGCCGACGTTCGAGAAGGTGAACACGCCGTGGCAGCCGTAGAGCCAGCCGTCGACGCCCCAGGTGAAGCTGTTGAGGGTCTCGTGGGTGTCCTGCCAGCCCCAGCCGTCGAGCAGCACGTCCGCGGGGCCGTCCGGCCGGTCATCGCCGTCGCGGTCGGGCACGAAGAGCAGGTGCGGGGCCGCGCCGATCCAGACGCCACCGAAGCCGACCTCTAGGCCGCTCACGCGGTTCAGGCCCTCGAGGAATACGCGGCGCGTCTCGAAGTGGCCGTCGCCGTCAGCGTCCTCGAGGATGATCACGCGGTCCCGGCCCTGGCCCTCGGGCTGCCGGTTCGGGTACGAGTGCGCCTCGGCGATCCAGAGGCGGCCGCGCGCGTCGAAGGCAAAGGCGATCGGCTGGCGCACGTCGGGCTCCGCCGCGACCAGGTCGGCTTGGAACCCGTGCACGAGGCGGAAGCCGGTGGCGACGCGCTGGCCGCCCGGGTTGGCCACGGGGCTCGCGGGCGCCTGGTTGCCGCGCAGGTGCCAGAGCACGGGGCTCGCGACGAGGCGGGTGGTGTCGTCGACGCCCGGGGTGCGCTTCAGCGGCGGATCGCCGTTGCGCCGCGTGGTGCCGATGCCGGGATTCGGGCCGGCGGCGGGCTCCGTCGCGACGGCCGCCGCGGTCGCCGCGGGTGGCAGCGGGCTGCGGCCGAGGTCGGTGAGACGCAGGGCGCGGAACTCGATCGTGCCGGGCCCCGCCTCCGCGACGAGGGCGAGCCCGCCGTGGTGCGCCGCCGCGCCGGAGCGGTGGTCGTCGGCCACCGCCACGCGCACGCCGTTGACCCACGTCTCGAGGTGCGGGCCCCGCGCGACGACGCGCAGGGTGTTCCAAGCGGGCGTGGCCCGCAGCAGCGCCGCGAAGTTGCCGGGTTCGCCGAACGGCTCGCGCCAGCGGCGGCCGTCCGGCGCGATCGCGCCGCGTTCGCCACGTTCCGCCAGCAGCTCGCCGCTTGTCTCGCGGGTCAGGCGCCCGAGCCAGACCGCGCCCGGGTCCAGCTCGACGCGGTAGCCGCCGGTCCCGCCGGTGCGGAAGGCGAGCGCGGCGCGCGCGCCGGCCCCGCCCGCAAGCCGGAACTCGGCGTCGAGCTCGAAGTCGCCCACCTCACCGCTCCAGCGGAGGGCGCCGCCGCCGGCCGGCGCGAGGTCCGCGGCGAGGCCGTCGCCGGCGGCGCGCCAGGCGGCGGGTCCGGTCCAGCCGGCGAGCGAGCGGCCGTCGTGGAGCGGGCGCGGGGTGTCCGCCCAGGTGGCGGAGGTGAGGGCGAGCAGGAGGAGCAGGGCGGGGCGCATCGGTCGGGCGGGGTGGGGAGGGGTGGCGCGGCGGGTCCGCGTCGGAGGGGGAAGGGAAGGGTCGCGGCCGCGGTGGGGGCAAACGCTTTCCGGCCGCGGGCCGCGCGGTTTCAGCGCAGGCGGTCGGCGGGCCAGCCGAGGTGGGCCGCGGCGCGCGCGGGCCACGACCAGTCATCGGGGTTGGCGCCGCGGAGGCGCACCGGCTGGCGTTCGGCGGCGAGCGCGACGGCCTGCGGCACATCGAGGAACCGCAGCACGTGCAGGTAGTCCGGGCCGCGCAGGTGCGAGGCGGGCGGCGCCTCCAGCTCGACCTCGGCGAGGCCGTCGACGTGGAGCGAGGCGTAGAGGGCGTTCACGGCCTGGTCGCGCACCCCGGCGAGCGCGAGGGGTTTGCCGGCGTAGGCGGGCGCGGCGCGCACGGCCTCGGCGGCGCGGCGGATGTCCCACACCCGCATCCCCTCGAGGGTCTGCCCGAGCAGCGGATGGCGGCGGCGCAACTGGTTCTGCTCCGCGGCGGGGGCGGTGGGCGCGGTGGGCCCGATGCCGCGCGGGGCGAGTTGCAGCACCTCCAGCTCGCCGCGGTCCACGGCGGCGGCCAGTTCCGGCGCGAGGCCACCAGCGGCCCACGCCGCCTCGTCGAGGGCCTGTACCAGCACGCGCGGGGCCGAGCCGGGTTGCCCGCGCGAGTGGCCCCGCAGCGGCAGGCGCACCACGCCCTGGCTGGTGAATTCCCAAGTGGTCTCGACCCGACCCGCGACCTCGCGCCCTCCGGTCGGGCGGAGGTCGGGTGCGCCGGCCTCGGCGGCAGAGGGCCAGCCGGCGAAGACGCGCGTGCGCAGCGCTTCCCGCCAAGCGTCGCGCTGCCGGGTCCACCCCGCGGCATCGGCGGGGAGCGCCAGGGCCGCGAGCGGCACGAAGCTGTCGTGGATTTTTGTGGTGCGCTCGTCCGCCGGGTGGCCGCCCACCGGGAACACCCGCAGGTCGCGCGGGGCGAACAGCTTCTCGGCCGCGACGCGGATAGGCGGGTCCTCGCCCTTCAGGAAGCGGTTGAACCAGCGGAAGGCGGGCACCTGCAGGTCCTGCGTGTCCTTGTGCGGGCCCTCCGTGATGAGCAGCCCGAGACGGTCGGATGCGCCCAGCAGCCGGTACACGCCGGCCACCGCGCGGTGGATGCGTTGCACGCCCTCAAGCGGGAAGATCGGGTCCTTGTCCGTGTTCGCGATCAGCAGCGGCCGTGGGGCGACTAGCGCGGCGACGGCCGCGAAGTCCCAGCGCGACGAGTTCAACGGGAACATGCAGTCGCAGTGCCCCTTGATCACGCCGTCGACGACGTGGTCGTGCAGGTCGGTGATGCCGGCGACGGGCACGGCGGCGCGCACACGCTCGTCGAGGGCCGCCGTGTACCAGGTGTAGGCGCCGCCGCCGGAGCGGCCGGTCATCCCGATGCGCTCCGGGTCGATCTCGGGGCGGGACTGCAGGTAATCCAGGGCGCGGATGCCGTTCCAGGCCTCGACGCCCGCTGGCGTGTAGCCGCGCGCGTTCCACGCGTGGAGGCCGAGGCGGTGGGTGCCGTGGTGGACGCCCTCGAGTTCCCCGAGCTGGATGGTGTCGATCAGGAGGCACGCGTAGCCGTGGCGCGCGAACCACGCCCCGTGGTGCTGGTACCCCGCCTTGTTGCCGAAGCTGACGCCGCCCTCCTTCACCACCGCGTGCCCGCACACGTAGAGGATGGCCGGGAGCCGCCGCTCGCCACGCGCGCGCGGCAGGTAGAGGTTGGCGGTGACGTAGAGCCCGGGCAGCGACTGGAAGTGGAGCTTCTCGACGATGAACTCCGGGTGCTCGAGGCGGCCGGTGATGGTCGCCTGGAGCGGGGTGCGTTCGGGGAACGGCAGCAGGCCGAGCATCTCCTGGAGCTCCGCGCGGGCGGCGGGCAGGCGCTCGCGCCAGGCCGCGGCCGAGGGGATGCCGGCGAGCGGGTCGCGGGCGAGGCGGGCGGTCTCCGCGCGGAAGTACTCCGCGAACATCCGGTCGCCCGGCCCGGGCGGCGGCGGGGGCGGGGTCGCGGCGCGGACGATGTGCGTGGTGCCCGCGAGGGTGAGAGCGAGGAACAGGATGCGGGGCAGGAGGGCAGGGCGGGGGTGCATCGGGGTGTTCGAGGAATGGCAGGCGACGCGGGCTGGGCCAAGCGTGGAGCGCGGGGTTGGGCTGGCTTTCGCGACGGCGGCACGTTTCTGCTGGGGGCGATGCGTTTCGTTCGCCCCCTCGCCCCGTTCCTGCCGCTGCTGTTCCTTGCCGCCGCCACCGTGGGCGCCGCCGCCGCGCCGCGGGAGATCGCGGGCATCGACCCGCGGCTGGCGATGTTCAACGACGGCAACGAGTGCGGCACCGGCGCGGTCGTGCCGTGGGCGGACCGCCTGTGGGTGGTTACCTACTCGCCGCACAACCCCAAGGGTTCCTCCGACAAGCTTTACGAGATCACGCCGGACCGGCGGCAGATCATCCGCCCGGAGAGCATCGGCGGCACGCCGGCCAACCGGCTCATCCACCGCGAGTCGCGGGC
>Ga0194127_10007216_pt1 | contig 12340 bp, 8 predicted proteins | sample TA2KigC100mmetaG_FD_148624 | JGI IMG/M metagenome (GOLD analysis project Ga0194127, IMG submission 148624) | Freshwater microbial communities from Lake Tanganyika, Tanzania - TA2015036 Kigoma Deep Cast 100m | ecosystem: Environmental > Aquatic > Freshwater > Lake | place: Tanzania: Lake...
GTCCCTGGGCTGAGGACGGTCACGTGCTTACGCTCAAAACACACCCCTCTCTGACTTCATTAGGCAGTTTCCGCGACGGCTGGTTTTACGTACAGGATCCGAGCACGTTGCTCGCCGTGCAGGCGCTGGATGCTTGGGCCGGCGAAAGTATCCTCGACCTTTGTGCCGCCCCCGGTGGGAAGACTTGTTTCCTCGCGCAGAAAATGGAGAACGACGGTGAGTTGCTTGCCTGCGATTTATCAGCCGATCGTCTCAGGCTTGTAGCAGAAAACTCCACTCGGTTGGGCGTGACCTGCGTGAAGACATTGGCCCTCGGCGAGCATCCAGATCAGGCGCTGTTTGGCAGGCGGTTCGACAAAATCCTCGTGGATGCGCCGTGCTCAAATACAGGGGTGCTGCGGCGTCGCCTTGACCTCCGCTGGCGGTTGCGGCCGGAGGAGATCACCCGCTTGCGCGGAACCCAGTTAAAATTGCTCGCGCTCGCCGCTAAGCACCTCAAGCCCGGCGGCACGCTGGTTTACAGCACCTGCAGCTTAGAGCCGGAGGAGAATACGGAAGTGGTAAAGGAATTTCACACTGCTCACCCTACATTCAAGCTGGAGTCTGAGCGCGAGCTTATGCCGTTTCGCGATCACGTGGACGGGGCTTATGTGGCGAAGTTGCGGCAGGAGTCGTAAACATTTCCCCAGCGCTTCTTACTTATTAGAGCTTGCCCTTTGTAATCTGTAGTTGAATTCCGGAGTTTGGGCTTGACCAAGCATCAGCCGCAAATTGATTCACCCCTTTTGATCATGAGCGGCCTTCGAAATTAAGAATTGAGGGAATTTAGCATTCAGGTTCATCCATGCTTTGCTCCAACCTGCCCTGTTAACTAATCATTTAACGATTCAAGTTGCTCTAACGGAACGAAAAACGGATAGAGCTTTGCCTTGCTGCGCGGTCCTTCCGACCGGCTTTTTAGGCCTGTGTTATTGATCTCGAAATCACGAACGTAGCGGCCCGCAAGCACTTGGTCGTACTTGCCAGCACTGCGCACGCCCAGCGCCACGCGCAGGCCGGTGAAGCCCGCCCGCTGTTTAGTAAGGGCGACCGAGGTGGCATTCCACGCACGATCTGCTAGCTGCCGTCGGATGGCGGCCGAGGCTTTTTGTAGTCCGGGCACGCGCACGAGGAAAATCACCCGGTCCTGATGCACCTCACAGAATGTGGTAAACACGGGCGCGTTGGTTCCTGCCACGGCTGCCTCAGGCCGGGCGCGCGCCTCCGCGAGGTAGGCGTCACCGAAAGTCTGGGCAAATGAGTAGGCCAGTTCGATGTCCTTTAGCGTGCCACCCAGCATGTTGCCTTCCTGCGCCTCCGTGACTCGTCGATCGGCCAATTCAAATTCTGCGGTGCCTGGTCCCCGCGCCGGTTCGCCGATGTGTCCCTGTGCCACGGCCCACACGAGCCAGCCGATACTTAGCCACAATGCGAGTGATAGACCTGTCATCATGAGGCCTAGGGCGCGCATTAATCCACTTGGTGGGGCGCTGGTCTGATGCTGGGCGCAGGCGGCGGCGGCTCGCGCGTGGCCGACTTGCCGCGTGAGTGTCTCGAGCGTCGCGTCCTGGCCGCCGCGCGCGTTTTGGCGGATGGTGCTGATCACCCAGACGGGTCCGGGAATGCCCCACCAGCCTAAGCAACAGGAAATGAGCGAATGCTTAAACGCTTGGCCGAAGCTGTCTTCTCCGGCGCGCATGAGGATAGGTTTAGTAGTATGCTTGAAAGAAATTAGCAGCGACCAGCAATGCTCGAATACCAGAAACCGCCCACCCGCGATCACTTCTCGCTCGGCGTCTGTCAGCGTGGCTTCGTCCGTCGCTTCGCCGTTAGGAATTGAAACTGAGGTTTTTGTGGTTGTCGGGATGGCAACGGCGTCCGCTACCGGCGTCTCGGCTGAGGATTCTGCGGCTTTGTTCCGGTGATGCCGATGCTCGAGGAACCGGCTAACCGGCTGCCAATTATGCTCTCCCGCGTAACAAACCAAATCGCCGGCTCTCAACTCGCCCGAGGCCGACATTTTTTCAACCGCCCTGTCCGGGAAAGGACCACGCTTTTGCCCGCGTCGAAGAATAAAGAAGTTCACTTAAGGACTTCGTACCGAACCCAACCCACTTTTGGGCGATGATGCGAAAAAATTATTAGCCCCGCGCGCTTACGAATACAAAGCAAAAGCTGAGCCTAATTCTTGCGTCTCCAAACAAAAATTTATCACCGGGTTCTATTTTTTTTCGTTCTCCATCTGCGAACTGGCTCGTGTGGCCGAGAATATATAGCGCCCCCCTTCATTACATCGACGTTCCGATTCGTAAAGAGAAGTCAACTTGTTCAACGGTATGGTTGATGCAGAGCTACTTTCTTTACCTGTTTACTGCGCAGCTTGATGTTGAGGAACTCCACACCGACGCTGAAGGCCATCGCGAAGTAGATGTAACCCTTGTTCACGTGCTGGTGGCAGCCCTCGGCCACGAGCATCGTGCCGATCAGGATGAGAAACGCCAGCGCCAGCATCTTGATCGTCGGGTGCCGGTCCACGAAGGCGCTGATCTGATCCACGAAGATCAGCATCACGATCATCGCGATGATGACCGCCGCGATCATCACCGGAATCTGCTTCACCATGCCCACCGCCGTGATCACGGAATCCAGCGAGAACACGATGTCAATAAGCAGGATTTGGATGATGACACTTACAAACGTCGGCGCGAGATGGTTCGTGACCGCGCCGTCCTCGCCCTCGAGCTTCTCGTGGATTTCCTTCGTGCTCTTCGCGATGAGGAACAGCCCGCCCAGCAACAGGATGAGATCCTTGCCCGACACCGCAAGGTCCCAGCTGAAAATCCGCGCCTGCCAAAAGGGCTTATCTAGCGACACCAGCCAGGCCAGCGAACACAGCAGCAGGATGCGCGTGATGAGCGCGAGCCAGAGGCCGACCTTGCGCGCCTTGGCCTGCTCGGCGGCGGGCAGCTTGCCACTGAGGATCGAGATGAAGATCAGGTTGTCGATGCCCAGCACGACCTCCAGCAACGTGAGCGTGAGCAGGCTGATCCAGATTTGTGGGTCCGTGAGCCAATCCATATTTTGAAGCAGGGTATGGCGGTAAAGCGAGCTTGCCAACCCGGAACGCCGCATTCTGATTTTCAAAAATCAGCTATAAGTGCCTTACATTATTTTCAACTCTGGGTCATACTTTCCGCTGGTAATATGTGGTCGGGATTGACCCGCTATGCCGGCAATGAACCCGCCACGATTCAAGCTGACTCTCTTTGCCTCCTTCGCCAACGACCCAAGCCATGGCGTCGCTGGTTCTCAGGATTTGTACCAGACTCCCAAGAAGTCGGATCTGGAGAGCGTGGAGTACCGAAAAGTAATTCAGCGTTGCTGACGCTTCTGCAACACCGCTTGCTTGGTCTTCTTCACTAACCGAACGTTTCGAATAAGCATTGTCTTATCCACGGCTTTGCACATGTCGTAGATGGTCAGCGCAGCTACGGTGACAGCGGTGAGAGCCTCCATCTCTACGCCGGTCTGTGCGGCAATTTTTGCTGAGGCCGTGATGAGCACGCGGTCGCGGGCGGCGGGAATCTCGAAGGTGACTTCACAGTGCGTAATAGGCAGTGAGTGGCAAAGGGGAATCAACTCGCCGGTCCGCTTTGCGGCCTGGATTCCCGCCAGCCGCGCGGTGGCAAGGACGTTGCCCTTGGTAATGGCGTTGGATGCGATTAGTTTTAGTGTCGTCGACAAGAGGCGGATTTCTCCTCTTGCGACGGCCTCACGCAGGACGACGGGTTTGGCGGACACATCCACCATGCGGGCTTCGCCAGTGCGGGTGAGGTGAGAGAGGCGTTTCATGGAGTCAAAGATTGGCTGCCCATTCGCGCACCACTCGCCGCACGTCCTCGCCGACAGTGAGCTTGGGCTGCACGAACTTCGGTGTGAACCACGGGAACGCGCCGAGCAAATCGTGTGTGACGAGGATTTGCCCGTCGCAGTCCGGGCCGGAGCCGATGCCGATGGTCGCGAAGGGAAACTGCGCGGTGATTTCCTTGGCGACTGGCGGCGTGACGAGTTCGAGCACGACGGCGGGTAAGTCGGCTTCCGCGAGTGCGGCGGCGTCATCGAGGAGCTTGGCGCGACCGGCGTTGTCCTTGCCCTTGATACGGTATTTGCCGCCTTCCTCCAAGACGTGCTGGGGCAGCATCCCGAGGTGGCCGATGACCGGGATGCCCACCGACTGGATGGCGCGGATTTGCGGGAGGATGTCGCGTCCGCCTTCCGCCTTCACGGCCTCGGCCCCGGCAGCGACAAGGCGTTGCGCGCTGTTGACGGCTTGCGCGGGCGACTGGTAGGTGTGATATGGCAGGTCGCCCACGACCAACGCGCGCGGACGAGTGCGAGCGACCGCGCGGAGGTGATGCTCCATTTCGGCGAGCGTGACGTGCGTGGTGTCCGGGTAGCCAAGCACCACCATGCCGAGCGAATCGCCAACGAGGATGATCGGAATGCCGGCCTCATCAAGTAAGCGGGCCATCGGGTAATCGTAGGCCGTCAGCGCGGCAATACGTTGCCGTGCGGCCTTCATGGCACGAATAGCGGCGGGCGTGACTTTGGCGGCGGCGCTCACATGGGAGAGCAAACCTCAAAGCAGGTCAGGCTTCCAGCCTGACTTCCATCTTTCACTCGAACGGACGACAGGCGGGAATGGAATTACTCACGTTTGATCGCCTTGAGGCGGATTGGTTCACCACCAAATCACAAGCAAAAGCTCGTTGATTATCAAGCAGTGGGCCTGATCTGCATCAAGGCAAGTCCGTCTTGCCCATCAAGTAGCGGTCGCATTCACGGGCGGCACCCCGGCCCTCGTTGAAGGCCCAGACGACGAGGCTTTGGCCGCGGCGGCAGTCACCGGCGGCGAAGACGTTCGGGAGCGTAGTCTGGAATTTTCCGTGATCGGCTTTCACGTTGGAACGCGGGTCGCGCTCGACGCCCAAGGCTTCGAGTAGTGGCTGTTCTGGTCCGAGGAAGCCCATTGCCAGCAGCACGACTTGCGCGGGGAGGACCCGTTCAGTGCCGGGGACGTTCTTCGGCACAAATTGGCCTTTATCGTTTTTGGCCCATTCGATATTGACGAGGTGAATGGCTTTGAGATTGCCCTTGTCATCGCCTTCAAACTTCGTGGCAGTGGTGAGGTAAATGCGCGGATCATCGCCGAACTTCGCTTTTGCCTCTTCTTGGCCATAGTCGAGCTTGTAGGTCTTAGGCCATTCGGGCCATGGATTGTCTTTCGCACGTTCTAGTGGTGGCTTGGGAAGAATCTCGACTTGCACAAGGCTCTTGCAGCCATGCCGCATGGAGGTGCCCACGCAGTCAGTGCCAGTGTCTCCGCCACCGATGACGACGACGTCTTTGCCGGCGGCGTCGATCGCAGGCCTCTTGCCGTCAAGCAGGGCCTTGGTATTGCCGTGGAGGAATTCCATGGCGAAGTGAACGCCCTTCAACTGGCGACCTTCGATGGGGAGGTCGCGGGGCTTGGTCGCACCGGTGGCGAGGACGACGGCGTCGAACTCCTCCATGAGTTGCTTGGCGGTCAGGTCCTTGCCGACTTCGACGTTGCAAATAAATTTTACGCCCTCCTCTTCCAGCAACTTGATACGGCGAAGCACGACTTCCTGCTTGTCGAGCTTCATGTTGGGAATGCCATACATGAGGAGGCCGCCGGGTCGGTCGGCGCGCTCGAAGACGTGTACCTTATGGCCGGCTTTGTTGAGCTGTGCGGCAGCACTGAGGCCAGCAGGGCCTGATCCAATCACGGCGACTTTTTTACCGGTTCGATTCGCGGGTGGTTCGGGCTTGATCCAGCCATTTGCCCACCCGTGGTCAATGATGCTGCACTCGATATTCTTGATGGTGACGGCGGGCGAACTTATGCCCAGCACGCAGGAACCTTCGCAGGGCGCGGGGCAGATGCGGCCAGTAAACTCGGGGAAGTTGTTGGTTTTGTGCAGGCGCTCGAGTGCGTCTTGCCAAAGTCCGCGATAGACGAGGTCGTTCCACTCGGGAATGAGGTTGTTTATGGGACAGCCGCTGGCCATGCCACTAATGAGCTGCCCGGTGTGGCAGAAGGGCACGCCACAATCCATACAGCGTGCGCCTTGCTGGCGAAGAGCCGGCTCAGGCATGTGGTCGTGAAACTCATGCCAGTCGGTGATTCGCGTCAACGGAGAGCGGTGAGCGGGAAGTTCGCGATTGAATTCGAGGAATCCGGTGGGTTTGCCCATGTCAGTGGATGAAAATTTACTCGGTGTAGGATAAGAACCTTGGCGTTGGCGTCATCAGCCACCGCCGACCCGGGCGGCGTCTTTTGAGTTCGCCTCGAACGCGGCGTTAAGCGCGTCGTCGCCAGTAAGCCCGGCGGCTTGCGCCTTCTTGATGGCTTGCAACACGCGTTCGTAATCTTTAGGCATCACCTTCACGAACTTTGGCACGTTGTCCTTCCAAAGCGCGAGCACGTTACGTCCCTTTTCTGAGCCGGTATGCGAGACGTGCTTCTCGATGAGGGCACGCAGATCGGCAACTTCTTCGACATCAGTGAGCTTCTGCAGCCCGACCATCTGCTGATTGCAGTTGCACGCGAAAGTACCGTCCTCATCCAGCACGTAGGCTACGCCACCACTCATCCCCGCCGCGAAGTTGCGGCCCGTCTTGCCGAGCACGACGACTATACCGCCGGTCATGTATTCGCAGCCATGATCACCCACGGACTCGACGACCGCTTTCGCGCCGGAGTTACGGACGCAGAAGCGCTCGCCCGCCATGCCGCGGAAGTAGGCCTCACCGCTTGTCGCGCCATAAAGCGCGACGTTGCCGATGATCATATTTTCTTCGGCACGGAAGGTAGCTTTGTTAGGGGGAAAGATGATTAGGCGTCCACCGCTGAGACCTTTGCCGCAGTAGTCATTTGCGTCTCCCTCAAGACGAATCGTGACGCCAGGCGGGATAAACGCCCCGAGGCTCTGGCCCGCCGAGCCTTTGAAATGTAATTGCACTGTGTCATCAGGCAGGCCAGTTGCACCGTGGCGCCGCGTGATTTCGTTACCCAAAATCGTGCCGACGACGCGGTTGATGTTTCGAATGGGGAGCTGCACCACGACTTTTTCCTTCCGGTTGATCGCGGGCTCACATGCTCCAAGTAGGTGTGTGACGTCGAGCGACTTGTCGAGACCGTGATCCTGAGTCATTTGGCAATAGCGGCCTACGCTCGCGTCCACATCCGGCGAGTGCAGGATTGCTGAGAGGTCGAGGCCATGCGCCTTCCAATGATCCACCGCCTTACGAGCTTCGAGCCGGTCCACGCGGCCGACCATCTCTTCTACAGTCCGGAAGCCAAGCTGCGCCATGAGCTCGCGAACTTCCTGAGCGATGAAGGTCATGAAGTTAACGACGTGTTCTGGTGTGCCGGGAAAAATACCGCGCAGCTTGGGATCTTGCGTGGCAACCCCGACAGGGCAGGTGTTTAGATGGCAAACGCGCATCATGATGCAACCCATGGCTACGAGCGGGCCAGTGGCGAAGCCGAATTCCTCTGCGCCGAGCATCGCGGCGACGATGACGTCGCGACCGGTCTTTAGCTGGCCGTCGGTTTCGACTGCGATGCGCGAGCGCAAATTATTTAACACAAGTGTCTGGTGCGTCTCGGCGAGGCCGAGTTCCCACGGAATGCCCGCGTGCTTGATGGAGGTCTGCGGTGAGGCGCCGGTGCCGCCGTCGAAGCCAGAAATCAACACTACGTCTGCGTGCGCCTTTGCGACGCCTGCCGCAACGGTGCCGACACCGACCTCGGAGACGAGCTTGACGCTGACGCGTGCGCGGCGGTTGGAGTTCTTGAGGTCGTGAATCAACTCCGCGAGGTCTTCAATGGAGTAAATGTCATGGTGCGGCGGCGGCGAAATCAAACCGACTCCGGGCGTGGAGTGGCGGACCTTCGCCACCCAGGGATAAACCTTACCGCCGGGGAGCTGGCCGCCTTCGCCGGGCTTCGCGCCTTGCGCCATCTTGATTTGCAGCTCCTGCGCGTTGGTCAGGTAGAGACTGGTGACGCCGAAGCGGCCGGATGCGACTTGTTTGATAGCAGAATTTTTTGAGTCTCCTTTGTCATTAGTCCACGTATAGCGCGCGGGATCTTCGCCGCCCTCGCCAGTGTTGCTCTTGCCACCAATACGATTCATCGCGACGGCAAGCGTTTCATGCGCTTCGCCGGAGATTGAGCCATAGCTCATAGCGCCGGATTTGAAGCGCTTCATGATGTTCTGCACGGACTCGACCTCCTCAATGGGGATCGCCGTCGCGGGTTTGAACTCCAGCAAACCGCGCAGCGTGTAAACGTCCTTGAGCTGCGTGTTCACTAGCGCGGAATACTCTTTGAAAGTCTTATAATCCGCGTTGCGCACGGCTTTCTGGAGCTTGTGGACGGTTTGCGGATTGAAGAGGTGCAGCTCGCCGTCCGCGCGCCACTGATACTGTCCACCCACTTCGAGCGTGTGGCCATTCGTGGGACGCTCTGGAAACGCATGCTCGTGACGTGCGAGAACTTCCTTTGCGATTTCTTCGATACCGACGCCGCCAACTCGCGAGGCTGTCCAAGTAAAATACTTGTCAATAACGGCGTCGTTCAGACCGATAGCCTCGAAGATCTGTGCGCCGCGATACGATTGGATCGTGGAGATACCCATCTTGGAGGCGACCTTCACAACGCCCTTCACGGCGGCTTTAGTGAAGTTCTTTACGGCCGTCTTATGGTCTACGCCGACGAGCAATTTCTGTTGAATCATGTCGTCCAGCGTCTCGTAGGCGAGATACGGGTTGATGGCGCCGCAGCCGTAGCCAATGAGTAGCGAGAAATGATGAACCTCGCGGGGTTCGCCGGACTCCAGCACGAGGCCGACGCGCGTGCGCGTGCCTTCGCGGATGAGGTGGTGATGCACGCCGGCCACGGCGAGCAACGCAGGAATGGGCGCGTTATCCTTATCCACGCCGCGGTCGGAAAGAATGAGGATGTTCGCTCCGTTTTTGATGGCCTTGGTTGCGGCTTCGCACAAATCGTCGAGCGCCTTCTCTAAGCCGGCCGCGCCTTCCGCCGCCTTGAAGAGCACCGGCAGCGTGACGGACTTGAAGTGCGGGTGTTTGAGGTGCTTGAGCTTGGCAAACTCTTCGTTGCTCAGGATGGGCTGCTTCAACTCGATGAGCCGCGCATTCTCGGGTTGCGGATTTAGCAGGTTGCACTCACTGCCAATTGTCGTTTCCGCGCTCGTGACAATTTCCTCACGGATACAGTCAATGGGCGGATTCGTGACCTGTGCAAAAAGTTGTTGGAAATAATTATAGAGCAGCTGCGGCTTCTGCGAAAGCACTGCGATGGGAGTGTCCGTGCCCATCGAGCCAACAGCCTCGACGCCATCCCGGGCCATCGGAACCATGAGCATTCGCAAACCCTCGAACGTGTAGCCAAACGCCTGCTGCCGACGTAGCACAGAGGCGTGATCCGGTTCGGGCGCATGCGGTGTTTCAGGGAGCTTGGCCAGTTCGACCATCTGGTCGTTAATCCACTGGCGGTAAGGTTGCGCCTTGCAGATGGCATCCTTAATTTCCTCGTCCGCTATGATGCGGCCCTGTGCGGTGTCCACGAGGAACATGCGGCCCGGTTGCAGGCGTCCTTTCAACAACACACGCTCTGGCGCGATGTCCAGCACGCCGACTTCCGACGCCATGATGACGAGGTCGTCCTTCGTGACATAGTAACGCGACGGGCGCAGTCCGTTTCGGTCGAGGCACGCGCCGATTTGCACACCGTCCGTGAACGCCACGGAAGCCGGGCCGTCCCATGGCTCCATGAGGCATGAGTGGTATTCGTAGAAGGCCTTGCGCTCGTCGCTCATTGACTCGTGGTTTGCCCACGGCTCGGGAATCATCATCATCATCGCGTGCGCGAGAGGGCGCCCAGCGAGCACCAGCAGTTCGAGACAGTTGTCGAACATGGCCGAGTCCGAGCCATTCGGGTTGATAATCGGAAAAATTTTCTTGATGTCCTTGCCGAAAGCGTCGCTCTCGAACATGGACTGCCGCGCGTGCATCCAGTTAATGTTGCCGCGCAGGGTATTTATTTCGCCGTTGTGCGCGATGTAGCGGTAAGGATGTGACCGCTCCCAGCTTGGAAAAGTGTTCGTAGAGAAACGCGAGTGAACCAGTGCGAGTGCTGATTCCATGTCCGGGTCACGCAGCTCTGGGTAATACGCATCCACCTGCGCGGGCATGAGCATGCCTTTGTAGACGATTGTTCGGCAGGATACGCTGGGCATGTACCACTCCTGCGTACCTCGTTCGCCGGAGTTGCGAATTTCGGTCAGCGCACGCTTGCGGATGACGTAGAGCTTCCGCTCGAAGGCAAGTTCATCCTTGGCCCGCCGGACGTTCCGTTCGATGAAGCATTGGCGGATGGCTGGCTCTGAGGCAATCGCCGTCGGTCCGAGGGAAGAATTATCTGTCGGCACCGTGCGCCAGCCGAGCACCGAGTGGCCCTCTTCACGCACCACGCGCTCGAATACGCGCTCGCAGTGGTGTCGGTCCTCCTCGTCCTTGCCCATATATATCATGGCAACGCCATAACGGCCGGGGGCCGGGAGATTGAAGCCAAGTTCCTTGGCGACTTTGCCGAAGAACTTGTGTGGAAGTTGGAGGAGAATGCCTGCGCCGTCGCCGGTGTTGGGCTCACAACCGCACGCGCCACGATGGTCTAGGTTGATGAGAATTTGAATGCCCTGTTGGACAACTTCGTGGGACTTCTTACCCTTCATGTTGACCACGAAGCCGACGCCGCAGGCGTCATGCTCAAACCGAGGGTCGTAAAGTCCTTGCTTGGGCGGCAAACCTTGCCACCGAGTCTGTGTGCTCGTATTGGTCTCTTTCATCGGCTGACTTGCTACTGCTGATTCTGCCACTCGGGAAAATCCTCTGCGGTTCGGAGCCATCTGAATTCGGCATTCCGAAATTCTCTCTTTACGCTATCACAACACTTTACTGGTGCAACTGGTTTTGCAGTCGCGCGGGCGATTTTCCGTCGCCGGGTAGATTTCAACTCAGCGAAGCTCCGATTTCCTAACAAGTGTTGCAAGTGGGGTAAAAGAATTTCTGGCTAATTTAATCGTAGCGAATTTCAAACGTCGCTTATGCAGCGTTGCCTTGGTGAAACGACTCGTCACTTTCGCCGAAGATTGAACTTTGCCCGCTCCCGCTTACTCCATATAAATCTCCCATGCTGCCAAAGTTACTTTCTACAGGCGGACCGGTTGTGTGGCTGCTGCTGATCCTTGGTGCGGTGGCCATTGCCGTGTTCGTTGAGCGAGTGCTTCACTTTCACCGCGTGCAAATCAATTCCGCCGAATTCCTCGCCGGCGTACGCACCGTGCTTAAGCGCGACAACGTGGTGGAGGCGCTTTCCATTTGCGATGCCACGCCTGGGCCTGTCGCGCGGTTGGTAAAGAACGCCATCCTTAGCCGCGAACGCGGGCGAGAGGGTGTCCGCGAGGCTTTGGAGGACACGGGTTTGCAAGAGGTTCCTCGGTTGGAGGAGAAGCTCAACCTCATTGCCACCATAGCGCAAATAGGGCCGCTGATCGGTCTGCTTGGCACCGCGTTGGGCTTTATTAAAATGTTTGCGATCATGGAGCAAGAAGGTCAGTTCGCCCACGCCGCGCTGCTTTCTGGCGGCGTTTGGCAAGCGCTGGTCTGCACGGCAATGGGCCTGGCTGTCGCGATACCCTCTTACGTGGGCTACAATTACCTCGTTGGCCGCGTGAACCAAATCGTCCTCGACATGGAGAAGTCCTCGAACGAAATCCTAAACTTAGTGACGGGGGAAAGTGTGAGAAAACCATGAGCGAGCAGGCGAGCAGAGTCAGGAATACGAACAGTACTTTGGCTCCCAGCGTGCGACTGCTTTCAGCTTTAAAGCTTCAAATCGATTCCGCTTCCGATTTTATCCTACGATGAGATTTCCACGTCACGCTCGCATCTTCAAAGGCCAGCTCGATGCCGCGCCTTTTGCGGGGGTGTTTTTTCTTGCCCTGATTTTCATCACTTTCAGCTCGCACTTGGTCTTCACCCCAGGGGTACGCGTGGATCTGCCGGAGGCCGATGGTCTCCCTGGCACCGTAAATCCGACAGTGTCAGTGGTGGTGGCACCAAGCGGCCAGTTGTATTTTGAGAACCAACTCCTCAACGAGGACGAGCTTAAAAGCCGGTTGCGCAC
>Ga0194127_10007220_pt1 | contig 12333 bp, 8 predicted proteins | sample TA2KigC100mmetaG_FD_148624 | JGI IMG/M metagenome (GOLD analysis project Ga0194127, IMG submission 148624) | Freshwater microbial communities from Lake Tanganyika, Tanzania - TA2015036 Kigoma Deep Cast 100m | ecosystem: Environmental > Aquatic > Freshwater > Lake | place: Tanzania: Lake...
AGCCATCGCCTGCGGCTACCTCGATCCGGCACCCCAACGGCCCGCGGGCATCCTCGAAATCGGTGGGATCCGTGGCTTCCCCGGGATCCAAAGTTCGGCGGGGCGAGCCGCCCCGGCCGCGACGGAGCGCGGCCCTCCAGGCCCGTTCCATGGAGATAGGAGCGGACGGGGATGGAGGGCCGAGGCCGTCCGCCAAACGCCTTGCCGGTAGCGCCACGGCTACGACGTGGCGCGCCGGGGCCTCGGCGGTTGTCACCCGCCGAACAGGCTACGCCGGACCGGCCGCGTGCAGCCGGCGCAGGTCGGCGGCGGTGCGGGCGAGCCAGTCGCGGTCGGGGCGGGCGTAGGGACGGAAGGTCTCGGTGAAACCGTCCTGCTCGTTGTGGAGGATCGCGCGGTGGAGGCCGAGCATCGAGGCGGCGGTCGAGTCGATCAGCGCGGCGGAGTCGTTGGCGCTCATCTGGAAGAGGACGCGCAGCGTGAACGCCGCGACGGCCTTCCGGCTGAGGAAGCGCTGGACGTTGGCATGGCCGTCGCACGTGACGATGACGTGGATGCCGAGCGCCGCGCCCTCGCGGAGGATCCGGTCCAGGACCGCGCCGGCTGGGGCGTCGGACCCGTCGCCGCCACCGGAGAAGCTGAAGTCCTCCTCGAAGCGCAGCCGCTTGAACTTCTGCAGACCGTCGATCAGCACGTAGACGGACGGCGCGCCGGAGGGATCGTCGGCGCCCTCCCGCCGGTCCAGTTCGGCGGCGAGGTCCTTCATCACCGCGTCGACGTCGGCGGGACGCACCCGTTCGACCCCGTGCGGCACCGCGGCCGCCGCGGCATCGAGGAACGCGCGCTGCGGGGACTCCGGCGGCGAACCGTCGAGGACCAGGAAGCGCGCCGTCCCGGCCACGTGCCGGGCGGAGAGCGTCATCAGCGCGACCGCGAGCAGCGTCAGGGCCGTCTCCTCGCGCTGGCCGACGACCAGCAGATGGCTCCCGCCCTGCCGCCGGAAGACGACCTCCGTCGGCCCCTTGATCGAGTTCGGCGAGCCGAGCCAGACCCGCGCCGGGCCGGCCGGTGCCGCGCCGTCGAGCAGCTCGCGCAGCGGCCGGTTCTCCGCGATCGACGCGGGGGCGTTGCCCTCGAAGACGATCGGCTCCTGCAGCGACTTCGCGTTCCGCTCCGCGTGCGCGCGGACCTCCCCCAGGCGGCGGTCGCGCTCCTCGTCGGGCAGCCAGACCACCTGGAACGGACTGTTGCCCTCGATCGCGCCCGCGGCATCGTTGTAAACGGCCTCGCCCGGGCGCGACAGCAGCCGCGGCGCGGGGTTGCCCTCGTCCATGATCAGGAAGGCGTCGGCCTCGTTGCACTGGAGCGCGATGCGCACGACCATCTGGCCGAGCGTCGTGCGCGCGAGCGTGTAGGCCCCGCCCAGCGTCTGCGAGCCGAGCAGGACGTGAATGCCGAACGCGCGGCCCTGCCGGACGATGCGGTCGAGCAGCAGCGCGGCGGTCTGCGCGATGCGGTCGTCCTCGACGAAGAACTCCTGGAACTCGTCGACGATCAGCAGCGTGCGGGGGATCGGCTCGCGCCCGCCGGCGCGCTTGTAGCCGCGGATGTCCTGCACGCCGAGGTCGCGGAACCACTCGCCGCGGCGGCGGAGCTCCTCGTCGACCCTCTGCAGCACGCTCAGCCCGAACTCGCGGTCGCTCTCGATCGCGACGACGCGGGCGTGCGGCAGCCGGTGCGTGGCGTAGCACTTGAACTCGACGCCCTTCTTGAAGTCGACGAGGTAGAACTCGACCTGGTCCGGCGCGCACCACAGCGACAGGTTGGTGATCGCGACGTGGAAGAGCGTGGACTTGCCGGAGCCGGTCTTGCCGACGATGAGCGCGTGCTGGCGCGTGTCCTGGCCGAGCGCGAGGTACTGGAGCTTCGTGGCGCCGGTCCGGCCGACGGCCACCTTCAGCTCGCCCGAGGTGTCGAGCGACCACCGCTCCGTCTCCGCCGGGGCCACCTGGCCGAACGGCACCTCGACGCGCGACGCGTCGATGCTGGCGCGGCCGACCTCGTGCAGCAGCCGGTTCGCGGTCTCCGCTTCGGGCGGATCCTCGATCCGCAGCCCGGCACCGGGCGAGGCGCCGGCGATCTCGAGGGCCCCGTCCGCCGACCGCACGACCACGGCGTGCTTGCGGAGTTCGTCCAGGGCGGCGACCGCGGGCGGGCGCTGCCGCCGGTCCCAGTGGACGATCGTATGGACGCCGCACCGCGCGCCGGTCGCCGCGATGCCGGCAAGGCGTTCGACGGCGAGATCGGTGAAGCCGGTCGGGAAGTCGGCCACGATGAGGACGTGGTACTTCTCGGCGATCGCGCCGGCCCGCTCGTTGTAGTCGGTAATCGTGCGGTACTCGTTGCGCAGGTAGGTCTGGATGACCTTCTCCATGTGCTCGCCGATCGCGGCGAGCTGCTTCTCGATCTGCGCGGGCTGGGTCCAGATGCGGCCGTTGACGAGCGAGTCCTCGTAGTCGGCCAGGTGCATGAGGCCCGCGAAGTTCTGCCCCAGCGCGACCGGGTCGACGATCGTGAATCGGAGCTTGCCCGGCGGGGACGAGGTGAGCAGGCGCAGCATGACGTTGGTCATCGCGGCGGCCGGCCCCTCGCGGGCGGGGCCCTGGGTCTCGAACAGCAGCGAGCCCTGGTCCGGGAAGGTCAGGAGCAGCGGCGACTCGACGCCCGACGCGCGGATCGTCCCGAAGGGCGCCGCGTGGGCGAAGTCCGCCGGCGGGCTCCACTGCCCCCACCCCGCGTCCGACCAGTCGGGGAAGCGCGCGCGGGCGGCCGCGGCCGCCGCGGCGAGGGCGTCGCGCACGGGCGCCAGCGCGCCCTCGCGCTCCGCCTCCATCGCCGCGCGGTCCGCCCTGCGGCCGCGATCGAGATCGGCGAGGGCCGTCTCGTGCGCCTTCGTCAGTCGTTCCCGCTCGCGGCGGACGTCCTCCTCCCGGCCGGCGACGGTGCGCGGCAGCGCCTCCTGGAGCCAGCGCGCTGCGCGCGCGTGGAGCGACTCGTTGCGGCGAAGCGCGCGCTCCATCTTGTCGCGAAGGGCGCGGGGACCGAACATCCGCCACGAATCGGCCTTCTCCGTCGCCGCCTGCCACTCGCGGTCGAGGTCCGCGCGGAGCGCCTCGTACGTCTTCTCGATGCGCTCGCGCCGGAGGTAGCGCTCCATCGCCGCCTTCTCGGTGCAGACGTCGTGCAGCTTGGCGGCCATCGCCATCTCGTCGGCGATGCGGCGCACCGCCGGCGCCAGGCGGCGCACCCCCAGCGCGCGCAGTCCAGCGCCGAGGCCGAGGAGGACCGCGGCCGACACCCCCGCGCCGAGCGGCCACGCCGGCGGGAGACGGGCGATCGCGAAGGCGGCGGCGGCGAGACCATGCACGAGGAGGACGACGATCGCGAGACCGCCCGGCGGCACCGGGCCGAAGAGGCGAAGCCAGACCGAGGCTCGCGCGCGATCGAGGGTGGCCGACGCCTCCGCCACATGCGCCTCGATCTGCTCGAGGAGGCGGGCGGCGGGCTGGGTGAGGTCGAGCGCGGAGGGGTCGACCGGCTGGAGCGTGCGGGCCATCAGGCTGCGGTAGCCCTGGAACGAGCGGCCGGTCCGCGTCGTCAGGGCGGTCAGCCCGGCGTAGTGCCGGCCCAGCGCGCCGGTGATCGCGGCGTAGGCGGCGTCGACCTCGGCGAGCTCGCGGGGACACGCCGCATCGAGTTCCTCCCGCCGCGTCTGGATCCGCTGCTTGCTCGTGCCCTCGGCGGACTCGACGCTCCCGGTCCGCTGCGTACGGCTGGAGAGGAGCGCCTCGCGGATCGCCGACGCGCGGGCCTCCGCGCGGCGTCCGGCCGCGACCAGGCGCTCGCGGTGCGCGGCCTCGGCCTGCTCGCGCACGGCGGCGAGGCGCGCGTCGAGCGACTCGACGGCCTGACGGAACGCGAGCTGTTCGCGCTGGACGGCGGCGCGGTGCTTCTCGTCGCGCTTCCGCTCCCGCTCGGCGGAGTCGCGGGCGATGCGGTCGAGATCGCCCATCCACCCGAGCACCTGGCTGACCCCCGCGAGCTTATTCACAATCCCGTCCGATCTTGCGAAGGAGTTCGTCCAGCTCCTGCATGGCGCCGACGGCGGCGCCGGCACAGGCGCGGATCACATCCACGGTCTGCTTCTCGAACGCCGCGCCCCTGGCGTCGAGCCACGTGGCGCGCGTCTGCTCCCAGTGCCGCATCAGGTCGGCGGTGAGCGCCGCCAGCCGCCCGCTCGGTCCCTGGAGGCTCATGGCGGGGCTCCCTCCGCGGACGCGGCGTCGTCCGCATCCCCGGCGTCGGCGGACGCGGGAACCGCGCCGGTCGCGCGCACCGGCGCCAGGCCCGCGTAATCGCCGAGCGTGCGCGCGATCTGCGCGAGTTGGGCGATGGAGCGGGCGACGTCGCCGGCCAGGAGCTTGGCCATCGCGTCCAGTTCCCGCGCGAGCGGATCGATCCGGCCGTCGCAGGCCAGCCCCCACTTCTTCACGACGGCCAGCTTCTCCTCGGCCTCCCGAAGCGCGTGGCGCGCCCGCTTGTAGGCAACCTCGCGGGAGCCCGTGGTGCGCTGGTCGAGCAGGCGGGAGGCGAACCACGCCTGCCGAGCCTCCTCGAAGGCCTGGCCGCGGGCGCGCACCTCCATCTGCCAGTGCGGCTTCCGGTCGTGGCGGACCCAGTCCTTGAACCGCTGGATCGCGGTCCCGGCCTCGTCGAGCGCGGCGCAGGCCTTCTCGCGGTAGGCGACGAGCCCGTTGCGGAAGGACTCGATCGCCTCGATCGATGTGATGTTCGCCCGGTCCTGCATGGTCGTCGCGCGCGTCCCGTCTCACCGCTGGTTGAGGTACTCCTCGATCCGCTGCGCCTTCCGGAGCAGGTACGGCGCGTGCCGTCCCGAAGCCTCCAGGAAGCGGCGGAGGGCCTTCATGCCGACCTTGAACTCCTCGGCGAACTTGTCGTGCTCCTGGTCCTCCCAGGTCTCCCCCAGCGAGGCGAACCGGGCCTGGAGGGCATTCATGCGGCCCTGGAGGTCGTCGTGGAACCGCTTGAGTTCGTTGGCGAAGTTCCGGACGTGCTCCGGATCCATGATCGCTTTCGGCATATCCGTTTCCTGTGCCCGGGACGGGCGGTTGCCCGTGCCCCGCGATGCGGCGCGCCCGGTGGTCCCAGAGTGCCAGAAGGGCCGGGGGCGGACAAGCGGATGTCACCGGAGGCCGAGCGACGCGCCGATGCGCAGGACCGCGTCGCGGCGCAGGACCGGACCGGGGGCCGCGGCGTCTGCGCCGGGGAACAGCGTCGCGAAGGCCTCGGCCTCGAGGATCGCCCCGGTCGACTCCGCCGCCGCGACGGTGAGGGCCACGGCATTCGGATCCGACCGCCCGGCGCGGATCTCCGCGAGCGCGTCCGCCCACGCGCGGGCGGTGGCGGCCTTGAGCGGCTCGTCCATCCGCGCGTTGTAGTCGTGGAAGAACCCGCGCGTCGCGAGGACCTGCGCCGCCGGGATCCACGGTTCCGGACCGAGCGGATGGACGTCGTTGAAGAAACTCACGACGTGCCGGCGTCCGGCGAGCGTGCGGACCAGGAGGTCCGGGTCGAGCCGGCCGGGAACCGTCCCCTCGCGCTTCGCGAGCGCCGCCGCGAAGCCCGCGGCCTCGCCCGTCTGCATCCACACCGGCTCGAGGCGCACGCTGCCCCACGCGACGTGGGTCGCGCCCATGCAGACGGGCACGAGCAGGTTGTCCACGCCCTGCGGCAGGAGCGTGCGGTACGGCACCTGCGCCGGGCGCGACTCCTCCGTGAGGATCAGCTTCCCGTCGTAGCGGTAGCCGGGGCGCGAGTCCGTCGTGCACGAATGCGAGTCCATGTACCAGTCGGTGATGGCGACGCTGTCGGGATGGACCGGCGTCCGCCCGAGCCCCGGCGCGAGCGAACCGTCGTGCTCGGTGAACATGCGGCGGGCGGTGATGCGGCGCGCCTCGCGGACGTACATCTCGTACGGGAGGTGGCCGTTGTCCGGGAACTCGTCCGCCGGAAGACCCCACCTCCGGTGCTCGGCCCGTTGGGCGGCCGGGACGGACTCGTCGTTCTGGAGGAACCACATCAGCCCGAGCGCGAAGTCCAGGTGCCGCCGGATGATGGGCTCCCGGCCCGCCCAGTCGGCCTCCGGATAGCCGTGGTTCTCGCCGGGCAGGATCGGGCTGTTCACGTGCGACTTGCGGTTGGGCCCGGCGTTGGACGCGATGGACTTCCGCCCGTAGTCGACATACTCCTCGCGGCGGTAGTTCGCCGGCTTGGGAAACGGGACGCGATTCGAGGGATCGCACGTCGTGCAGAACCGGAAGTTGTAGGCCTGGACGGCGCCGTCGGCCGTGAACGGGCTCGTCGGGTCGACGCTGCCCTGGCGGGATCCGTACGAGCGGATGTTCAGCCCCTCGCGCACCACGCCCGCCGCCGGGCGGTGGTCGATGGCGCAGAAGACCTTCCCGGCGTGCGGCTCGCCGAATTCGTCGCGCGCCTCGCGGCCGACGCGGTACGGCACGCGCGCCAGCGGAAGAAGGTCGCCCTCGTAGGTCGCATCGGCGAACATCGCGCCTCGAACGCGGATCTCATCCCTGCCGCCGGTCGCGCGCAGCGTCACGCCGCGGAGCCTCGCGCCGTCGCGGTCGGCCGCCACGGGATGGTGGCCCAGGAGGAGCGTCACGCCGGTCTCCGCGGCCACGAGCCGGTTGAACTCGCGCTCGGCGACGTGCGGCTCGACCCAGCCGATCGGGTAGTGCTCGTGCGTGAAGCGCATCGTCTGGTGGTCCCGCGAGCCCTCGCCGAACGTCCGGATGGTGTGGCGCTCGATGACGCCGAGGAGTTCGGTGAACAGCGGCGCGCGGGGACCGCCGTAGAGCGCGTCCCACTGCATCAGCCCGTTCGCCATCATCCCGCCGATGTGGCCGTTGTGCTGGACCAGCAGCGCGGAGCACCCCTCGCGCGCGGCGCGCACGGCGCACGCGACGCCGCCCGGCGTGCCGCCGACGACGACCAGGTCGAACGAACGGCCGTCGACCTCGGCTGCCTTCGCCGCCCGGGCCAGGCGCACGGGCTCGCGCGCCGCCGCGGGCGACGGGGCGGACGGCACCGCGTTCGTGCGCCCGAGCGGCGAAAGGGCGACGGCCGCGGCCATGCGCCGGCGCGCCTCGTCGGTCGCGGCCGCGGCCGCCGCGGGCGGGACCCCGCCGAAGTGCTCGGGGAAATCGGCGGCGTACCGTTTCAGCAGCGCGTCGGTGTCGGACGGGACGATGTACATCTTCCCGCGGATCCGCCGGGTCCCGCCCGGCTCCAGCCCGCCGAGACGGAAATCCGAGTGCAGGCAGCGGGCGACGCCCTGGAAGAGTTCCTGGTAGGGCTCCCACGCGGTGGCCCAGACGAGCGACTCGTCGCCGCTGTAGCAGCCGATGAGGCCGTTGTCCGGCACGCGCGGGTTGAGCGGGCGCGGGTTGACGTCGGTCCGCGGCACGCGGGCGGGGCACCAGACCTGGCCCGGCGTGTAGCGCGCCTCCGTGGCCCAGTCCGGCGTCGGCATCCGCTGCAGCTTCCCGCCGACGAAGACGAAGCACTTCGGCAGGTAGTCGTCGATCGAGGCGCCGTTCTCGCCGACGCCGGTGAAGGCGCCGAGCCGCGGACAGGCCTGCGCCCAGTGCGCCTCGGACCGGACGGTCCCCGGGTTGTGCGCGGTCAGTTGGAAGTCGATCTCATCCGCCTTCGCCTCGATGCGGTGGTTGACGGTCACCCCGTCCGCGAGCGTGCAGCGCAGCTTCAGGATCCGCCCGTCGGGGCTTCGGGCGAGGGTCTCGGTCCGGTGCGGGATCACGGTGTGGCCCGTCCAGTCGGCGTCCGTCGAGCCCGCGCGGCAGTAGGCCTCGAGGTAATTGACCCGGAGTTCGCCGCCCGGCAGGCGCGCGCCGCGGATGACCAGCCAGTTGTTCGTCCGCTCGAGCGTGAGCGGCGGCTGCACGGCGGCGCCGCCGGGTGCGGCCGGCGTCCCGGGGGCGGCGCCCAGGAGCAGGGCGACCCCTACTCGGCGCAGGGCGGGGTTCATGAGCGGACGATGTCAAACCCGGCCGCGCGGGTCGAGCCCCGACACGCAGCACGAAGCGCAGCGCATCCGGTTCCTGCCGAAATCGAGCCATGGGCGCGGAGTCCCCTGGATCACCCTTCCATCGCCGAGGACGGCCGACCACGGCCGAGCGAGCCTCGAAACAAGGCGAAGGCGTCGCGCGACGCGCTTGCGCGGGCGGGGCGGGCTGGCGTACTCTGCGCGGGTTTCCCGCGGAGACGGAGCGAGCATGAGCGATTCCAAACCGCCGGCCGGGGGCGTCCAGATGGACGTCGCCTACGTCGCGCATCTGGCCCGGCTGCACCTGACGCCGGAGGAGACCTCCCGGCTGCAGGCGCAGCTCGACCAGGTCCTCGAGTACGTCAACCAGCTGCGCGAACTGGACGTGCGCGACGTCGAGCCGACGGCCCACGCGATGCCGGTGCAGAACGTGTTCCGCGACGACGAGCCCCGCGAGGGCCTCGCCCATGACGCGGCGCTGGCCAACGCGCCCGCCGCCCGCAACGGCCTCTTCATCGTCCCGAAGATCCTCGAATGAGCGCGCCCCTCCCCGCCGATCCGGCCCGCTGGACCCTGTGCGAGGCGCGCGACGCGCTGCGGCGCGGCGAGACGTCGTCCGTCGCCCTCGTCACCGCGCTGCTGGAGGCGGTCGGCCGCCGCAACCGCGACCTCGGCTGCTACCTCTCCGTCGACCGCGACGACGCGCTGGCGCAGGCGCGGGCCGCCGACGACCGCCGCGCGCGCGGCGGGTCCGCCCCGCTCCTCGGCGTGCCGGTGAGCGTGAAGGACATCCTCAACACGCGCGGCCAGCCGTGCACCTGCGGATCGCGGATCCTCGAGTCCTACCGGGCGCCCTACGACGCCACCGCGATCGCGCGCCTGCGCGGCGCCGGCGCGGTGATCTTCGGCCGCTGCAACATGGACGAGTTCGCGATGGGCTCGAGCACCGAGAACTCCGCCTTCGGCCCGGCGCGCAATCCGTGGGACCCCGCGCGCGTCCCGGGCGGATCGAGCGGCGGCTCGGCCGCGGCGGTCGCGGCGGACCTCGCCCTCGCGGCGCTCGGCACGGACACCGGCGGCTCGGTGCGCCAACCCGCGTCGTTCTGCGGTTGCGTCGGGCTCAAGCCGACGTACGGGCGGATCTCGCGCTACGGGCTCGTCGCGTACGCATCGTCGCTCGACCAGATCGGCCCGGTCACCAAGCGCGTGCGCGACGCGGCCGCGCTGCTGGGCGTGCTCGCGGGACGCGACCCGATGGACTCGACCTCGGTCGACGTGGCCGTGCCCGACTACGAGGCCGCCCTCGCCGGCGGCGACGGCGGGCTTCGCGGGATGCGGCTCGGGCTGCCCCGCGAGTACTTCATCGACGGCATGGACCCGGGCGTCGAGGCGGCGGTCCGCGCGGCGGTCGGCCGCTGCCGCGACCTCGGCGCCGAGATCGTCGACGTCAGCCTGCCGCACACGAAGTACGCCGTCGCCACCTACTACGTGATCGCGACGGCCGAGGCCTCGGCCAACCTGGCCCGCTTCGACGGCGTCCGCTACGGGCTGCGCGTCGCCGGCGACGACCCGATCGACCAGTACGGCCGCACGCGCGCGGCCGGCTTCGGCGCCGAGGTCCCACGCCGCATCATCCTCGGCACCTACGTGCTCTCCAGCGGCTACTACGACGCCTACTACCTGCAGGCGCAGAAGGTCCGCACGCTGATCCGCCGCGACTTCGAGCAGGCGTTCGCCCGGTGCGACGCGATCGTCTCGCCCGTCGCGCCGACCGCGGCGTACCGCCTCGGCGAGAACGTCGACGACCCCCTCAAGATGTACCTCGGCGACATCTTCACCGTGCCGCTCAACCTGGCCGGCATCTGCGGCATCTCCGTGCCCTGCGGCTTCACGCCGGAGCGCATGCCCGTGGGACTTCAGATCGTCGGCCCCGCCTTCCGCGAGGAGGCGGTGCTGCGCGCGGCGCACGCCTACGAGCAGGCGTCGGACTGGACGGCGCAGCGGCCGGACGCCCGGGCCGGGGGGGCCCTGCCGTGAACTACGTCGCCACCATCGGACTCGAGACCCACGTCCAGCTCCGGACGAGGTCGAAGATCTTCTGCGGCTGCTCCACCGCCTTCGGCGCGGAGCCGAACACGCACGTGTGCCCCGTCTGCCTCGGCCTGCCCGGCGCGATGCCCGTCCTCAACCGGGAGGCCGTCCGGCTGACCGTGATCAGCGGCCTGCTGCTGGGCTGCCGGATCAACGGGAGCAGCAAGTTCGACCGCAAGAACTACTACTACCCGGACATGCCGAAGAACTACCAGATCTCCCAGTACGACCGCCCGCTGTGCCTCGGCGGCGGGGTGGAGATCCGGACGGGGGCCGGGCCGAAGACCGTCCACCTCACGCGGATCCACCTCGAGGAGGACGTCGCGAAGAACCTGCACTTCGACCGGTCGAGCGGCATCGATTTCAACCGCGCCGGCACGCCGCTGATGGAGATCGTGACCGAGCCCGACCTGTCCACCGCCGACGAGGCCTTCGAGTACCTGCAGGCGCTCAAGCAGATCCTGCTGTACGGCGGCGTCAGCGACTGCAACCTCGAGGAGGGCAACGTCCGGTGCGATCTCAACGTCAGCGTGCGGCCGGAGGGCTCCCCCACGCTCGGCGTGAAGGTCGAGATCAAGAACATGAACACGTTCAAGGGCGTCCACCGCGCCCTGACGTACGAGATCCGCCGCCAGATCGACGTGAAGCTGCGCGGCGGCTCGCTGGTCCAGGAGACGCGCCGCTGGGACGACGAGGCGGGCGTGACCGAGTCGATGCGCACGAAGGAGCAGGCGCACGACTACCGCTACTTCCCCGAGCCGGACCTGATGCCCGTCGTGCTGGACGAGGCGACGATCGAGGCCTGGCGCGCGACGCTGCCGGAGCTTCCCGCTGCACGCTGCGAACGGTTCGTGCGCGAGTACGGGCTGCCGGAGTACGACGCGGGCGTGCTGACGGCCGACAAGGCCCTCGCCGATTTCTTCGAATCCGCCGCGAAGGCCTCGGGCAACTTCAAGGCCGTCTCGAACTGGATCATGACCGACGTGATGCGCGTGCTGTCGGAGCGGGGCGTGGCGATCGCGTCGCTCCCCCTCACCGCCGCCGCGCTCGCGGGGCTCGTCGCGCTGGTCGACCGCAAGACCGTCAACATGCCGACCGCGAAGGAGGTCTTCGCGGAACTGATCGACAAGGGTGGCGACCCCGACGAGATCGTGAAGCGGCGCGGCCTCGGCCAGGTCAGCGACGCGGGCGCCATCGAAGGCTTCGCCGACCAGGCCATAGCCGCACATCCGGGTCCGGCCGCGGAGTTCCGCGCCGGCAAGGCCCCGGCGCTGCAGTTCCTGATCGGCCAGGTCATGAAGCTCAGCCGCGGCAAGGCCAACCCGCAGCTTGCCGCCGATGTCCTCCGCCGCAGGCTCGGCGGCGGAACCTGATCCCCGTCGCGTCGCCGCCGCCGCACGATGGCGCGGCGGCGCCGGGTCACCCGGCCGAATCCCCTTCCTCCCGCGCTTCGGCGTCCGTTCGTTCTGTTGCATGAAATGTAACGATCGTTACATTTCATGCAACATGGATGGAGCCGATCAGGCGCGACCGGATGGTCCGGGTCCATGCCTGGTGAAGGCGGAAGACCTTGCGCCCCGCGTAGCCGGCCGGCCAGAGCGACGAGGGCAGCAGCGGGTCACCGTCCATGGCGACGCGATACGCGCAGAGTTCCTCCCGGGCCAGCGTCACGATCTCGTCCGCCGTGGGCGACGCTCCGGCGAGACGCTTCATGACCGCGGTCGTCTGGTCCAGGAACCAGCCGTGTCGTTCGGAGATCCCGCGCCAGTCCCATGCCCGGAGGACGATGTCGTCGGAGGCGCGTCCAAGCACCGTCCGCGCCTCGAACAGGAACGACTGGAAGTCGACCCGCACCGATTGAACCCAGTCGTCGTACTCGGGCCGGATGTCCCGCGGACTCACCCAGGCGCTCTTCTGCAAGCACCCCATCCGCAGCCTTTTCAGATACCTACGCAGGTGGTCGCGCATGCCCCGGTCGGACTCCGGGATGTCGTAGATGAGCACGCTCCAGATGCCGCCCCACCGCTGCCTCCAGAGGCGCTCCGGCCGGAGGATATCCTCGGGCTCATACGCGTCCG
>Ga0194127_10007221_pt1 | contig 12332 bp, 11 predicted proteins | sample TA2KigC100mmetaG_FD_148624 | JGI IMG/M metagenome (GOLD analysis project Ga0194127, IMG submission 148624) | Freshwater microbial communities from Lake Tanganyika, Tanzania - TA2015036 Kigoma Deep Cast 100m | ecosystem: Environmental > Aquatic > Freshwater > Lake | place: Tanzania: Lake...
GGGGGGTATCGACGCGCGGCTGGAGGATGGCCGGACGATCGGCGAGGCGCTTTCGGCGCGCCACCGGATGTACCTGCCGGCAGTCGCCCCCTGGCTGGACCGGCCCGAGCTGCACGGCCTGGCGCACATCACCGGCGGCGGGATCCCCGGCAACCTGGTGCGCGTCCTTCCGGGTAACTGCCTCGCCCGGATCGACACCGGCGCCTGGCGCGTGCCGCCCATCTTCGCCGAGATCGCCCGGCGCGGCGCGGTGTCGGCCGCCGAGATGCACCGCGTCTTCAACATGGGCATCGGCCTGATCCTCATCGCCGACCCCGCGGCGGCCGATGCCATGATCGGAGAGCTCGAGGCGGGGGGATGGGGCCCGGTGCGCCTGGGGGCGCTGGCAGAGGGTTCCAGGGGGGTCCTGCTCGAGGGGCAGGGGCAGGGGCCTGGACTGGGGGAGTAGAGCTGGGGTCTGGGGACCGGTTCTCCGGCCGGAATGGCAGGTCGTCGCCCGGGGAGAAGGATCTTCAGCGGGCCCAGGACTCCTCGGCTGGCGCCGGGGCGCCGGTTCGCGCCCCAGGCCGCGGCCGGCGCCCCGGGCCGCGGCCGGCCGCTCCGCCCCGTAGCGGGTTGACAGCGCCGCCGCCTGTGCCTAGTATGTTTCGTCTCCCCCCGCGAGGGGGGCGGGCGTGGGCGATTAGCTCAGTTGGTTAGAGTGCTTGCTTGACATGCAAGAGGTCACTGGTTCGATTCCAGTATCGCCCACCGACAGGCCGCGCCGCGACAGCGAGGCGCGGCCCGGGCCCGGAGGCCGGGACGCCGGAGGCGGCGCGGCGCTCCGCAGGTCCCCAAGCAGAAGCGTGCGCTTCTCGCCTCGCGACGCCCGCCGGGCAGTTTCGGGGCTGCGATCGGAACGGAACTCGAGGGCGGGGTTCCGCGCATGATCCACGAGAGGCGGCCGCCGGCCGCCTCTTTCGTCTCCGGCCCGGCCGGAGCAGGCTCAGCCGCCCGCGGAGGGACGACCCATCCGACCGGATGCGCGCGAGCGGGTCACCGACAAAACCCGCGTGAACGAGCGGATTCGCGCACCCATGGTGCGCGTGGTCGACGAACAGGGAGAGCAGGTCGGGGTCATGGCCGTGTCCGAGGCGCTCCGCCTGGCCAAGGAGCGGGACTCGGACCTGGTCGAGGTGGCCCCCATGGCGAGGCCGCCCGTCTGTCGCATCATGGACTACGGGCGCTACAAGTACGAGCAGGCGAAACGGCTGCGCAAGGCGAAGCAGAAGACGCACCAGGCGCAGCTGAAGGAAATCAAGATGCGCCCCAAGATCGGGGAGCACGACTACCAGGTGAAGGTCGGCCACGCGCGGGAGTTCCTGGCCAAGCGCGACAAGGTCAAGTTCAGCGTCCGCTTCCGCGGGCGCGAGATCGTCCACCTGGAGTTCGGCGAGAGGATCTTGAGGCGCGTGATCGAGGACCTGGAGGGCCTGGCGACGGTCGAATCGGGGATCCGCCAGGAAGGGCACACGATGACCATGGTCGTGTCGCCGCGGCCGGCCAAGTAGACCGGGCGCCGCGCGCCCGGCCGCAGACGGGAGAGAACGATGCCGAAACTGAAGACCCGCCGCGCCGCGGCCAAGCGCTTCAAGCTGACCGGCACGGGCCGTATCCGGCGGCGCAAGGCCAACAAGGGCCACCTGCTGACCAGCAAGACGCGCAAGCGCAAGCGCGGCCTCGCCCAGGGCGACCTCATCCATCCCGCGGACGAGAAGCGCATCCGCCGTCAGCTCGGAGTCCGCTAGCGCGGCTCCCTGGCGAGACGATCGGCGAGCCGACGAGGCCGGCGCGTGGGCGCCGGGAAAGGAGTAGACGATGCCGAGAGCCAAGACCGTCGTCCCGGGGCGGGCGCGGCGGCGCCGGGTGCTGCGCCGGGCCAAGGGGGCGGTGGGCGGCCGCTCGCGCCTCTATCGCGTGGCCCGAGAGAACCTCATGCGCGGCCTGCGCTACGCCTACCGCGACCGGCGGGTGCGCAAGCGCATGATGCGGCGTCTCTGGATCGAGCGGATCAACGCCGCGGCGCGGATGAACGGGTTGAGCTACAGCGCGTTCATCGCCCTGCTGAAGAACGCCGGCATCACGCTCGACCGCAAGGTGCTCGCCGATCTGGCGGTGCGCGACATGCCCGCCTTCCGCCAGATGATCGACGCCGCCCGCGCGGCCCAGGGCTAGCCCGCCGGCGGAGGGATCCCCATGGAGGCCCCGGGGCGGACCGAAGCGCTCCACGAGCAGCTCGCCGCCGACCTCGACCGGCTTTCCGCTCGCCTGGAGCAGACCGTGGCGCTGGTCCAAGGCCTGCGCCGCGAGCGCGACGAGCTGGTCGAACGCCAGGCGGGGCTCTGCCGCGAGGCGGGGGTCAGGGATCTGGCCGCGCTATCGGGAGTCGTCGAACGCTGGAAGACCCTCGAGCAGGAGAACCGGCTACTCGGCCGCGAGCGCCAGCTCGTGGCCCAGCGCCTGGCGGCGCTCCTCGATCAGGTTGACTTGCTTCTCGGGCCCGCCTAGACTGGCTTCGTAGGCGCGTTGGCGCCGAGCACCGGGACAGGGGGCGGGCCGGACGCCTGGGCCGGCCGCGGCAGAGCGGATCCGACACGCATGGGCGCAGCATCCTACGCGCGAGTCGTCATCCTCGGGGAGGAGTACCGGATCGCCGGCGAGGCGGAAGGGGCCTCGATTCCCGAGCTGGCCGCCTATGTGGACGATAAGATGAACGCAGTCAGGCGCCAGAGCAGTTCGCCGGACGCGAAGCGCATCGCCGTGATGGCGTCGCTGAACCTGGCCGACGAGCTGTTCCGCGAGCGGGCGCGCAGCGCCGCGCTGGCGGTGGAGCTGCAATCGCGGGTGGCGCGCCTGGACGCCTCGCTCGCGACGGCGTTGAGCGAGCTGGAAGCGGAGGGCGCCCCGTCGGCGGGGCGAGCCGAGCCGCGCAGCCAGCGAGCGCTCGAGCTGAGCGGCGGCGCCTGAGCGGACTGCAGGGGACCCTGTCTGGTGCGTGAGGGAAGCGGGAGCATCTGAACCAACACTGGTCTCGGGGGATCCGGACCCGACAGCCTGGGGAGACCCCGCGTGCGGGGGACCCGACGGCAGCCGGCGAAGGAGCCCACCTGGACGGATCCGGTTCGACGACTCCGCTACCCACGGCCATGGCGGGGTCTTCTCTTTTTCGGCCCGGCGCCCCGGGCGGGCGCCGCGGCGGGAGACATAGACGTGAACGGGCTGACCTGGATCCTCGTGTCGGCCGGCGGCCTGCTCCTGGGGCTGGTCGGATTCTGGGCGGGCGTGACCCTCTACCGGCGCATGGGCCGCGCCCGGCTCAACGACGCCGAGGCGCTGGCCGCCAAGCTCCTCGACGAGACGCGCAAGGAAGCGGAGCTGATCAAGAAGACGGCGGCCATCGAGGCGCGCGAGGAGTGGATGCGCGCCAAGGCCAAGTTCGATGAGGAGATGTGGACGGCGCGCCAGGAGCTGGAGCGCAAGGAGCAGGGGCTGGGCGATCGCGAGGCGCAGGTGCGCCGGCGCGACGAGCAGATCGAGTCCCGCGAGCGCGAGGCGCGGCAGGGCGAGAAGGAGACCGAGCAGAAGCGCGAGCGGCTCGCTCGGCGCGAGGCTGAGCTGGAGCAGCTCATCACCTCGCAGAACGCCCGCCTCGAGCAGATCTCCGGCCTGACCGCCGAGGCGGCGCGCGAGCAGCTCCTCAGGAACCTGGAGGAGGAGGCCCGCGGCGAGGGGGCGTTGCTCGCCCGGCGGATCCGCGACGAGGCGCAGCGCAACGCCGAGCGCGACGCGCGGCGCATCGTCACCATCGCCATCCAGCGGCTCGCCGCCGAGCAGTCGGTCGAGTCCACGGTCACCGTCGTCCCCCTGCCGAACGAGGAGATGAAGGGCCGGATCATCGGCCGCGAGGGGCGCCCCATCCGCGCCTTCGAGACGGCCACCGGCGTGGACGTGATCATCGACGACACCCCCGAGGCGGTCCTGCTGTCCGGCTACGACCCGGTGCGCCGCGAGATCGCCCGCCTGGCGCTGGAGACCCTCGTCCGCGACGGGCGCATCCATCCGGGCCGGATCGAGGAGGTGGTCGAGAAGGCGGGCCAGGCGGTCGAGCGCGAGCTTCGTGAAACGGGCGAGCACACGGCGCTCGACCTCGGCGTGCACGGGCTGAACGACGAGCTGATCCGCCACCTCGGCGCGCTGCGCCACCGGACGAGCTTCGGCCAGAACGTGCTCAAGCACTCGACGGAGGTCGCCCACCTGGCGGGGATGATGGCCGCCGAGCTGGGCCTCGACCAGACGCTCGCCCGCCGCGGGGGTCTGCTCCACGACATCGGCAAGGCGGTCGACCACAACGTCGAGGGTCCGCACGCGGCGATCGGCATGGAGATCGCCCGGCGCTGCGGCGAGAGCGAGCTGATCTGCGCGGCGATCGGGGGCCACCACGGCGAGATGGAGATCGACAGCGCCTACGGCTCGCTGGTCCAGGCGGCCGACGCGATCTCCGGCGCGCGCCCCGGGGCGCGGCGCGAGACGCTGGAGGCCTACGTCAAGCGCCTGGAGCGCCTGGAGACGCTGGCCGAGTCCTTCGCGGGCGTCGAGAAGTGCTTCGCCATCCAGGCGGGACGCGAGATCCGCATCATGGTCCAGCAGAAGACGGTCAGCGACGAGGACGCCGTCCAGCTGGCCGGCGGCATCGCCAAGCGGATCGAGAAGGAGCTGCAGTACCCGGGCCAGATCAAGGTGGTCGTCATCCGGGAGACGCGCGCCGTCGAGTACGCGCGCTGACGCGTCGCCTGCGCGCAGGAGGGATCGTGGCGCTGATCCTGGACGGGCGCGCCGCGGCGGCGGCCATCGAGGAACGCCTCGCCGGCCGGATCGCGGCGCTGAAGGCGCGCGGGGCGGCGCCGGGGCTGGCGCTCCTGCGCGCCGGCGAGGACCCGGCATCCGTCGTCTACGTGCGCGCCAAGGAGCGCGCCTGCGCGCGCCTCGGCATCCTCTCCCGGACGATCGTGCTGCCCGCCGAGGTCGGCGCCCCCCGGCTGCGCGAGACCATCGAGCGGCTGAACGCCGACGCGGGCGTCCAGGGCATCCTCCTCCAGCTCCCGCTGCCGGGCCACCTCGCCCAGGAGGAGCTTCTGGGGGCGATCGATCCGGACAAGGACGTCGACGGCTTCCATCCGCTCAACCTCGGTCGCCTGGCGCTAGGGGAGCCGGGGTTCGTCGCCGCCACGCCGCTCGGCATCCTGCGCCTGCTGCAGCACTACGCGATCCCGCTGGCCGGCCGCCACGCGGTCGTCCTCGGCCGCAGCCGCATCGTCGGCCGCCCGCTGGCGAATCTCCTCTCGACGCGCACGGACGAGACCGACGCCACGGTCACGCTCTGCCACAGCCGCACGCGTGATCTCCCGGCGCTGACCCGGCTGGCCGACATCCTCGTCGCCGCCGTCGGCCGGGCGCGGTTCGTCACCGCCGAGCTGGTCAAGCCGGGGGCGGTCGTCGTCGACGTCGGCATGCACGCCGAGCCCGACCCGCGGCGCCCCGGCAAGGATCGGCTCCAGGGCGACGTCGACTTCGAGGCCGTCGAGCCGCGCGCCGCGGCGATCACGCCGGTGCCGGGAGGCGTCGGTCCGATGACGGTCGTCAGCCTGATGGAGAACACCGTCCTGGCCGCCGAGCGCGCCCTGGAGCGCGCGGCGGGCTAGCGAAGCGAGCGGGGGCAGGCACGGCAGGGGGTCTGCGGGGGGCGCCGCGGACGCCGCGGCCGATCAGGGGAGCGTGCGGCAAGTGCCGGAGAGCGTGGCGGGCGGGCCGATCCAGCCTCGGTGCACCGTGAGCGAGGCGACCGCGCTGATCAAGGAGTGCCTTGAGAAGGGCGTCGGCTGGCTCTGGGTCGAGGGGGAGATCTCCAACTTCCTCGCCCATCGCTCGGGCCACCTCTACTTCACGCTGAAGGACCCCGGGGCCCAGCTGCGCTGCGTCATGTTCCGCGGCTCGGCCGGGCGGCTGCGCGCGGCGCTGCGCGACGGGCTGCGCTGCGTCGTCCAGGGGCGCGTCACCGTCTACGAGCGGGGCGGCCAGTACCAGCTGATCGCCGAGCGGCTGGTGCCGCTGGGCGAGGGGGAGCTGCAGCTCGCCTTCCAGGCGCTCAAGGAGCGCCTGGCCGCCGAGGGGCTTTTCGCCGCGGAGCGCAAGCGCCCGCTGCCCGCCTACCCGGAGACGATCGGGGTGGTCACCTCGCCGACCGGCGCGGCGATCCGCGACATCGAGCGCGTCCTGCGCCGCCGCTGGCCGCCGATCCGGATCCTGCTGCGCCCGACGCTCGTCCAGGGGCCCGAGGCGGCGCCCGACATCGCCCGGGCGATCGCCGAGCTGAACTCCCGTGACGACATCGACCTGCTCATCGTCGGGCGCGGCGGCGGCTCGCTCGAGGACCTGTGGGCCTTCAACGAGGAGGCGGTCGCCCGGGCGATCGCCGCCTCGCGCCTGCCGGTCGTCTCGGCGGTGGGTCACGAGATCGACGAAACGATCGCCGACTTCGCCGCCGACCTGCGCGCCCCGACCCCTTCGGCCGCGGCCGAGCTGGCCGTGCCCGACATCCGCGAGACGGTCGCCGCGGCGCGCGCCGTCCGCCAGCGGGCCCGGCGGGCTCTGCTGCGGCTCCTCGGCGAGGCGCGCCTGCGGCTGCGGTCGATCGAGCGCAGCCACGCGCTGAAGAGCCCGCGCGACCGGCTGCGCCAGAACGCGCAGCGCGCCGACGAGCTGCTCGGCCGCATCGAGCTCGAGGCGCGCCGCGCGCTCCGGGCGGCGGGGGAACGGCGCGAGCGGCTGGTCGAGCGGATCGCCCGCTCGGCGGCGCAGGGGCTGCTGCTCGCCCGCCAGCGGCTGGCCCACGCGCAGGCGCGGATCGAGGCGCTGAGCCCGCGGGCGGTGCTCGAGCGGGGCTACGCGCTCGCCTTCGACGGCGCGGGGCGTCTGGTCGCCTCGGCGGCATCCGCGGCGCCGGGCGAGGAGCTGCGCCTCGTCCTGCGCGATGGGGCGCTGCGCTGCCGCGTCGAGGCGCGGGAGTCCTAGACTGGGGTCCGGGAGCGGGGGTGGGCGCGCGGAGCGGACGGCGGGGGCCCGGGGCGAGGCGCGGCGCCGGGGAGCGAGACCGGGCGCGCGGAGCGGATGGCGGGGGCGAAGTCGGAGGGAGGCAGCCGTGGCGAGGGGTGACGAGCGGGCCGCGGATCGATCCCGCGGGCAGGAGGAGCTGGCCATGCCCGCGGTCGGCGGGGCGTCGGCGAGCGCGCCGCCGGGGGGATCCGGCCGCGAGGCGAGGGGAGGCGCGCCGGCGAAGCGCAGGGCGCGGGGCGAGGCGCCGGAGGAGAAGCCGATGAACCTCGAAGAGGGCCTGGAGCGCCTGGAGGCGATCGCCGCCCGGCTCGAGGCGGGAACGCTGCCGCTGGAGGAGGCGCTGGCGCTCTACCGCGAGGCGCACGAGCTGCACGGCCGCTGCGCCGCGCGGCTCGCCGAGGCGGAGCGGGAGATCGAGATCCTCATGCCCGACGGCGAGCTGCGCCCCGAGTCGGAGACCGGGGCCGCCGGCGCGCCGGCCACGCGCGGGGACTGAACCCGCGCGGCGAGGGAGGCGAGATGGCACGGCGGATGATCCGGGCGGTCGGGATCCACCCCAACTTCACCAAGCGGCGCTGCCGGGCGGTCTTCGGGCAGCTCTCCGCCTGGCTGCTGAAGGAGGGCTGCAGCGTCTGGGTGAGCGACGACCTGGGCCGCGAGCTGCCGGCGGGCGTCCAGCGCGTCGCCCCCGAGGCGCTCGGCGGCCGGCTCGACCTGCTCGTCGTCCTCGGCGGCGACGGCACGCTGCTCGGCGCCGCGCGCCGGCTCTACCCGCGCCAGGTGCCGATCCTCGGCGTCAACTTCGGCGGCCTCGGCTTCCTCGCCGGCGTCGCCGTGGGCGACCTCTACGGCGCCCTGGAGCAGACGCTGCGGGGAGACTACACGATCGAGCGGCGGATGATGCTGCGCGCCTCGATCCTCGGGCGCAATGGACGACCGCGGGCGACGCTCTACGGCCTGAACGACGCCGTCGTCCACGAGGTGGGCCAGCGGCTGCTCGACATCCGCATGCGCATCGGCGAGAGCATGGTCGGCGTGTTCCGCGCCGACGGGATGATCGTGGCCACGCCCACCGGCTCCACCGCCTACTCGCTCTCCGCCGGCGGGCCGATCCTCAATCCGCTGCTCGACGCGCTGATCGCCACCCCGATCTGCGCGCACAAGCTCTCCATCCGCCCCGTCGTCTTCCCCGCCTTCGAGACGATCCGCCTCGAGGCGGACGTCTCCGGCGGCGAGATCCTGCTCTCGGTCGACGGGCAGCAGGTGCTGCCGCTCCATCCGGGCGAGGCGGTGCAGGTGGGCCGCGCCGAGCATTGCAGCTGCTTCGTGCAGCTGCGCCAGCGGACCTTCTACGACGTCCTGCGCGAGAAGCTCAAGTGGGGCACCTGAACGGCCGCACCCGTCCCGCGGCGCGCCTGCGCCGGCTGCGCGTGCGCGACTTCCTCCTGATCGAGGAGGCCGACCTGGCGCTGGCGCCCGGGCTGAACGTCCTCAGCGGCGAGACCGGGACGGGCAAGTCGATCCTCCTGCACGCCCTGGGGCTGCTGCTCGGTCGCCGCGGCTCGACCGAGTGGATCCGCCGCGGCGCCTCGAAGCTCTGGGTCGAGGGCACCTTCGAAGCCCCGAGCGCCGCGCTGCGCTGGGCGCGCCGCGCGGGCATTCCCATCTCCGGATCGACGCTGCTGGCGACGCGCGAGCTGAGCCGCCGGGGGGGATCCCGCTGCTTCGTCAACGGGCGCCGCGTGCTCGTGCGCACGCTGGCCCGCCTCGGGGCGCTGCTCGTCGAGACGCACGGCCAGCGCGAGGAGGAGCGCTTCCGCCGCGCCGAGGCGCAGCGCGACCTGCTCGACCGCTACGCCGGCCTCGCCGCGGAGCGCCGCGCCGTGCGCGATGCCTGGCAGGCCGCGCGGGCCGCGGGGCAGGCTTGCCTGCGGGCGCGCGAGGAGATCGAACGGCTGGCCCGCGACGAGGACTGGATGCGCTTCCAGCTCGAGGAGATCGAACGGCTGCGCCCCGAGCCGGGCGAGGAGGAGGCGCTGCGGGCCCGGCTCGCCGAGCTGCGCCGCGCCGCGGCGCGCGGCGAGTTCCTGCTCTCGGCCGAGGAGGCGCTCAACGCCGGCGACGGCGCGCTCCTCTCGGCGCTGGAGACGCTCGACCACCGGGCGGGGGGCCTGGAGGCGGACGACGAGGCGCTCGCCGCCTGGCGTGCGCAGCTGCGCGAGCTGCTCGAGCGGGCGCGCGATCTCTACCGCGGCCTGCGCCGTCTCGGCGCCGGCGCCCTGGCGGACGCCGCGGAGCTGGCCGGGGCCGAGGCCCGCTCGAGCGAGCTCGAGCGGCTGGCGCGCAAGCATCGCCGCCCGCTGGCCGAGGTCTGCGCGCTGGCCGGGGAGCTGCGCGCCGGGCTCGACCTTCTGGCGGCCGGCGAGGAGCGCGCGGCGGCGCTCGACCGCGAGCTGGCGGAGCGGCGCGAGGCGCTGCGGCGCGAGGCGCAGCGGCTGACACGGCGGCGCGCGAAGGCGGCCGGCGCGCTGGCGCGCGACCTGGCCGGCGAACTGGGGGCGATCGAGATGAGCCGCTGCCGGCTGCGCGTCGCCCTCCTGCCGCTCGCCGGCGGCGCCGCGGAGTCGGCGAGCGAGACGGCGGGCATCGGTCCGGCCGGGGCGGAGCGGGTCGCCTTCGAGGTCGAGACCAACCCGGGCGAGGGCTTCCGGCCGCTGGGCGAGATCGCCAGCGGCGGCGAGATGGCGCGCATCGCGCTCGCGCTGCGGGTCGTCCTCGGCGCGCGCGGGGCGGCGCAGCTAGCCGTCTTCGACGAGATCGACGCCGGCCTGGGGGGCGGCGCCGCGCGGGTCGTCGCCCAGCGCCTCGGCCAGGTCGCCGCCGACCGGCAGGTGCTGCTCGTCACCCACCTGCCGGTCATCGCCGCCGCCGCGCAGCGGCAGCTTCGTGTCACCAAGGAGGAGCGCGGGGGGCGGGCGCGAGTCGAGGTCGCCGCCGTGCGCGGCGAGGAGCGGATCGCCGAGATCGCCCGGATGCTCGGCGGGCGCGGCGAGGATGCGCAGGCCCGCCGCCATGCCCGGGCGCTGCTGGAGGCGGAAATCGAGTTGCCGCGCCGGGGGGGATCTGCTAATGCTTGAAGGGGAAGAGGCCTTCCCCACTCGCTGCGCCCGTAGCTCAGTTGGATAGAGCGTCTGCCTCCGGAGCAGAAGGTCGCGCGTTCGAATCGCGCCGGGCGTGCTGCAGGGAACGGGGCGGACAACCGCCCCGTTTCCTTCGGCCCGGGAGGCATGCCATGGTCGGCGGTCCGATCCGGCGCTGGGCGCCGCGGCTCGTGCTGGTCGCCGCCCTCCTGCCGGCGCTGCCCTGCCTGCTCCCCGCGCCCGCTCCCCGGGCGCAGGTCTTCGGCCAGAATCGGGTCGCCGCCGAAACCAGGTCCTGGCGCCTCCTGCGCGGCGAGCACGTCGACCTGCACTTCCACGACGAGGAGCAGGAGGTGGCGGCCGAGGCGCTGCGCCTCGCCGAGCGCGCCTTTCAGCGGTTGAGCCTGTTCCACGGACACACGCCGAGCCGGCGCATCCCGATCCTGCTCTACAGCTCGCAGAGCGAGTTCAGCGAGACGCCGGTAGTGTCCTCGCCCCTCGGCGAGGGCGTCGGCGGGCTGACCGAGTCGTTCAAGCGGCGCGTGATAGTGCCGGCGACCGGGTCGCTGGCCGAGCTCGACCATGTGCTCACCCACGAGATGGAGCACGCCTTCCAGTTCGACATGCTCGCCGGCGGCGGTCCGGGCAGCCAGGGGCTGCGCTGGATCCCGCCGCTCTGGGTGCTGGAGGGGCTCTGCGAGTACCTGAGCGTCCCGGGCCTCGATGCCGACACCGAGATGTGGCTGCGCGACGCCGCCGCCTCCGGGGAGCTCATCGACCTCGACGACCTGGCCCTGGTCGGCGACCTGCGCGTCTACCGCTTCGGGCAGGCGGTGATCGCCTACATCGCCGAGCGCTTCGGCGACGAGGGCGTCGCCCTCTGGTGGCGGGCGATCGTGCGCCGTCGAAGCCTCGAGCGGGGCACGGCCGAGAGCATCGGGCTGACGCTGGATAAGCTCTCGGACGGCTGGCGCGAGTGGGCGCGGCGGCGCTACCTGCCCGACTACGGCCTGGCCGTCGGCCCGGAGCAGGAGGGCCGCCCGCTGACCGACCACCGCCGCTCGCTGGCCAACTTCCACGTCGCGCCGGCGCTGTCGCCCGACGGCGGCGAGGTCGTCTTCATCGCCGATCAGGCGCCCTACGCCGACATCTTCCTCGCCTCGGCGATCGACGGCAGCCGCCGCCGCCGGCTGATCCGCGGCGCCCGCGAGGAGAGCTTCGAGTCGCTGCGCTTCTATCGCTCGACGCTCTCCTGGCACCCCGGCGGCGATCGGCTCGCCCTCATCGCCAAGAGCGGCGGGCGCGACAGGCTGACGATCTTCCACCTCCGCTCGCGCCGCGTGGAGGCGAGCTTCGACTTCGGGCTGGACGAGATGATCTCTCCGGCCTGGTCGCCCGACGGAGCGCGGCTGGTCTTCGTCGGCCAGCGCGGCGGGCGCAGCGACCTCTACCGCGTCGATGCCGACGGCGGCGGGATCGTCGCGCTGACCGCCGACGGCTGGGCGGCGCTGCAGCCCGCCTGGTCGCCCGACGGCGCGCTCATCGCCTTCGTCACCGACGAGGGCTATGTCTCCCGCTCGCCCTCCCGCGAGGCGCCGCTGTGGCGGATCGCCATCCTCGACTCGGCCGGCGGCGAGCGGCGCCTGCTGCCGGGAGCGGGGAGCAAGAACCTCAATCCGCAGTGGTTCCCCGACGGGCGCCACCTGCTCTACACGAGCGACCGCGACGGCATCGCCAACCTCTTCGTGCACGACCTGGAGACGGGCGCCGACTACAAGCTGACCAACCTGCGCAACGGCGCCAGCGGGTTGACGCCCAACAGCGCGGCGGCCAGCCTGAGCGCCGACGGCCGCCGGCTCGTCTTCAGCGCCTACCGCGAGGGGGGCTGGGACCTCTACGCGATCAAGGACCCGCTCGAGCGGCTGGCCGGCGCGAGCCCCTGGGCGGCGGCGACGCCCGCGGCCGACTCGGTGAGCGCCGCATCCGCGGCCGCCGCCGACTCCCTGGTGGAGACCGCGCCTAAGCCCGCGCCTCTCGCGCTCG
>Ga0194127_10007222_pt1 | contig 12331 bp, 8 predicted proteins | sample TA2KigC100mmetaG_FD_148624 | JGI IMG/M metagenome (GOLD analysis project Ga0194127, IMG submission 148624) | Freshwater microbial communities from Lake Tanganyika, Tanzania - TA2015036 Kigoma Deep Cast 100m | ecosystem: Environmental > Aquatic > Freshwater > Lake | place: Tanzania: Lake...
GGTTCCGGAAGTTGTCGGACTCCTTGTAGAGACGGAACGAGGGCACGTTGATGTCGACGTTCTTCTTGTGCGCGAGGATGGTCGGGGACGAGCGCACGATCGCGCCGAGCTTGTTCCCGGCCCGGCACGACGTGTCGCGCGCCCGGATGTACGAAACCAGGTTGTCGCGGAACTCCGCGCGGACCGCGTCGTCGGACGCGTTCCCGAGCAGCCCGCTCCGGCACAGGCCCTCCGCGTTCGGCGAGAAGTCCATCAGCCAGCCTGATCCGGCCGTGACGTCGAGGTCGGCGGGGGAGACGTGGGTGTCCACCCCGAACCCCTCGACGAACGGCACGAGTTCCCCCCCCACGACCGTCCAGATCCGCCGGTCGGCGTCCGGGGTCGCGTCGAGCTTCGCGTGCAGGGACTGCAGCTCGTACGGCACCGCCCCCGGGAACCCGGTCTTGCAGCGGTACGTGGTGCGCTCCAGGTAGCCCCGGCGCAGGCCCGGCGAGTCCGTGGCCATGCCGTAGCCGGCGTTGAACTGGTACTGGAGGTCGCGGTCGTGGCCGGTCTCCTCGGTCACCACGACCCGCGTGCGGCTCTGGACGTGCGTCTCCAGGCGCCCCAGGATCTTGACGAGCGCGGACACGAGGTCGGCCGCGGTGTCCGCGAGGAACGCCTCGCCGGTGCCCCCCGCGTCCGCGATGTCGTCCATCTGCGTCGAGACCCCGGCCGGGAGCTGGAACCCGATCACGTAGATCGTGATGCCGGCCGCCTTCAGGCGCCTGGCGTACTCGACGGACGTCAGGTACCCGTCGGTCCCCTCGCCGAGGTTCGACCGGCCGTCCGTGACCAGGATGATGTTGCGCGACCGGCAGCCGAGGTACTTGTCGCCCGTGCCGGCGTTCACGTCCCACGGCTGCTGGTCCGGGTCGGTCTCGAAGTAGTACAACGCATCGCGGAGCATCGGCGCGATCGGCGTGCCGCCGTACGGGATCGCGGACAGGATCGACTGCTGGACCACGGTGTTGCGCACCGCAAGGTCCGCGGGGTCGTCGGACGCCGCCGGGTGGACGAAGCCGCCCGGCGCGCCGTGGGTGTCGTTGCGCGCGCCGAGGTTGACGCCGCTCTCGGGTCCGTAGCTCCAGCCGCCGCCCCCGCCGAGGCCCGGGTTCGGGACCGCGTCGAACGTCATCACGCCGTACTTGAACCGGTCGATGGTCATGTCGATCAGGCCGTCGTGGAGCTGCACGCCGCTCGGGACCACGTGCGGCACCGGGTAGTTGTGGTCCTCGCGGCTGCCCGGGGTCGAACGGTCGTCGAGGGTGCACCCGTAGCCGCCGTACGTCCCGGTCAGGACCTCCTGCGCAACGATCCAGCGGCTCCGCTGGCCCGCCGAGCAGTCCGGGATCAGCATCGAGTCCTCGTCCTGGGTCTCGGAGAGGCTCCCCCCCAGCGCGTACTCCATGCTCCCGGACGTGTCGAGCAGGAGCAGGACGAGCGGCTTGACCTCCTGCGCGGGGATGTCGGCGGCGGCGGGGCGGCCGGCGGCGAGGAGCGCGATCGCGACCCCCGCGGCCAGGGCGCGCGCCCCGACCGTCCGTCCGAACCCGAAGCAGCCGATACCGCCCAGCATCATCTCCGCCTCACAATGTCACTCCGGCCTGCGCCCCGCTCCCGGGACCCGCTCCGGATTCGCTCGGCCTCGCCGCGGACCTCCATCTCATCGCAGTCCCTCACTGGTTCTCGCAATCCACCGGCCCCACGTACATCGTCGCCGCGAACCGCTTCTGCGCCGTGGTCCGCAGGTCCTGGAGCACCTGGTCCCGCGTCTGCGGAACGCCGCTCGGGACGTCGTTCCGGTAGATCCCGTCGGTCTCGGACCGGTACCGCTTGAAGCAGAACGACCCCTCGAAGCCGGGCGCACGCGACGTGGCGATCGGATTCGACAGGCGACTCGCCCAGTTGGCGGTGTTCAGCGCGACGACCTCCTGGCCGAACGAGCCCGCCTGGGAGGTGTCGAAGAAGCTCGGGCCCCCGTCCGCCATCAGGACGGCGAAGTTGTTCGCGGCCAGGAACTGGTCGAAGCCGGAGGGGTTCGTGGCCGCGACGGCCAGGGTCGCCTCGCTGCCGGCCGCGGTCAGCAGCCCGGCCACGGCCGACGTGCGGAAGGCCTGGACGCGCGCCATCTGGTTCATCGTGGCCTGCACCGCGACGAACGCTATCGCGGACAGCACGAGCAGGATCATCACCGCCAGGACCAGAACGGTCCCGCGGTCGTCGCGCCGGCGCGCTCTCGTCGTCTCCACCGTCACAGCACGTTCCTCACGGCGAAGGACCTCAGGCCGATGCGGGTCGCCAGCGACGCGGTGCGCGCCGCCCCCTCCATGATCGGGTCCACCTGGTACGAGTCGATCGGCGCGAACAGGTTCTGGCGCGGCGCGAACCGGAGGCCCTGGTCCTCCTCCTCGGTCCGCGTCGTCACCTTCGCGGTCAGGTACCGCAGCCGCTGCGGCGTCGCGTCGTCGTTCGTCCCGAGGATGCCCGTGCTGCCGTTCACGACGCCGGTGACCAGGGGGGTGACCGCCAGGTTCGGGTCGCGGCGGCTCGTGTCCGAGTCGAACACGAAGTCGTAGAACTGGAGGTCGATCACGTGCTCCGCGATGACCAGCATGGATCCGCGGACGGGCTGGAAACGGTTGTCCATCTCCTCCCGGACGAGGTCCGTCTTCGCCGCGGGCGCGCCGGCGCGGGAGTCGCGGACGATGCGGTAGCGGACGTACCCGACGACGTTGATCTCCATCCCGTTCCCGTCGCCGTAGTAGCCGCAGGAGTCCGGCGGCACGGCCACCGGGAGGGCGGTCCCCGGGGTGAGGGTGGGGATGCCGGTGCCGTGGTCCGCGGCCGCGATGATCGGGTACAGCTCGAACTGGTCCTGCGTCACGACCCGCAGGAAGCGGCCGGGCACGAACGTCGCATCGAACTCGGCCCGGGGGGGCAGGCTGTCCGTCCGGAGGAAGACCTGGGTCCCGAGGCCGTCGATGTGGTCCACGACGTAGATGCCCGTGTTCCACCACGCGCCGAGCAGGGTCACCGCGGTCGGGGAGATGTTCTGGTTGTCGTTCGCGCCGAGGCCGCCGTTCGCCACATCGCCCACCTGCTGGAGCGCGATGCCGTGGAGCGGCGGGGACGGCTTCCGGCACACGTTGGGGTCGGAGGTCGAGGCCGGCGTGGCCATGAAGGCGGCGGCCGCGACGTCGCGCCGGATCTGCTCCATGGCGAAGCGGGCCTGGTCCATCGCGCGGAGCTGCTGGCCCGCCATGCGGTAGGAGGCGGACGAGAGCGCATAGACGTAGTAGATCGACCCGAGGAGGATGACCGCGAGGGCCATCGAGACCAGGATCTCGACGAGCGTCAGGCCCGCCGAGCCCGGGAGGGCGCGCCCGGGGCGAACGCGCCGGCTGTCACGGCGAAACGGCCACATTCCTCATCACCGTCGTCGAGAGCGTGAGCTGGTTCACGTCGCTGGCGTTTGCAGCCATCGTGGCCGGGCACGATTCCCATGCGCCGGAGTTCCCGTCCTGCCGCGGCCAGAGCACCCGCACCTCCGCGCGCAGGAGGTAGTTCGCGAGGACCCACGTCAGCCGGTACTGCACGCAGAACCGCTGGTTCCGGTTGGGGGCCAACTCGCCGAACGTAGGGTCCGACCCGCCGGTGCTGATGCCGTTGATGATCCCGGCGTCGTACTCGACCCCGCTCTCGAACAGGGCCCCCGCCTGGTTGACCATCAGGAAGTCGCCCGGGACCGCGTCGATCGGGATGAAGGCCCGCAGCCAGTCCGTCCCGGCGTTGTTCACCGCCGGCCACGGGAGCGGCGAGAGGTAGCGCAGCTTCGCCTGGTTGTAGACCTGATCGGTGTCGTTGGACCACTCCAGGGCCTCCATGCGGATGGTCTCCAGCATGTGCTGTCCGAGGTGGGTCGCGACGACCGTGTCCCAGGCGTTCGTGGTGCCGCGCATGTTCGCGGTCTGGAGGTGGATCATCGCCAGGAAGCCGATCACCGAGATCGCGATGACGACCAGCATCTCGACGAGCGTGAACCCGGCGTCGCGCCGGGCGCTCTTTCGGGCGGCGACCACTAGTCCGGCACCTCCTCGAACGCGATCCGGGCCGCCCCGTTGAACGGCACCACCACGTGGTGGCGCGGCCCTTCCTCCTGGTTCACCCCGACGTACCGGCGCAGCACCATGTGCACGTCGCCGGCCCGGTACTCCGCGTCGCTCGACGCGATCGGCTGCCCGGACATGTCGAGCACGCGCCCGTCGGGGCGGATGCAGAACGCCGTCAGGCCGATTGGCTGGATGCTCGACAGGTGGATGCTCTGGTAGTCCACCTTCAAGTCCACGGTGCGCTCGGGCGTGGTCGCGAACGCCGTGCACGCGGACGTCACGCCTTCCAGCACGCGCACCTCCCCGTTCTGGGAGAGGTCGCCCGTCGAGAGCGTCCAGGCCACCTGGAACGCCCGGTTCCGGGCGGAGGCCTGCACCTTCGCGAACTCGACGGTGTCGAGGATCGTCTGGGCGGCGTTGATCCCCTCGCGCCGCTGGACCGCGCGGAGCACGGGGGGGATCGTGACCAGGACGAGCACGGCCAGGATGGCCACGGTGGCCATCAGCTCGACGAGCGTGAAACCCAGGGCCTGTCTGCGACGCGCCATGAGGCGGCCTCCAACGCTCCTGCTCGAGGGCCGAAGCAAGGTGCGTACCAGCCTCGCGTGCCGGGGCCCCTCACGGCGCGGACCGATGCCCACGCGGCGCGCGCGCGAGGACGGGGCGATTTCCCTCGCCGCGGCTTCGCAAACATTGCGTAGTACGCGTCGACCGGTGCGTAGCGGGGAGCGGGGAGCGCCCTGCGCGCCCTCGGCACGCGGCGTTGCCTCCGCCGCGCGCCGCCCGGGAGCGAAGGGGATCGAGCGCGCAGGGGGCTAGAACATGATCCCGATCCGACCGCGGATCGCGGTGGACCAACGGGAAGTGTAGGACGCGCCGGCGTCCTCGAACGAGGAGATCAGGTCGAACGCGCCGAGCGGCCAGAGCACGGCCCAGTCGATCCCGGCGAAGAACACGCCCTTCTGCTCGTAGAACAGGCGGACGTCCAGCTCGACGCCGAGGTTCGGGTCGTTGCCGGGGGTGGCGCTCGCCTCGAGCGCGCGGCCGTACTCGAGGTCGATGCGGCCGCCGAGCGCGTCCTTCTCGCTCTCGAAGATGTCGTACTGGAACCACGGCTTGAAGTAGAACGCGTTCGTGACGGTCCCCATCACGTGCCGGAACATCATCAGGTCGGGGCGATAGTCCGGGTTGAAGTAGAACGAGGACAGGCGCCGGTTGAACGAGGTCGGGTCCGATAGGAAGTTCGACTTGTCGAGCCATCCGAAGTACTCGGCGGTGTCGCCGGACGCGACGCCGAGGTCCATGCCGAACGAGAAGCTCCCGAGCTGGACCTCCGACTCGAAGGCGCCGCCGATGCTCCGGATCTCCATGGGCTCCGGCGCGACCCGGCTCACGTGGTCCACCTCGCCGAACACGCCCGCGACCTCGATCTCGAAGCGGAGGCGCTTGTTCACCGCGGGCACGTACTCGATGCGGAGCCACGCGTCCGGGGTCAGGAACCACGCGCCGCGCCGCTCCAACGTCAGGGCGTCGTAGCCCCCGCCCGGCACGGACGGGTCCGCGGTCCCGGCGAGGTAGGCCGCCTCGGACGCCGACGTCAGGTCGAGGTCCTGGCGGCGCCACACGAGGTAGCCGCCCCAGTCCACGACCGGCCGGTTGCGCACGACGAGCCGCTGGAAGCGCGCCTTGCGCTCGGCCTCGGTCATCGGCTTCTGGAACACCGCGAACGTGACCTCGGTGCAGTCGTCCTTGTCGGTCAGGTCGCGGGGCTCGCCGAACGGCTGCGCGACGCCCACCGAGGTAGGGCCGCTCGACACCCAGCCGAAGCCCGCCTCGAAATAGACGCCCCAGAGGCGCGCGAGCAGCGTGACGCGATCCACGTAGGACCCGAAGTCCGCGTCGAGGTCCTCGCCGTCGTTCTCCACGATCCCGAGGCCCCAGTGGCGCGCCATGCGGCCGGCCGACAGCGTGAGCAGCGGCGAGGTCGTGTCGCTCGGGCTCAGGATGTCCCAGGACGCCCAGACCTGCTTGACCGAGATCGCGTCGCGGAGCGCGTTCCGCCCGGACGACAGGGGCGCCTGCGAGCGCGAGAACAGGCTGAGAGGCGCGTCCGGCCGGCTCGGGTTGTAGTCCGGCGAGCTGCCGAGGACCAGGTTGTCGAGCACGTCGAACTGCGTGTGCACGGCGAGCGAGGGCGCCACGTGCAGGGTGGGCTCGTAGCGGAAGCGCATGTTCGCGCCGCCGAGCCAGTCGTTGTCGCGGCGCGACACGCCGCCCTGGTTCACCGACAGCGCGTTCGCCGCGTTGTTCGACAGCGGGGGCAGGAACCCGGACGTGACGACCGTGGTCCCGTCGCCCTTCAGGTGCTCCGTCCCGAGGTGGCCGCGATGGAACCCCTCCATACGGATGCGGAAATAGCCGTGGTGCTCGAGCCAGGGATACCCCGGACGAGCGAGCGGGCCGGGCCCCTTCCACTGGTCCGCGACGCCCTCGGCCTTCTCCTGGAGGAGGTCGTCGAGGCTCGGCTCCTCTGCGTTGCCGGCGCCGGCCGCGGGTGCCGGTGCGCCTGCCGGGGCGGGCGAGTCGGCCGGAGCGGTCACGGGCGGCGGCGGGGGCGCGGGCTTCTCCCCGTCCTCGGCCGGTGGCTTCACGGCCGGCTCGTCCCCGGGCGCGGCCTCGCCGGGGACCGGGGCGGGCTGGGCCCCGGCGGCAACGGGGAACGCCAGGAGGAGGAACGCGACCAACACCGGACGATTCATCACCGATCACCCGAGAAACGCAGGCGCGCGGAGTCTAGCGGAGCGGCCCCGGGGTGTCAACGAACGTGGAACGCCGCGGCGCAGGGCTCGATCTGCTGCCGCGAACCGCGCTATCCTCGCGCCCGATGCTGGGCCTCCTGCTCATCGCCGCGACCGTCGGATGCTCCCGGCCGGACCTCGACCGCGCCTGCCGCGCCGGGCAGGGCGAGGCGTGCGTCCTCGCCCAGGCCCTCTTCCCCGCCGGCCGGGACCCGATCGACCCCTCGCGCGTCGCGGCCGACTGCCGCGAGGGCGACCCGGACGCCTGCCTGATCGCCGCCGCGATGCACCGGAACGGGCTCTGCGCGGAGCGCGACCCGTCGCGGACCCGGGACGCGCTCCGGCGCGCCTGCGACGCCGGCTCGGTGTCGGGGTGCAACGGCGTCGCGCGCATGACGGCGCTCGGGGAGGGGGGGCAGACGGACGCCGCCGGCGCGAGGCTGCTGTACGAGCGCGGGTGCAACCGGGGATCCGCGGCTGCCTGCCTCGGGGCGGGCCTGCTCTGGTCGGAGGGCGCCGGGGGACCGAAGGACGACGCGAAGGCGCGCGAGCTGCTCCAGCGCGGATGCGAGGGGTCGGGCACGGCCGACTGCGGACTCAGGGCGAACCCCGGCTGCGAGGCGCCGCGCCACTCCGCCTGCCACGCCCTCGGCGCGCTGGTCCACGCCGGCGAGGGCGGTCCGCGGGACCCGGCCCGTGCCGCGATCCTGTACGAGCGCGCGTGCCGCGGCGGCGACGCCCGGGCCTGCGCGTCGCTGGCGGGCGTCCTCCGATCGGGCGAGGCCGGCGGCCGCGACGAGGAGCGCGCGCGGGACCTCTACCTGCGCGCGTGCCGCGAGGACGTCGCTTCCGCATGCCTCCCGGCCGGCGCCATGCTGGAGGAGGGGAGGGGCGGACCGGCCGACCACGCTGCGGCCCGCGACCTCCTGGCGCGAGGCTGCGACGGCGGCGTCCGGGCGGCATGCTTCCGGCTCGGAGCGGCGTGGCTCGATGGCCGTGGCGGCCTGCGGGACGGGCGCCGCGCGGCGGCCCTGTTCGAGCGCGCGTGCGACGCGGGCGAGGCGGCGGCGTGCCACGGTCTCGCGGTGATGCTGGCGCAGGGGGCCGCGGGCGAGCGCGACGAGGGGCGCGCGCGCCGCCTGTCCGAGTCCGCCTGCTCCGGGGGCATCCAGGCCGCGTGCCTGAACCTCGCGGCCATGCTCGCGGCCGGGACAGGCGGGCCGCCGGACCCCGCGAGGGCGCGTGACCTGCTCGACCGGGCCTGCGCGGCCGGTGACGCCGGGGCGTGCGCCCGCGTGGCCGGGATGCGCTACCGCGGCGAAGGCGGCGCCGCGGACCCGATGGGCGCCCGCGCGGCGGCGGCGGGGGCGTGCGAGCGCGGCGACGCGCAGTCCTGCCGCCGGGTCGCCGCGATGCTCCGGGGCGGCGAGGGCGGCCCCCGGGACGCGCGGGGCGCGATCGTCGCGGCCGGGAAGGCATGCGACGCAGATCTCGCCGGCGCGTGCCTCGAGTTGTCGGACGACCTGGGGGCGGCCGGCGACGCGGACGGGGCGCGCACGGCGGCCGAGCGCGCCTGCGGGCTGGGGGCGGCGGAGGCCTGCGGGATCGCGGCCCAGGCGGCATACGGGAAGGCGGGCTCCGGGGACATCGCGAAGGCCCGGGAGCTGGCCGAGAAGGGCTGTGCCGCCGGGGCGCATGACGCGTGCTTCGACCTCGCGGTCCTGCTCAAGGACGGCCAGGGAGGCGCGCCCGACGCGTGGAAGGCCAGGACGCTGTTCGACCGCGCCTGCGACGCCGGGAGCGTCCAGGCGTGCGTGCACCTGGGCCTGATGGCCGCGGACGGGCAGGGGGGGGCCGCGGACGCCCGCAAGGCGCGCGCGGCCCACGACCGGGCGTGCGCGGGAGGCGTCGTCGCGAGCTGCGCCGCGGCCGCGGCGATGTGGTACCGCGGGGAGTGGGGCGCCCCGGACCGGGTCAAGGCGCGGGCGCTCGCGGAGAAGGCGTGCGGCGGCGGGTCCGAGGCCGCATGCCTGGACCACGCGCGCATGCTGGCGAAGGGCGAGGGCGGGCCCGCGGACCCGGGGCGCGCGCGGCCCTGGCTCGTCAAGGGATGCGAGGCGGGAGCCGCGGACGACTGCCTCGCCGCGGCCGGGCTCGGGGACGGCCCGGACCGCGTGACCCTGGCCGTCCGGGCCTGCGAGGGCGGCCGGGCCGCGGGCTGCTTCGTGGCGGGCGTCGCCGCGTACCAGGGGGCGGACCTCGCGACCGCGCGCGGGCGCTTCTCGCGCGGCTGCGACCTCGGCGACGCGAGCGCCTGCGTGAACCTGGGTCGCATGGCGGCGCGGGGGGAGGGCGGCGCGGCCGACGCGGGGGCTGCGACCGTCGCGTTCGGGAAGGCGTGCAAGGGGGGGGACGCGGACGCGTGCGCCGAGATCGCGCGGGCGGAGGAGGAGGCTAGGCGGCTCGCGACCCCGCCCCCGGTGCCCGCGCCGGCGGAGGTGCGTGCCGAATCCGAGCGCCGGTGCCGCGACGCGGGCGAGGCCGAGGCGTGCGCGACCGCGGCCCGGATGGCGCTCCGCGGCGAGGGCGGGCCGCGGGATCCGGCCGCGGGGCGGCGGCTCGCGGACCGCGAGTGCGACCTGCCGGGGGCGACCGCGGCGGGCTGCTTCGTGGCGGGCGCCATGGCGTACCAGGGGCAGGGCGGGACGAAGGACCTCGGCCGGGCCCGCGCGCGGTTCGGCCGGGCGTGCGACCTCGGCGAGGCGCGGGCCTGCTTCAACCTCGGGCACATGGCGTCGAAGGGCGAGGGCGGGTCGCGGGACGAGGACGCTGCGAACGCCGCCTGGACGAAGGCATGCCACGGGGGTAGCAGCGAGGCCTGTACCTTCGCCCCAGGCCGGCCCCCCCCGCCGGCTTCCGGGCCGAAGACGCCGCCCTGATGCACGCCGGTGAGACCCCCCACGTCGCCGCGCGGGCGACGTCTTCTGCTTCGTGGATCGGAAGCCGGCGGGGGAACAGGAGCGGAGTGGCGCACGAGCGCGCCGCGCCGAGGCGCGGAGCGCTCGGCGGCCGCAAGGCGGCCGCGTGTCCGTGCCCGACCCGGTGCCCCCGATCTTCGTGGAATCGTTGGCGTTGGTCCCTGTGACGCGGCATTGACCGGGGAAGGTCCACCGTTCTGAACCGCTTGCCCCCCGCGGTTTCCGTGATATAATCCCCCGCCCTTTGGCGAGAGGCATCGAAGATGCGGGACCTGTTGAAGTTCGCGGCGTTCGTGGGCGGGCTGGCGCTCCTGGCGGGCTGCGAGGCGGGCTCCGGGTCGTCGTCCGGGCCGAACCCCTTCCTCGAGGACCAGGGGAAGCCGGGCAAGGCGGACACGCAGTACCTGAACCCTGACGGGATCGAGGTCGAGGTGGATCTCGAGGCCGACATCGAGGCGGGCGGCTACTCGTGGCGGCTCGACGAGGGTCCGGCGGTGCTCGGCCAGTTCGCGCTGACGTACCTGCGCACGCACGGCGAGTTCTACCTCGAGTCGCTGGCCGAGGACGCGTCGTCCACGGCGCGCGTCGAGTGGCTCGTCGACGAGAAGTGGATCACCGCGGCCGAGGCGGAGTCGGTGTCCAGGGACAAGCTCAAGCGCTTCCGGATCCGCGGCGTGAACGCGATCCTGCTCCACGGCGCGCGGAACGGCGTGACCGAGGGCACCGTCTTCAAGGCGCCGGTGCCCGTCAACCCGTTCAACGTCATGACCGACGCCGGCAACACGTGCGCGGAGGAGGACGGCCACATCACGCTGGGCCAGTCCGTCTACTGGTACATGTGGGCCCCGGACAAGACCACCTGCAAGATCAAGAAGCAGGACATGACCCTGACGGTCTCGAAGCTGATGCCCGTGCCGAAGCTGACCTACCCCGAGTTCGACCGCCTGACCGAGGACAAGAAGGTGACCGCGGTCGTGCTGTTCGGCCAGATCGGCGACGGCGAGATCAGCGACACGGACATCGGCATGCGCGGCTTCCGGGAGATGGGGACGTGGCTCGTCCAGGCGGGGTTCAAGCCGGTCACGCCCGCGCCGATCGGCCGCCGTTTCACCAAGCGCATCGGCGACTACGACTTCGAGATCGACCTGTACTCGCCCCACGACTTCTCGGGCCTCGGCGACTTCGCGCACATCGACAACTTCAAGACGGCCCTGAAGGAACACGAGATCGTGGTCTACGACGGCCACAGCATGCTCGGCGCCAGCGACTTCTGGGCGAGGGACGACCTGTATTCGGACGGCTACCAGATCTTCCTGTACGGCGGCTGCCTCGGGTACCAGTACTACGTGCGCCCGATCGTCCAGTCCAAGGGCGGCTGGGGCAACGTCGACATCATGTCGAGCGTGATCGAGGTGTCCGTGGGCGCGAACGAGTTCGCGGGCCCGGTGCTCGCGAAGATCGCCTGGGCGCTCGACCACAACTTCGACGCGTCGTGGAAGGACCTGGTCCAGGCCGTTCGCAAGCGCGTGCGCGACTCGACGTTCGGCGTCAGCGGCGTGCGCGACAACTGCTTCTCGCCGGCCGGCCCAATCTGCGGCGTCGAGCCCGACCCGGCCAAGACGAAGCGCTTCGAGGACGCCGCCGCCACGGAGATCCCCGACGCCGAGCCCACGGGCGTGGTCCGCAAGATCGACGTCGAGGAGGAATTCACCCCCAGGACCGTCGCCCTGGACCTCGAGGTCGCGCACGCGTGGATCGGCGACCTCAAGGTCTCGGTCGAGCACGACGGCGTCGAGGTGGTGGTCTGGGACCATGCCGGCTCGTCCGGCCACGGCATCAGCCAGACGTTCACGCTCACGGACTTCGCCAACAAGCCCGCGAAGGGCCGCTGGACCCTGCTCGTCGTCGACGACGCCGCCAAGGACGCGGGCACCCTCAAGAAGTGGTCGCTCGCGTTCGCCATGCCGTAACCGCCCGTATCTCCCGCGCTTTGCGGATTCCTGCCGTTCGTTGCGTAACAAAACCCCGTCCACCTCGATAACAGCATGGAAGCCGTGGAGGTGACAATGCGCCTGTCCCCGATCCTGGTGGTGCTCGTGCCGGTCTGCGCCGCCTCGACCCTGGCCCCGCCGGAACGCGGTTGCGGCGCGTGGGGGACGGCCCCGCCCGCGCAGCCGCCGATCCCGTTCGCGGGCGCGGGACCGCCGGACGACACGTGCGCCCGAATCACGTGGGAGGGGTGCTGCGACGGTGACGCGGTGCGCTGGTGCGACCGCGGTGTCGAGCGGGTGCTCGACTGCGGCGGCCAGTCGCCGGCCTGCGGCTGGGATCACGACGCGGGCCGATACGACTGCGGCGGCCGGTCGCCGGCCTGCGGCTGGGATCACGACGCGGGCCGATAAAC
>Ga0194127_10007228_pt1 | contig 12321 bp, 11 predicted proteins | sample TA2KigC100mmetaG_FD_148624 | JGI IMG/M metagenome (GOLD analysis project Ga0194127, IMG submission 148624) | Freshwater microbial communities from Lake Tanganyika, Tanzania - TA2015036 Kigoma Deep Cast 100m | ecosystem: Environmental > Aquatic > Freshwater > Lake | place: Tanzania: Lake...
GGGGCAGGGGCACCGCGGAGCCCACTGGGGGTACCCCGGAGACGCTTCGTATGTGCTCGACCTGGTCCAGCAGGCCGCCCGCTTCATCTGCGGCGAGGAGGAGTAGGACATGGACCGCATCGAACTCTACAAGAACATCAAGAAGGGATCCCTGGAGGAAGAGCGCAAGAAGCTCATGGCGGCCATCGACCACCTGATCCAGGAGGCCGAGTCGGTCAAGCGGCAGTTCGAGGAAGGCCACGCCTGGGAGACCAACCTCGCCAACCGCGGGCGGCAGGTGGACGACCTCGCGGCCAGCATCCAGAACCTCGTGGGCGTCATCGCCCTGCTCGAAACCATCCAACACCCGGAGGAGTAGACCATGAAGCACGACGCCATCAGCCAGATCTGCCACATCGCACTCGACGGGTTCGCCCGAGCCGCGGCAGCCGCCCGACCCGGCAGCCCCATGGATCAGGCCCGCACGAAGCTGGGCGACCGCTTCTGCCAGGTCGCCTGCGACGCGCTCAAGGCCACGGTGCTGCGGGTGTTGACGGACCCGGAGATGAAGGAGCTGGTCACCCAGGCCTCGCCCGGTCTGCCGGTCGGCGAGATGTGGATGGCCACCATCATCGCGGACACGAGTGCGGCGATCATCGCGGTCGCCGACCAGGAAGCAGCTTGAAGCGGCCAGCCTGCCCGGGCCGCAGTGGTTCGGGCGGGCAAACCGCATGACGCGGGCGAGATGCCCGCAGACACGGAGGGAAGCATCATGGGTACGAAGACGCAGGAGTTGGAGCTGCACATCGGGATCGAGGAGTACATCGAGCACCTGGTCGCCACCGGGCAGAAGGCCAGCACGGTGGGGACTGCGAAGCGGTCGCTGGCGCTGTTCGAGGAGGGACTCGGGGCCAAGAAGGTCATCGCCAAGATCCTGCCGGTCCACATCGCCAACTTCTTCAAGAGCGAGGCCGCAACCATGCAGCCGGGCAAGGACGGACCGAAGCCGCGCGCCGAGGCGAGCATCCTGCAGATCCGTCGCATTGTCCGGGCGGCCCTGGTCTGGTGGCACGAGCAGGGCTACGCGGCGGGCGTGCCGGTCCCGAAGACCGAGCAGCGTTTCCTCGAACCGCACAAGACCCGGAAGACCGAGGCCCAGCCTGCACCGCACAGCGATGCGACGCAGCAGGCAGGCGAGACGACCGAGACGCAGCCGGAGTCGGCTGCCGACAGCCAGCAGGAGGGACAGGAATGAACAAGGAAACGATGAAGGAACTGGATGCCGCTGGATGGCCGGCCTTCGGCCTCGGCTACGGGCGCTGGGCTCGGGTGACCCGCAACGGCAGGGTGCTGGTGGCGCGGGAGGTGCTCACTGCGCCGCAGTTACTGGATCACGCCGGACAGTGGGTCTTCGTGACGCTGGCTGGGGCAGTCTACTCCTCCGGTCTCGACTGGATCGCAGGGACCCCGCCCCGGGAAGAGACTCAACCTTCAAGCGCAGTGGCGCAATAAGGAGGCCGACATGACAACCGCCATGATCCGCACCGGAGACCGCATCCGCCTGCTCTCGATGCCGGACGACCCCGATCCGATCCCGGTGGGCAGCACCGGCACCATCGTCTCGGTGACCGAGGGGCCGCTCGGGCAGGTCCAGGTGAAGTGGGACGACAGCAGCAGGACGCTCGCCCTCATCCCCGGGGTGGACCGCTTCGAGGTCCTCGAGCGCGGCCCCGAGCCTGACCAGCCGACCGGTGCGACCGGTGCGACAGGCCCGACCCCGGTAGTAGTGCCGCGGGCCGTCTGCGAGGGCATCGACGCGGCCCGGAGGGCAGGGATCTTCAACATGCTCGACCTCCCCGCCATCGCCGGTCTCACCCGCCAGCTCGGCTTCGACGAGGCCGCTGACTGGCTGAACGACCGCCGCAACCGCCGGACCTACGCAGAGGGCATCTTCCGCGGCTTCGCTCCCGAGGGCGAGTAGCCATGGCTGCACACCTGGAAGTGACCTACCAGGGCCAGCCGAGCCGGTTCACGCTGGCGGCCATCGACCGGAAGCGACTGCACGGCTACACGAAGAGGGTGGCGCTCGACGCTGACGGCCGCGAGTGCGCCACCGCGCATCTCACCCGGGACGGGCGCTTCCTGCTGTCGGCCGGCTCGACCGCGGACCTCTACCTGAACAATGAAGGGGATTCCGTCCCCCGCAATGACCTTGTCCCGGTTGGCGGCGACGGGCGGGCACTGGGCGAGCCGACCCCAACCACCGGACGGCCTCAGGAGGCGGAAGGCCCGGTCTCTGTGGAAGAGCTGTTGGACTGCGTCGTCGTGAGAGCCTACGCCGTCACCCCGGAATCGCTGGCCCCGGCTCTGCAATCGGCCCTGGCTCGCGGCGGGATCTTCCGGGTGGCCCATCGGCCACGCAAGGGGACCCAGCCGGCCGTCGCCTTCCTGCTCGCGAACGGGCACGGGCTCTTCCTGCTCCAGGCCGAGCCGAGCGGGTTCGAGTTCGTAGGGCCGGACCAGATCGCCGCCGAGGTGGACGGGTGGGCCGATGACTCCGACGACGAGTTTGACTTTGACCAACCGGAGAGGTGGGACGCATGAACCAACGTCGCATCTGGCTGGCCGACCACCGCGGCCGAAACGCGGTCGTCGCGCTGGTCGCCCGCCGACGAGACGGCGGGGTGCAGTACGCGGATGCCCAGGGTGCCCCGGCCCGTTTCTGCCGGGTCGTGAAGGGCACGGAGGCCACCGCGTGGGAGCGTCTTCGCACAGAGCACAGCGACCCGGAACTGATCGCCCGGGCCCTGCTGGCCGGCGACCCCGAAGCGGACGTCGAAACCGTTGGCCGGGCAGTCGGCCCGTGCGACCGCGTGTTCGTCGACGGGCAGGGGAAGCCGCTCTACTCGGCCCGCCCCGTGGACGTGCTCTACGACGCAGACGGCCGGGAGACCGACCGCAGCGAGCCCGTGGAGACACCCGCCAACCTGGTGCCCGAGACGCCACCTGTGTGGTCCGGCCGGCTGCTCTCTCGGGACGAGGCGGTGCGGCGCTACGCGTTCACCCGGGCCTGGCAGGTGCGGCACACCAACGCGCTGGAGCACGACTTCCTGCACGGTCTGGCCGAGTACCTCGAGCAGCAGAACAGATTGGCTCTGGTCGGCTCCGGGCCCCGGGGAACCGGGCCGCTCATCACCGAACGGAACGCCACGCCCATGAAGGGCTTCCTGGAAGGCCGCACCCGGGGCGACCGCTACCTGCTGGTGCTCCACTTGGCAGCCTTCGAGCTGCGCCCGCCCCAGGAGGCATCATGACTCACCAACTCATCGTCGAGGAATCCCGGTGGCAGCCCTTCGGGCCGGGGCGCATGGCTCCGGCCGGCTCCCTGGCGGATCCGGCGCTGGCTGCTCGCCTCTCGGCCTACAAGCGCAACGTCGCAGGCAACTACCAGGGAGTCTCACCGGCCGATGTCGCCACTGCGCTCCCTCCCGGGCCGTACATCGCCTCCGAGAAGGTGGACGGCGAGACGTGGTTCCTGCAATGCGAAGAGGGGAGTGCCACGCTGCTGTCGCCGTCCGGCAAGGCCATCACCGGGATCCCGGTCACCGCCGAAGCGGAGCGGCTGGGCGCCGGCTGGACCGGCCTGCTGGCAGGGGAGTTGTACGCTACATCCGCGAGCGGCCGTCCCCGCGTCTTCGACCTGCACGCGGCCCTGGGCGGCGGGGCCGGCGCGCAGCCGGACCGTCTGCGCTTCGCCGCGTTCGACCTCCTCGACGACGGCGGTGTGGATGCTCTGCCGGGGCCGTACGAGCAGCGGGCTCAACGACTCCAGGCGCTCCTGGCCGGGGGGACCTGCGTCCACAGCGCGACCTCCGAGACGGCTGCCGACTCTCCCGAGGTGGCGGCTCTGTTCGAGCGCATGGTCACCCTGGGCGGTGCCGAAGGCCTCGTCGTCCATGCCCCGGGCGGCCGGGTCTACAAGGTCAAGCCGGAGATCACCATCGACGCGGCGGTGGTCGGTTTCGGCGCCGGCGACAACGGCGTGTACGAGCTGCTCCTCGCCCTCCTCAGACCCGACGACACGTACCAGCTCATCGGCCGCGTGCGCACCGGCTGGAGCCACCGGGAGAAGCGGGAGCTCGCAGAGCACCTCGCACAGATGGAATGCGTCTCGACCCTGCGCCGGGTCACCGACCAGGGCACGCTCTGCCGCTGGGTCCGGCCGGAGTTCGTCGTCGAGGTGAAGTGCAACGACCTGCTGGTCGCCAACAGCCGCGACGAGCCGATCCGGCGGATGGCGATGGCCTACTCCGACCAGGAGGGATGGTCGCCGCTGGGCCCCGTGCCGGCGGTCAGCATGATCAACTCCGTCTTCCTGCGCATCCGTGAGGACAAGCGGGCCCAGCGCCCGGACATCCGTTTCGAGCAGGTCGCCGACCTCGTGCCGGTGCGGGATGCGCCGGCCCCATCGCAGGCCGACCTTCCGGCCGCGACGCTGCTGCGGCGGGAGGTCTACACCAAGCCGACCCCGGTGGGCCCGGCCGTGCGTAAGGTTCTCGCCTGGAAAACCAACAAGGAGACCATCGATCCGGCCTGTCCGCCCTACGTCGTCTTCTTCACCGACTACTCCCCGGGTCGCCGGGAACCGTTGCAGACCGAGGTCCGAGTCGCCGGCTCGCCGCAGTCGATGCACGCATTCGCGGACGACTGGCTGGCCCGGAAGATCCGGCGGGGCTGGGAGCTGGTCGCTCGGACGGACACGCCCGCCACTGCCGCAATCGAGCCGGATTCTGCCGGAGGTTCCGCCGCGAACCTCGCTGATACCCCCGCCCCTCCGAGGCCCTCCGGCCGAACCCTGACCATCGCGTTCGCACGCTCGTCGTCCCCCACATTCCCCATCGTGCGGCGGCGGCTGGAGGCATTGGCGAAGCTGGGCAGGCTTGCCGTCACTCCCGACGACAAAGGGCGGGAGGCATGGTTCGAGTTGACCATCGAGAACGCCCTGGTGGAGAACGCCCGCCGCATCGCTAACCTGCTCGCCATCGTGCGCGCCTGGAAGACCACCGAGGTCTCGCTCGACGGGGACCTCCTCGGCAAGCACGACCTCGACGGCTTCCTCGAACGGCTGGAAACGGTGCGGCGCTGCTGGCTGCGCCACAAGCACCTGTCATCAGAGAGCTGCCGGACGGCCTGCCCGGTCGGTTGTGCGGCCCTGCGGATCTGGCCGTCCTACGAGTATCTCAGCTACTCCGGCAACCCAGAGCCGCCATGGTACGCCGTTGGGGCCTTCGACGGGCGGCAGGTCGCCGTGGACAAGGAGGCGCTGCGCCGGCAGCTCGAGGCCCCCCGCAACGCGGAGGTCCGGCTCTGCCCGCACTTCGACCTGGAGGGAGTGGAAGCGAGGATCGCCACGCTGCCCGGCACCCTCTCCGCAGACGACCGCCAGTGGATCACGGTCTACCACTTCAAGGATGGGAAGCCAGCCTGGATCTGGCCGAAAGGCACCGCTCTCCCGGTCGGGCTGCGCGACACGAAGGAGAGCCCGTGGCGCTCCGGCGGCCTGAACATCCGCGTGGATCTGGGCCAGGGGAGGCAGCCCGACCTCGGCACGACCAGCACGCCGCCGCCTACGGTTCGCACGATCCCACCGGCCCGCTACGCCGACGTCCACGGTCAGGACGCCGCGGTGGAGGCGATCCGCGACCTGGTGGAACTGCCCTTGCGTCACGCCGACCTCTTCGCCCGCATCGGGGCCAGCCCTCGGGCACAGGGTGCCATCCTCGCCGGGCCACCGGGGACGGGCAAGAGCCTGCTGGCACGGGCAGTGGCTGGCGAGTGCGGGGCCCACATCGAGGTCGTCTCCGGGCCATCTCTGCTGTCGAAGTGGGTGGGTGAGACCGAGGCGGCACTCCGGGGGATCTTCGAGCGGGCCCGGGAGCACGCCCCCGCCGTCATCCTCTTCGACGAGATCGACTGCCTCGGAGCCTCCCGTGCTTCGGCCGATGCTCACCACCAGAAGTCGATGGTCACGCAGCTCCTCGCCCTCCTCGACGGGCTGGATGAGCGCGGCCAGGTCTTCGTCCTCGCCACGACCAACCGGCCGGAAGACATCGATCCAGCGCTGCGCCGCCCGGGCCGCTTCGACCAGGTCGTCTGGATGGGCCCGCCCGACGAGCCCGGCCGCAAGGCTATCTTCCTCCACCACATGCAGGGGCTGAAGCTGGCCGACAACATCGACCGCTACCGTCTCGCCGCCGAGCTCGCCGCCGCCACGCCCGCCTTCACGGGTGCCGACATCGCCTACACCTGCCAGCGCGCCGCCCTGCTCTGCGTGAAGGAAGCCAGCACTGCTCCAGACCCGCCCGTCACCCTCGCCATCACCGCCGACCACTTCCGAGCCGCCATCGCCAGCCAGGGCCGCGCAACCACGGAGAACCGCCGCTCCGACGCAGCAGAGGCCAACGCCATGCTGCTCGCACGGGGGATGAACTGACGGGCAACTGCGCCGTCCCCACAGGCGGGGCGATACCGCCTGAAGCAAAGGCCCGCCAGATGCGGCGATCGCACCTGCACGGTGGGCTGATCTCTTCGATGTCCCCAGCCAAGGCCAGGCGCCAAGGCCAGTCCACCTGGACGCTCTCGGCACTGCTGGCTCTCAGCAAGGCAGGATCAGCCCATGAACGGCGTGGCTTTCACGGCTCTGGAAGGCAATAGGCGTCGTCCATCTGGCCACGCACACAGATCCATCCCAGCGGGCAGTTCGCCGTCTCCAGGCAATCGACTGTGCATATCGCGTGATCCGCATAGGCCACACAGAGATGGGATGGGCAATCTGAGCCCGCCGAGCAGGAAAGTCCAATCCAGGCCCACGACACGTCCACGCCGTGAGGGCCATCCGATGCCTCCGCCAAGTCACCAAGGACATCCGAGAATGCCTCAGGCCAGAGGTCTTCGCTCATTTGCCCCGTAGTTTCCATTGGAGACGCCTCGGCCGAGGTAACGTCGCTCATCCGATCCGGCATTTCGTCCTCGACCGTGCCTTTGGCGTCCTCTGCGTCTCCGCGGATTGAGCCACTCGTACCCGGACATCCTGAGACAAGCGCAAGTACCGCCGTCACCGCGAAGCAATCCAACAACGCCGCCCCACATGAACAAGGCCTGCCCTTCCTCATGGTATCCCCCGAAGGGCCCACATGCCCCCCGCTACGGTCGCCAGAAAAGCGGCTCGGCGACCGCGGCATAGTACACCGCTGGCGGGAGCAGTTCGTTGATGCAGCCAATCTGCAGGCAGTAGTTTGCATAGCCCACCTTGTAGATGTCAGCCGCGACTTTCTGAAATACGCTGGCCTCCTCGAAGCTCGTTGCGACCGGCACTAGATTGCCTCCAACCACCTCAAGAAGCCGCAGCGCCACCTCGGAATGCCCCGTTACGAAGTCCTTCCACCAGATGGCCGCCCGGACTCTCCACTGTTCAAAGCCGTATTTCGCCAACGGCAGGCTTACCGCGACGGTTGGCTTCCCCTCCCGCAGCGTGACCACCCCGTGCGTCCAGACTGCGACGCTCGGTTCAGGAAGCCAAAGATAGCCAGCTCCAAGAATGGGGTCCAAGAACTTGCCCTCCGACTTCGCTGTGTTCTCGAACTCCCCCTCGGGGATAATCTTCTCGTGCATGTACCCCGTGCCTTCGGATATCGGTGTGACGCACGGATTGCTCGCCCACTTTGCCCGCCTGTCGGGCAGCTCCGTAGCGGCAATCATCGCCGCATACAATTCACCCGGAGTGAGGACATGTCCTGCGGCATCGAAGTAGTCCAAGAGCCTCGCAGCTGCCGCAGCAGCAAAGGGGGTCGCACAAGAAGTGCCGCCGTAGGAACGCCCGGGAGACCTCTGCAAACACGACTCGCTCTCATTCTCCCCATAGACTGGCGGGCGGGCCGTCACCGTGTCCGTAGGGCAGTAGATCTCTGGCTTGACCCGGCCATCGGGGGTTCCCGTGCACACATAGGGAGCGTTGATCTCATCGAGGTCGGGGTAACAGATGTCCACAGACTCCGAAACGACGACTTGGGCCTCGGACGGGATGTAATAGGGCTGTCCGTTGTAGGCCAAGATGGTCGGGAACTGATACCCTGGGACGAACCCACGGGAATACGCCCCAACGGAAAGGGGCCACGGAGAAATGCTGGGCCACGAGAACCTGCCTGCCCCCCAGTTGCCCCCGGCGGAGATGATGGCTATCCCGGAATGGTACATGGCGAAAAACGTGAATTCCATTGCCGGAATGAAGCACTGCTCTAGCGTGTCCGAGAAGTGCCCGTCGAGCGAGGAGGGAGTATGCACCTCGAGCACCGCAAGGCGGCACCCCAGGTCCATCATCTTGCATGCACCAGCCATGAATGCCCACAGATCGAAACTCTCCGCCGCACCAGGGGGGCCTCCCTGGATGCCCGGCGCATCAGCATGATAGTCAACAATCACGAGAGCCTTGTTTGTAAGTCCGCAACTTTGCGATCCGAGATTGCAGTTTCCGGCCAGAATGTGCGCCGTGGAAGTGCCATGGATGCTCTGGTAGTTGGCCCAGGCGAGCTTCTTTGCTTCGTTGTCATATTGGAGATTGAACAGGATTGCCCCTCCCGGTTTCACGAAGACGCAGTGCTGCTGGTACGCCGGCCCGTCGAACAGACCGATGCGCCACTTCGCCCCCGGGGCGACTCCCCATACGTACGGCGTCAAACCCATGATGTCTCTACCCTGCGTGAGCGTCCGGGCGAAACCCTTCAGTTTGGTCTCATCTTCCTCAGTGCATTCCGCCGCAGACCGTATCTCCTCGGTGTACCGGGGAGACACGATAGCGCCGAGCCGTGCAGCCACCTCTGCTACATCGTCGCGTTCCGCCTCTACCAGGATTGCACAAGGCCTGTTGATCGTTGCATGAATTCTAGCTCCCCGCGCACCGAGGAAGGTGGAGGCTTCCGTTCTTCGGCGAAGAGTCGCAGCGTTTGGGCGGCCCGGAGCTTCCTCGGGGAACAGAACACAGAACTGACCCGCGGGCGGAAGCGGGAGGCCAGCACCGTTGCTGACAGGCGAACTCATCTGATGGAACCCGGCGGGCTGGTGAAGACCGCCCCCCTTGACTAGCTTGGCGGTTGACATGGCGTCCTGTGCTGAAGCAATCACAGCCTCAGTTTTTCGCCGGGAGCTCTCGTTCGAGCACAACAGCGAAGCCACAGACAGCGGGCCAGCGTCTTGCCCACCCCCCAGCGCGTGGGTCGCCTGATCGACGGCCGGACCAATCGCTCCCCCAAGAAGATCCGCTACTCTGCGAAGAAGGGCGGCAGCCTCCCTCCGTCTGTCGTCGTCTCCTTCATGCATCGCAGCCCTCCTCCTCACCACTCATCCATTATCCCGGGCAGCGAGTCTGAAATCAAGGATCCTATGACGTGTGAGCGAGGAACGTGTGCGCAAGGGACGGGGGTCCAACCCAAGCGCGCTCTGTGCGCCGTTGAGTTCTGCAAGGAGCGTTCCCTCGCTTTCTCTCCTTGCCAGCAGATATAGCGCCTACACAAGGCAGATGCCTATGCACTCTGGTTTCGCCTGCTACCCCGCCGCAACCGGGGGACGGAACCGCAGAGGCAAATGTGCGGGAGAGGCATCACCTGGTTCCGCCAGCGGCCAAGACAGGAAGCGACACCAGCGTCACTGTCGCAATACCTCGACTGCTGTTCCTCCCCGCGTGCCCGTTCATGGCCGTGGGATGGTCGCGGCGGCCACCACGTCGGCAGAACCTGTCCCTGCAAGCAACGAGACTCGCAGCACCCGGCCCAGGGCACGAATGGCAGCGAGCGGACGCCCCTTGCCGATGCGCACCAGGAGCGTGCCTGACCGCCGACACGCGTCTGCGATGGTCCCGTCCGCGGAATGGCCCAGGAAGCCGCTGACCGCCAGGACGAAGGAGAAGGAACCGCCCGCAATCGCTTCGCTCGCACTCGACACACGCCGTGGGTCGCTGACGGCCACATCGACCTTGGCAAAGCCGAGACGCGTGCGAAGCTGCTCCGCCAGCGCCTCGTCGTTCCGGTTGGAGACGAGGAGTGCCCGCTGGCCCGCGGTCCGCAGACGGATCTGCCCCACCAGCAACGCCAAGGGATCCGCAGCCTCCGCGACATCGAGGCCGGCATCGGCGGTGCCGACGGCTGCCTCCCGCTGGATGGCCTCAAGCGCCGCCCGTTCCTCTTGGCTCGCTGTTGACCCCTCCAGGAGCCGCTTCTTGAGCGCGCTCAGGCGTCGCCGGTAGGGGCGCTTCTCCAGCGCCTCGCCTCCCACGCGCTGGATCGTTGAGGCCGCAGGGGCCAACAACGCGGCGAGTTCGATGTTGTTGAACAGGTCGAACGCGTCCAGGAGCAAGACGGTCATCTCTTCGACCGAGAGGGCTTTCGCCGACTTCAATCGCTGGAACAGGTTCCACCGTCGCCGTTGCCGCTGCCGACGCACGGGATCGATCCCCAGTTCCGCAGCCCAGCTCTTGCTCGGTCCAAAGTCCGGGGACAGAACCGTCCGGAGTGGGCCGTTCTGCTTCGCCCCCCACCACGCCGTCACGGCCCGTAGCCGCCCGATGAGCTTGCCCCACAGCAGGTCTTGCTCCGGCACGGCCAGCCGCAGCCAGCGCACCTTCCGGGCCAGGTCCACGAACTCCTCGACGAGCTTGGACGGCGGGCGCTTGGCAAGGCCCGCGGCCAGGAAGTCCGGCTTGCCGTCCACTGACCCGCAGCGCTTCTCGATGAGGCTTCGGACCTCCAGGAGAAGTCCTTCCGGCTGGTTCGGGGCCGGCACCAGTGCCCGCACGTCCGCCCAACCGTAGTCGTCCCACCCCTTCGCATCATCCGCGACAGCGAGGGCCTCGCCGGCCTTCTCGACCAGGTCACGGGCCTCGAACCAGGAGCGCGGAACCGGGCCCTTCAGCCGGTGGTCATCAACGACGACCTCCGCCCCGACATGCTCGCGCATCGAGTTGACGCTTCCGGGCCAGAAGACCTTCGACATCCCGGTCAGCTGCTTCACGACCCGGCTCACGGCGTCGTAGACCTTCTCGTCACCCAGGTGGATCTCCTGGTGCGACCGCGCCTCGCAGACCCAGATCTGCATCTGGAGCCGCTGGTGCTCCGGAGTGAGCAGAGCCAGTTCCTCCTCCGACTCGGCAATCAGCTCCTGGAGACGGTGCAGTTCGGCAATTGAAGCCTCAGGTGCGGTGTCGGGGCGGAGCCTTGGGGGCGGCAGAGCTTGCGCTGGGGTCGTCGGTGCCTCCAGAGGTTCCACTGTCGGCTCAGCCTTCACTAGCCCCGAGGCCGGCTCCTCCGCTGTCTCCGGCGCCCCGTCGACGGTTCCTTCGAACTCTTCGCCCACGTCTGAGCCCTGCACCGGGGCTGTCTCCATCCCCGGCGCTGCGTCATCAACCGAAGCCTCCGACCCGGCGGCTACAGCAGACGTAGCGACACCGGCCTCCACCCCGATAGAAGACGTCTCGTCGAGCGCTCCTCCGGCAGCGGCCTCCTGGTAGGGGCCCACCGCGGACGGCGCCTCGGGGCCGGCAGGCGGCAGCGACTCGCTGGTCGCAGTTCCTCCGGCGACGGGTTGCGTGGCAGTGTTCATGTCCGAGACCGGCCCCAACACCCGGCACAAGGCCGCTCGGGAAGCCGCCGAAGGGAACGCCTTGCGGAGTGCGTCGCACAGCGCCGCGTGTTGAGTCGTCCCCGATCCGCACCAACTCTCGCCACGGCCGGAGACCAGGCATTCGAACCACGCGTCGTGCCGGTACTGCACCTCGTACCCGGTTGCGGCCAGCCACTCCATGAGTGCAGCGAGCGGTAGCTCGGCCAACGATTGCTCTCGGCTCTCCTTCACCGGTCAGCCCCTCTCCGTAGCACCTCATGCCTCCCAGGCAGAGACCAGCGCCTGGCCACAGGCCCTGGCCACGCATCCCAACGATACACCCAGACGGCGCCGGCTTGAAGCGCAAATGCGGCGAGCGCCACGCTCCGGCGATTGCGGAAAGGCCCTTCCGATGGTACTTTCCGCGACTGGTGGAGGCAACTTGCCGGCGAGGTTGCGAGGTGTTGCGTACCCTGTTCGACCAGACCTGTCAGGCCTACTTCCCTCGGTGGCGTGCAGCCGCCGCGTGGACCGTCCTTTTCGAACCGCCGCCCGGGTACCTGGATGCCTGGGGCCTTTGTGAGCGGGAGACCCGACGCATCTGGGTGCATGCAGACCATGTCAAGGGAGACTCCGCCAGGGCGGTTGCCTGCCTCGTGCACGAGATCGTCCACGCCGTGGTCGGCTGCAGCGTCC
>Ga0194127_10007230_pt1 | contig 12320 bp, 4 predicted proteins | sample TA2KigC100mmetaG_FD_148624 | JGI IMG/M metagenome (GOLD analysis project Ga0194127, IMG submission 148624) | Freshwater microbial communities from Lake Tanganyika, Tanzania - TA2015036 Kigoma Deep Cast 100m | ecosystem: Environmental > Aquatic > Freshwater > Lake | place: Tanzania: Lake...
CCGAGAACGTCTGGCCCGAATACCCGCGGCCGACGCTCGCCCGCGCGGCCTGGCAGAACCTGAACGGGCTCTGGGACTACACGATCACCGCCGGTGACGCCGGCCTGCCCCCGCAGTTCGACGGCCGGATCCTCGTGCCTTTCCCGCTCGAGTCGTCGCTGTCCGGCGTCGGCCGCCGCCTGCTGCCCGAGCAGCGGCTCTGGTACCGGTGCACGTTCACGCTGCCGCAGGACCGCACCTGGCAGGGCAAGAACGTCATGCTGCACTTCGACGCGGTCGACTGGGAGACCGAGGTCTGGGTCGACGGCAACCAGCTCGGTCTGCACCGCGGCGGCTACGACCGGTTCTCGTTCGACGTCACCTCGGCACTCGCGGACAGCGACGAGCACGTGCTGCTGGTCGCGGTGCGCGACCCGAGCGACGCGGGGCCGCAGCCGCGCGGCAAGCAGGTCCGCAAGCCCGGCGGCATCTGGTACACGCCGTGCTCGGGCATCTGGCAGACGGTCTGGCTCGAGCCGGTGCCGGCGACGCGCGTGCTGGGTCTGCGCACGGCGACGCTCGCCGACGGCCAGGTGCGCTGCGAGGTCGACGTCGCCGGCGCGCAGCTCGGCGACCGCTGGCGGATCACGCGGCCGCTGGGCGGCGACACCAAGAAGGACGAAGCGCCGGTCGGCACGGCGATCCAGTTCGCGGTGGCCGAAGCGTGGCGGCCCGGCCGCCCGGCGCTGCAGGAGGTCACGATCGAGCTGCTGCGCAACGCCGAGGTGATCGACGAGGTCGACACGCAGATCGCGCGCCGGCACCTGTCGGTCGGCGTGGACGAAGCCGGCACCACGCGCCTGTTGCTGAACGGCGAGCCGCTGTTCCAGTACGGGCCGCTGGACCAGGGCTTCTGGCCCGACGGCATCTACACGCCGCCGTCGCACGCGGCTCAGTGCGCCGACCTCGACGCGATCGCGGCGATGGGCTGCAACATGCTGCGCAAACACGTCAAGGTCGAGAACGAGCTCTACTACCACGAGTGCGACCGGCGCGGCATCCTGGTCTGGCAGGACGTACCCTCGGGCGAGGCGCAGAAGGAACCGGCGAACTTCGCGCGCGAACTGCAGGCGCTGGTGGCGACGCGCCGCCAGCACCCGTCGATCGTGCTGTGGGTCGTGTTCAACGAGGGCTGGGGCCAGCACGACACGGCGAAGTACGTCGACCTCGTGCGGCAACAGGATCCGACGCGCTGGATCGGCAACGCGAGCGGCTGGACCGACGCGAAGTGCGGCGACGTGATCGACGTGCACAGCTATCCGGGGCCGGCGATGGCGCCGCCCGAGCCGCTGCGCGCCTCGGTGCTCGGCGAGTTCGGCGGGCTCGGCTTGCCGCTCGCGGGCCACACGTGGGTCGACAAGGACGGCTGGGGCTACGTGAGCTACCCCGACCAGAAGGCGCTGACCGACGCCTACGTGGCGCTGCTCGGCAGGCTGCGACCGCTGCTCGCGCGCGGCCTCTGCGCGGCGGTCTACACACAGACGACGGACGTCGAGATCGAGTGCAACGGCTGGCTGACCTACGACCGCGCGGTGGTGAAGATCGACCCGGCGCGCGCGTTCGCGGCGGCGCAGGCGCTCTACGCGCCGGTCGGCAGCGTGCGCGTCGTGGTGCCGACGGCCGAGTCGGCGCCGCAGACCTGGAAGTGGACGACGCAGGAGCCGGCCGGCGACTGGTTCGCGCCCGGCTACGACGACTCGCGGTGGTCGTCGGGCAGCAGCGGTTTCGGCACCGCGGGCACGCCGGGCGCGCGGGTCGGCACGAAGTGGGACACCGAGGCGATCTGGCTCAGGCGCACGATCGAGATCCCGCCGGGCACGCTGCACGAGCCCACGTGGTGCATCCACCACGACGAGGACGTCGTCGGCTACGTCGACGGCGAACTGGTCTTCGAGCTGAAGGGCTACACGACGGGCTACGTGCTCGTGCCGATGGCGAAGGCGCTGTCGCCGGGCAAGCACGTGCTCGCGGTTCGCTGCCGGCAGACCGGCGGCGGGCAGTACATCGACGTCGGCATCAGCGAAAAGGTGCCGCCGGGCGCGGGGCCGAAGTAGGCGGTCGCGGCGCCGCGCTGCGGCGTCCGGCGACTCAGAAGGTCGTCAGCGACGCGAGGTTCGTGAACTGGCCCGCGGTGCCGCCGAGCGGCAGCACGAGCCCCTGGCCGTGGATCAGCACCGCGCGCAGCGTCGGATCGTTCGGGATCGCGAACGGGAAACCCGCCGGCGTCGCGCCGAGCCCGACCAGGAACGCCGACTGCCCGAGCAGCAGGTTGCCGTAGGGCTCGACCAGCAGGTTGCCCGTGTCGAGTGCGACGGCGAACCACGTGAGCGACGGTTGCGGCATCGCCAGCGACCAGACGACGGTCGTCCCGATCTGCGGGGAGCCGATCACAGCGAGCCGCGCCTCGGCGAACTCGTCGGCGCCGAAGTCGAGCCGCGCGCCGTCGCCCCCGGAGCCGTCGAGGTCGCCGTCGATCTGCCGGGGGTTGCCGTCCAGGTCGACCGCCGCGACCGGCAGCAGGTGCGCGTTCGGCACCTCGTCGATGCACGGCGACGACGGCAGCAGGTGGTAGTCCGTCGCGCTCGCGAACTTCGGGTCCAGGGTGATGCTGTTGCCGCCGGGGGTCACGCCGGAGTAGTCGGGCGAGTTGTTCCAGACGTCGTCCCAGTCGCTGTCGACGATGCCCGTGCCGGTCGAACTGCGGTAGATGCCTGCACCCGCGTTGGCGGCGACGATGTTGCCGCGCATCGTGACGTTCGCCGTGCCGTCGACGTAGACGCCGCCGCCGTAGCGCCAGTTGCCGCCGGTCAGCACGTTGCCGGCGATCGTGTTGTTGTGCAGCGTGGCCGTGCCGCCGCTCGGGACCGCGACGCCGCCGCCGTAGTTCCAGCTGGTCGTCGCGTTCGTGTTGCCGGCGATGAGGTTGCTCGCGAGCAGCGCCGTGCCCGCGACGTAGACGCCGCCGCCGTGACCGCGGCCGCCGCTCACCGCGGCCGGGCTCAGATTGCGGTTGTCGTGCACGTGGTTGCCGATCAGGTCGGCGCGCGCGCCCGAAGCGACGTGGACGCCGGCGCCGTAGTTCCACGAGCCGTTGCGCAGCTCGTTGCCGTCGATCTCGTTGCGCTGCAGCAGCGGATTGGCGGCGCCGCCGCTGACGTAGACCCCGCCGCCGTAGTTCCACGTCGTGCCGTCGATCGCATTGCCGGTGATGCGGCAGTCGCGGATGGTCGGCGAACCGCCGCTGATGCTGATGCCGGCACCGCGGCCGCTCGAACCGAGGAAACCGTTGCTGATCGTGAAACCCGCGAGCACGGTCGCGCGCGTGAGCCCGCTGCCGAACGCGACCACGGTGCCGCCGGCGCCGCCGTCGATCGTGGTCGCGGCGGCACCCTGTTCGCCGACGAGCCGGATGCCGTCGACCGCCGGCCAGGTGAGCCGCTCGGCGTAGGTGCCCGGGGCGACGAGGACGGTCGCGTTGGCCGGCGCTGCGGCGAGCGCGGCGGCGATGGTCGGGTACTGGCTCGGCACGAGCAGGGCCTGCGCGGCAGCGGCCGGAGCGAGCGACAGGGCGAGCAGGAACGCGAACGGGACAGCGGCGAGCGAACTGCGCGGGCGCATGGGTCTCCGAGGTGTGGGGCGGTGCGACAGGCGACAACGGCCAGTCTATCCGATCGCTGCGGCGTGCGGCGGGACGGGCGCCGCGCTGGCGCCCACCTACCGCGCTGGCTCGACCGCAATCACCCGGCCGCACCGCGGCGGCAGTTCCACGGCGTAGTGGCCCTCGTGCACGCCGAGGTCCTGCCCGCTCCAGAAGTCGACGAGCCGGTGCGGCTTCGCCAACTCGAGCCCGGCCGACCAGGGGCCTTCGTCCCACCGCAGGAACACGTGCAGCTCGCGGCCGCCGCCGCGGTCGATCACACCGTGCTGCAGTGCTGCGTCGAACCGCGCCGCGACGCCGCGCTGCTGCAGCGCGCGCCGCAGCAATGCGCGCCGCGCCTCGCTCAGGCGGCCCAGGTCGTCGCCGGACAGCAGCAGACCGCCGGTCGCGAGCAGCAGCGAGGCGTGGAACGAGACCTCGCCTTCGGGCAGCGGTTCGGCGACGAGCAGGCAGTCGGGGTCGTTCCACCAGAGCTTGCCGTTCTGCCAGCTGCGCAGCAGGTTCTCGCGCCCGGTGCGCGCGAACGCTTCCCACGAGCGGTCGACGTCCATCGAACTGCGCGAGCCGTCGACGAGGCCGAGCGACGGCCACAGCGGGTGATTGCAGCCCAGCACGAATGCATCGCCGGCGCCGCGCCGGATCGCCGCCATGCCGCGGCGGTAGGCCTCGATCCGCGTCGCGTTCGGGTCGTGGAAGCGGCCGCCGCGGATCGCGCCCCAGTAGTTCGCGTCGAGTTTGAAGTAGCCGCAGCCCCAGTCCTCGCGCAGCGTGCGGAACAGCGTCTCGAAGTGCTGCTGCACTTCCGGGTGCGTGCCGTCGAGGCAGTACCACGGCGCCATGCGCCAGCCGCCGAAGCCTACGGTGTCGCTGCGCAGGGGCTTTCCGTCGGGGCCCTGCACGAACCAACCGGGATGCTCGGCGAACAGCCGCGATTGCGCGTCGGCGATGAACGGCGCGACCCAGATCGCCGGCACGAAGCCCCGGTCGCGGATCGCGCGCAGCACGGCCTTCACGTCGCCGCCGAACGCCGCGCCGGTCTCGAGCCAGTCGCCCATGTGCGGCTGGTAACCGTCGTCGATCTGCACGTAGCGCAGCTGCGGCAGCTCCTTGGCCAGCACGTCGAGGTTGCGCGCGACGTCGGCGGCGGTGACCTGCGGGCCGAAGCAGTACCACGAACACCAGCCGGCCGGCGGTTCCGGCGGCAGCTGCACGGCGTTGTTCTTGGCAACGTCCTCGGCGAGGCCGTCGAGCAGTTCGTTGCGGTCGGCGCCGAGCGCGAGCCAGAGCGGCTCGAGTTCGAGGGTGCCGCCGGGTGCGACCTCGACGTCTTCGCAGTCGAGCACGATCTGCAGGCGTTCCTTGTTGAAGTCGATGCGGCCGACGAAGCGTTTGCAGGTCATGAAGCCGAGCAGCAGCGACTGCTGCGGATCCGACAGCAGCAGCATGCCGTAGACGCTGCGCAGGCCCGCGGGCTCGGGCAGCCGGTAGTGGCCGCGGTCGGTGTAGGGCTCGAGGTCGATCGGGCTCGCGAGCGTGCCGGCGGTCTGGCTCAGCATCTGGAAGCCCTCGCCGTAGACCGCAGTGGCGCCGGCGAGGCCGTGCGGCAGCGAAGCGAGCACGACCTCGTGCACGCGGACGGGGGTGCTGGTGTTGTTCTTGAACGTGGCGGACTTCGCTTGCCGGAGGCACGTCGGAAGGCCTCCCATCACGCCTAGGCCCGTGAAGGTCAACTCCAGGCCGGCCGACTTGCCGTAGATGCGGAGCGCGCGCACCTCGCTCGCGAGGATCGCATCGTGCAGGGCGGTGAGCGGACTCACGGGCGGCGGCTCTTGTGCGGCGAGCGCGGCCGTGACGAAGAACACGACGCCGGCGAACGAGGGGCGCATGCGCGCATTGTGGCGCGGCGGCGGCGTCGCGGCAGCCGCGGGACTCACTTCCCCGGCGCCGTGCTCTCGCTGCGCCGCAGGGGATCCGCGCCTCCGCCGCGCAGGCTGCGCCTGCGGCCGGCGGGCGCGGTCACAAGAGCCCGAGGGCCACGCAGACCGCGTTGCTCGTGTGGAAGCCGGGGCCGGGGCCGGTCATCATCGGCGCGGCCTGGCCGTAGAGCACGACGCCGACGTAGGTCGGGTCGTTCGGCACGGGCAGCTGGGGCGTCGCGAGCCCGCTCGCCACGGCCGACAGGTTGGTCACGATCGGGCTGCCGAACTGCAGGTAGAGGCTGCAGCCGGGCAGGCCGTAGGGCGCGAGCCCGAGGCCGTTCGGGTCGGGTTGGAAGCCGAACAGCCAGAAGTTGAACAGCGAGTTCGGCTGGATGTTCGTCGTGCGGAAGTCGATCGTCGTGCCGATCAGCGGCCGCGCAGCGAGCCCGAGCACCGGGGCGCCCGGTTGGCCGCAACCCGCGCCGAAGGTCGTCCAGTTCGCGTAGCCCGACAGCGGCGTGAAGTGGAACTCGAGGCTCTGCTTGTGCACGGCCGGCGCGAGCGTCGCTGCCCAGCTCTCGCGCTGGAACTGCACGTTCGTCATCGTGAAGGCCCCGGTCACGTAGCTCAGCGGCTGCGGCGAGGTGTTGTCGACCATCGGGTGCAACGGCCCCGGGTTGGGCCCGTTCGTCGTCGGCGGCACCTGGATCGCGACGCCCCAGGTGCCCGCGGGCAGGTTGATCGGCGGATTGAAGACGATCGGCGAGTCCGTGTGCGGCTGGTTGACGGTCAGCGTGCCGGTGCCGAGCGTGCCCCATCCGGTCGGGCTCAGTTCGTTGCCGATCCAACTCGCGCCGGGCCAGATCATGAACGTCACCGTCGTCGTCGCGCCGACCTGGTTGGGGCTCGTCACGGTGGTGCCGTTGCCGAGGTTGACCAGGCCGCCCGCGTCGTAGAGGTCGAGGTCGATGCGCGAGAAGTCGACGGGGACGGCGATCTGCAGGTCGAACAGGAAGGAGAACCCCGGGTAGTTCGGCCCGGGGCTGTTCGGGTAGTTGGGGTGCCCGTAGAGGCTGCCGCCGGCGAACGGGTTCATCGTCGCGAGCGTCGTCAGCGGGGCGGCACCGGCGTTGCACGTGGCCTGGGCGATCACGGTGGCGCCGAGGGCGAGGAACGCAGCGAGCGGGGGCAGGATGTGCATGGCGTCGGATGGGACAGGGTCGAGACGGAGGCCCGCGGCGCGCGGACGAGGGCATGGCATGCGCGCCATTGGGCACCGCGCATGGTATCGCAGGGTCGCGCGCTGCAAAGACCCCCGGGGGGCGTGAGGCGCGGCGCGAGCCAGTTCGTTTGCGGCTCGGCAGTGGAGCCGCGGATACCATGCGCCGGTTGCGGCGGGCGTTCCGGCGCCGCGACCCAGACATGGAGTTCCTGTTCTTCCTGGTCCTCTGCGCCGTCGTCCTCGTCTTCGTCGGCGCGATCCAGGGCATGATCGCGGCGAGACGCGCCGCCGCGTTGCTGCGCCGGATCGAGAAGCTGGAGGGGGAGTTGCGCTCGCTGCACGCGGAACGGCGCCGCGCCGGGCGGGATCCTGAACCGGACGAGGCCCCGGCGGTGGTGCGAGAGCCGCCGCCGGTGCGCGTGGCCGTGCCGCCGCCGTTGCCGGCGCGGCCGTCGCCGCCGCCGGCCGCACCCGAACCGCTGCCCCCCGTCGAGCCGCTGCCGGCGAAAACCGGCGCGCCTGCACCGGCGCCCGGGCTGCCGGAATCCGCCGCGCCGCGTCGGCCAGCTCCCCAGCCGCGCGAACCCGCAGCGGCTCCCGCGGCGCCCGCGGCGCCCGCGGCCCCGGCGCGCCCCGCACCCGACACGTTCCAGGGCGTCGAGAAGGCGCTCGGCCAGCGCTGGCTCGTGTGGGCCGGCGTCGGCCTCCTGTTCCTCGGCATCGCGTTCTTCCTGAAGTACGCCTACGACCAGGACTGGCTCGGCCGGCTGTTCGGTCCGCGCCTGCGCGTGGCCACGGCCGCGGCCGCGGCGCTCGGGCTCGCCGCGGCGGGCTGGCGCAGCCTGCGGGCCGGCATGCCCGCACTCGGGCAGGCGCTGCTCGGCGGCGGCCACGCGCTGCTCTACCTGACGATCTTCGCCGCGTTCCAGCCAGCGCTGCTGGTCGTCGACGTGCCGCTGCTCGGGCCGACGACCGCGTTCGTGCTGATGGTGCTGCTCACGGCGGCGGGCCTCGCCGCGGCGGTGCGCCTCGACGCGATCGCGATGGCGTTCCTCGCCGTGCTCGGCGGCTTCGCCGCGCCCGTGCTGGTCAGCACCGGCCGCGACGCGCGCGACGTGCTGTTCGCCTACCTGCTGCTGCTCGACCTCGGCGTGTTCGGCGTCGCCGCGGTGCGCCGCTGGCGCGCGCTCGACCTGCTCGCGTTCGCCGGCACCGCCGTGCTGTTCGCCGGCTGGTACGCGAAGTGGCGGCACGCGCACCCAGAGCCCGATCCGGCGCTCGCGTGGCTGCTCGCGTTCCACCTCGTGTTCCTGCTGCTGCCGTTCCTGCACCACTGGCGGCACCGCACGGCGGTGACCGTGGAGCGCTTCGCGCTGGCGCTCGCGAACCTCGCGTGGAGCTTCGGCTGCGCGGCGTGGATGCTGCGCGAAGCGGTGCCTCGCCTGCTCGCCCTGTCCTGCCTCGCCCTGGCCCCGCTCTACCTCGGGCTCGGCCTCCTGGTCGCGAGGCGCGTCGGCGACGACCGCCGCACGCGCGACGGTTTCTTCGTGCTCGCCGCACTGCTGCTGACGCTCGGGCTGTTCTACCTGCTGCCCGTGAACGGCATCACGACGGCCTGGTTCGCCGAGGCCGCGGCACTGCTCTGGCTCGGCTACCGCCACGCGAACGTCACGACGCGCTGGGCAGCGGCCGCGGTGCTGCTCGCGGGACTGCTGCGCACGCTGTTCGTCCACCTGCCCGATGCCGACCGCGCCGCGGCGCTCGTCGCCAACGGCTGGTTCGCGCAGCTCGGCGTCGCGGGCCTCGGGCTCGCGGCCTTCGGCTGGATCCACCGGCTCTTCGCCGCAACCGCGGTGGAACGGCGCCTCGCGTGCGGGACCGGCATCGCCGCCGGCTACTGGTTGCTGGCTGCGGGCAGCCTCGAGATCCTGCGCCACGAGGCCGGCCACGCCGGGGCCTGGACGGCCGTCGCGCCCGCGGTCGCGATCGCCTGGTTGCAGGTCCTCGGCGCGCTCGGCTTCTTCGCCTGGGCCGTGAACTGGCGCGCGCGCGCGAGCTACCTCGCCGCCTGCCTGCCGCTGCTCGTCGCGGCGATCGAGGTGGTCGTGGCCTACGAGGGGTATCCGGCGGACGCGTGGCCCGCGCTGAACGGCGCCTGCGTCGCCGGTCTCGCGGTCGTCGGCTCGCTCGGGCTCGGCGGCTGGCTCGCGCCGCGCTTCGGCGCGGATCCTGACGCGCGGGCCGCGCTGTTCGGGATCACGCAGTTCGCGGCGACGGCGCTCGCGACGATCGAGACGGCGGCATTCGTGCAGCGCTCCGCCGAGCCCGGGCCGGGCACGATGGCGCACGCGCTCGGCTGGGTCTGGCTCGCCTGCGCGGTGGGCGGCGGGGCGCTGGCCGTGGGGTGGCAGAGCCTGCGCGTGCTGGTGCTCGCGATGCTGCCGCTGGGTCTCGCCGCCGGCGCCGGCTTCCTGCTGTTCGCGCAGCCGCACGATCCCTACCCGCTGATCGCCAACGGGCGTTTCGTGTTCGCCGCGCTGACGAGCGCCGTGGTCGCGGGTGCCGGCGCGGGGCTGCGGCGGTTGCAGCGCCCGGCGGCCGGCGATCACGCGGCGGCCGCGGCGCTCGCGCTGCTGCTGGCGTGGTCGTGCTGCGAGTCGGTGGTCTGGAGTGCGGCGAGCTACCGTGGACCAGCGGCCGGCGGCTGGACGGTCTTCCTGCTCGGTGCGACCGCGGTGCTGGGCGCGGCGGGCGGCTGCTGGCGATGGCGCGCGACGGGCAACCGGAGCCTGCGCGCGGTGGCGCTGCTCGCGCTCGCGCTGGCGCAGGTGCTGCCGCTCTGCGCCTACGCCACGGCGTGGGACGCGGCGTGGATGTTCCTGAACCTGCGCGGCGCGCTGGTCGCCGCCGCGGTCGCGACGGCCCTGCTGTGGGCCCGCTTCGATGCGCCGCTGCGCTTGCTGCGGTGGGCCGCGTTCGCCGTGGCCCTCGTCGGGCTCACGGCCGAGCCGGTGACCTGGCTGCTCGACCACGTCGCTGACCGCGCCGAGGCCGAACGGTCGGCGCTGTTCTCGGTCACGGTCGTCTGGGCCGTCGTCGCGATCGGGGCACTCGTCGACGGTTTCCGCCGCAACCGCCGCCCCGTGCGGCTCGTCGCGCTCGCGCTGTTCGCGCTGACGGCGGCGAAGCTGCTGCTGCTCGACATGTCGGGCGCGCAGCAGCTCTACCGCATCCTCGCGTTCGTGCTGACGGGGCTCGTGTTCGTCGCCGCGTCGTGGCTCTATCACCGGGCCGAACGGCGCCTGCTGGCGAAGCGGGCGTGACGCGGGCGGGTGCGAGCCGGCCAGCCGCGCGGCGGATCGGGTAGCATCCTGGCATGAGGATCCCGCCGCGCCACGCCGTCCGTCTGGCCCTCGGCATCGCCGCCGCCGCGCCGCTCGCCGCGCAGCAGTGGCAGTTCGGCACGGAGATCACGGCGCGCAACGGCGCGGGGCTCGCGTTCGACGTCGCGCGCGGCCGCAGCGTGCTGTTCGGCGGTTGGACGTCGAGCGCGGTCACCGACGAGACCTGGCTGTTCGACGGGAGCCGCTGGCAGCTCGCCGCGCCCGTGCATCGTCCCTCCCCGCGCCATCTCGCGGCGCTCGCCTTCGACAGCCAACGCGGTCGCACGGTCTTGTTCGGCGGGGTGAGCGGCACCTTCCCGCCGACCTACTACGCCGACACGTGGGAAAGCGACGGCAACGACTGGATCCAGCAGGCACCGGTCCACGCGCCGAGCCCGCGCTACACGGCGCTCGCCTACGACGGCGCGCGCGCGCGCACGGTGCTGTTCGGCGGCAACGACGGCAACTTCCTCGGCGACACCTGGACCTACGACGGCGTCGACTGGACCCAGGTCGCGACGGCGAACGCGCCGTCGGCGCGCAGCGACTACGCGCTGGCCTACGACTCCTGGCGCGCGCGCACGGTGCTGTTCGGCGCCGGGTCCGTCGCGGCGCCGGACACGTGGGAGTTCGACGGCACGGCCTGGGTGCAGGTGCAGACGCCGGTGGCACCCGTGTGGCGGCGCAGCCACGGGCTCTGCTTCGATCCGCTGCGCGGCCGCACCGTGCTGTTCGGCGGGGTCGGCAACGTGCTGCCTCAGGTCCCCTATCTCGCCGACACGTGGGAATACGACGGAACGGGCTGGACGCAGCGGGCACCGGTCAACGCGCCGTCGCCGCAGCAGACGACGCGCCTGTGCTACGACTCGGTGCGGCAGCGCCTCTTGCTGTTCGGCAGCGGCACGAGTGCCTACTACGAAGCCAACACGTGGACCTACGACGGCGTGGACTGGACCGACTGGTCCGAACCCGCCGCGCGCGACCGGCCAGCACTCGCGCACGACACGCTGCGCGCGCGCACGGTGATGTTCGGCGGCAGCAACTCCGCGATGCTGCAGGACACCTGGGAGCACGATGGCAGCCGCTGGCGCAAGGTCGGGTCGGCGGCGGCCCCACTGCGATTGGCGGGCGCGGCGGCGGCCTTCGATCCGCACCGCGCCCGCACCTTGCTGTTCGGCGGTTCGTACCTGTGGTTCACCTACGACGTGACCTGGGAGTACGACGGCACCGTGTGGACGGTGACGAACCCCGCGGTGCGGCCGCCCGCCCGCCAGCGGCACGCGATGGCCTACGACAGCGCGCGGCGGCGCACCGTGCTGTTCGGCGGCGACACCAGCACCGGCGGCGGGTGGACCTGCTTCAACGACACCTGGGAGTACGACGGGACTGCGTGGCGGGCGATCACCCCGGCATCGATCTTGCCGGCGGCGCGCACGCTGACGGCGCTCGTCTTCGAGGCCGCCCGGCACCGCGTGCTGCTGTTCGGCGGCACCAACAACCTGAGCACCGCCGGTTTCTCCGACACCTGGACCTGGGACGGTGCCTCGTGGACGCAGCTCGCGCCGAACACCTGGCCACCGGAACGCCACGATCACGGTCTCGCCTACGACGTGCAACGCGGCCGCACGCTGCTGTTCGGCGGCAGGCTCAACGGCACGGCGGTGCTCGCCGACACGTGGGAATTCGACGGCGCCGACTGGTCGCCGGTCACCGTGCCGGCGTCGCCGCCGCCGCGGTCGTGCGCGATGGTCTTCGAGCAGCACACGGGGCGGACCCTGGTGGCCGGCGGCCTCGACGCCAACCGGCAACCGGCCGGCGGCACCTTGTTCTTCGCTCCGGCCTCGATGCCGACGTTCACGCGGCACGGGCGCGGCTGCCCCGGCAGTGCCGGGATCCCGGTGCTGGACAGGGTGCCGCCGGCGTTGCCCGCGCTCGGCACGAGCTTCCCGCTGCGGCTGTCGAGCCTGCCGGCCGCGCCGGGCTTTGCCCTGCTCGCCCTGGGCTTCGACCTCGTGCGTTGGAACGGCGCCGCGCTGCCGACCGACCTCGCCGCGTTCGGCCTGCCTTGTGCTCTGTGGATCGGGCCGACGACGGGAAAA
>Ga0194127_10007234_pt1 | contig 12313 bp, 11 predicted proteins | sample TA2KigC100mmetaG_FD_148624 | JGI IMG/M metagenome (GOLD analysis project Ga0194127, IMG submission 148624) | Freshwater microbial communities from Lake Tanganyika, Tanzania - TA2015036 Kigoma Deep Cast 100m | ecosystem: Environmental > Aquatic > Freshwater > Lake | place: Tanzania: Lake...
CTGCAGCTGATCGAAAAAGTCGTTCAGATCGAACTCATTCTTCATGAGCTTCTTCTGCATCTGCATGGTTTTTTCGAGATCGAGCGTCTCCTGTGCCTTTTCGACAAAACTCACGATATCGCCCATACCGAGAATCCTCTGGGCCATGCGATCCGGATAGAAAAGATCAAGATCGTCGACCTTCTCTCCTATACTGATGAACTTGATCGGTTTTTCGACGACCTGCCTGATGGAAAGCGCAGCGCCGCCGCGGGCATCGCCGTCGAGCTTGGTAAGCACGACGCCGTCGAAATCGAGTCTTTCGTTGAATTCACGAGCCGTATTGACGGCTTCCTGACCCATCATCGAATCGACAACGAAAAGGAGTTCGTCGGGCTTCAGCGCATGCTTGAGCGCCTCAGCCTCGGCCATCATTTTCTCGTCTATCTGCAATCGTCCCGCAGTATCGACGATCAGTACGTCATTGGAGCCGGAGCGGGCGACATCGAGCCCCTGCATTGCCGCCTTCATGGCATCGGGCTCGGCTATGGAAAATACCGGAACCTCAACCTGTTCGCCGAGGGTTTTCAACTGGTCTACCGCAGCCGGACGGTAAACGTCGGCAGCGACAAGCAGGGGATTTTTCCCGCTTTTTTTCAGCCTCCTGGCCAGCTTGGCACAGAAAGTGGTTTTACCGGAACCCTGAAGACCAGCCACCATGATGATGGCCGGAAGTTTTTTCGGCGAGAGGTTCAGCGGCCTGTTTTCGCCGCCCATGAGCTCGGTAAGTTCGTCGCTGACGATCTTGACGATCATCTGGGCAGGAGAAACGCTCTTGATGACCTGTTCGCCGAGTGACTTCTCCCTTATATCCTCGACGAGCTTTTTTGCAACCTTGTAGTTGACATCCGCACCGAGCAGAGCCCTCTTGATATCGCGCATCGCGATACCGATGTTGATTTCGTTTATGGTTGCCTGACCGGCAAGCTTTTTAAAGCAAGCTCTAATTTATCACTCAGACTGTCGAACATGCGCGTATTTCCTTTTCAGGATAAAGCTTAAAAATGATTAGCTTTAATTATAACAAAAAATCGCAAAAAATAAAATCGCAGTCGATCACCTTTCCCCCCGATTCCGGAATTAACGCAATTTTGTTATCTATATCTTTCCGGACAGCTCTCATTAACCATACCAAGGCCCATGTACCCCTTTCCGATCAAGAAGATCATCGAGTCCTTCGGACAACTGAAAATTGCCGTAATCGGGGACATCATGCTCGATAAATATATATTCGGCCACGTTTCGCGTATTTCGCCGGAATATCCTGTTCCCGTAGTAGACGTCACGCACGAAGACCGTCGTCTCGGCGGCGCGGCAAACGTCGCGCGCAACACGCTCTCGCTCGGAGCGGAAACATTCCTGATCGGGGTTACCGGCGAAGACAGCGACAGGGATACTCTTTCAGAGCTGTTTGCGCTCCAGGGGCTTTCGGCAGATTATCTGGTAAGCGACGCATCGCGCCCGACAACCTGCAAGACAAGAATTCTCTCACAGAATCATCACATCACGCGGGTGGACTTCGAAAGCCGGAAACCGATAAGCGAAACCATTGAAAGAAACATAACCGGAAAACTCCGCGACCTCGCCCCGTCCCTCGATGCGGTCATTATCGAGGATTACAACAAAGGACTGCTGACGTCGACGCTCATCAGGAAAATCATCGGCATCGCGGAAGACAACGACCTGCCGGTGCTTGTCGATCCGAAACAGAAAGAATTCTTTTCTTACTGCGGCTGCACGGTATTCAAGCCGAATCTTTCCGAAATGGCCTCATCGCTCGGCATTGTTGCGCACAATACCGATAGCGAGGTTGAAGCTGCATGCCTGCAACTCCAGGAGAAAATCGCAGCGGAGTCTCTTGTGGTAACAAGAAGCGAAAAAGGGATAACCGTTCTCAGCGACGGCTTTACTCATATTCCGGCAGCATCGCTCGATGTTTCCGACGTATCAGGCGCAGGAGATACCGTAATAGGAGTTCTGGCTCTCGGCACCGCGGCGGGACTCGATATCGTCACCAGCGCAAAAATCGCCAATCTTGCCGCAGGAACCGTCTGTCAGGAGGTCGGAGCTGTTCCGGTCAGGACAGAACGGCTTGTCAGGGCATGCCTGGAACAACTTACATGATGCAGAGATGGTTTTCGATCTCTTCGGGGTATGGCGGATTGTACGATGGAGCGGCAAGAAGGTTTCGCATGTTCTGCAGCGAATAGAAAGGAACTTCGAACATAGCTGTGTTACTGACCGGCGAAGGCACGTCACTGCCCGGATTGATATGCATCACGAACGAAATATACACATTGCCGTTATCCGACGGCGTGAATACCCATAACCCCATACAGTGACGAACACGATGGAATTGAGGATTGACCGGTATATAATCAGGCTCTCCGGTCATCGTGACGGCAACGGCGTTCTCCCCTGCCTGCGCGAGGCCCGTACGGACGATCATCTCCCTTTTCTGCAGCGGCCATGGCGCGTTTATGACCTGGCGAACGACATATTCGAGACAATCGTTTTTTTCAAGAACCTCCATGGCTGCCAACTGGTGCACCCAGCGCATGTAGTTCTCCGTATCGTAAAAAAGACTTATCAGCTTCCTGAAAGTAACCGGAAACTCTGCTTCACCCTTGAAACCCAGAACATCTGAATTTCTTACTTTCGAAGAGAATATGCGGATTCCCTTGTGTTCGACGCGAAAATCCCAGTTCGCCTGCAGAGCCGACTCAACATCCATAGAAAAACAAGCGTTTAGTGAAAAGAAAAAAGTAAACTGTCCCGCCTTGCATCTGCCGGCAGAGCGTCATTCGGTAATAAAGTCCTCGTAATTACCTATAATATCGGCTGGCGACTTCCTGAACGGAGCATCTACAGGTTTCTGATATTTCTCTTTTTTCACCATCTGCCGCATATTGTTCATGGTATGGTAGGGGGTATCGATAACCGCAATATTGGCCAGCCACGCAGGAATCTCCCCGCCCGGCTCGATATGCAGCCTGAACACAACCCTGCATGTGTTTTCGGTAAGAGGCAGAATATTCCATGCGCCTTCAACCTGGGGCACCCGGACATAGTTATCATTACGGGGAAGAAAATCCGGAACGGATTCGAGCCTGATAAACACTTCGGATGTTTCGGGATTGATATAGCCCTGCGAACGGGTTATGATCTCACGATCGGAAATCGGCCACGGCGCACTGACCAGCTGGTAGACGATTCTGCCGTCATCATCCCCTGAAAGCTCCTTGAGCAGACGCATCTCCCTGGTTTTCCATACCCACTCCGTCGCGACATCGATGTCATAGAGAAGACTCAGCACCGCATGCTGAGGAGCGTCAATTTCCGCAACGCCTACAAAAGAAAGAAAATCGGAAGTTGGAACAGGACAGGTAAAAATCTTCAGCCAGTCGTTTTTCAGGCGAAGGGTACAGGTGTTGCTGTTAATTTTTTCAAGCAGGGACATGAACTGTAGTATTTATATTTAGTCGTTAACGCGCGGCAGCATTTCCGGAACCCAACACCTTCAATGCAACGCTGATCAGAGGATCGGACTGCATGACATATACCATTATCTGACCTTCGGTACCGTATATGCGGTGTGCAAGCCTTGCCTTAACGGCCAGGGCGATATGCTTCTGTTCCTGAAGAAAAGCCTTTTTATTGAATGTAATCTTTTTTTCCGCACATACCCTTGTAACAAAAGCTTCAAGACGGATTTCCTTTTCATACCCGCTCATGAAACGATCGAGGGATATTCTGTACTGCTGAACCTCGCTTTCCGGGTCATCGAGAATTCTCTGGGCGAGGTGTTCGAATGAACCGGTGCGGTACAATTCCTGGTAAAACTCGGCATATGGCCTCCCGCTGACCCAGTAATCAGGGATAATGCCGCCAGCGTCTTTCAGCAACGCATACTGACCATCCCTGAACATACCGGATGTTTCGGTACGGGAAATAACATCAGCAAGCTTCCCTGTACTGTATACCGAAATATCGTCATTGTTAAAATAGGCAAAACGCGCTGGTTCAATAAACAGTTTCTCAGGCCGTACATCGACCATCGCATCTTTATAATACAATTCACGACCGTCATCTCCCTTGCGATAGTTTCTCTGTATCTGTCTGCCGGAAGGAGTATAATAGCGGGAAACCGTAAGGCGGAGCGCGGAACCGTCATTGAACTCGAACTGGCGCTGTACGAGTCCCTTTCCGAATGTCAGTTCACCGATGATCTCTGCCCGCTTGTTGTCCTGCAGCGCACCGGCAAGAATTTCCGAAGCCGATGCGCTTCCCTTGTCAACAAGCACGACAACCCGACCGGATTCGAATCCATTACCGCTTTTAGCAAGATAACGGGCATCTTCAACCGCATTCTTCGCACTTTTCGTGTAGACGACCAACTGATCTTTTCCAAGAAATTCATCGGCCACTTCGACGGCCTCCTCAAGAAATCCCCCGGGATTTCCTCGAAGATCGATAACAAGGCGCTTCATACCTTTACTGCCGAGCGATGAAAGCGCCTTGCGGAACTCCTCTGCCGTAGTGGCGACAAAACGACTTAACCGTATATACCCGATCCCCTCACCGATAATGAAAGCGGCCTCGACGCTCGATGTGGAAATACGCCCTCTGGTAACGAGAAAATCCATAACCTTGCTGCTGAGCGGGCGAAATACCCTGAGCCTGACATTCGTACCCCGTTTTCCCCTGAGCTTGCGCAAAACGTCCTGATGGGTTATGCCAATTGCCGACACAGCATCGATTGCAATAATACGATCACCGGCAGCGATGCCCACTGCGGCGCTCGGACCTCCAGAAAGCGGCGTCACAACAAGCAGTGTGTCATTGATAATATCGAACTCGATCCCTATGCCGTCGAAATTCCCATCGAACTCCGCCTGCGAAAATGTAACCTCTTCAGGCTCGAGATAAACCGAATGAGGATCAAGAGACTGAACCATACCTTTGATACCCGCACCTGCGAGGCTGTCGGGTTGAACATCGTCGACATAAAGATCCCTTATGAGGTTGTATGCATCAAGCATTTTCCTCTCGGTACCCGAACTCTCCTGACCGCTCCTGTTCAGCCTGGTGCCGAGAAAGACACCGAAAACAAGTACGGCGACCATGACAAAGGCGGTTAAAATTCGGGACATGACGGCATGGATTGACTTAAGCGGTAAACATCTTTCGTTACTTACGATACGCATTTTACCGATCACGGAACAAAAACACAAAAAAACAATCCCTAACCATCCTTATCGAAAGGAATATGTTGACAACTATTCCTGCACTGAAAGAGCATTCAGATAACGCTAAATCACTTTCTTTACCCGACAACATCCATCATAATAAAACACCATGCTTCAGAATAAATATTTGATAATAAAAACACTACAGCGCCATCTGATAACACACAGAAACACACTACATTTTCATTATAATCCATCGATTTAAATAATACAAGAAACCTTTAGAAAACCAGCAAACACACATTTAATAATGATTATTATGCATTTTTTCAATCACGCAATCTTAAGTTAACAAACAACAACAATAAAAATATAAGCATCAATGCAAGACAAACAACAAAACAAAAACAGACACTTATTAAAAGATATAAATATATAAATATATATTTAACAAAATAGATTTATTTTATTTAATTATAATCATTTAGCAATTATCACCTCACATAAATTTTAATACTTTATATAACCACTAAACCTGTCACAAAAAAATATTAAAGATACATCAAAACCGAGTTGATAGAAGTATTTTTATTTGTTTTTATAATCATAACAACACACATAATAATCATTATAATAAATTTTGAATGTGTTATTATACTAATATTAACAATAACACATTCAAGAATAATACGACAGAAAACAATCTGCTATTATTGCATTTATTATAGCAACTATAATATAGCTTATATAGGTAAAATGGTATTCTTATCTATTGCTCAGCGCAACTATAATCGCTCCAACAACAGAATAATGGCGGGGTTTTTTTTAACTTAAATAATCGCCTGAGGAGGATTACAGGAGACGATAAGTTCAAGCTCCACGCTAGCATCGAGAGGTAGTTCGGCGACGCCGACAGCGCTTCGAACATGTCTTCCCTGTTCTCCGAAAAAGTCGGCAAGCAGTGACGACGCTCCGTTGGCGACAAGATGCTGGTTGGTAAAATACGATTCGCTTGCAACGTAAACGGTCAGCCTTACAATGTGTTCAATCACATCAAGAGTGCCGGTAAGGCTTTTTACCGCTGCGAGTGCATTAAGAAGGGCCGTACCTGCTGCTGCTGCTGCTGCTGCCTGGGTGAGTTCGTTTACCTTTCCCTTGCCTCCGGGCTCGACAAGTTTTCCGTCTCTGAGCGGAAGCTGGCCCGAAGTGAAAACCAGATTGCCGGTACGTATCGCCGGCTGGTACAAACCTGCAGAAACCGGATAAGCCGGAAGCTGAAAACCTGCATTGACAATGCGCTCTTCGATATGGGACATGGCACGGGATCGTTATATTGAATGGAAAGAGCCGGAAAATTTGCCTGGGGCTCCTTTAATAGTTACGGGAATTTCCGCTTTTTAACAAAAGTGATACAATGGCAGCCTTCGATGCCGATTGACCATGAAAACAATACAGATTGCGGCGGAGAGCCAGACGAATTCCGCCGATGAGCCATCACGAGCTTCTCTTCCGCGCCTCTGCATCGTCAGCTGCGGCAGGGAACCTGACAGCTCGGGGACAATGCTCCTCGCACTTATGGAAAAACTGCCCGCTACCATGCCCTGCATCGTTCAGATACGGGAAAAACAACTCGCCGCGGCAAGTCTTTTAAGCCTGAGCCGCAGGGTGAAAGCGATGAGCAACGCCAGCCAGTCCCTGATCGTCCTGAACGAGCGTATCGATATTGCCGCGGCGGCAGGACTCGCAGGCGTTCACCTGCCGGAATCCGGATGTCCTCCGGATAAACTCACGCCACTGAGACATAAGATGCTCATCGGAAAAAGCTCCCACTCCCTCGAATCAGCCCTTGATGCCGATATACGCGGAGCAGATTATCTGATTTTCGGGCCGGTTTTCGATACGCCCTCAAAACGACGCTATGGATCGCCACAGGGACTCGATAAGCTTGAAGCAGTCTGTCATGCAGTCGGCATTCCAGTGTTTGCAATTGGAGGTGTTACAACCGAAAACGCGCAGCGCTGCCTGTCTGCAGGGGCGCACGGCGTTGCCGCTCTCTCTCTTTTCAATGATAACGCCACGGTATCCGGCATTTTATACAATTTAGAACAAGTGCTTTACAGATGATTCCCGATCACCCGTTTCTATGTTTTATTACCGATGAAATCCGGTATCCTGTCGAACAGGCGCGCCATGCTCTCGGAGGAGGAGCCGCAATGATTCAGCTCAGGCATAAATCGGCATCCGGAGAACAATTGTATCGCTGGTCGGTAGAAATAAGGGATATCTGCCGCAAATGCAATGCCATATTTATGGTCAATGACCGGGTGGATATAGCGATCGCTTCCGATGCCGACGGCGTCCATCTCGGCCAGCAGGATCTCCCTGCTGCGGAGGCAAGAAAGCTTCTCGGTTCGTCTAAAATCCTCGGAGTCTCGGTTTCCTCGCCTCAGGAAGCAGTCAATGCGGAAAATGAGAATGCGGATTACGTTGGCTTCGGCCATATTTTTCCAACTTCTTCGAAAGAAAAATATACGGTTCCGACCGGACCCGAGGCCATAGGGCGCATAATACAAGCCGTAAGGATCCCTGTTGTTGCAATAGGCGGCATCAACCAGGAAAACGCTCATCTGCCGATTGCTGCTGGAGCTTCAGGAATTGCCGTCATTGCCGCTATAAGCCGCGCAGAGGATCCTGAAGCTGCTGCCGGCAAGCTGGTACGGCTGCTTGAACTCAATCGTTTACGATAAAGTGCACTACAGAACCGTTCTCACCATTGCCGGTTCCGACGGAAGCGGAGGAGCCGGAATACAGGCCGACCTGAAAACAATAGCCGCGCTTTCCTGCTACGGTGCGTCTGTCATTACCTCTGTTACGGCACAAAACACCGTTGAAGTTGTGGACAGCTATTCCCTTCCGGCTTCGAGCATCAAGGAACAGCTCAAGGCGATTCTCGATGACATAACAGTCGATGCCGTAAAAATCGGTATGCTCGGAAGTTCCGGAGCAATTCGTGAAATAGCTGGCATGCTGCAGAAAATCGGGGCTCCGGTCGTACTCGATACGGTTCTCCGCTCTTCAAGCGGCCGGGATCTTCTTGATCCGGAGGCTCTGCCTGTAATGATAGGGGAACTCTTTCCGATTGCGGCTCTCATTACCCCCAACATCATGGAAAGTGCCATGCTTGCAGGAAAGCGGAATTGCCCGGTAACAAGGGAGGAAATCGAATCCGCAGCGCTAATGCTTCGGCGGCTCGGGGCGCGCTCCGTACTGCTGAAAGGCGGACATATGGAAGGAAACGAGTGCAGCGACTGCCTGCTGCATCAGGAAAGGTTCCGATGGTTCAGTACGGAAAAAATTAACTCCGTAAACACGCACGGCACAGGATGCACGCTCTCTTCAGCAATAGCGGCATTTCTGGCTCTCGGAATGAGTATGGAATCAGCCGTGGAAAAGGCCAAAAACTACACGTTCGAAGCAATAAAAGCAGGAGCAGCTTACCGTCTCGGGACGGGACACGGCCCGCTGCACCACTTTTATCGCTGCTGGTAGTTCAGTTCGCCCCTCTCGGACGCCGCCCTATGGAATAATAGGTAAAGCCCGACTGCTCCATGAAATCGGGATTGTAGATGTTCCGGCCATCGAAAATCACCGGTTCTCTCAGCTCCCGCTTGATCATATCGAAATCGGGGCTGCGGAACATCAGCCATTCCGTTACGATAGCAAGAGCATCGGCTCCCATGACGGCTTCGTCGGCGTTCTGCGAATAATGCAGATCATCCCGCTGACCGTAGATACGCATGGCTTCATCCATGGCCACGGGATCGTAGACCCTCACCGACGCACCTTCCTGCCAGAGCTCTTCCATCACGCGGCGGCTCGGAGCTTCGCGCATGTCGTCGGTATTCGGCTTGAACGCCAACCCCCACAGCCCGATCACCTTTTCCTTCAGGTTTCCGCCGAAATGCTCCTTCATCTTGCTTACGAGCGAGCTTTTCTGATCGTGATTGACCGCTTCGACTGCCTGAAGTATCCTCGAATCGTACCCGTATTTGCGGGCGGTACGCTCAAGAGCCTGAACATCCTTCGGAAAACACGAACCGCCGTATCCTACGCCCGGATAGATGAACGAAAAACCGATTCGGGAATCGGAACCGATTCCTCTGCGGACCTCCTCGACGTCGGCACCTACCCGTTCGGCGATATTGGCGATCTCGTTCATGAAACTGATCTTGGTGGCGAGCATTGAATTGGCCGCATACTTCGTAAGCTCTGCCGAGCGAACGTCCATGGCGATGAACCGCTCGTGGCTGCGATTGAAGGGCGAATAAAGGAATCGAAGCAGCTCTTTCGTGCGCGGGTTGTCGACGCCGACCACGATCCGCTCTGGCTTCATGAAATCGTTTACCGCGTCGCCCTCCTTGAGAAATTCAGGGTTCGAAACCACATCGAAATCTATTCCGGCATTGCGCACGTTCAGAACCGAAAGAACCTTTTCCCTTACCAGATCGGCCGTTCCTACCGGAACCGTCGACTTGTTGATGATGATCCGGTACTCCTGCATATGGGTACCGATGCTTTCGGCAACGCTGAGCACATGTCGAAGATCGGCTGATCCGTCCTCGTCCGGGGGCGTCCCGACCGCAATGAACTGGTACAGACCGAAATCGACCCCTTCCCGGATATCCGAAGTGAATTTAAGGCGTCCTTTACGGCTGTTCTCATGCACGATAGTGTCGAGACCGGGCTCGTAAATCGGTATTTCGCCCATGTTGAGCCTGTCAATCTTGTTCTGATCGATGTCAACACACAAAACGTCATTGCCAACTTCGGCAAAACAGGCCCCGGTTACCAGACCGACATAACCGGAACCGAATATCGTTATTTTCATCAGAGATGTTTTTTTCGTTTGATTGAAAGCCTGATGAACTTCAGGGGGATTAAGCTTTCTCACTCATAGACAATGACGAGGCAACGTGATTTCTTCCAGAACTCGTTCTCGTCGCGAATCAGGAGCAGCGACGACGTACTCCCTCCTGCAAGCTCGTACGAACCGGTGGTATGGGGAGTGATGATCTTCAGGCTTTTGAGCGGTTTATTGAAATAGATATCGCGGGTCTCCGTAATATCGAGCTTCATGAAAAGCTGAACATCGAAATCCGGCGAAATACGATACTGGTTGCCGAAAAACTTTTCAATAGGATTGTTTGTAACAAGAATCCCTTTTGCAACCAGCTCTTCGAAAGTCCCTCCGATATAGTAGGCCGTATAAAGCTGGTCGCCCTGCTCCTGAATAAATTCGTCAAGCACATCGACGGTTTTCATCAGCGAAGATACTTCGCCGCTGAGCTGCTGAACCTGACCTTTCAGTTTCCTTACCTCCGAATCCTTGTCATTCAGCGCCGTTTTCAGCTCCGTTGTAAGCTTGTCGAGCGATTCAACCCGATACAGGGACTTCCTGTTCTCGGACTCGAGTGTTGCGATGAGCGCCTTGCTTGCCGTAAGCGTGGAGTCGATGAACCGGATGCTCGAATAAATATCCCGGCCGATCTGCTCGACATCACGGCTGTCCTTTTTTTCAATATCGGACGACAGACGCTCTACAACAGCTTCCTTTTGCTGTATTTTTGCAAGGTTCTTCTGTACCTGCGCAAGAATCGCCATCATTGACTCCATGTGCTGCTGCTGCGGATCCGGCTGGGCCTTTTCACTGTCCTTGCACCCCACAAACAGCAAAAGCAATACCATGAAAACCGCAAGTACCGCGGCAGATGCGCCTTTACGGCCGTTTACAGCCATTGAATCCATTGATCAACCCCTTCTTTTGTGCCATACCACCTGGTATGCGGTGTAGGAAGATGCTCCACATGAGGAATGGTTACGTTACGGGCACCCTCGAGATAACAGCTTTGAGCAGGCACAATGCCGTCCCCGGCAACCTGCCCGTCCTCGGCAACACTTCGGTAGAACATGTAACACATCTTTTCAACCAGACTTCCCTGCAGATCGCCGCGATACTGATCGCTGACGATCGACACGACATCCCTTCGTAAAAAAAAGTCACTGTCGAGATGCCTGAAGATAAAATCCGTTTTGATCTTCGCATAATGCTCATGAGTCTGAAACGGTGTACCGAGCGTCAGAAGTTTCCCGACGGAATCGCCCGGATGGTACTCATCGCCCTGGAATCGTTTTTCGAGAAGATAGATCATGGCGACGGTCCCGCCTCCGCTGTGAGCAACGATGGTAACCGGCTCATCAGGGTATTGTTTCCGCAACGACCTTACAGAACGGTCGATAGCGGTCATCACCCTGTTCGTGGAACGTTCCGGCGAGGGAGGAAAACCGACCCAGTCAACAAAACTGACCGGAGCGATTTCGATTTTTCGTGCAGGCAGATACCGGGAGAGTGCATCGCGCATAACCTCATAGAGGCCATCCCAGAATAGCACTCCGGGGACAATAACTACTGGATTCTGACTGGTCACACTCATTTGCGAATACCGGTTATGTTATCGGTTCTTCTTGCTGGCAGATCGGTTCAGGACCATTTTTTCAGGAGATCGATGAGCAGCCGGACGCCGAAACCTGTAGCACCGCTCGCTTTTGCGCCTCCTTTGCCCGGCGTGTAAGAAGGTCCGGCAATATCGATATGCGCCCATTTTTTATGGCCGTCCAGGAACTTCTCGAGAAATTTGGCCGCGGTTACCGAACCCGCACCTCTTGCCCCGAGATTGCTCACGTCGGCAACATCGGATTTGATCATCTCATCATACTCTTCCCAGAGCGGCATCCGCCAAACTTTTTCCTCCGTCCGGAGGCCGGAATCGAAGATATCTTCTGCAAGTTTGTCGTTATTACTGAAAAGTCCCGCTACAGAATACCCCAGAGCAACGATACATGCGCCTGTCAGGGTCGCAAGATCGACGATAGCGTCAGGATCGTAGTGTTTTTTTGCATAGGTCAGAGCATCGGCGAGAATAAGGCGCCCTTCGGCATCAGTATTGCCGACCTCGACAGTAATTCCGGAATAGGTGGTGATGACGTCTCCCGGTTTCATAGCCGAACCGTCAGGCATATTGTCCGTA
>Ga0194127_10007236_pt1 | contig 12310 bp, 7 predicted proteins | sample TA2KigC100mmetaG_FD_148624 | JGI IMG/M metagenome (GOLD analysis project Ga0194127, IMG submission 148624) | Freshwater microbial communities from Lake Tanganyika, Tanzania - TA2015036 Kigoma Deep Cast 100m | ecosystem: Environmental > Aquatic > Freshwater > Lake | place: Tanzania: Lake...
GGGGATCGAGCAGCGGCTCCGGGATGCGCTCACAACCAAGCTCGGGGCCGGACTCACGCAGCGGATCGAAGACGAGGCACTTGCTCTGGCGACGGAGGGCAGTCACGACCTCATGTCGCTGCTCAACGAAGGCTTCCCGCTGAGTCGGATCGCGGGTTGGCTCCGAAGGTCGCTTGAGGATGTGCCGAGCCGCCCGAGCAGGCAGGAGCTGGACGATCTCGAGCTGTTCGTGGCCCGTGAGCCGGAGCCGTTCCTGAAGGCCTGCTGGCTTCGCTGGACCCGCAACTGGCGAGACCTCTCGTCGTTCCTCTCCGCTGCGGACCGGGACGAGCTGAAGCGGTTTGCGGCCTGGTCCCTTCGGACCGTGTACCTGTGCCGCGAGCTGGCGGTGGACGATCGGGGGGTGGGGCTTCAACTGTCCGTCTCCTTGCGATTCGATGACGGCGAGCCGGATCCGGAGACCATCCCGCTGGTCAAGGCACTTCTCGGAATCACTCCGGACCGGCCGGAGCAGGGCGGGCCTTCGGCAGGAGGGAACCAGGACGACGGGAAGGGCTCGGGAGCCCGGGGCGAGGACGAGCATGCCCGCGGCCTGTTCGGGCTGATCGGAATCGGGGGGCGGCGCAAGGAGCCGGACGGGCCGCCGCCAGGCGAGGCGCCGGGCCCGGAGAAGAAGCCGGTGCGAACGACTGCGGCGGACCCGCAGCGTTGGCTCGTGCTGATGGAGGTGCTCGTTTCCCATCGAGGGGGGAGACGGCCCGAGAAGCCGAGGGGGGGCCGCTGAGAGAGGCGTCGGGGCTGACCGGACATCGGCTCCCGGGATTCTGACGTCGCGTATGGGAGGGGAGAATGGCCGTATGGATGCGGAACCTGAAGATGGCCCTGCAGGACAGAAGGGTGGTCCTGCTTCACGGAAACGTCCGGGATCGGTACATCGACCAGGCCGGTCGGACCTACGACAACCTGACCCAGTTGCTCTCCGAGCACGCTCGTGAAGGGGGCCGGTTCCACGAGATCATCTTCTACGATACGGTCGGCGGGATGAGGACGAATCGACTGCCTGTGCCCGGTGCGCAGTCCGGCACGTTCGACGCGTCCGCCGAGGGCGAATACGGGCCTCCTCCTGCTGCCGTCGGGACCGGAGAGCCGCCCCCCCCGGAACAGGTGTTGGCCCAGCTCGCACAGCACCTCAGCGACCCCGCAATGAACCGCTTGGTCGTCATCTTCTATCTGGACAAGCTGGTCGCGTACAAGACCTCCTACGGAAGCGAGGAGAGCAAGATCCTCCTCTGGCTGGAGAAGGCAATCGAGAACGTCTCCCCCAACAACCGGCTCTGCCTTGTGGCGCTGCAGGACACCATGATTCCCAGCGAGCTGTACCGGCTCAGCCCGACCAGCGTGGTGTTGGGGATTCCCTTGCCCGACAAGTCGGACCGACTCCAGTACATCGGCAGGCAGCTCGGAAAGCACGAGTCCCTCGATGTTGTGGCCGACCTCACCGAAGGGCTCTTCCTGAAGGATCTGGATCGAATCGCAGCGGAGCTGAAGTCGAGTGCCCGGCAGGGAACCGGCGATATCCGCCGCATGGTGAACCGGTACCGCATCGGGGAGCAGGAGGACTATTGGGGTAGCCTGTCCATCGACCGCATCAACGCGGCCCCGATGGAGTTCATCGACAAGGGGGGGGTGAAGGGACAGGACCAGGCAGTGGCGAAGATCGTGGACGTGCTCTGCATGGCCCGCTCCGGCCTGTCGGGAATCGCCAGCGGGACGGCCGCCAAGCCGAAGGGGGCCTTGTTCTTCGCCGGGCCCAGCGGCGTCGGCAAGACCTTTCTTGCGAAGCAGCTGGCCTTCTTCCTGTTCGGCCGCGAAGATGCCTTCATCCGCTTCGACATGAGCGAGTTCAAGGAGGAGCATACGGTCTCCAAGCTGATCGGCTCGCCGCCCGGTTACGTGGGGTTCGAACGCGGGGGTATGCTGACCAACTCGGTCCGCGAGCGCCCGTTCTCGGTAGTCCTCTTCGACGAGATCGAGAAGGCGCACCCCAAGATCATGGACATCTTCCTCCAGTTGCTGGATGAAGGACGGCTGACCGACAGTCGCGGGCAGACGGTCTTCTTCACCGAGACGATCGTGGTCTTCACCTCGAACATCGGATGCCGGACCACCGACAGTCGCGGTGCGCCGATCGAGGAAATGATGCGACTCCAGGCCATCCTGTCCGACGCTGCGGTTGCCGAGGCCGACAGGCAGGAACAGGTGCGGAAGCACTTCCTGGACGCGGTCGAGCGCTTCTTCGTGTTCGAGATCAGCCGGCCCGAGCTGCTCAACCGGATCGGCAGCAACATCGTGCCGTTCAACTACATCCACAGCCCCGAGGTGCAGCGCGAGATCGTTGCCTCCCACCTCAAGCGAATCACGCGGGAGTTCGCCGACCGGTGTCGGCAGCACGGGTACACCGTCGACTTCGAGGCGTCGGTAAAGGAGCTGCTTGTGGAGCGGCACGGCAGCCGGATGCGGCTGTTCGGCGGGAGGGGGATCACGTCCGCCGTCGAGGACGAGATCGTACTGCCCCTGGCCAGGCAGGTACTCCGGGCGGAGCACGAAGGGCTTGCCGGGACGAAGTTCCGGGTCAGCGTCCGGGATGGGGAGTTCCTGGTCGGGCGGGCGGAGTAGCGGAGGGCGCATGGAAGAGGTCTGGGTATCCATCGGCGGAAGCCAGGGTATGCCGGTTGCACTGGTGCTGGATGCCTCCATGGCAGGGCCGGGGGACGCGAAGAAGGCTCGCGAATCGGTTCTGAGGTGCGCCCTGCGTCTTCTCGAAGCGTTGCCGGACAAGGCCCTTGCCTCGGTCTGGTTCCTGGGCAGCCGGACCGCACAAGCAGGGCAGGGATTCCAGGCCGCGGCCGGTCGCCTCATGCAGGAGAACGAGGGACGTGCCAGAGTGTTGGGACCGGTGTTCTCCAGGCTGGAAGAGGAAGCTCCGGGCCGTGTGCTGGTCCTGGCAGCGGGACCGATCGTAGACGTGGCGGACTGGAGGAGCTCACCGCCGTGGGAGCGGACCTCGTTCGTCCGGTGCGGCACCGCAGCGGTAACCGCGGGACTTGGTACCGAGCTTTCCGCTGACTCGCTGGATTGCCTGCGGACGGCGCTCGACAACCCTCTGGTCGAAGTCAGGCTCGGGGCCGAGGGGGCAATGCCGGTCGGCTGGGAGAACGACGGATACCGGTATGTGGACTTCATGCTGCGGGGAACGAATCTCGGGGACTTCGCCACCAGGGCGGGGTTCATGATCCCGCCCGGAGTCACGGTGCAGGCGGTGGAGCGGTACGCGGACGGCTCGGAGCGCACTCTGGACCTGGAGCCTTGCGGGCCAGCGCCTGCGGCCACCCAGGAACCGGTTTTGTGCGAAGGCGATGCCGCCCTGGTATCGAGCTGCCTGGCGAGCCAGGGCTACGAGTGCCCGGTGTGCCGCCAGAGGCACGATGCGTCGAAGCTGTCCTGCGAAAAGGGCGGCAGCCTTCTTCCGAGGAGAGTCCTGGCGATCCTCGAAGCCGCACCCCGGGAGGGGTACTTCCTGATTCGCATGGCCGGGGGCGCCTGGCGATACAGGTATCATCCGCGACCTGTGTTGCGGGTGGGGGATGATGTCGTGGCCGTTCGTGGACCAAGCGGCATGCCCGAGCTCCACGTGTTTGACAGGGCCCGCAGGCGATGGCAGGGAAACGGCCTTCGGCTGGGGCAGTTCCACAGGCTTGCGGATAGTGGCTACGTTGTCATTCCATGAGCGGGAGGAGCCCGTGGGGGAGCGAGTCCGGAAGCCACATCCGACCACATGGCTGAACGTCGGCGCGTGGCAGGAACGAAGTGTGGCCAACGGCCCTGGTGAGCGATTCGTGCTGTGGCTCCAAGGATGCGGGCGTCGTTGCCCTGGCTGCTTCAACCCGGAGTTCCAGCCGTTCGTGCGGCGGGAACGGGTCACCTCAGAAGGGGTCGCAGGAAAGGTGCTGCGGACCGAGGGGATTGATGGGGTCTCGTTCACCGGGGGAGAGCCCATGATGCAGGCCAGGGGCCTCTTCGAGCTGGCCCGCATGGTCCGGGCCCGGGGGCTGTCCGTGTTCTGCTACACCGGATTCACGCTGGAGGAGCTGCAGGGGAGCTGGAATCCCTGGGTCCTGGCTCTCCTACGACAGGTGGATGTGCTCATCGACGGTCCCTATGAGCAAGACCAGGCCGCGGCGCTGAGGTGGCGTGGGAGCCGCAACCAGCGCGTTCATTTCCTCACGGACCGATACCGGTCGCTGGTCGGCGACGCTCAGAAGCCGCTGGTGGAGATGGAGTTTATCATCGGGGACAGCTCTCTCTCGATGACGGGAGGGCTTGACGAGGCCTTCGTGGCGCGGTTGCAGCAGATCCTCAGGGAAGACCCTCGCTAGGTCGAGGTGGAGGGAAACATGAGCGGACTGAAATGTTCGGAGTACACTCTGGAAGCCCGGCGTGAACGTGTGGCACGACTGAAGAACCAGATCGAGCGCACCGCCTCGCAGGCGATGTCGTTCCAGCAGGAGGTGTCCCGCTACCTGGCGGAGGCATCGGAAGGGCTGCGGAGCACGTTCGCTGCGGAAACAGAGGAGGCCCGTGAGTGGTTGAAGCGGGTCGAAGTCATCGGCAGGGAGAAGAAGAGTTGGTTGATGTCGGACAATGAGGCCGACCTTCATTCCAGGCAGTCCCTCGCCTCCGAGCTGAGCGCCGGGGGACAGTCGGTTCGAGCGCACTTGGCCGAGGCCTACGTCTCGAAGGCCGGACGCATGCGGAAGGGCCTCTCGTGTGCCCTGGCGGATGTCCGGTCCCAAGTCGCAGCTTCGGCTGCGCTGGTCGAGAAGTGGCTGGGGCCAGACAGGCTGAGTCGGCTCAGCAGTGGGGCGGACGCCGTCGCGGCCACCATGAAGTCGGATCAGCTCGCGCTCGCGGAGGGGCAGCTCGCAGCCCTCACCCGCGACCTCGAGGATGCCTGCCGTGTCGTGGAACAGCGGGAGCAGCTCGACCGCCTGGGGATGCTCCGGCGGGAGCTGGAACGGCAGGAGGTCGCTGTGCGGAATCTCCTCGAGTCGACCTCTGCCGGGTTGAGGGAGACGTTCTCCGAGGCGGTGCGGCAGGCGGAAGGCTGCCTCGCTGCCATTGTCGATGCTCGCCGAGGCGTCGCAACAGTCGGCGGCGACGCTCGGATGGACGCCATCACCAGCGCCTGCGCCGCGCTGGAGGCGCGGGTCAAGGAGAGTGCAGAGGTCGTTGCCGCGGTCCGGCGCACGCTCGTCGAGGAGTCGGCGCAGATGCGAGGTCGGCTGTCCCCGATCCTGTCTTCGCTGGACTCTGATCTGGCGCAGTGGGAAGAGCGCCTGGGCCACTGGAAGGGGCGCGAGTGGATCGACGGGCTGGGCAGGAGACTTTCCGAGCTTCGGGCCTCGCTCGAAGCCGACCGCCTGGGAACGGTGGAGTCCCAGGTCCAATCCGCCCGAGGGGAGCTCGATGCTGCGCTGGACCATGCCAGCGGCCAGGAGCTGAAGCACCAGCGCCGCGTCCAGCTTCTCAATGCCCTCCGGCAGGTGTGTGCCGAGTTCGGATTCGCCGAGGTGGCCCAACCCCGGCACGAAGAGGGGAGAGGACGACAGGGGCGCATCGTTTTCTCGGTCAACACGTTCAATCGTGGGCTCATCACCTTCCACCTGTCCCTGGACACGATCGAGGCCGAGGCCGGGATTCTCGCCTCCCATTGCATGGACGACTTCGACAAGCTCTCTCGGATGCTGGACGAGAAGTTCGGGGTGCGGACGAAGTTCAAGGTCGTCGAGGGCGACCCTGGTCCGGTCATTGTCCGCAAGGGGGAGTTGGAAGAGCCCGGGGATCCGGGGAAGTCTCGGGAGGAAGGAGCTTGACGGTGCCGGCGGATTCCGCCTCCGGCCAGGAGCAGCAGACAGCCAGAGTCCCATCGCCGGATCGGCCGCCCCCCTCCTGACCCGCCCAGCCCCGTCCCCTCCGCCTCATCCCCACCGCCAGTACCAGCAGTGCCAGTATCAGCCCGGCGGCCGCAGCGTTTCCGGAAACGGGTCCCCCGCTGCACCCGTTGCTTCCCCGTTTGCCGGATGAGGCATCGGCAGCCCCGTTGTCATCCGACGTCGTCAGCTCGGGGCCGGGTGCGGCGGAATCAGGCCCGGCCGTCCCATCGCGGGTGAGGTCTGAGGCAGCGTCCGCGGTCACATCGTCTCCGGCGTCGGCCAGGCTGACGTCGCCCTCTCCCTCCGCAGGCGGCTCGGGCCAGCCGCCCACCGGCATGTGGTCCCGGGCAAACGGAGACAGGTGCGCCTCCCCGGGCTCCAGCGATTCGAAGTAGCGGGCCAACCAGTAAGCTGCCTGCAGATCCCCTCCGGGGTTGAGCCGAAGCCCGCCGCCCCCGTTCACCTCGAACGGATTGGAGCGGGCGTTGAAGTCGGAGGGCGGCCGGATCGAAGGATCCAGTGCCTCGGTTGCCATGGCATCACCGTCCTTCGGCTTGGTCGACAGCTTCAGCACCGTCTTCCCGTCCACAGCCAGGCACTCGCCGCCCGCCAGCTCCTGAGCGTCGCAGTTGATGACCGCATTGTTCCAATAGGGGCCCAGCGGAAACGCCTCCAGGAGGGTGGCCAGCTCCGAGACCAGCGCCGGGTCGGTCCCTTCGGCCGTGCCTGCCAGGTAGAGCGCGTGCCAGAGCGGCTGCTTGCAGTTGCGGGCCGTGTGGCTCTCCTTGTTCCGCTGCCACCAGCCGATCTCGAGGAATCGGCGCAGCACTTCGGTGACTTCGGGGTCGTTCTCGAGGTAGAGCGCCAGGAACAGCGCCACCCCTGTCATGTCCGGGTTGTCGAAATTGGTCATCGTCCCGGCATAGATGTAGTCGATTGCCTTGGGGTCGTCCGGCCATTCTGCAGCCTTGTCCAGGTAACCCCGGTCGTGCAGGAAGTCCCTGTAGAAGAACGCCTCCAGCTCGGGGTCGCCCGAGATGTGGTGCAGGGCCTTGAGCACGCCCATGGCCATGAACATGTTGAACACGTTGTATCCCCCCTCCTCCTGCGTGAAGTAGAACTTCTCGAGGGAAAGCCCCTTCAGGTCGTGGTGGTAGGTGGGACGACCGTCGGCATCCATGATGATGAGATCATAGAGCCCCTTGCCCGCGATCTGCTTCGGCCAGGTCGAGACTTCCCTCTTCTCCATCAGCATCTTGCCCAGGAGGAGCGCATCCTGTTCCAATTCCGCAACGAGCCCCTGGTCGATGTCCGGGTCGTCCTTCATGGCGTCGTAGAGCGCTGCCATGGCGAACACCTGCCCGACGGTCTGGTCCTTGGATGCGGAATCGACCCAGTTCCACTCCCCTTCCGGAAGCACGCCGCCCGAGTTGTCATCCCTCCAGGTGCCGTTGTCCTTGGGGTCCGGCAGGGGCTTGCCGGCCTCGTCGAAGAGGGGCACCGTGGCTGACGGATCGACCGGCATCGGAGGCTCGCCCGGCTCGGACTTCAGTTTCTGGATCCCCCGTGCCACCAGCCCGCCCCCGCCCGTGACCACCTTGAACAGGTGCCAGGATTGGGCCGCCCGGACCAATCGGGCCCGGCATTCGGCCAGCGCTTCGGGTGGCGCACCGTCCCGCTTGCGGACCCGGTATTCGTAGGCCGTAGCTGCCACTGCGATACCGCCGAAGAAGCCGAGATCTCCGTGCTCGCCGTAGGAGATCGCCAGCTCATACGGGTGCTTGCCGGTGACCTTCAGGAAGTCCTCGGACTTGTCCTGCGCCAGGAATCCGTCGATCACCTGCACCGACTGGGCATCCTTGGGATGGAAGTTCAGCGACAGGCCGAACGGCAGTGCGTTGAGGCGATAGAACTGCTTCCCCTGGCGGGCCATCTCCGCATCCAGCCCGGGGTAGTTCCCTTCCTGCAGGATGGGCTCGGCCCGAACAGGGTTGCCCACCACGGACACGAGCGCTCCGACCAGCATCGACAGCAGGATTCTCCTCATGCGGCACCTCATGGACACGGTTTCGGGCTGAGGAAGCAGCGTGCTTCTCAGACTCCGCTCACGAATCAGGGTGGTTGTACTCAGAGGCAGGTCTTCTTGCACTCGTCGAGAGTCTTGAAGATCCCCTTGCAGTCGCCGCAGCCGCAGCCGCTCACGCCGACGCAGGCCTTCCCATCAAACCCGTAGCCCATGAACATCTCGCAGAAGCCGTAGCCGAACGGGTCGATCTTGGTGCAGGCGGGCTGGCAGAGCATCTTGAGCCAGCAGGGGGCCATGCAGGGAGGATCCGCGTACACGCACGGAGGGCACTCCGCGGTCTCAGTGCAAGCGTAGCCGGGGGGGCAGGCCTTGTCGCTGGTGCACTCCTGCGCAGCACCGGCGACGCACTTGCCGACGGCCAGGCACGCGGCCTTGCACGGCGGGTCCGCGTAGACGCACGGGGGGCACACGGACTGGATCTCGCACAGGTAGCCGGGCTTGCAGTCGCTGTCCTGCATGCACTCGGACTTGAGCGGCACGCACTGCCCGCAGGGGACGCAGACCGCGGGGCAGTCCATGCCGGGCAGACACCCTTCCGGTGCGCAGCAGTCGTTGGTGATCTGGCAGGTCTCGTTCCACAGGCAGTCGTCGTTTCCATAGCAGGCGGGAGGCGGCGGCACGTCTCCGGTGCACTTGCCGGGCTGGGAAGCGGCGAAGCACTGAGCCCCGCACGGGCAGGTGATGACGCCGATGCAGTGCTGGCCCGGCTTGCACTGGGCATCGGACCAGCAGAGGCCGGGGGCGGGAAGCTTTTCGCATACGCCTGCGACGCATACCTGCATGGGTGCGCAGTCGAAATCGCTCGCACAGCAGCCGAAGTCCGCCACGCAATCGCCGCACGGGACGCAGACGGCCGGGCAGATCATGCCGGGCATGCACCCCTTCGGCGGGCAGCAGTCGTTGGTGATCTCGCAGGTCTGGCCCGGGCCGCAGTCGGCCTTGTCGTAGCACTGTGCGGGCTGGGGCGGCTCGATGCAGCTTCCCCAGCACGGGCAGGGCTGGCAGGGAACGAACCCGTTCGGGTCGCAGGGGCAGTCGGCGCAAGGCCCCGAGACCTGGCAGACCTGGCCCGGCGGGCACTCCTTGTCGGTCAGGCAGCAGCCGTCATCGATGACCCCGTCACAGTCGTTGTCCTTGCTGTCCCCGCAGACCTCGGCCGAGGGTACGCACTGGTTCTTGCAGTGCCACACGCACTGGCCGTTTTCGCATGCCCACTTGCCGACGCAGTTGATGTGCGGCAGGCCGTCGCAATCGGTCGGGGCCGCACAGACCGGTTCCGTCGGCGGAGCCGGCACGCAGTTGGTCTTGGTGGTTCCGGCGAGCACAACGAAAAGTGCCCCCAACAGGAACAGCAGCGCTGCCGTGGCAAAGCGTCTCATGGTGCCTCCTTCGGACCGGGTGTCCCCCGATTCCGCTACTATTCTACCTGACTATTGCACGGAAATCACGGACTCGTTGCGTTATTCGCTCGGACGCTCCGGAGCGGCAGCTACCAGTTGCAACGACGCCGGGATGTTGCTATGTTCCGCTGGCGCATCGGCCTGCCTGCGGTCAACGGGGAAGTGGGGCGGGCGTGACCGGAGCAGGCGACTCCAGAGGGATGGCATGACCGGTTCCATGTTCGATACGGCGCACCTCGAGTTGTGGGCCGCGTTCGCCGGCATCGTGGTCTTTCTGCTTGTCCTGGATCTGGCCGTCTTCAACAGGCGGGCCCACGCGATTTCGATCCGGGAAGCGGCTGTCTGGAGCGCGATCTGGGTGGGGATCTCCCTCCTGTTCAATGCCGGGGTGTGGTGGTTGCTGGGCGATGCTCCGGCACTCGAGTTCCTGACCGGCTACGTGGTGGAGAAGTCGCTCTCGGTGGACAATCTGTTCGTCTTCCTGGTGGTCTTCCGGTTCTTCGGAGTCGACCCCAAGTACCAGCACCGGGTGCTGTACTGGGGCGTGCTGGGGGCGATCATCCTGCGGACCATCATGATCTTTGCCGGAGCGGTGCTGGTGGCCCGGTTCCACTGGGTGCTCTACGTGTTCGGCGTGATCCTGGTGATCTCAGGGATCAAGCTGCTCTTCCGCCGGGACGGGGATGCGAATCCGGGGGACAACGTCGCGGTGCGGCTGTGCCGGAAGCTGTTCCCGATGACCGAGGAATTCCACGGCCAGAGGTTCTTCATCCGGGAGGAAGGGCGTTGGCTTGCTACGCCGATGCTGCTGGTGCTCGTGACGGTGGAGTTCACGGATGTCCTGTTTGCCGTGGACTCGATCCCCGCGGTGTTCGGGATCACGCAGGATGCGTTCATCATCCTGACGTCGAACATCTTCGCGATCATGGGCTTGCGGGCGCTCTATTTCCTGCTGGCCGGGATCATGGACAGGTTCCATTTCCTGCAGACCGGGCTTGCCGCGGTGCTCACGTTCATCGGCGTGAAGATGCTTATTGCCAGGTGGCTCCACATACCGACCGCGATGTCGCTCGGGATCGTCGCCCTGATTCTCGCCCTGTCGATCCTGCTCTCGCTGGCGATTCCGAAGAACCATGACTCTTGAAATCGGTTCCGTTTTCTGGTATGGGAGCATCACCTTTTGCTTGGAGGTGGGGCATGATGGCGAAGCGACTGTTCCTGGCGATTGCATCGGTGTTCCTGCTGGCGGCCGGATGCGGCAGCGAGGAGGAGTACGGGGTCAACCCGTTCCTGGAGGAGCAGGGGAACCAGGGCAAGCAGGATACGCAGTACATGAATCCGGACGGGATCGAGGTCGAGGTCGACCTGGAAGGGGACGTCGACGCACCGGACTTCCGCAAGGGGGATGCACCGGCTGTCCTGGGCCAGTTCGCACTCACCTACCTGCGCAAGCGGGGGGAATTCTACCTCGAGTCGCTGGCCGAGGACGCCACGTCCAAGGACCGGGTCGAGTGGCGGATCGACGGGAACTGGATCACGGCCGATGAGGCCAAGGACGTCTCGGGAGACAAGCTGACCCACTTCCGCATCCGCGGCGTGAACGCGGTGCTTCTCCACAGCGCGTCCACCAGTGCCCAGGAAGGCAAGCAGTACCTGGCCAAGGTCCCCAAGCGGCCGTTCTCGATCATGTCGGACGCGGGGGACAAGTGTGCGGACCCCGACAGCCACATGACCCTGTCGCAGTCCATCTACTGGTACATGTGGAACCCGAAGAAGAGCGGCTGCCCCGCGGAGCTTTCGCAGGACATGCTCATCACCGTCTCGAAGGTGCTTCCCAACGAGAAGATCACCTATCCCGAATACGATCAGCTCGTCGCGGACGGCAAGATCACCGTGGTGGTGCTGTTCGGCCTCATCGGCGATGACATGAAGGAGTCCGACATCGGCTTCAGGGGGCTCAAGGAGATGGTCTCCTGGCTGAAGGAGGATGACTTCGAGGAAGTGACGGCCCCGGTAGGCCGGCGGCTCAGCAAGCAGGTCGGCAGCGTGACGTATGAGATCGACCTCTACTCGCCCAAGGAGTTCAGCGGCCTGTCCGACTACGCGCACAAGGGCAACTTCGCCAAGGCCATCAAAGAGCACGAGATCGTGGTGTACGACGGGCACAGCATGCTCGGGGCCAGCGACTTCTGGGCCACCGTGGAGTACCCCGACTTCTACCAGATCTTCCTCTACGGCGGCTGCCTCGGCTACGAGTACTACATCGCGCCGATCCTGAAGAGCAAGGACGGATGGGAGAAGCTCGACCTGGTATCCAGCGTGATCGAGGTCTCGGTCGGCGCCAACGAGTTTGCCGGACCGTTCCTGGCCAAGCTCGAGTGGGCGCTCACCCACAACTACAACGTATCGTGGCGGGACCAACTGCTGGCCATCCGCAAGCGGGTGGGCGATTCCACGTTCGGCGCAAGCGGCGTTCGTGAGAACTGCTTCTCGCCGGCCGGCAGCCTCTGCGTGCCCGACCAGCCGACCGATCCCGATGCGTTGGCGCTCCGGTTCGAGAGCAAGGAGAAGCAGGCGATCCCGGACAACAACAAGAGCGGGATCTCCAGCCGGATCGAGGTGACCGAGACCGGGACCGCTGCGTCCGTCACCCTCGAGCTCGACATCAGCCACACCTACCCGGGAGACCTTCGGATCGTACTGTCCCACGCCGGCAAGGATGCCAACGTGTGGGACAACGCGGGCGGTGAAGGGACCGGGATCCAGCAGTCCATGCTGATCCACCAGTTCCAGGGGGCCGAGATGTCCGGGACCTGGGATCTGAAGATCGT
>Ga0194127_10007240_pt1 | contig 12305 bp, 10 predicted proteins | sample TA2KigC100mmetaG_FD_148624 | JGI IMG/M metagenome (GOLD analysis project Ga0194127, IMG submission 148624) | Freshwater microbial communities from Lake Tanganyika, Tanzania - TA2015036 Kigoma Deep Cast 100m | ecosystem: Environmental > Aquatic > Freshwater > Lake | place: Tanzania: Lake...
CCCCATATAATAACTTTTATTAAAAGTAAAGGCTGGTTTATTGCAATTTATATTTTATGTTTAAATCATGCTTTAAACTGGCCATTTGTTAAGCAGAAATTTTTTTATCATTATTCTAGACAGGAGAAGAATAGTATTATGCCAAAATTAACCAGCAAGCAGAAAGTGGATTTTCTTAAAACTATAATAACAATCAGGAGGTTTGAGGAAAAAACCATACAACTTTACCAGGTTGCAAAAATATGGGGGTATCTGCATCCCTATGTAGGTGAGGAGGCAATTGCGGCAGGCACATGTGCTGCCCTTGAAAAGCGGGACTATATAATATCAACTCACAGGGGCCACGGGCACAGTATAGCAAAGGGCGCAGATTTAAACAGGATGATGGCAGAGCTTTTGGGCAAATCCACGGGATACTGCAAAGGCAGGGGCGGCTCCATGCATATTGCTGATACAGAGCTAGGCATGCTGGGCGCAAACGGCATAGTAGGTGGAGGCATACCTATATCAGTGGGAGCAGGTTTTTCCTGCAAAATGGAAGGCGCGTCAAGAGTTACAGTATGCTATTTTTCAGACGGCGCATCAAACAATGGAGTATTTCATGAGGCACTTAATATGGCTTCAGTTTTTAATCTGCCCGTTATTTATGTTTGTGAAAATAATATGTATGCAATATCAATGAGCGCATGCGAGTCAATTGCATGCAAGGACATAGCAAGCAGGGCATCATCATATGATATTCCAGGGGCCATTGTTGACGGAAGCGACCCTGAAGCAGTTTATAATATTACAGCAAGCGCAGTCAAAAGGGCAAGAAGCGGCAAGGGGCCTTCCCTTATTGAGGCAAAAACATACAGGTTCGGGGGACATCATCCAAATGACCCTGCAGAGTACAGGGAGAAAGAGGAAGTGGAATATTATAAGACAGAGAAAGATCCTGTTATTAATTACAAAAAGAAACTCATTGAGGAAAAAGTGCTTTCTGAAGATGATATAAAAAATATGGAACAGCAGATAGTAAAGGCTGTTGAAGATTCAGTTAATTTTGCCGAAGAAAGCCCCGAACCGCAGCTTGATAAATTCCTGGAGGAAGTTAAATCAATTTAAACATACTGCAGGGGTATTTTTTTAGGATTTTATAGTTTTTTAAAAGAAAGGATTTACATGCGTGAAATAGAATACAGGGAAGCAATCAGGGAAGCCATTATTGAAGAAATGAACAGGGACCATAAGGTGTTTTTAATAGGTGAGGACATCGGTAAATACGGAGGCGCTTTCCGTGCCTATAAGGGGCTTCTGGATATGTATGGAGAAGATAGAGTCATCAACACTCCAATATCTGAAGCTGCAATAATAGGTGCAGGTATTGGCGCAGCAGTAACAGGCTACAGGCCGGTTTCAGAGCTTATGTTTATTGACTTTGCGGCTCTTGCCATGGACCAGATTGTAAACCAGGCTGCAAAGATAAGGTATATGACCGGGGATAACCTGCGCTGCCCGCTTGTTATAAGGACGCAGGGCGGTGCGGGCCGCGGAGTAGCCGCTCAGCATTCACAGAGCCTTGAAGCCTGGTTTTATCATGTTCCCGGCCTTAAAGTCGTTATGCCGGCAACGCCTTATGATGTTAAAGGACTGCTAAAGACTGCCATAAGGGATGATAATGTTGTTATGTTTATTGAACATAAGATGATATATCTTTTAAAGGGCGAGGTCCCTGAGGAGGAGTACACAATACCTTTTGGAGTTGCCGATATTAAAAGGCAGGGCTCAGATGTTACAATATTTGCTTATTCAAATATGGTTTATAAATCGCTGGAAGCGGCAGCAGATCTTGAAAAAGAAGGCATAAGCGCAGAAGTATTTGATCCCAGGACACTTGTGCCACTTGATGAGGAGGCCCTGCTCAAATCAGTTAAAAAAACAGGCAGGCTAGTGGTGGTGACAGAGGCCTGTGAGCGCGGAAGCGTGGCGTCTGATATTGCAGCAAAGGTTGCGCTAAAGGCTTTTGACTGGCTGGACAGCCCGGTAAAAGTGGTGGCGGGACTTAATACGCCAATACCGTATAATTCAACACTTGAACAGGCATCAATACCGCATAAGGCAGATATTGTAAATGCTGTAAAAGAGGCGCTGGGAAAATAGAAGCGCAAAGCATGCAATGCATTAAGATGCGCTCATTTATATTATTGCAGCAGGGCAAATACTTTCATTTAATTGCAATGGCAGGAATTTAAAAAAACACAGTAATATTAAAAGTTTTAAAAAACAGCAATAGATCTATTAAAATTATTAAGGTTTTAAATTGGCAGGAGGATTATTATGAGTACTTTCACTAAATCAGCAATGCAGAGGCTTGCAGAGGTCTCAGGGGATTTTGAGGCCTGGTGGGACAGTTCCCCCCTAATTTTTAAGGTATGGACAAAAAGCATGATTGCAAAAGCCCCCGAAAAGGACAGGCCAGAACTTGAAAAACAGCTAAAAGTACTTTTTGATTATGATAATCCTGCTAGTACGCTGTTTTGCGGTGTAACTACAAATCCAAGGCTTACAAGAAAGGTTTTAGATCTTATACCTGAAGAGGTAAACCCGATAATTGATAAAATGATTAAGGATAATCCTGTAAAGGATAATGCAAAGCTTGCATGGAAGCTGTACAAAGCTATAACGGAAAAGGGAGCCCAGCTCTATACACCTCTTTTTGAAAAATCAAAATATACTAAGGGCTATGTCAGTGCACAGGTGGACCCAAGGCTTGTAACAGATGTGAAGGAAATGCTGTGGCAGGCGCTTGAGCTTCAGAAAATAGCGCCTAACATTATGGTAAAATGCCCGGGATCTAAAGAGGGAATATACCTGCTCCAGACCCTTACTACCCTTGGCATCCCTACAAATTCAACCCTTGTTTTTAATGTTCCCGGTGCAATGCAGGTCGCAAAAGCTGTAAAAAGAGGCTGCGAGATAGGAAAAGTTTGGGGAGTTGACTACAGCCAGTGGAGATCAGTTATTACTATTATGATAGGGCGCTTTGAGGGAAGGCCGCAGTTTGCCCAAAGCGCAGAGTCTGTCGGAATTGAGTTTACTGAAGAGCTTGCAAGATGGGCAGGCATTGCAATAGCCAAAAAAGTCCACGGCCTTTTGAACGATCCCAGGAATGAGTATAAAAGCAAGCTTCTTTTGTGTTCAGCAAGGCCAGGACCCGGCCAAGGCAATGTATATCATATTGAAAAGGTTGCAGGCGGCAATCTTGTATATACTTTAAATCCCGAAATCATAGATGATTTCATGAGGATATGCGCATGCAAAGATATTTACAGCCAGATAAATGATGCTGTCCCGGAAGATATAATGGTGAAACTGTTGAAGATACCTTATTTTGTGGAAGGGTATGAGGAAGATGGCATAGCTATAGAGGATTTTGTTAATCATCCTTCATTTGTATACACAAGAGATGAATTCTCCGGCTCAATGAAAGAAATTGAGGAATATGTTGAAGGGAGAAGAAAAGTGGTGGGGAGGTAAGGTTTAATAAATAATTTTGTTATCTTAACAAAATAAAAGCGTTATTTGTTTTAATAATAAAAATTATTTGAACACATAATAAAATAAAAAACAAAAAAAACATTAGAATCCTCATTGGCAAAACCATAGCAATATTTTTTTTATCAAAACATATTATAGATTTTATTCTAATTTTAAGTATTTTAAAATTTATCCTCTTGAATGGTGTAAAAAGCGAAGAAGTTATTAATGGTTTTAACATTGTTTTATTTGCCATTCCAATATTATTAATTTTTATTATTAAATTTATTGTATTAACAGCTATATCACTTTTCTCATATTCTAATAAGTTTGATACTGTTGAATCACTTCCTTTTTCTTGTTCAATTTTTATTAAGTAATAAGCTATATAAGAAAATGGGTTAAAGAATAACAGGTCTTTTAGAATTAATGCAAACCAACCAATAAGATTATCCCGGCGTTTTATATGAGCTAACTCATGCAATAGCAGAATCTCAGTTTCATATTTATTTAATCTATCTAACAATGCAGGTGATAAAACTATAATATGGTTTCTAATACCTATTACAAAAGGAGAAAGTATTTTCTTATGAGTTAAGCAAATCAACGGATTTTTAATTTTAATTGCTATGGATAGTTTATTTAATATTATGTATAAATTTGGGACCTCTTTTTCTGTTACGATATCATCATAAGATAGTTTTTTATAAAATATATACAAACAAAACCAGCGAATCATTAACACTATTACAATACAAATAATAATAGTCAATATTACTATTGTGTTTAAGTTAGAATAATCTATAGGGCTTCTTTCAAGAGAATCAAACCTATTTAAAAATGTATTTGGCATTAAAAACCTTAAACCAAAAACGCCTGTATTTTTATTAATTAACTCTTTATTAAGATAAAAACTTTCAGAAATAGCTAAAAATGGTTTAATCAAAGGAATAAATAGAAGCAAAATCCTGATATTACTTTCTTTTAGTTTAAAAAAATATAAAACTAATAATACAAGAGTAAGGCCAATAAAACTATTATAAATTATTACCAAAATGTAATTAATTAATAAATCAAATAAATTCATAATGATTTTATAGATAAAATGCTATTTTATATCATCTAATAATTTTTTTACCTGGTCCGCAGAAATATTATTATCTCTAGAAACAAAACTAGAAACCAAAACTTTCGATGAGTTATCCAGCAATTTCTCAGCGACAGACATTATTATATTCTTGGACAATTCCTTTCTGTCTACTGAAGCAGAATACAGATAAGTTTTTGCAGCCTTGTTCTGTTTCAGCAGGCCCTTATCAGCAAGAGTGGTCATAGTAGACATTACGGTTGTGTAGGGTATAAAACCGTGTTCCTTTTTTTCCATCTCACGCTTTAACATTATTTCATGCACTTCCCTTACTGAGATCTGTCCGGCCTCCCAGACAATCTGCATTATATCAGCTTCAAGATTACTTATGCTGTTTAATCCGCTTATACCTATTTCGGGAGATTTCTTTTTATTTTCCTTTACCATTTTTTCCTCACTTCTAATTTAGTTTAATACATTGAAATATTAAATGTTTATATTTTAAGTACGTATCATTGTAACATTTTATAAATATAATAGCAAACCCAGCTCCAGGCAAATATGAATCAATATGGCAGAAAATTTAGCCGGTTTTATATCAGCATTAATTAAAAATTAAAAACTTTATTTTTTAGAATTATTAACCTGGATGATTATGAGTATAATAAAAACTGATTTATTACAAAAGTCTGCTAAAACTGATATATATTTATTAAAAATATATAAAATATTAATAAAATTTTAACAAAAAAATTACTTGACATATTATAATATTATTATAATAATTGTGTTAAAATAATATGTATATATTATTGAGAGAATATTTATATATATAAAATAATTAATTTATACTAATATTTAGAATTTATTATAGTTTTTCAGACATTTGTAGATATGAAGGGAGGGGAAAAAATGAGCAAGCTTTGGAAAATATTACTCGTTCTCGGTTCACTGATCGGAATATGCGGTTCAGTAAGATGGTAATATAGCTCTTTCTGTAAATTATCATGAAAATAGCTAAAGAATTTCCTGTATTTAATGAGTAAAGAGGTCTGCTGTTGAAAGAAGAAGGAACAAAATGGTATTTGTTGCTGTATGTTTTTATAATTTTTTTAGCAGGCATTACATCACTTGCTTATATTCTCATTAAATACAGGAATACTTCATTATTAGGGCTATTAATTTTTGGTATCCTTTTCTTTACTTCAGATAATTTAAATGCGCCTCTTCCTAAAACTGGAAATGTGTCAGTAATATTTGGAATATCACTCGCATCATTAATAATTTTTGGGCCGGCTACAGCAATGCTTGTAACTGCAGTTTCTGCGCTTAATGTAAAAGACTTCGTCAGACGCGTCCCTTATTACAAGCACCTTTTCAATGCAGGGCAGTACCTCCTGTCATTTGCAGCCACTGCCATATTTTTTGAATCCTTTTATGACAGGAGCCAGACCAATTTCTTCTATGCGCGAAATATATGGGTAATATTTCTTGTAACTTATATATTTTTTATACTCAACACCACGCTTACAGCAGGCGCTATTTCCATAAGCACGGGTATGCATGTCTTAAATATATGGGTTTTTAATTTTGCCTGGATCGTGCCGTTTCAGTTCTTTCTTTCTGCCATGGCAATTGCGATTGCTTTTTTATATATACGATTCAGCCCCTTTACCCTGATATTTACGTCCCTGCCACTTATAATTGCCCAGTATACTTATCTTTTAAGAATAAAAGAGCGTCGCACACTGCTTAGCAGCATTATGCAGATAGTAAAGATCATGGAGGCAAAGGATATATACACGGCGGGACATTCCATAAGGGTTGCTGACTACAGTGAAATGATTGCAAGGGGACTGCGGCTTAATGAATATGATATTGAAATTGTGCGGAACCTGGCAAGCTTGCATGATATAGGAAAAATCCAGATAGATTTGTCTATCTTAAATAAATTAACAAAGCTTACGGATAAAGACTGGAAGGAAATAAAGAAACACCCTGTTGTAAGCTATGAAATAGTTAAACAGATTGACTTCTTAAAGGACAGAGCCACAGCAATTCTTTATCACCATGAGAGGGTTGACGGAAACGGTTATCCCTTTGGAAAAAAAGATGATGAGATACCGCTGTTTGCAAGGATTTTATGCGTTGCGGACTCTTTTGATGCAATGTCCACTGATAGGCCTTACCGCAGGGCTAAGACAATAGGGGAAAGTATTACAGAACTTGAAAGAAACAGGGGAACCCAGTTTGATGAAAAAGCATGTGATGTTATGATTGATGTTTTAAGAAAAAAAATGATACCTGCAGGACCTCTTGATTTAATTGAGGCGGGAAATAATTAATATGGCTTATCAGCGCAAACATAAAAAAAAATCATCTGCAGCAGGTGTTTCAGTAAACAGTCCTGGCAGATTGAACAATAATTACTGGATCATTTTTGGCAAATGCATTGGATGGCTTTTACTGGGTGCTGCGGCAGGATATGCCTTTTTTTATTTTTTTACTGATTTTAGTGTAAATTTTGTTGGAAGGTATAAATTTATACAGGGACTTTTCGGGCTTAACCAGTATGCGCAAGGTTCAAGTTATATTGCAGTGCTCATGGCAATTATTATCGGAAATCTTGTGTCTACAATCGCATATTTTATTCTGGGCTATTTCAGGCTGCTGCTGCCGCTTTCAATTATAACCGGTTTTTTAATGATAATACTTCTTTTTACAGGCTCAGTAATAAGGAATATTCCAATACCTGCCGAAGTTATAATACTTTTTTGTATTGAAGCATTTTACCGCTGTATAGCACTTAGTACTGGTGAGCATCTGTTTAAAAATAAACTGGAAAATAAAACTGTGCTTGCTGTTTCTGTAGCGGCAGTGATAATACTGCTGCTGGGTGCAGCATTTTATGAAATATACCAGATTTTCGGATACGTATTCTGATTTACAGATAAAAACATTTAAGGTCCGGGGCTTTGCTTATTCTGCTTATTATCCCCCAAGTCTTGATATAAGTTTGGAAAATTCTGCTGAGGGTTCGCATTTATTAAAAATAATGTTATTAAGGGTTAAAAGAAGAGGCGTTTTTTCGTCAATACCCGGTATTTTGCTATTTATCCAGGCAGTGGCCAACTTAAGCGCAATGTATCCTTCTCCATATTCTCCCTGGGCATACATTTCATTGAAAGCTATCTGGCCGTCCATTCCTTTTCCAACCATTTCGCCAAATCTCCTGTTGCGGCCAGCAGCTGACGTAACATGCAGGTCTCCTATGCCTGCAAGATCAAATGCCGTACGGCTGTTTCCGCCTGCTGCCTGGACTATTTCTGCAATCTCAAGGCAGGCCTGGTTAAACAGGAAGGCTACAGTATTGTAATAGAAGCCTTCTTTTTGGCCCCTGTAAATACCATCGCAAATTCCTGCAGCCATAGCATATATGTTTTTAAAAGATGAGCAAAGCTCAACGCCCATAATGTCATTTTCCGTAAAAATCCTGTAATAGTCTGTGCAGAAAGATCTGGCGGTGTCCTTTATTTTTCTATCAGACAATCCGTACATGCTTGCAGAAGCAATTCTGCATGAAAGGTCAACTGCCCTTACAGGCCCGCCCACAGATGCTATTTTTAGCTCTTTTCCTGGAAATTTTTCAGCATAGATATCAAACGCAGCTTCAGTTGCCCTGACTATTTTACCCCCGTACTGCACAAATCCTTTTGTCAGCTTAAAAAAAGTATAATCTTTATCTTTATCTATATTATCCAGTATCTTACCGAAAATATTTACAAATCCTTCACTTGTTACTGCTATAAATATTACATTCACATCTTCAAGGGCGGTACACAGGTCCTGCCAGTAGTAAAGACAAACATTTCCAGGAAGGGCTTTTTTCAGTTTTGGATGAAAACCCTTAATGGAGGATTCAATAAGTTCATCATCAAGCCATGTTCCCCAGAGATTGACCTCAATATGGTTATCAGAAAGTGGAAACGTTATTGCGCTTCCCATATATCCTGCGCCAATAACTGCTGCTTTAATTTGCAAAGACATAGTTTCCTTTCAGGTTGATTTGAATCAATTTTATTTATCCTGGTGTTTATTATATATACAGAAAGCCCATAATTTCCAGAAAAACAAGAATTAATGCATGGAAAAAGGAAAAAGCCGGTTCGCGTGTAAAAAACATTAAAGGCAGATGATGAATTATAATGGCAAAAAATAAAAGAAAAGGATTTGCCCTGATTTAAAAACCGGCCAAATCAAAGGACACCCTGCCTATTATTACAAGAAGCATAATAATAAAAACCACCCTTATAATAATCGGTTTTACCTTATGGTTTATATATGTTCCAAGCCTTGCTCCTGCAACAGAGCTGGCAGCAATAATAAGGGCTGTAATATAGTTAAACTCAACAGATATAATTTTTCCTATAATGCCGGGAATTGAATTAATCAGTATTATCATTAGCGATGTCCCGACAGCCACTTTTAACGGAATGTCCAGGAAAAAAACAAGAAGCGGCACATATAAAAATCCTCCGCCTACACCAAGAATCCCACCCAAAAATCCCGCAACCATACCTAATGGTATTGCCTTAAAAAGATTTCTCTTTACAATTGCCGCATCTTCAATATTACAGCTTTGCGCAGAATTAGCTTTTTTTTCACGGTACAGGCGCAGCACAAACAGCGAAAGGGAAAGGATTACAGCGAAAAGGTAAATAATCTTTATTGTGGCGTCGGAAAAATATTTTGTAAGATAAGATCCTGCAAAAGTAAATCCCATGCTTGCAATGCCAAAATACAGCGCATATTTTATCCTGAGGGTTTTTTTCAGGTAGTTAAAAAGGGTTCCGGAAGCGGATGCAAAAAATATCTGGACCATGGATATTGCTGTTGCCTGCTTTGCGCCGGTATTTGTAAAATAAATAAGCGCGGGAATGACTATAAAGCCTCCGCCAATTCCAAGAAGCCCGGATAAGGTGCCTCCGGCAAAGCCGATTAATACATATTTTAAATATTCCATTTAAAGCAGCGCCGCAACTTCATTTTAATCTTTAAAGTTTAAACAAATTGAAGTGTAACTTCAAGAAGAATGTGAAGAAGTATTTTTTAAGCTTTTATCAATTGGTTTTTTATTGATGATTAAATTTTGATTATAATAATGTTAGAATATCCTTTTATACAATATGCAGGAAACAATATAATTAAAATATTTACAAAGCTTTTTGATAAAATCATTGGGATTTAATTATGAACTTCAAACAGGAAATAATAAACACCATTTGTGGTAAAAAGGTATCCCACCTGCCTTTTATACCACGGCTTGATATATGGTATAAAGCCAATAAATTCAGGAATACTTTGCCCCGGAAATATAAAGATGCCACCCTTAATGAAATAGTTGATGATATCGGCCTGGGATATCATACTGTGGTACCGGATTTCAGTAATCTGCGAACCGGGGAAAGCATTGCTTTTTTGGGCCTTGGAGTTTATGACCTTAAAACTAATCCATATAAAATTGACTTTTCTGGCCTGGATTTTAAATTCACTACTAATGAGAATGGTGTTACTGAAACTACGTTTAAAACACCTTATGGAAATATAAAAACAACCACTGTTTATAATGATGCTATGCTTAAAAGCGGCGCAACTATCGGGCATACAACAGAACATGCATTAAAAAATATAAATGATATTGAGGCGATGATATATATTTTTGAAAATATGGCGGTTAAAGACAATTACAGTGATTTTAGGCAATATAGAAGGTCAATAGGCGATAATGGAGTTTGCGTTGCATTCAGTATGCTGTCAGGGTCTCCTTTCCATCATATAATGAAGGAATTAATTCCATTTGAACAATTTGTCTATACTTTTAATGACAGCCTGCCTTACCTTGAAGAACTTTCAGGGGCAATCAGCGTTTTTTTCGATAAAATTTTAAACATAGCCGCAATGTCTGATTCGGAAATATTATTCTGTGGTGCAAATTATGACAGTTTTCTTACATGGCCTGCATTTTTTAATAAATATATTACACCATTTCTTAAAAAATATTCCAAGCTTGCCCATAAGAACAATAAATTCTTCCTCACTCACACTGATGGGGAAAATGAAAACCTGATAAATGAATATATTGAAAGCGGGATTGATGTGGCAGATTCCATATGCCCTTTCCCGATGACAAAACTGAAATTACCGGGTATAAGAAAAGATTTTGGCGAAAAGATTACAATTTGGGGGGGATTGCCATCCATTTGTATTCTTGAAGAATATATGAATGACTATGAATTTGACAAGTATATACATGAATTATTGCAAAGCCTTGGAAAAGGTGATCATATAATTCTCAGTTTTGCCGACACAACCCCGCCGGACGGCAAATTTGAAAGAATACTCAAAGTTAATAAACTGGCTAAAAGTTTTAAAGTTTAGTTCCTGGCGGCCATTTCATTATTTTTAATATTTTCTTTATTATTTTTCATAATATGAAAAGCAATTCAAAAAAGTTAAAAGTCAGCCTTATTGCAATTGCTTCATTTATAGTTTTGCTCACAATAATATTTTTTTCCTACTGGGGTTTTGCAGTTTCAAGGATTAACAGTTTTGCCGTGCTTGAGCCCCAAAAAATGCAGCTGCCCGGCTCATTTATAAATCTGCGCGGTGCAGATATTTACTATACCGAAAACAAAGCAAATATAAATGAAGGCGGCAGCATGCAGGCCCCTGCTCAAAATATAATTCTTGTACATGGCCTTGGAGGCGGCGCCTTTACATACCGGCACAATACAGATGCCCTTGCAGAGGTTGGGTTTAATGTTTACGCTATTGACCTTAAAGGATTTGGCTATTCTGAAAGGGTGGCAGGCCCTGATTATTCTCATATCGAGCAGGCCGAAATACTTCTTGAATTCATGGAAAAAAAAGATATTGAAAAAGCAATTGTTGCCGGCCATTCAATGGGAGGTAAAATTGCGCTTATTGCATATGATAAAAAGCCAGGCAATTTTGAAAAAATTATTTTAATTGACAGCGCAGGCCTGGAGGGAACTGAAGGGCTTCAAAGCAATGGCCCGCCATATTCGGGCCCCCTTCCCCAGGCAGTGGTTGATATACTTTATTATAATCTTTTTTTAAACAGCGCCAGGTTTGAAAACTTTCTTTCGTCCGCATTTTATAATGAGGGATATTTTGATGAGGAAGTCATTTCTTATTATCTTGAACCTTTTAAGGTTAAAAACACAAACCTTGCATACAGGTATATACTTAAAGGTAATGTTTTATATGATATAGAAAGAGTCCTTGAAAGTATCGGCATACCAGTCCTTATAATCTGGGGGGACAATGATAAGTGGATAAGCGTTGAGCATGCTCATGCATTTAACGCCCATATAAGGGGCAGCCATCTTGAAATAATAAAGAATGCAGGCCATTTACCTATGGAGGAACAGGCAGTAGCATTTAATGATATTGTAATCCAGTTTATAAAATAATGTTTTTTTATGTATTATTAAAAAGCAGAATGAAATTTGTAAAATCATGTGGTTCTGGGGTTCTGCCAAAATTAACTGCTTTGATATATTTTCTTTAAATGTTTATAATACCTTAGATTTATTTCAACAATAACCGGAGGAAAATAAGGCTTGGACTACTATATTGGATATGACATTGGCGCAATAAGCGTAAACAGGGCGGT
>Ga0194127_10007243_pt1 | contig 12301 bp, 10 predicted proteins | sample TA2KigC100mmetaG_FD_148624 | JGI IMG/M metagenome (GOLD analysis project Ga0194127, IMG submission 148624) | Freshwater microbial communities from Lake Tanganyika, Tanzania - TA2015036 Kigoma Deep Cast 100m | ecosystem: Environmental > Aquatic > Freshwater > Lake | place: Tanzania: Lake...
GCCGCCATGACGACTCCGCTTTCCGCCCAGCGCGCCCGCGCGCGCGAACTCGGCGTTGCCCCCGGCGTCTTCACGCCCGGGGGGCAGAACGCCATCACCGACGTCGCGGGCGTGCGCGTCGGTCACGCGACGGTCCTTGAGGGCGACCGGGTGCGCACCGGCGTCACGGCCATCCTGCCGCACGAGGGCAATGCGTATCTGGAGCGCGTGCCGGCGGCGGTCTGGGTCGGGAACGGCTTCGGCAAGCTCGTGGGCGCGACGCAGGCGAACGAACTCGGCGAGCTAGAGACGCCAATCCTGCTCACCTGTACGCTCTGCGTCTGGAAGGCGGCCGACGCGATGGCGGCGTGGATGCTCGAGCAGCCCGGGATGGCGCGCGTGCGCTCCATCAACCCGATGGTCGGCGAGACGAACGATGGTGGGCTCAACGACATCCGAGCGCGTCCAATCACCGCGGAGCACGTGCGGGAGGCGCTGGAGCGCGCGTCGGCGGGGCCGGTGGCCGAAGGAAGCGTGGGGGCGGGCGCGGGGACGGTGGCCTTCGGCTGGAAGGGCGGCATCGGCACCTCGTCGCGCGTCCTGCCGGCGGGACTCGGCGGGTACACGGTCGGCGTGCTGGTGCAGAGCAACTTTGGCGGCGTGCTGCAGGTGGATGGCGCGCCCGTCGGCAAGGAACTTGGCCAGTACGCCTTCAAGGACGCGACCGCCCGCGACGGCGGCGACGGTTCGATCATGATGATCGTGGCGACGGACGCGCCGTTGAGTGATCGCAACCTCAAGCGGCTGGCCTCGCGCGCCATGATGGGACTGGCGCGCACGGGCTCGTCGGCGTCAAACGGGAGCGGCGACTACGTGATCGCGTTCTCAACAGCGAAGGACGTTCGTCGTGCATTCACCGCGCGGCGTCTCGAGACGAAGGAACTGGCGAACGAAGAGATGTCCGGGTTGTTCCAGGGGGTCGTCGAGGCGACCGAGGAGGCGGTGTACAACTCGCTCTTCCAGGCCACGACCGTCACGAGCAATGGGCGCACGGTCGAGGCGATTCCGCTGGACGCGGTGCGTGAGGTGCTGCGGAGGTACGGGAGGAAGCGGGAACGACAGAGAACGACAGAAACGACAGAAACGACAGAGAACGACAGACACGACAGAAACGACAGAAACGACAGAAACGACAGAGAACGACAGAGACGGCGGCGCTCCTAGGGGATCGCGCCCTCAGTTCCCGCCGCCATACGCCGATATGCGGCGATCACACGCTGCAGCGCGATCTCTGGCGTATCGCCACACGCCGAAAGGTGGCCCATCTTGCGCCCGGGACGCGCCTCCCGCTTGCCGTAGAGGTGCACGCGGACGCCGGGCAGGGCGAGCGCGCCCTCAATGTCCGGTGCGGGCGGACCTGACCACACTTCGCCGAGCAGGTTGTAGATCGCCGCGGGGCGCACCACGTCGGTATCGCCAAGTGGGAGCCCGCAGACCGCGCGGACGAGCTGTTCGAACTGGCTCGTGACGCAGGCGCGCTCGGAGTGGTGATACGTGTTGTGCGGCCGCGGCGCGAGTTCGTTGACGCAGAGGCGGCCGTCCTCAAGCAGGAAAAGCTCTACCGCGATGAGGCCGACGACGCCCAACTGCTCGGCGATGCCGCAGGCGACCTCGGTGGCCTGTCGCACGACCGCGTCGTCGAAGCCGCCGGGAATCACCGACCAGGTGAGCACGCCGTGCGTGTGGTGATTCCGCGCGGGCGGGAAGGCGCGCATCGCGCCGTCGGGCGCGCGGGCCACCATCACGCTGAGTTCGGCGTCGAGGGACAGGAACTGCTCGGCGACGCACTCGGGAGCGCCGATGCCGTTCCACGCCGCCGCGGCGCGCTCCACCTCGTGCACGCGCGCCTGGCCGCGGCCGTCGTAGCCGCCGTGGGTGGACTTCACGATACACGAGCCCATCGCGCGCACGGCGGCCTCCGTTTCCTGCGCGCTCCGCACCACGGCGAAGGGGCCGAGTGGGAAGCCATGATCGCGCAGCCATTCCTTCTGCCGGGCGCGGTCCTGCACGATCCAGAGCACCTGCGGGCCCGGCCGGAGCGGGGCGTGCCGCTCGGCGGCCTCAAGCGAATGCAGCGGGATTTGCTCGATCTCGATGGTGACCACACTGGAGGCCGCGGCGAGACGCGCCGCCGCCTCCGCGTCGGCCCACTTCGCGGTGATAGTCTCTGAGGCGAGCGGACGGGCGGGGCAGTGCGCCTCTGGGTCGAGCACCCGCACGTCGTAACCCATCGTACGAGCGGCCATCGCGGCCATGCGTCCGAGCTGGCCGCCGCCGAGGAAGCCGATGGTGGAACCGGGGAGAATGACGCTCACGGCAGCTGCTGGGCGCGCACGGCGGCCGCGCGCTGGTCGCGCCAGGCGCGGAGGCGCTCACGGACCTCGGGCAGACGGGTGCCAACGATCTCGGCGGCGAGAATGCCCGCATTCGACGCGCCCGGCTTGCCGATGGCGAGCGTTCCGACGGGAATGCCGGCCGGCATCTGCACGATGGAGAGCAGGGGGGCGACGCCGTTCAGGGCGGTCGCGGGCACGGGGACGCCAAGCACCGGAACCAGCGTCTTGGAGGCGACCATGCCAGGGAGGTGCGCGGCGCCGCCGGCCGCGGCGATGATGACCATCAGGCCGCGCGACTCGGCGCTCGCCGCGTACTCGAACATCCAATCGGGGGTGCGGTGCGCCGAGACGACCGCCTTCTCGAAGGGGACGCCGAACTGCTCGAGCATCTCGCACGCCGGGGCAAGATGCTCGTAGTCGCTCGCGCTCCCCATGATGACGCCAACGAGAGGTGATGTGGGCATGGGCTAAAGATGCGGGGAGACAGGGCGTTTCGGAATGCGGTCCCCGGCCGCGATCGCGTGCGGCGGGGCAAGCGGCCATGGCTAGAAGGCAAGCGGGGCCACGCGTAGCTTTCCCCGGACACGGGGACCGCACGCCGCGGTGTCCGCGCCGAGTTCGAGCATGGTCCTCCTGGCGCCGCTGAATGCGGCGCCGCCCCTCGATTTGCGCATGTTCACTGCGACGCTTTTCGCCGATCTCAGCTGCCCCTTCAGCTACGCCCTCACGGCGCGGCTGGAGGTGCTGGGGCTGATGCATCGTTGCGACTGGCGTGGCGTCCAGCACGATCCCGGGCTCCCCGTGCCGCCGCGCCTTGGCGATCGACGCCTTATGCGCGCGCTCGAGGACGACGTCGATATCGTGCGCCGGGAGGCGCCCGACGTGGCGCTCACGACGCCGCCGGTGAAGCCGAATACGCGGCGGGCCATCGCCGCAATTGCCGCGGTCCAGCGCCAGCATGCGCCCCGCTCGGCGGCCTTTCGGCGCGCGTTGGGGGCGGCGCTCTGGGTGCGCGGCGAGGACATCTCGGACGGCACGGTCATCAACTCCGTGGCGGCCTGGTCGGGCGTGCCGGGCTGGGTCGACCTCGACGGTCCGGCGGGCCACCGGCTCGCCGACGAGTGGGAGATGGACTGGGTGACGCGTCGCCTCGGCGGAGTTCCGCGGTTGGTGCGACCCGACGGACGCGTGCTCTGGGGGTTGATGCCCTCAGCGGAGATTCAGGCGTTCTTCGATGTCCCGTCGCGCACATCGGGCGAGCATCGCCAGAGCTAGGCCCAAGCGTGACCTCACCGGCGGTCTAGGTCGCCAGCGCGTCCTCGTAGACTGCAAGCGTTTCCCGGTGCTGCCGCTCGATGCGCAGCCAATCGAGCTTCGCACTCGCCGCTTCGCGCCAGCGCGCCTGCTCGGCGGGATCGGCGATGAGGCTGGCGATGGACCGGGCGAGCGCCGTCGGGTCGCTCGGTGGCACCAGGATGCCGGCGCGGCCGCCGTCGAGCAACTCAGGCGAGCCGTCCACGGCGGTCGCGACGATCGCGCAGCCGCAGTCGCGCGCCTCGGGGAGGACCAGCCCGCCGGGCTCGGCGTGCGAGGCGAGCACGAAGACGGCCGCGGCCCGCAGGTAGGGGCGAGGCGCCGCGCAGAAGCCCTCGAAGTGGATGCGGTCGTGCGCCGCGGAGGCCGCGGCTTGTGACTCGAAGCGGGGCCGATCGGGGCCTTCGCCAACGATGTAGAGGTGCGCCGACGCATGCGTGGACGCGATCGCGTCGAACGCCGCGATGAGATCGGCGATGCCCTTGCGTTCATAGAGACCCGCGACCGTCACGATGGCCGGCTGGTGCAGCGTCTTGGGTCCGTCCGGCGCGTGCTCCAGGCGCGGGCTGCCAATCGTGCCGTTGCGCACGGGACGCAAGCGCTCGCGTCGCATGCCTCGCCGCGCGAGTCGGTTCACGGCATCCTCGCTCATCGTGATGACGCGGTCGGCGCCGCCCATCAGCGTCGAACTGCGCTGCCACTCGTTGTGCACGCTGGCCACGAGGCGCCAGCGCGCCCCGAGGCGCAGCAGCCGGGCCAGGACATAGCCGGTCACCATGTGGGCGTGCACGATCTCTATGCGCTCATCTCGGAGCAGCGCGCGCAGCGTGCTCAGGGCGCGCAGGAGCGTCAGCGGGCGGCGCTCCTGGTCGATCTGCACGTGCCGTACCCCGTGCGCGGCGAGCAGCGTTTCGTACGAGCCGCCGCGCGACGCCACCCAGACCTGATGCCCCTCCCGCGCCTGCACGCACGCTAGGTCGACGGCGACGTTGACGATGCCGTTGCCGACCTGGTCGACGTGGTTGAGGAGGTGAAGGAGACGCATAGAGGCAGAGAAACAACAGAGAAACAACAGAAAAACAACAGAGAGACAACAGAATAGTACTCAGACAGACGGGGGCGCGCCTCGCGGCCCGCCCCCTCTGTTGCTTCTCTGTTGCCTTTCTGTTGTCTCTCTGTTGTTTCTCTTACGGAAGGATCACGCCATCCACCACATGCACCATGCCGTTCGACGCGCGGACGGAGGCGATGATCTTGGCGTCGTTGATGAACGTGTCGGCGCCCTTCTTGGTGATGGTGGCGCTGGCGCCGTCGGCCATCGAGACGACCTGTCCATCGACGAACTGATCAACGTCCAGCGCCGACGTGGTGACATGATGCTGGAGGATCAGACGCAGCTTCTCCTTGTTCGCGGGCTTCAGCAGGTCGTCGACGGTCCCCTTGGGGAGCTTGTCGAACGCTGCGTTCGTGGGCGCGAAGACGGTGAACGGGCCGGCGTTGGCGAGCGAGTTAACCAGGTCGGCCGCCTGCAGGGCGGCGACGAGCGTGGTGTGGTCCTTGGAACCCACGGCGACCTTCACGACGTCCTTCACGGACTCGTCATCCTGGACGCTGGCCTGGCCGCCGGCGGGCGCGGCGTCGGAGGTAGCCGCCTGGTCAGCGCCGCCGGCGCAGGCGCTGAGGATCAGGAGGGCGGAGAAGGCGGCAACGAACGTGCGGGCGGAACGCATGGCGATCACCTCGTGCGTGGGGTGGCGAGAAGAAACGCATGGTGGTCGCCTCGGCCGCGATCCGCGTCGCGAGGTGGGGAACGCGGCATTCGCCGATGGGCGAAGTGCCGGGACCGGGCTGAGAATACGGGAGTCGGCGACGCCGCGCAGTCAGGGGGAAGGGGGACAGGGCGTCAGTCAAAAGAGGACTCTAGAATACCTTATTTGGTATCGAGCGCTCCCGCTGTGGGCCGCGGGAAGTCATCGCCTCACCCAGAACTGGTCAGGGCGACGGGAGCGGCGATGCCACCCGTCGCCCGGCGGCCATCACGCTAGCTGCAGCAGCTTGAACGCGTGCATCCAGCGGTTCTGCCTGAAGCCCGGAATGCACCAGAGCATGCACAGCGGCTCGATCGCGCGCGCGGCTTCGACCGCCCCCATGTCGATCGTTTCCCACCCCAGCGCCGTGAGCAGGTTCCGCACGCTGATCTTGGCCGCGTCGTCATTCCCGCAGATGAACATCGACGGCGGCCCGCCGGGGAGCTTCGGCTGCACCATGAAGGCGTTGCCTACGCAGGAGAATGCCTTGACGAACTTGGCCGCGGGGGCCTGCCGCTGGAGGCGCTCCATCAGCGAGTCGTCCAGGCTGGTGAAGAAGCGCAGGACGCCGTTCTCCGGTGGCAGGTCCGCGATCGGGTTGGTGGCGTCCATGACCACCTTGCCCGCGAGGTTGTCCGGTCCAGCGAGCTCGATGACCTTCTGCGCAGCGGAGCCCTTCACGGCCAGCACAACCTCATCGCCCCACTGAGCTGCTTCGCCGAAGGTGCCCGTGCGCGCCTTCGGTCCGGCCTGCCGCTGCCACTCGGCGAGCTTCGAGGGTTCCCGGCTGGCCCGCATCACGTCGTGTCCCAGCGCGAGCAAACCGTCGGCCAAGACCTGCCCCACCTATCCCGAACCCATCACCGCGTACCTGCTCATAGATCGCTCCCTCTCTCCTCGTTGTGGTTGGATCAGTTGATCATCGTCATGCCGGCATCCAGCGCGCGACGGATGGAGCCGATCGCGGCCTCGTCATCGCTGGCCCCGTAATACCCTTCGAGCCCCGTCGCCCCGCAGCCAAGCGCGCCGACGAGCGGTTCACCCGTTCCCAACGGGCGTTTCTCAATCATCGCATCGCTCCGTTGATGACCTTCAAGATCTGGCGGTTGACGGCCTCGGTCTCGGACTGACCGAGTTCGCTGACGTATCGCCGGTACAGATCCTTCCAGGCGTCGTGAACGGCGGGGATGAGTCGCAGACCGGCCGGCAGAAGGCTCATCCACGTGTTTCGTCCGTCCCGCGTGCGTCTGACGAGATGCTGGACTTCGAGGCGCTGGATCAGGCGCGTCACGGTGGACGGGTCCCCAGTCATCCCCTCGGCGAGCTGCGAAGCCGTCGCGCGCCGCCGCGGGGCCTCGGCGAGTGCCATCAGGACGAACGCCTGACTCGGCGCGATCCCAAGGGGCCGGAAGGCCTCGACAGCCAGGCGGTCAATGCGGCGGAACAGGGCGCCCGTCGTGAAATACAGGCATCCCACGAAGTAGTCGCGGAGCTTCGGATCGCCGGTGCGGTGCTTGCCCATGTGATAATTGTATAAGCAATTGTATATGCAGTCAAGTGAGGTCGAAGTGACCCATGTGGACGGGTTCGATCGGGTCGTCGGGCGCAAGAAACGCGAAGGCCCCGCCGACTATGTCGGCGGGGCCTTCCGTAAACCTGACCGGCCACGGAGTGGCCGCCTTTTGGTGGAGCTCCCGAGGAGGGATTTGAACCCCCGACCCGGCGATTAACAGTCGCCTGCTCTACCCCTGAGCTACTCGGGAAGAACCCCAAAATTAGATAGTCCGAGGGGGCAATTCAAGGCTTCGAACTGCGATTTGGGACATGGACTTCGGATGGCGACTGAGGAGAGCGATTGAGGACTTCGATTCGCGATGATGACGTGCACTACGGCAGGACCGTGCGCAGCCAGCGGCCGGTGTGCGAGGCCTCGACCGCCGCGACCTGCTCTGGGGTGCCCGTCGCGACAATCCGGCCGCCGGCGTCGCCGCCATCGGGCCCGAGATCCACCACCCAATCGGCGAGCTTGATCACATCGAGGTTGTGCTCGATCAGCACCACCGTGTGGCCTGCTTGGACGAGTTGGTCGAGCACGCCGGCGAGCTTGCGGATGTCCTCGAGGTGAAGGCCGGTGGTCGGTTCGTCGAGCAGGTAGAGTCGGCGGCCGCCGCGCTTGGACGACATCGCGAGTTCGCGGGCGATCTTCAGGCGCTGGGCCTCGCCCCCGGACAGCGTTGTCGCGGGCTGTCCGAGCCGCAGGTATCCCAGGCCGACCTGCTGCACGTGCCACAGCGCCTGCCCCAACTTCTCCTCATACGGGAAGAAGCGGATGGCCTCGTCCACGGTCATCTCGAGCACGTCCACGATGGACCGCCCGAAGTACTTCACGTCCAGCACGTCGGGCTTGAAGCGCTTGCCGTCGCACTCCTCGCACGGCACGAAGACATCGGCGAGAAAGACCATCTCGACGGCGATCGCGCCGGCCCCCTCGCACTTCTCGCAGCGGCCGCCTTTCACATTGAACGAGAAGGTCCCCGGCGTGTACCGACGCGCTCGCGACTCGGGAAGCGACGCGAAAATGCGCCGGATCTCGTCGTACGCCTTCACGTACGTCACGGGGTTCGAGCGCGGCGAGCGTCCGATCGGCTCCTGATCGATGAGGACCACGGCCTCGATGGCCTCGTGCCCCGCGAGCTGGCGATACTCGCCCACGGTCTCCCCAAGATGCAGTGCGGCGCTGTGCTCGCCGGTGAGCGCCGCCTCGAGCGCGTGATAGAACACGTCGTGCACGAGCGTGCTCTTCCCCGAACCGGAGACGCCGGTCACCGCGGTCATCACGCCCACGGGGAGCTTGAGATCTACGCCACGCAGGTTGTGGGCGCGGGCGCCCTCGAGGGTGATCCAGCGGCGCGGTGCGCGGCGTTGCTCGGGAAGCGGGATCGTCCGCGCGCCGGTCAGGTACTGCCCAGTCAGCGACGAAGCCCCCGCTTCCGCCACTGCGCCGTTGTACACCACGCGACCGCCGCGCTCGCCGCTCTCGGGGCCGAGTTCGAGCATCCAGTCGGCGGCGCGTACAGCCTCGAGGTCGTGCTCGACCACGAGGACGGTGTTTCCGCCATCGCGGAGCCGAGCGAGTAGGCGCAGCAGCCGGTCCATGTCGCGCGGGTGCAGCCCGATGCTCGGTTCATCAAGGACGTACAGCGCGTCCACGAGTCGCGAACCCAGCGAGTTCGCCAAGCTGATGCGCTGGGCCTCCCCGCCCGAAAGCGTGCGGGTCGCGCGGTTGAGTGTGAGGTACGTGAGGCCGACGTCGCACAGGAAGTGCACGCGCTCGCGCGCCTCGCGCCAGATGTGCGCCGCGATCGCCTGCTCGGCTGGCGTGAGGATCAGCGCGTCGAGCCAGGCATTGAGCAGATCCACGGGCATCGCCGAGACCTCGGCGATCGTGCGGCCGCCGACGCGCACGTTGAGCGCCTCGGGCTGCAGTCGCGCCCCGCGGCAGTCGGGGCAGGTCATCGCCGACTGGTACTGCCGCAGGAAGACGCGGATGTACTGCTTGTACTTCTTCTCCTCGAGCCCGGTGAGATGGCGCAGGATGCCCTGGAAGCCCTTGGTGCGTCCGCGCAGCAGGAACTCGCGCTGGCTGTCGGCGAGGTCGCGCCACGGGCGGTCGAGCGGGATCGCCTCGCGCTTGCAGGCCTCGGCGAGCGCGCGCCGCTTGTTGTCGTAGCGCGGCTTGGTCCAGGGATCAATGGCCCCCTCGCGCAGCGAACGCTCGGGGTGCGGGACGATCAGGTGGAGGTCGTACTCGAGGGTCGCGCCGAAGCCGTTGCACCTGGGACAGGCGCCGCGCGGGTTGTTGAACGAGAAGAGCTGCGGGGTGGGGTGCGGAGCGCGGGTGTGGTGTTCAGGGCATTCGAATCGCGTGGTGAACTGCAGCCGCTTCGCGGTCGACGGTGGACGGTCGACGGTGGACGGTGGAACGGAATCGAAAAGCACCACGCAGTCGCCGTCGCCTTCGCGGAAGGCCGTCTCGATGGCGTCGGTGAGGCGCGTGCGAACGGCGGGATCGGCGGTGAGCCGGTCGGCGACGACGAGGACCTCGTGGCACTCGGTGACGTCGAGCGATGTCCCGGCGAGGTCGTCGAGGTGGTGCGCGACGCCGTCCGCTACGATGCGGACGAACCCCTCGGCACGAAGGTTCTCGACGGCCACCGTGTGCGAGACGAGGTCCGAGAGCCGCAGGGGGAAGGCGACGACCACGCGCGCGCCGTTTGACGCGGCAAGCACGGCGTCCGCGGCGCCCTGGGGCGTGTCGGGGCGGAGTTCACGCTGGCAGGTGGGGCACTGCGTTCGGCCGATCCGGGCCCAGAGCAGGCGCAGGTAATCGTAGACTTCCGTGGCCGTGCCCACCGTGGATCGCGAGGTGCGCACAGGGTTCTTCTGCTCGATCGCGACCGCGGGGGAGAGGCCGTCGATGGAGTCCACGAGCGGCTTCTGCATTCGTTCGAGGAACTGCCGCGCATAGGCCGAGAGCGACTCGACGTAGCGGCGCTGTCCTTCCGCGTAGACCGTGTCGAACGCGAACGACGACTTGCCCGAGCCCGATGGACCGGTGACGACTGTGATCGCCCGGCGTGGCAGGTCGACGCTGATGCCCTTCAGGTTATGCTGGCGCGCATTGCGAACGCGGATGAGCTCTGGCACATCCGCAATTTAGGCCGTGCCGCGACCTTGGCGATTGGCCCCCGGTAGGCGGTGGGGTGACGGTCCGCGGGCGCGCTCTGGCGGGCGCGTGGGACGCGCCGCCCGGGACGCGGCAAAAGGGTTGCCACCCCTGTGGGCGGGGCGTAGCTTCACGTTGCCATGGCGTATATCCAACTCCACGGAAAGCAGTATCCCGTCCCGGCCGAGGGACTCACGGTTGGTTGTTACGACGGTGCCGCGCTGCGCGTGCCGGGTGACGATTCCACGGCGCGGGCGCTGGTCGCCCTCGCCGCCGACGGGAGCGCAGTCATTCGTCGCGACGCCCCGGACGCGGTCGTGCTGGTCAACGGCGTGCAGCTCGGCGCGGAACCCAGCCCGCTTCTGCACGGCGACAAGGTGGAGATGGGTGGCGAGGAGCTGCGGTTTGGGGATGTGAAGCAGGCGGGGAGCACGCAGTTCGTTTCGGGGGCGCAAGTCGCCGAAATGGCGCGGGCCAAGGCCGCCGGCGCACCGGCCAAGCCGACCCTCGCGCGCGGCGGGCGTCTCGTCTCACTGACGGACGGCCGCGAGTACACCGTGCCGGACGATGGCATTTCGTTCGGCCGCGAAGTTGGGAACGATGTGGTGATCTCGTCGTCGGAAGTGTCGCGCAAGCACGCTGAGATCGTGCCGATGCCCGGCGGCTATCACCTGAACGACCTGAGCACGAACGGCGTCTTCGTGAATGGCGCGCGCATCGAGCAGAAGCAGGTGCTCGGGCGCGGCGACGTGATCAAGATCGGCCCTGAGGAGTTCCGCTTCTACGCCGATCAGGCGAAGGCGGCTCCTGCGCCGCCGCCACCGCCGAGCGCCGCGCCGCCGGTGCCGGCCGCTCCGGCGGCCCCGCCGGCCGCGGCCGTCGCAGCTTCGCCGCCGGCTGCCGCGCCCGCGGCTGCCCCGCCGGCCCCGCGCGTTCCGGAAGTGAAGCTCGACCTCGAGTCGGCCATCGCGTCGGCGGCCCTTGCGGCCCCCGCGGCCCCCGCGGCCCCGCCAGCCGCGCCGCCCGCGCCGCCCGCACCTGCACCGGCCGCAACGCCTGCGCCCACGCCCGCACCAGCCGGACGCACTCCGCTGGCGACGCTGGAGATCATCAACGAGGGCCCCCAGAAGGGGACGAAGTTCGAGATCTTCTCGGCGCTCACCAACGTTGGCCGCGGCGGGCACAACGACGTCGTGCTCGCCGATGAGAGCGTGTCGGACTCGCATGCCAAGATTCAGCGGCGAGACAACGGCTGGTTCGTCGTGGATCAGGAGTCGACCAACGGCACGTACGTCGGCGGCCGACGGGTTCAGGGCGAACAACGCGTCGAAAATGCGCCGGACCTCCGCTTCGGCGGCATCAAGATGACGTTCCGCCCGCTCGTGAAGGCGGGCGACGAGGGGGGCGGCACGCGGGCGATCGCCGCCGTGGCGGTGGAGCAGGCGCGCAAGTCCACCGTGGCCAAGCCGGCCGCGCCGGCACCCGTCGAGGCGAAAAAGAAGGGGTGTGGCGCGATGATCGCCTTCCTGATGGCGGCGGCAGCGGCCGGCGCCTCGCTGCTGCTGATTCTCCTCTCCACGGGGCGCTAGCACGTGCATCTCGCCGTCGCCGCGCGCTCCGATGTCGGCATGGTCCGCTCGGGCAACGAGGATTCCTTCTTTGCCGAGGCGGACTCGCGGCGCGGCGTCTTCATGGTCGCCGACGGCATGGGCGGCCACGCGGCGGGCGAGGTGGCCAGCGAGATGGCCGTGCAGATCGTGGCGCGCACCCTGCTGCCGCTGGAAAGCGCGCAGCAGCCTGACGCGGCCGATCGCACGGCGCAGTCGCTCCGTGACGCGAACCGGGCGATCTACGAGCGCATGCTCGCCGAGAATGACAAGCAGGGGATGGGAACGACCGCGTCGGTCCTGCTGCTCTCCGAGGGGCGCTATCTCATCGGCCAGATCGGCGACTCTCGCGTGTACATGCTGCGCGACGGCGCGCTTCTCCAGCTCACCAAGGACCATTCGTACGTCCAGGAGCAGGTGGATGCGGGGCTGCTGACGCCGGAGCAGGCGCGGTACCACCCCTACAGCAAC
>Ga0194127_10007246_pt1 | contig 12299 bp, 8 predicted proteins | sample TA2KigC100mmetaG_FD_148624 | JGI IMG/M metagenome (GOLD analysis project Ga0194127, IMG submission 148624) | Freshwater microbial communities from Lake Tanganyika, Tanzania - TA2015036 Kigoma Deep Cast 100m | ecosystem: Environmental > Aquatic > Freshwater > Lake | place: Tanzania: Lake...
GGGGCCGGCAGTGGGGCCTCGGGCTCGCGCACGATCCGCTGCACGGCCGTCTTCAGGAAGCAGGCGAGGCCCGACTCGCCCCCGCCGTAGACGGCCGCGAGGTCGGTCGCGACGACGCGGAAGAACGTGTTCAGCTCGAGCGCCAGTTCGGCGCCGGCCTCGTCGAGCGACGAGGAGGCGCCGGCGATGTACCAATCCTCCAGGTGCAGAAGCGCACGCAGCGCGTCGGGGCTCAAGCCGCCCGCGGCGAACCGCCGCGCGTGCAGGCCGAGCCGCACGATGTCGCGGCGCGCCGGGTTGACCGCGTCGAAGTGGATCTCGCGCACGTCCTCGGGCGTGAAGGCCGCCTGCTGCTGCAGCCGCTCGCGCAGCCGCCACGAACGCACGGTGTCGCCGCCGGCACCGGTCATCGCGCCGAGCGGGATCGCATACCACGAGCCGATCGGCCGGTGGTTGGCCGTGTAGAGGAACCCCGCCGCCGGGTCGATCACGCCGGGCAGCAGGTCGCCGGGCACGAACGCCTGCCAGTCCTGTTCCTGGCGATGGCCCGGCATCGCACCGCGGCCCGCGCCGGGATCGAGACGCGAGCGCACCGGGATCGCCGCCACCGCGCGGTAGCCGATGGTGCCGGAGCGGTCGCCGAAGACCACGTTCGCGCTGGGGAACCGCCAGGCCTGCAGCGCGCGGTCGAAGGCGACCGCGCCGCGCGCGCGCAGCATCGCGATCGCGGCCTGGATCGTCTCGCGCTCCGGCTCGGCGATCGGCACCCGCTTCAGCGCGACCTCGCCGTCGCCCGGCTGCGCGAAGCAGAACGCCGTCGCCACCGGGCCGAGGTGGGTCGTTCGCACGAGGTGCTCGATCGGCTCCCGCCCCTTCACCGCGATCACCTCGCGATGCCGTTCCATCGACCGCCACTCGCCGTCGAAGCGGTACTGGTCGGGCCGTCCGGGATCGGTGTCGAGCATGAACAGGTCGGCCTGGTCGGCGCCGAGCGCGGTGACGCCCCACGCCACGTGCGGCGTGAAGCCGATCAGCACGATCGGGCTGCCCGGCACGCCGATGCCGCGCGCGTCGATCGTCGCGCCGCGCAGATGGAACTCGTAGAACAGCGACGGATTGCGGACCGGAGTCTGCGGATCGCTGACGAGCACCGCGGCACCGGTCGTCGTGCGCCGGCCAGAGACCACCCAGGCGTGGCTGAACTTCGGCCCTTCCTCGCCGCCACCCTGCACCGCCAGTCCGTGGGCGCGCGCGAACTCGTCGACGCGCGCGATCCACCCGGGCGCGACGTCGGGCCGCTGCACGACGGCCGGCCCTTCGTCGGGCGGCAGCGGCTGCAGGCCCGCCGGCGGTGCTCTGCGCCGGCCGACGTCGCGGCCGGCGATCAAGTCGCGCGTGCCGTCGGTGGCGAAGAACTGACCGAGGTGCCACCACGACAACAGGCAGTCCGCCGGCGTCCACGGCTCGGGCACGAGCCCGAGGTGCTGGAACAGCGGGTGGAGCCGTTCCTGCTGGTCGCGCAGGCACGCGTTGACGCCGTCGCAGTAGGCCTGCAGCAGTGCCTGCGTCTCCGGGTCGAGTTTCGCCGCGGTCGCCACGGCGGCGCGGTGGAAGCCGAACGTGCGCATCTTGCGGTCGTGGTCGATCGACGTGTCGTTGCGGTTGCCCTGGCGCACCTCGCCGACGACCTCGGCGAGCCGGCCCTGCACGATGCGCAGCGAGTAGGTCATCTGCAGCGCGCGGTCCTCGGCGGTCGCGTAGCCGAGGCCGTAGAACGCACCGGCGTCGGTGTCGGCGAAGACGTGCGGGATGCCCCATGGATCGCGCAGGATCTCGATGCGCGGGTGCGGCCGGATCGCGCAGGCGGGCAGCACGAGCAGGGCCAGCAGGCCGAGGCAGGAAGCACGGCGGGACGATGGGCGCATGGGCTCTCGACGCTCTGGGGCCGCGCCGATGGTAGCCCTCACCGCCCGATTCCCGCCGGCTTCTCGTGCCCGACCTTCTGCCGGAGCCGCGCCCGCTGCTTCCGCCGGCAGTTCGCGCTGCCCGCGGGCGCCGCGATCTCACGCGCGACGTTCTCGCTGACGGCCGACAACGCCGCGGTGCTCAGTGCCGCACGAGGTCCAGGCGCACGTGCACTGCGACCCAGTCGACCGGTGTGTCGTTCGCACATCCGTTCAGCGGCGTGTGCCAGTAGTCCTCGAGGAACAGCGCGAACGTCTCCTCGATCGTCGAGAGGAACGGCAGCCCGGCGACCCGCGGCACCGCGGCGGCGCCGAGCACCCAGCCCGGCAGCAGCGTGTGCACGCCGCCCTGCGCCATGCCCTGGCCGGCCTTGACCAGGCACGGCCGCAGCAGCTCGGCGAGTTCGGGCCGCCCGTGCCGGCGGCCGATCGCGGCCGCGGTGGCGACGCCGTGCACGCCGAACGCCGTGTCGGGCGGCGAGTCGAAGTTGGTGACCACGAGGTCGACGTTGCCGCTCGGCGATTGCGCCCGCTCAAGGAACCCGGCCGCGAGCGCGAGGCGCGAGCACGTGCTCGTCGCCGCAGTACACCGAGCGCGGGTGCACGAAGGCCGCCGCGCCCGCCTCGATCAGCGCGGTCGCGGCGTGCGCCGTGCAGAAGCCGTACTGGTCGGGCACCGAGCCGCGGTGAGGCGACCGAGGGGGCGGCGATCTGGCGCGCGAGCAGGTCGCGCATGGCCTTGTCGTTCCGGACAACGAGGTCGTCGCCAGCTTGCGGAGCACTGATTGCGCGCGATCCGACGCACGCAGCGCTGGCGGCACCGAGGCAGCGCAGCGCCTCGCGGCGCTACAGCAGGGGCTTCTCGTTCATGGCGTGGGTGGGGCGGCAGCTCAGCGGCGCGTGCCGGCAGGCGCAGGCGAACGGTTCGACCCCAGGAGGATCGGTGACGAGCCCTGGCCCGGACGTCGGGAACCGGCGGCGGATCGTTCCCGACGGGGTCGACGCGGTCGATACCCACGCGCTCCTGCAGATTCGCGACCAACGCTCCGCCGAGCCCGCCGTGCAGGCCGCCCTGGAGTAACGTGGCTCCGATGTTCCACGCGTCGTGCTGCGCCTTCTGGCCGCTCGTCGCACTCGTCGTTGCGATGCCGATCGCTGCCCAGCAGCTCGTGCACCGCGACGGTCCGCTGCCCGAGCCCGAACAGGCGGCCTTCGATCCCGCGCGCGGCAGGTTGGTCGCCGGCGCCTTGCTCGGCGAGACGTGGGAGTGCGATGGAGCGCACTGGTTCCGCCGCGCAGCCCAGCGCAGCGACTGGTCCGATGCGCGGCTCGTCTGGGACGGCGCCAGGCTGTTCGCGTTCGCGACCACGCCGGCCCTGGCGGCGGAGACCTGGACCTACGACGGCGTGGCGTGGACGCTGCTGCAGCAGCCGGGGCCGCCTGCGCGCACGGACACGACGCTGGCCTTCGACAGCTGGCGCGGGCGCGCGGTGCTGTTCGCGGGCACCGCGGCGGTCGGGCCGAACTACTACCTCACGGACACGTGGGAGTGGGACGGGGGCGCGTGGCTGCAGCGGACGCCGGCCGTCTCGCCGCCGTGGCGGCGCAACGGCGGCATCGCGTTCGATGCAGCGCGCGGCGTCACCGTGCTGTTCGGCGGCGACGGCCAGACCGGGTTCCGGCAGGACACGTGGGAGTGGAACGGCACGGTGTGGGCGCAGCGTGGGCCCGTGGTGCGGCCGACGGCCCGCATGGGTCCGGCGATGGTGTTCGACCCCGGGCGCGGTCAGGTCGTGCTGCACGGCGGCCTCGACGCGAGCGGCCTGCGCAGCGACCTGTGGGCCTACGATGGCGTCGTCTGGCAGTCGATCGCGGGGGGCAACGCCGGGCCTGCCTGCTACCTGCACGGCCTGCACCACGACCCCTTGCGGGGCGAACTGCTCGTGTTCGGCGGCTACCAGCCCGACGTGTACGCGTTCGGCGGCGGCAGCTGGCGGCCGGGGCCGGCACCGGCCTACGTCGCGGCGACCGGCGGGCCCGGCACCGTCGGGATCGATCCGGCCACGGGCGGACTCGTGCGCTTCGGCAGCCTGTTCGACAACCAGACGCACGTCTGGGACCGCGGCGAATGGCGCACGCTGCAGACGGCGCTCGCGCCGCCGCGGCGCATCTTCGGCTGCATGTGGCACGACGGCGCGGCGACGTGGTTGGTTGGCGGCGCCAACACGCTGCAAGGGACGAGCTACGGCGACCTGTGGCGCTGGGACGGCTCGCTGTGGTGGCCCGTGGGCGGCGGGCTCGCACCGTCCGCTCGGTGGCAGTCGGCGGTGGCGTTCGACAGCGCGCGCGGCGTCGCCGTGTTGTTCGGCGGCAAGGCCGTGGGCAACCAGAACGACACGTGGACCTTCGACGGCGCGAACTGGCAACTGCACAACCCAGCGGTGCGGCCGCCGGCGCGCGCCGGGCACGGCCTCGGCTTCGACCCGCTGCGCGCGCGCACGGTGCTGTTCGGCGGCACGGGAGCCTCGCTCGCGCAACTGCTGGCCGACACCTGGGAGTGGGACGGCGCCAACTGGCAGCAGATCGCGACGCCGCAGAGCCCGCCGGCGGTCGGCACCGTGGCGCTCGGCTTCGACGCGCGGCGGCAGCGTGTGCTGCTGTCGCAGTCGGGCACGCAGATGATGGCGACGTTGCCACCGTCGTTGTGGACCTACGACGGCGTCACTTGGACCCCGCTGCCGCTGCAACAGAACCTCGCGATCCAGCCCGTGCACGCGGTGCTGACGCTGCCCGGCGAGATCGATCCGCTGCTGGCCGACGGCTACTCGGTGCTGCAGCTCAGCGTGCGTCCCGCGGCGGTCGCGAGTGCAGGCCAGGGCTGCGGCGCGGTGCCCCTGCGGCTGTGGGCAAGGACGCTGCCGCGGCCGGGTGCCCGGCAGTTCGGTTTCGAGATCGACCGCGCGGCGCCGGCGGCCCCGGTGGTGCTGCTGCTGGCGCTCGCGCCTGGCGCCGCGATCGTCGCCGGCTGCCCGGTCGGCGTCGATCCGTCGGGCATGCCGTTCTTCGCCCTCGCCGACGCGCGCGGCGCCTGCACGGTGCCGCTGCCGGTCCCGGCGGCCCCCGCGCTGCTGGGACTGGCCACCTTCGGCCAGGCGTTCGCGCTCGCGACGGGCACGCCGAGCGGCTTCGCGGCCTCACCGGTGCTGCGCGCCGTCGTCGGCGAGTGAACGGCGGCCGGTAGCGCGAGCGGCCGGGCGGGCAGTTCGGCGCATGGCGCCCGCCGCCGCGCGCGCTACACCGGACGCCATGGACCCGCATCGCCGCCGCTTCCTCGCCGCCGCGAGCCTCGGCACCGCCGCGTGCGCGCTGCCCGCGGCCGCCCCCGCCGCCGCCCCCACCCCAGCCCGCCCCGAGCCCGCCGGCAACCGCATCAAACTCGCGATCGCGAGCTACTCCTACTGGCACTTCAAGACCGCGCGCGTGCCGATCGAGACGGTGATCGACAAGGCCGCCGCGATCGGCGTCGAGGGCGTCGACGTGCTGCACCGGCAGATGGACGTCCCCGAGAAGGACCCGCTGACCGCCGAACACCGCGCCTACCTGCAGAAACTCAAGCGCCACGCGTTCCGCCAGGGCATCGACCTCGTCGCGTTCTCGATCCACCAGGACTTCGTCGACCCGAGCGCCGAGTTCCGCAAGCAGCAGGTCGCCCACACGCACAAGTGCATCGAGATCGCACACGAACTCGGCGTGCCGTGCATCCGCCTGAACTCGGGACGCTGGAACAGCATCGCCAGCTTCGACGACCTGATGAAGGCGCGCGGCGAAGAACCCGTGCTGCCGGGCTGCACCGAGGACCAGGGCTTCCAGTGGTGCATCGAGTGCATCGAGCAGTGCCTGCCGCGCGCCGAGGCGCTCGGCGTGGTGCTGGCGCTCGAGAACCACTGGGGCCTGAGCCGCACGCCGGAGGGCCTGCTGCGCATCGTCAACGCGCTGCCGTCGCCGTGGCTCGGCGTGCTCGCCGACACCGGCAACTTCCTCGAGGATCCCTACGACAAGCTCGCCGCGATCGCGCCGCACACGGTCTACGTGCAGGCGAAGACCTACTTCGGCGGCGGCGAGTGGTACACGCTCGACCTGGACTACCCGCGCATCGCGAAGATCTTCCGCGCGGCCGGCTACACGGGCTACGTCGGGCTCGAGATGGAGGGCAAGGAGGATCCCGACGTCGCGGTGCCCAAGAGCATCCAGCTGCTGCGCGCAGCGTTTGCGTGACCGAGTGACCGCGCCCGCGCACCCGCGCCGGCCGCAGGCGACACCGCTCAGGACATGCGCCAGGCGTTGACGAACGACAGCACCTCGCGCTGCAGCCAGGTGCCGAGCAGTTCGACGCTCGCCGGCAGGCGCACGCGCGCCGTCAGCCCCGTGCCCTGCGCGCCGAGCGGCAGCTCCTCGACCTCCAGCAGCACGTGCAGGTAGGGCTCGCCCGCGACGACGAGGTCCGCCGCGGCGCGCGCCGCGCGCAGGGCGCCGCCGCCGAGCTGGGTCAGCGCCTCGGGCACGTCGAAGCGCGAGGCCACGGGGCGGATCTCGCGCACCACGGCGCGCACGGGCCGGTCCGGCTCGCAGGTCCAGCGCGCTTCGGCGACCGAACCCGGCACGAGCCGCGCGCGCGACACCTCCGCCTCGGTCAGCACCACGCGCAGGGTCCCGTGCCCGGCCTGGATCTGGAACAGCTCCTCGCCCTGCTTCAGGAAGCGGCCCACGAGCTGCTCGTCGCCCTCGATGGCCACGGTGCCCGTGCCCGCCGCTTCGAGCGACATGGCCGCGATGCGCCGGTCGATCTCCTGCACGCTCGCGCGCAGGTAGGACACCCGCGACCGGTGCACGGCGGCCGCGGTCGCGTCCTCGAGTTCGATCGCGTCGAGGTTCACGAGTTCGGCCTCGAGTTCGCCGGCGAGGCGCAGGCGGCGCATCTCGAGCTCCGGGTTGCGCAGCACGCCGAGCCGCGCGCCGGTCGCGACGCGGCTGCCGTTGCGCACGTCGAGCGCGGCGACGAAGCCGCTCGCGGGAGCGCGCACCGATTGCCGCAGCGCCGGATCGACCAGGCCCGGCGCGACCACGCTCCACGAGACCGGCAGCAGGGTGGCGACCAGCGGCAGGATCGCGTACGCGGCGACCGCGACCGTGCGGCTGCGCGGCCGGCAGTCCTTGGTCGCTGCGCTGCTCCAGAGCCAGTGCAGCAGTTGCAGGGCCGGCCGCAGGATCAACGCCCAGCCGAACACCGCGCCGAGGAACACGCCGGCACCGGGCCAGCGCATCGTCACCACCGCCGTGATCGTGAACGCGAGCAGCACGCGGTAGCCGAACGCCAGCGGTCCGTAGACCGCGTAGAGCCACCGTTCCGAGCGGCGGTACGGGTCCGCCACGCGGGGCCGCCCGAGCAGGAGGCGCGTCGCCCACTCCTTGAGCTGGTTGGCGGCCCGCTGCTGCAGGTTGAAGACGCCGGCCAGGTCACTGAACACGAAGTAGCCGTCGTACTTCACGAGCGGGTTCAGGTTGAACAACACGGTCGTGACGCCGGCCAGCGCGACCACGTCGAAGGCGACGTCGTGCACGAGACCCGCCGGCGTGCCGGTCCAGACCAGCGCCGCGATCGCCGCGACGAACGACTCGAAGTACATGCCCGCCAGCGCGACGGCGACCCGCTGGCGCACGCGCGGCAGTTTCCAGGAAGCTCCCGCGTCGACGTAGGCGCAGGGCGTCAGCACGATCAGCTGCACGCCCATCTCCGGCACCTCGGCGCCGTGGCGGCGGCACGCGTAGGCGTGGCCGAGTTCGTGCAGCGCCTTGAGGCCGATCAGCGAGACCCACAGCAGCGGCAGGTTGCGCAGCGCCAGCAGCTGCCGCGCGTCGGCGAACAGTTCGTCGAAGTGGCCGATGCACTTCCAGGCCGCGGTGCCGAGCAGCGCCACCCACAGCAGGAGGCCAGGCGCAGAGAACAGCCAGCCGACCCAGCGCAGCGTGCGCTGCAGGAACCGGTCCGGGTTCCACAGCGGGATCCGCCACTGCAACAGGAAGCCGTACCACGGGGTCGGCTGGTGCCGCAGCCGTCCCTCGTCGCTCGCGCCGCCGGTGATCGGCAGGTGCAGCAGGCCCAGCCCGTGCAGCCGCAGCACGAACCGGTAGAACGAGCGCCGGTCCTCCTCGCCGTCGCGCAGGCGCCCGACCGCGGTGAGTTCGCGGCACACCTCCGCGAGCGTCCGGCCGCCGACGATGGCCGTCAGCACGCGGTAGTCGGCGGCGTCGAACGCGTGGTTCTGGAACGACACCGGGTCGTGCACGACGTAGCGCGGGCCGCCGCGCGTCACCTGCCTGGTCACGTGCAGGTCGCTGCGCAGGCCGACGCGCATCGGCCCCAGCACTCGTTCGGTCCGGCCGCCGTCCAGCATGGTCAGAGCCAGAAGTTCAGGTGGAGCCAGTCGGTCAGCCGGTGGCTCAGGATCCACCACACCGAGCGCGGACCGGCATCGACGTGGGCGACCCCCTCCATGCCGGGCGGCACCATGCCGAGGTCGAGGTCGACCGCCGCCTCGCCCAGGAACACGTTGCGCTGGTCGACGACCCGGCTGGACGGCGCGATGCGCAGCGCCGCGAGCCGGTGCGTGCGGTCCGGGCGCGACGCCGGGGCGAACTCGGCCGACAGCCAGTCGCGCGCGTCGAGCACGAGCCGCTCCGGGATGCGCAGCTCGACGCAGGCCCCCTCGAACGAGGCGAGCTCGAACAGCGTCGTGCCGATCTCGATGCGGCTGCCGAGCCTCTCGCGCAGGTCGCCGTCGAGCACCAGCGCGTCGTGCGGCGCGCGGATCTGCGCTTGCGCGATGCTGGCGTCGACGATCGCGAGCTGCGCCTGCAGGCTGTTGCGCCGGGCTTCCTGCACGCGGGCCTTGCCGGAGTCCCGTTCGGCGACCGCCTGGTCGACGAGCGCCGACACCGACTCGATCTCCGCGGCCAGCTCGGCGCGCTGCAGGTAGTCGTCGCTGGCGTCGATCGACGCCAGCAGCTGCCCCTGCCGCACGCGGTCGCCGGGCCGCGCGAACAGTTCGGCGAGCACGCCGCTGCGCGGGCAGGCCACCGAGCGCCGTTCGCTCGCCTTCACGACGCAGGGCACCGTGAAGGTGAAGTGCATCGTGCCGAACGCGAGCCAGCCCAGCGCGGCCACCGCCAGCACGAGCGCGGCGCCGAGCCGCAGCGCGCCGTGCGCGCGCAGCCGGCGCCAACCGGACGCGACCGCGTCCCGCGCGTGCGCCAGCAGGCTGCGGTTGGCCCGCAGCGACAGCGGCACGAGCGCCGCGTAGCCGGACAGCTCCTCGGCCATCAGGACGACCTGCGGCTCCGTGAGTTCGATGCCCGCGCCCTGGCTCACGGACACGACCGCCACGGTCTCGCCGAGGCAGAGGAGCGGAAACGACGCCACCGGGCTGCCGTTCATCGCGCGGCTCCACTGCGCGTGCAGCCGGCAGTCCTCGTCCACCGCGGATCCGGCGTGCACCACCGCTGCGCCGCGGTCCAGGCACTCCTCCATCGCCGCGCGCATCGCGACGATGCCGGGATTGGCCTCGCGCACCGACACGCTCGCGCTGGTCGCGACCACCTCGACCCGTTCGCCGCGCACGAACCCCACCGCGGCGAGGTCGACGCCGTAGCGCGTCTCGAGGTCGGCCAGGATCGCCCGCGCGAGCCGCAGCGGGTGGCTCGCCGCGTCCTTCGTCTGGATCTCCCGGCGTTCGGCCGGGCGCGGCCCCTGCGCGGCGCCGCCGTCGAGCAGCAACGCGAGGTAGCCGAGGATGCCCTCGAACCAGGCCAGCACCTGCAGCGCGCGCTCCTTGCTGCACTCGGGCACGACGATCGCCGCGCCGCCCGACGGCTCGGCCGAGCGGTCGTAGGTCACCACGGTCATCAGGGTTCCCCCGGCACCCTCGGCCAGGCGCACGGCGCGGGACTCCTCGCACGACACCGACTCCCACAGCACCTGGTTGATCCGCTCGCGGGCCTCGGCCCCGATCTTGCGGCCGGCCTGGGCCCATTCCTCGGACAGCACGTGCACGCCGAGCCGCGTGTGCACGACGGCGTAGGTGGCCTCGAGCCGGGTCCCGACCACCGCCAGCGCCTCGGCCAGCGCCCGGTTGGTCGGGCGGCTGGCGAACAGTTGCCGCAGTTCGCACTGCAGCGCCGCGAGGCTCTGCAGCCGTCCCTCGGCGACGCCCTGCGCGCCACTCTCGGCCGCGCCCGCCCCGCCGCTCACGACACCCTGCCGCCGGGCGCGGCGCCCGCGTCGATCTCCTGCACGGTCCGGAACCGGACCTCGAACGACTCGTCGCCGAGCATCGTGCAGCGATCGCAGACGGCGAGTGCTGGGGCGTGGTCGAGGTCCTCGCGCGCGAACGTCAACTGGAACAGGCTGCCGACCATCACCGGCCGATCGGCGATGCCCAGCAGGTGCGTGCGCGACAGTTCGCTGGTGCGGAGTTCGGCGAGCACGCGCGCGCGGTCGACGACGTCGGCGGCGCGCACGGTGACGCGCACCGCGGACCGCCGCGCCGCCTGGTCGCGCGCGGAGGCGAGGTCCGCCCGGCAGCGGATCTCCAGATCGGCCAGCAGCGCGTCCTCGCGCAGGTTCGAGAGCCCCGGATCGCCGCAGAGGTCGTTCTTCATGGTTCGCTCACTTGCCTCCCGGGCTCGGGTTCGCCGCCGGACCGACGACCACCATCTTGAGCCCGGCCTTCCAGCTCAGGTCCTCGTTCGCCACCGCGGCGCGGATCATGAAGGTGTGGCTCGCGGCCGCCGCCCGCGCCGAGACCAGCAGGACCCTGGCCACGCGCGTTTCCTGCGGCCGGACCGCCGGGGCCACGACCACCTCGCCGCCGATCCGGAACCGGTGCTGCTCGGTGACCGGGCAGTCGAACTCGACCCACAGCGGATCGAGGCTCATGACCTCGACGACGGGCATGAACTTCTCGACGGCCTCGCCCTTGCTCTTGAGCAGGTCGGTCACGACGCCCGCGAACGGGCTCTGCACCTTGCGCTGCGCCAGCCGCTCCTGGGCCTGCGCCAGGCCGTTGCGGGCCTGAATGCGCTCGAGCCGCGCCTGCTCGAGGCGCAGGCGCGCCTGGTCGACCTCGTGGTCCTGATCCTGCTGGTCGCGCTCGCTCGCGATGTTGCGTTCGCGCAGGTCGCGCACGCGCTCGGCCTGCCGCTCCGCGTGCCGCAGCGCGGATTCGGCCCGGCGCTCGCCGACGTCGCTCTCCGCGAGCACGCGCAGGCGCTCGACCTCGAGCTGTTCGAGCGTGGAGTTCAGGCCGAAAAGCACGTCTCCGGCCACGACGCGGTCCCCCTCGGCGAACGGCAGATCGACGATCTTGCCGGGCAGTTCGGATGCGACCTGGGCGACCTGGCTCGGCACCGAGATCCCGACCAGGGAACCGGACGGCGACGGCGCGGGCGCCTGCGCGAACCAGGCGACGGCGACCGGGAACAACCACGCGGAAAGAGCCAGGGATCTGCGCATCGGACTCAGAGACCGTTCCTCGGGATCACGGGCGCTATCGACCGGGTGGACCGGCCGCCTTGCCCACCTGCGCCAAGCGGCAATGGCATGGCGCCATGCCGTCACCTCCGCTCACCGCGGTCGGACCGCGGCGCCCGGTTCACTCCTTCCGCTGCCGCGATCCGGCGAAGGCCCACAGTGCGGCCCACAGCCTGCCGAGGCCGCGCCCCGCACCTTCGTCCGCGGACACCGGGTCGGACGTGCCCTGCAGCGGCCCGCCCTGGTCGATCGACAGCGGGCGCGCGGTCTTCGCCACGGGCTGCACCTGCACCGTGACCTCCTGCACGACGCGCTGGCCGTCGCGGAACAGCTCGACCTCGAAGACGAGTTCCTCCTCGATGAAGACCTCCGGCATGCGCACGCGCAGGACGCCGCCCTCGACCTCCACGACATCGGTCGGCGTGCCGCTGACCTGCGTCCAGGTGACCTTCGTTTCGCCCGAGGCGCCGTCCCCGAGCAGGCGCGGCGTCAGTTCGACGACGCGGCCCGCCTCGGCCAGCACCATGTCGGGCGCGGCGAGGCTCGCCTCGGACGCAGCGCCACCTTCGTTCTCCTCCGCACCGGCCTCCGGCTGCCAGCCCCGCCGCACCTCGGGCTCCTCCACCGTGGGCTCGGGGACCGCCGGGTAGGGGTCGCTGGCCAAGGTGGCGGCGTGCGCGTCGTCGGCTTCGTCCTGGGCCTGCACGGCCACCGGCGGCGCGACCGGACCACCGCCGGACGAAGGCCCC
>Ga0194127_10007247_pt1 | contig 12298 bp, 12 predicted proteins | sample TA2KigC100mmetaG_FD_148624 | JGI IMG/M metagenome (GOLD analysis project Ga0194127, IMG submission 148624) | Freshwater microbial communities from Lake Tanganyika, Tanzania - TA2015036 Kigoma Deep Cast 100m | ecosystem: Environmental > Aquatic > Freshwater > Lake | place: Tanzania: Lake...
GCCCCAGCAAGAGGGTACCGCCACGGTGCGATGGCATGGATGTTGGCTGAGTTTGACTCATCAAACTCTGTTGGTACTCTGTCTCCATGGACCGCGACAGGCAGCCCACGGCGCCAACGGCAGGCTGGCGGCGTGCACGACGACAGCTGTCACTTCCAGAGGTGCATGCATCCATTCGGGTGCCGACGGGTCCGAGCCATTTGCGCACATGGTTGGCGTTCATCGGTCCGGGGCTGATGGTGGCGGTGGGCTACATGGACCCAGGCAACTGGGCGACCGATATCGCCGGCGGTGCCCGCTTTGGTTACGCGCTGCTCTGCGTTGTGCTGCTTTCAAACCTGATGGCGATCCTGCTGCAGCATCTCGCGGTGAAGTTGGGAGTTGTTGCCGAACGTGATCTCGCCCAGGCGTGCCGCGATCACTTCGGACCTCGCGCGAACTTCATCCTCTGGATCCTCTGTGAAGTCGCGATCGCCGCCTGTGATCTTGCGGAAGTCATCGGCTCGGCCATTGCCCTCAATCTTCTCTTTGGCATTCCACTCGTGTGGGGCGTCGTCATCACTGCAGCGGATGTGCTCTTGATTCTGATCCTCCAAGCACGCGGCTGGCGCGTGCTCGAAGCGGTTGTTGCTGCCATGGTTCTGCTGATCGGCGCTTGCTTCGCGTACGAGATCGTCGCGGCGCGCCCTGATCTCCCGGGCATGCTGCGCGGATTGATGCCGCGCACCGAAGTCGTCGTGAATCCCGAGATGCTTTACATCGCCATCGGGATTCTGGGGGCGACCGTTATGCCCCACAATCTGTACCTGCACTCGGCGATCGTCCAGACGCGCGCCTACCCACGCACCGAAGATGGAAAGCGCCTCGCCGTTCGCCTCGCGACCTTCGACTCCACGGCGGCGCTGCTCTTTGCGTTCTTCATCAACGCTGCGATCCTTGTGCTCGCGGCGGCCACGTTCCACAACTCTGGCCACGACGATGTCGCCGGCATCGAGGATGCGTACACCTTGCTCACGCCGCTGCTTGGCGCGCCGCTTGCGAGCACACTCTTTGCCGTCGCACTGCTCGCTTCAGGGCAGAACTCCACGTTGACCGGAACACTCGCCGGGCAAATCGTGATGGAGGGATTCCTCGACATTCGACTGCCGCCGTGGTTGCGCCGACTCATCACGCGACTGATCGCCATCGTGCCAGCCGTCATCGTTGCTGCGCTCTACGGCGCAAGTGGCGTGAACGACCTGCTCATTCTCAGCCAAGTCATCCTGTCGCTTCAGTTGTCGTTTGCGGTTGTTCCGCTCGTGTGGTTCACGGGCAGCCGCAGCAAGATGGGAACCTTCGTGAACACCCCGCTTCTCTCGGGAATCGCATGGTTCGTCACGGCGGGCATCGTTCTGCTGAACGGCTACCTCCTGCTGCAGATTGTCGTGGGCTGACAGGGTGGAGAGCGCTGCGGTAGGCTCTTGCGAACTATGTCCGACCAAGCACAAAACACCCTCCGCCAGATCTTTGCCCATCCGACCTCGCACAACATCCACTGGCGGGATGTGGTGCACATGTTCGAGGGACTGGGTGGCACGACGGAGGAGACCAAGAAGGAACACCTGAAGGTGAGGTTGCGCGGAAAGGAGATGACCTTCCGTGCTCCCCACCACGGTCACCACGCGCTCGATGACAATTCGGAGATCGGACACATCCGACGCTTCCTCCGAGAGTGCGGACTCGAGCCCGCGAAGGAACACTGATCCCTTCGCGGCCGCGGGCGGTCACACCACAACTTCGGCATTCCGACCGGGCTCGAGATGCCACCGCCGCTCGTCAGAACGAGCGCGTTTTGCCATTGATACTTCGACGGTGCGCCCACCACTCCCACACCAGCGGCAGGACGCTAACGATGATGATGCCGATGACCACGACGCTGAAGTTGCGCTTGACCCACGGGATATTCCCGAAGAGACATCCGCCACCAAAGGCAACGACAACCCAAAGCGCTGCACCAAACACATTGAATGCAACGAAGCGCCGGTAGCGCATGACACCAACACCCGCGACGAATGGCGCAAATGTTCGCACAATCGGCACGAATCGTGCAAGGACCACCGCACGCCCGCCGTACCGCTCGAAGAACTTTTTGGTGCGTTCAAGGTGATCCTGACGAAGCCAACGGTAGCGACCTGAAAAGGCCGGCGGGGGGATCCAACGACCGATGTGGTAATTGACCGCATCACCAAGCACCGCTGCGATGAAGAGCACCGTGGCAGTGGTCCAAGGATCGATACCGATGTCGCGTACGGCGATCGCCCCTGCTGCAAAGAGCAGGCTGTCGCCAGGCAGGAAGGGAAGAATGACGAGCCCCGTTTCGCAGAAGACAATCGCGAACAGAAGCGCGTAGGTGAGCGTTCCATGATCGCGCACAAAGTCCGCGAGGAACTGATCGAGTTCGGTGAAAAGCCTCAGGAATTCGTGGATCAGACCGTCCATCGGCTTTGCGTGGCGCGAGCTGCGCGCCCGTCGCTTCAGGCGATCTTGATGAACCGCGACACAGCCTGAATGTCAGGGATGATTTTGGCGGTGACCTTCAGCGGGAAGGTGGCGCCAAGGCTGGCAGACACGCAGCGGGTCGCTGGGATTCGCGAGGTCCACATTCGCCCACCGCGCTGATTGCGCGGATTCTCGCGGCCGCGGCGCTTCGCCACTCGGGTGAGCGTGCGCTGCACCGCCGGCTGAAGCCGCATGAGCCGCTCGATCGTCTTTCGATGACGGGGTGCAGCGGGCATCTTGAGGACGGAGATGGTGACGGTCTTGCCAGCGGTGAGGGCGGTCATGAGGGGCTCCTTGCGAAGATTGGAAAGATTACCCAAACCACACCGCTGCTGCAACGTCTGCGTTCCTCTGGAGGTCCGCAGATAATCGGACTCATCTCCGCGAATCGGCGGCAGGATGAACCACCGCAAGCGCATGGGTACCGCGGTCCGCCAAGCCCGCATCGACCGCGTCCCTGTACACGCGGTGCGCAAGCGCAGTGCCAGGAAGATTCAAACCAGCCTGATCACTCGCCTCGAGCGCGATTCCAAGGTCCTTCACAAAGTGCTCGATGCGAAATCCCGGCGCGAAGTCGCCACGCAACATTCGGGGGGCAAGATTGGCAAGGGTCCAACTTCCCGCTGCCCCAGCCCCCACCGACTCAAGCACCTTGTGCGGATCAAGCCCACTTCGCCGCGCAAAGGCGAGCCCCTCCACGACTCCCACCATCGTCGATGCGATCAGAATCTGGTTGACCGCCTTGGCCAATTGGCCGCTGCCCGCCGGTCCATGGAGAATCACAGTCTTTCCCATCACACGAAGCAGCGGCTCGGCGCGCGCAAGCGTTCCCTCGTCACCGCCCACCATGATCGACAGGCGTGCCTCTCGCGCACCGACATCACCTCCAGTGACCGGTGCATCCAACGCTGCAACGCCCCTCTCCCGCGCACGCTCGGCAATCTGAACCGCGAGTGCGGGGGTACTCGTGGTCATGTCAATCAAGACCGAGTCGCGCGGGGCGCTGCGAAGCGTTCCAGCGTCGCCCAAATGAACGCTCTGCACATCGGCGGGCATCGACACCATGGAGAAGATGAACGCGGCATCGGCAGCCGCATCGGACGGCGACGCTGCCCACTCCGCTCCAAGCGCGATGAGCGGCTCCGCGCGAGCACGCGTTCTCGAATGAACCCGCAGGGAATGCCCCGCGCGGATCAGGTGTGCAGCCATGGAGAGCCCCATCACACCTGTGCCAATCCAGCCAACTTGAACGGGAGTCTCCATGCCAATGGAGGTTACGCTTCACCCTTCATCGCGCCTTGACCAGAGGGCCATGAACCCATGCACAGCACGCCGCGTAGTACCCCAATGCAAACAACCATGACCAACTCAGCACACACCGACATCCGAGAGATTGAACGACAAGTCGAAGCAGCCAGCCGCCCCTTCCGCAGCCTGACGGATCAGATCCAGCGGGTCATCGTCGGGCAGCCTGGCATGATCGAAGGCATGCTCTGCTGCCTGCTCACCAACGGTCATGTGCTGATCGAGGGCGTTCCGGGTCTTGCAAAGACCACGGCCATTGCTGCACTCGCGCGAGCCATCAACACGGGCTTCCGTCGCATCCAGTTCACACCGGACCTTCTGCCGGCCGACCTCATCGGAACGATGATCTACCGCCCCAACACGGGCGAGTTCACCGTCAAGCACGGACCGATCTTCTCGAACCTCATTCTCGCCGATGAGATCAACCGTGCGCCCGCGAAAGTGCAGTCAGCGCTGCTTGAGGCGATGCAAGAACGGCAGGTGACGATTGGCGAGCAGACCTTCCGTCTGCCCGATCCGTTTCTCGTGCTCGCCACCCAGAACCCGATCGAGCAGGAGGGCACGTACGCGCTGCCTGAGGCGCAGGTCGATCGCTTTGCGATGAAGTTGGTCGTCCGTTACCCATCGGCGAAGGAGGAACGCACAATCCTCGATCGGATGGCGTCCACCGATCCCAAGACCACGGTCGATGCCGTCATGCAGCCGCAGGACATTGCGGCTGCGCGGCGCTTGGTGGATCAGATTTTCATGGAGGACCGCATCAAGGACTACATCGTCGATCTCGTCATCACGACGCGCGATCCGAAGCGCCATCGCGTGCCGATCGACGGGCTGATCCAGTACGGGTGCTCACCGCGTGCGACCATTGCGCTCACGCTCGCGGCCAAGGCAAAGGCGTTTCTGGATGGTCGTGGCTACGTCGTACCGCAGGACGTCAAGGATGTCGCGCACAACACGCTGCGGCACCGCCTCGGACTGTCGTACGAAGCGGAGGCATCGGAGCGAAGCGCGGACGACATCGTTCAGACCCTGCTCGATCATGTCCCGGTCCCCTGAGACCTGACGCCACCTCCACGCGACGACGCTGCCACAGGACGAGGGGACAGCCACCATGCTGACGAGCGAAACGATCCAGAAGATCCGACGCATCGAGATCCGCACGAAGCGGATCGTGCAGGATGCGCTGTCGGGACGGTATGTCTCCGCCTTTCGCGGGCGGGGCATGGAGTTCGAGGAGGTGCGCCCCTACATCGAGGGCGACGATGTGCGCGCGATCGACTGGAATGTCAGCGCTCGCGCAGGCAGCCCGCACATCAAACTCTTCCGCGAAGAGCGCGAACTGACGGTCTTTGTCGTGGTGGATCTCTCCGCATCACTCGGGTTTGGTTCGCGCCAGCGCACCAAGCGCGAACTCGTGGCAGAAGTCGCCGCGACGGTTGCCTTCAGCGCCACGCGCAACAATGACAAGGTCGGCCTGCTGCTGTTCACCGATCGGATTGAGCGGCATGTCCCGCCACGCAAGGGACGCCGTCATGTGCTGCGAATCATCCGTGATCTGCTCGCGCATGAAGCGGAAGGCACTGGGACTGACATGGCGGCTGCGCTCGACGAGATCAATCGCGTCCAAAAGCGCCGCGCCGTCGTGTTCGTCATCAGCGATTTTCTCTCGCAGGGATGGGAACGCCCACTGGCCATCGCAGCGCAGCGGCATGATGTGATTCCCCTGTGCATTCGTGATCGCCATGAGGAGTCGGTGCCGGCCGCGGGTCTTGTCCAGGCCTGCGATTCCGAATCCGGAGTCGTGCGCTGGCTCGATCTCGGCAGCCGTTCCGGGCGTGTGGCATTTGCAGCCGCCGCTGCGAACCGTGCGGAGGCGTTCGACCACGCCATGCGGCGCTTGAAGATCAAGCCGCTGGTGCTGCGAACAGACGAGGACTTCGTGCACCCCATGACCGAGTATTTCGAGCGTCGCAGCGGAGGGAAGATGCGATGAGGCTCGGCGCGATGGTGGCACTTCGTTCGCTTCTCTTTGTTGCGGTCATAGCCGTACTGATCGCACAGCACTCGGATGCGCAGACTTCGGTCGCACCACCGCCCGCCGCGCGCGCGATCGACGAGGAAGCTTCGGCAGACGGCGTACGCGCGCGCTGGACTCTCCCGAGCAATGTGGTTCAGGTGGGCGATGCGATCCCGTTCCGCCTGACGGTGTACACGCCCGAGGGCATCACGCTGGAGTTCCCTGAGATCGGGTCGACCAGCGGTGCCTTCGATATCCGCGGACTCGATCGGCAGTCGCGCGCATCAGGCAGCAACCGCGAATGGACACTCTCGTTCACCGCGTCCACATTCGATTCGGGCACTCAGCAGTTGCCGCCCTTCCAGTTGTCGTGGAAGGATGCGGCAGGCGAAGCGCGCACACTCGAGGTCGGTGGTTGCACGCTTGACGTGGTGAGCATTGCAGGCGATGCGGAGCCTGCTGCGTTCAAGGACATCAAGGGTCCGCTTGCCATGGATCTCGGCGGCGTGCCATCGTGGGTCACTGCGGTCGCCGTTGGCGCACTCGTGCTGCTGCTGATGACGCTGGTGATCTGGCTGATTCGCAAGCGACGCGCAGCGGCTCTTGAGCGAGCCATGACGCCTGATGCGTGGGCGCTCCGCGAACTGGCTCTTCTTGAGAAGGATGATCTTGTGGGCAAGGGGGATTACCACACATACTGGGTGCGGCTGTCGGGGATCATCCGTCAGTATGTCGAGCGGCGTTTCCACATTGCGGCCCCCGAGAAGACCACGCAGGAGTTTCTCGCAGCGGCTCGCGAGCACCCCGAGGTTGGGGCGGAGGCACCGCCATGTGCTGACTGACTTTCTCCGCGCAGCGGACATGGTGAAGTTTGCCGCGCTGCGTCCCGCAGATGAGGACTGCCGCCGCGGACTGTTTGCTGCACGGGACTTCGTGCGCGATACCACCGCATCCGCACCTGAACGCCCATCCCCGCAAGAGGTGCGCGCATGACATTCCTCACGATTCTTGATCCATGGCTGTTGCCGCTCGCGCTCTTCGCCATCGTTGCCCTGCTGCCGACCCTGGATCGGCGCCGACATTCACCCCTGCGATACTCATCGCTCGCCATCGCGGCGCCGCTTGCCACATCCTGGGCACTCCGCGTGCGCTGGCTCCCTGCGGCGCTGCGTGCGTGCGCCATCCTGATGCTGGGGCTTTGCCTCGCGCGGCCCGTGATCGCCAATCAGCAAACAAAGACCTTTGTCGAGGGTGCGGCAATCGAGATCGTGATCGACCGCTCAAGTTCCATGCGCGCACTCGACTTTTCCGTCGGGCGCAGCGCATCCGATCGCCTCGAGGCAGTGAAGTCCGTGGCGACATCGTTCATCGCAGGTGGCATGGGGTTGGAGGGACGCCCGAACGATCTCATCGGAGTCACATGCTTCGCACGCTTCGCCGACAGCCTCTCGCCCTTGACCCTCGATCACGGTTATGTGGTGGATGTGCTGCGGCAACTTGAGCCCGCGGGCGAGCGCGCCGAGGACGGCACCGCCATCGGCGATGCGGTTGCACTTGCCGTGGAACGCCTGCGTGATGCGATGAAGAACGCACCCAAGGGTGATGGCCGGCAGCCCATCGAGAGCGCTGCCATCGTGCTGCTCACCGACGGCGAGAACAATGCAGGCGACGTGGATCCGCGCATTGCTGCGGATCTGGCAAAGACCTACGGCATCAAGATCTATACGGTGGGCGTCGGATCGAAGGGATCTGCACCATTCCCCGTCGGAACGGATCCCTTCGGGCAACCGATCATTCGGAATGTCGCGGTGAACATCGATGAGGATCTCCTCAAGGACATGGCAGCGCGGACAGGCGGCGAGTACTTCCGCGCCACGGACACGCAGAGCCTGCGCTCGATCTACTCGCAGATCGATGCGATGGAAAAGACGAAGACGGAACAGCGGCGCTCGATGCTGTACACCGATTTGGCTGTCCAGGCGGGTTCGTGGGGAGGATGGTCAATGCCACCCCTGCTCGCCATCGCTGCCCTCTTGCTTGCCGCCGAGATGCTGCTGACGAACACGCGGCTGAGGACCTTGAACTGAAAGGCACCCTGATGAACGGCATCGAGTGGAACAACCTCGCGGCGCTGAACTGGCTCTGGCTCGTTGGAGCGCTCGCGGTGCTCGTGGGCTGGACGATCGCGTGGCGCCGCCGTGCAATGGACACGCTGATCGAACGGGGACTGCAGCAGCGGATCATTGCCGGCGCCTCACGCATCCGACCTGCGGTGCGCTCGCTGCTCTGCCTTGCGGCGCTCGTCTGCCTCGTGGTGGCACTGGCCGATCCACGCGCAGGACGGCAGGAAGAGGAAGTCACACGGCGCGGCGCGGACGTGATGTTCGTTGTCGATGTGAGCAGGTCGATGCTCGCGGAGGATGCGACACCAAGCAGGCTCGACCGCGCGAAGGCGTTCATCGATGATGCGGTACGGAAGATGGCTGGCGACCGGGCGGGCCTGGTTGACTTCGCGGGCAGCGCCGCGATGCGTACCCCACTCACGCTGAACTATGGCGCGCTGATGCGCAGTGTGGATGACCTGACGCCGAAGGATTCCGCGCGCGGCGGATCCATGCTCGGTGCAGCGATTGAGAGTGCGGCAAGCAGTTTTCCAAGCGACTCCACTGCTGGTCGGGCCATCGTTGTATTGACCGATGGGGAGGACATGGACAGCAATCCTGCCGCCGCAGCGAAGGCTGCGTTCCAAGAGGATGGCATTCGCGTCATCACGGTCGGGATCGGCGATCCTCGCGACGGTGGACGCATCCCCGTCGACGGCAAGGGCGGACGAACTTGGCTGCTCTACGAGGGACAGGAAGTCTGGTCCAAGATGGATCCCTCGACCCTGCAGGAAGTCGCTGATGCGGGCGGCGGGATTTTCGTGCCCGCAGGCACGGCACAGATCGATCTGGGAGAGGTCCTTGAACGGGCGCTCGGTGATCTCGAGCGCAAAGAGTTTGAAACGACGACCGTGGTGTTGACTTCACCGCAGTTTCAGTGGCTGGCGGGTGCGGCACTCCTGCTGCTGCTCATCGAACTGCTGCTTCCGAACCGCCGTACCGTATCTGTTGCCGCACCGAAGGCGCGGCGATCGGTTCCGTTGGTGGAGGTCGGATCGTGAAGTCTCACCTGTTCATGTCAATGCTTGCCGCGTCTTGCGCGCTGTACGCATCAGCAGAGCCGCCGCCGGTGCAGCCTGCGCCTGCGCAACAGAGTGAGATGACCAAGCGGCGCACGATCGACCGCGACGCGTTCCGCGCGAGTGCGCGAGAAGGAATGCAGGCGCTGGAAGCCAAGAACTACACGAAGGCGCAGAGTGCGTTTGCTGCTGCAATCGCCGCAGACCCCACCGACCCACGCGCCGCCTACAACCGCGGCGTTGCCGCCTACAAGAGCGATGACTTCCCAGTCGCAGGCGAGAGCTTTGCCGCATCCGGCAGTTCCGGCGATGCGGCTCTTGCCGCGGCATCGATGTACAACCAGGGCACCGCGTCCTTTGCCCAAGCGCTTCGCATGCTGCCGAAGGATTCGGGAGCCGATGGCGCTCAGCAGCCAACAGACCTCAAGCCAGCCATCGATGCGCTGAAGACTGCCCTCACCCACTTCAAGGACGCTGTGGCAGCGGATCAGCGCGACCTTGACTCGCGCTTCAATGCCGAACTTGCCCAGCGGCTCCTCCGCCAACTCGAACAGCAACAGCAAGAACAGAAGCAAGAGCAGGAGAAGAACGAGGAGAAGGAACAGAACCAAGACAAGCAGGATCAGCAAGACAAGCAGGATCAGCAAGACAAGCAGGATCAGCAAGACAAGCAGGATCAGCAAGACAAGCAGGACCAGCAAGACAAGCAGGACCAGCAAGACAAGCAGGATCAAGGTCAGGACCCAAAGCAGGACCAACAGCAGGATCAGAAGCCCGGCGACCAGAAGAAGGATGGCGATCAGAAGGCTGACAAGGATGGTCAGTCAAAGGATGGGGGCCAGGACAAGCAGGATGCCAAGGAAGATCCATCGAAGGACGGCAAGCAAGACAGCCCTCCGAAAGACGGTACTGAGAAGTCAGATGAGGGTGCCACGGAGTCTGCCGCAGGTCAGCCGCAGACGGGGGCTCCGCTGACCCGCGAAGAGGCAGAGCGACTCCTGCAGATGGTGCGCGACCGTGAGAAGACCCGCGAAGATGCAAAGGAGCGTGCCAAGCAGGCGCAGCCACGCAGGGCGCCTGGCGGCAAGGACTGGTAAACCCATGCGTCACTTCATGCGCACTCTCCGTTTCTGGATTCCACAGGTCCTCGCGCTCGCCGTCAGCGTGTGTGCGCTGGCAGGCGATGTCGCATTCGATTTGTCACCGCTCCAAGGGTGGGCTGGTACGCCCGCGGTACTGAAGATCACTGTGCGCGACGGAACCACGATTGCCGATCCCGTGCTGCCACACGTGGACGGACTTGATTTCGTGCTGCAGTCAGGTCGACAGACGATGAATTCCATGCAGGTCATCAATGGACGAGTGACCCGTGACAACACGACTGTCCTGAATGTCCTCATCACGCCGAGGACCGCAGGCAAGTTCACCATTCCACCGATCACGATCGATGTTGATGGCGTGCAGCATTCATCCGGCCCGCTCACGTTCTCATCACTCAAGTCGGAAGCTGGCGATCTGCTGAAGGTGCAGGTCGTCACCGATCAGCCGACCCTGTGGGAGGGGCAGACCGTGAACGCCACGCTCCGCATCGAAGTGAAACCCTATCAGTCACGTGAACACCGCGTTACGCTGCGAGAGGGGGACATGTGGCAGTTCATCGATCTCGAGAAGTGCGAGTTCGGACCCTTCCAGCCGCGAATGCGCGAATTGCTGCAGTCCAATCAGCGCCCGCAGGGTCGAGAGGCGCTCGTCGATGGACAGTCCATGTTGGTGTACGAGATCACGGCGCCGCTCACGATGGGAGCGCCCGGCGTTCCGGATTACTCGGATGTGCGAATCGTCTGGAACTATCCCTCGCGCCTGACCGCAAATCAGGATTTCTTCGGGCGTTCAGAGTTGAGTGTGTCTGCGACTCGCCCCATCACCGCAGATGCCGTTGCCTCTGGCATCGAGGTGAAACCACTGCCGCAAGATGGCAGACCATCGGATTTTGGTGGTGCAGTCGGTTCGTTCTCCGTCGAAGCCACGGCCAAGCCGCTCGCCGTTGGCGTTGGCGATCCGATCACCCTGACCTACCGCATCACCGACACGACAGGCGGAGGTCAGCTCGACTCTGTCGGACCGCCGCGGCTGGACGCGCCTGCGCTCACCGAGGACTTCCGCATGCCGACGGCACCACTCGCCGGCTCCGTCCAAGGCAACACCAAGACCTTCACGCAAACGCTCCGCCCAACCGCAGAGTCGGTTCGAGAGATCCCCCCCATTGCGTTTTCCTGGTTCGATCCAGAGACAGGTCGCTACGAGACAGCAGCGTCAAAGCCGATCGCATTGTCCGTCAGCGCGGTGGAACGCCTCACCACCGACGCGATCCTGGGCGGCAAGATGGCGCCGATCCAGAGTGCCCCAGCATTGGTCGCCACCGCTGGCGGACTCAGTGCCAACGCATCTGTCACTCCAGCGATCGTTCAGAGCCGACCTGTGGGCGCACTTTCTTGGCCACGTGTGGGCGCAGCGTTGATCATTCCGCCGCTCGCGTGTGCGACTGTTCTTCTGATGCGGCGCCGAAGGGATCGCCGGCTTGGAGACCGCGGGTGGGCACAGGAACAGGGCGCTCGGCAGCGCGCGACCGCGCGCGCGCGGACAGGTGCTGGCGCAGAGGCTGTACAGAGCTACATCGCCGACCGTCTGCACCGCCCAAGCGGTACGGTGACGCGTGCAGAGGCGAGCCGATGCCTGCGCGCTGCGGGCGCGGATGATGCTCTTCAGCAGCATGTTGAGGAGATTCTCAGCCGAGCTGAACGCGCACGCTTTGCGGCGCCAGGGGCTGCGCCAACCGCCACCACGGACGATGCGGCGCGCGCAGTTTCCTGCATCGCATCCCTTGATCGACTGAACTGGCGCGCGGCACGCGCGGGAACGGGAGGCGCCGAATGAAGAGCATTTCAACAGTCTGCCGTCTGCTGACCATCATTCCATGCATGCTCTGCACAGGCGCACAGGCGAGCGCCATGCCGCACATGGTTCAACAGACTTCCATCTCCGATCCCTACGCGGTCGCCGTTGAAGCGCAGCAACACTATGACGCAGGGATGGAGGCAGTTGCCACGGACCCGGAGCGCGCACACGCGCTGTTCGCCAAGTCAGCCGAGCTCTATCAGTTGCTCGCGGATGTACCCATTGCCAACGGCGAACTGAACTACAACCTCGGCAACGCATGGATTCAGGCGGGCGATTCGGGCAAGGCGATCGCAGCGCTG
>Ga0194127_10007252_pt1 | contig 12293 bp, 11 predicted proteins | sample TA2KigC100mmetaG_FD_148624 | JGI IMG/M metagenome (GOLD analysis project Ga0194127, IMG submission 148624) | Freshwater microbial communities from Lake Tanganyika, Tanzania - TA2015036 Kigoma Deep Cast 100m | ecosystem: Environmental > Aquatic > Freshwater > Lake | place: Tanzania: Lake...
CTGCAGGTGATCCGGCTGCGGGTGACCACGCTGCTCGGGCGGTTCGGTTGGAAAGAGGAGATCGATCCCCCGCTGCGTACGTACCTTCCCGTTGCACCACCGGAGATCACGCGCGGGCTCGAGGTGATCCGTGACGTGGTTGGACGCGCGAGGGCCCTGGCCGACGAGCGTGGCCAGCGCCTTGTCATCCTGCTGCTGCCCGCCCGATTCCAGGTGGACGATGGGGACTACAGCCGCCTGAAGGCCATCGTGGCGCGCAGCGGGCGCACGCTCGAGCGGGACCGCGCGACGCAACGGTTCCTCGAGATGCTGGCGGACGCGGGCGTGCCGGTGTGCGATGTCCTCCCGGCGATGCGTGCCACGTCCGATCGTGACCGGCTCTACTTCCAGAAGACGGCGCATTTCACCACGTACGGCCATCAGGTCATCGCCGAGGCCCTCGACAAGTTCCTGGAGACCCACGGTCTCGCCCTCGGGACGGGAGACCGCTGATGATCTTCAACTCCCTGCCCTTCATCGCCTTCTTCGTGGTCGTCTACGGCGTGTACCGGGTGCTGCCGCACCGCGGGCAGAACGTGTTCCTGCTGGCCGCGAGCTACTACTTCTATGCGGCCTGGGACTGGCGCTTCGTGTCGCTCATCGTCGCCTCGACGGTGGTGAACTACGCCGTCGGGCTGGGTCTGGGCCGCTCGGAGCGCCCGCGCACCCGGCGTGCCCTTCTGGTGGGCGGCGTGGCGTTCAACCTGGCGCTGCTCGGCTTCTTCAAGTACTGGAACTTCTTCGCCGACAACCTGCGCGCGATGTTCGGTCTGCTGGGCTGGCACGCCGATGCGTTCACGCTGTCGGTCTTGTTGCCCGTCGGCATCTCGTTCTACACCTTCATGACGTTGAGCTACGGGGTCGACGTGCACCGGCGAGAAACCGCGCCGACACGCAGCCTGCTCGACTTCGGCGTGTTCGTCGCCTACTTCCCGCACCTGGTCGCCGGACCCATCCTGCGCGCGTCGTTGCTGCTGCCGCAGATCGCCGCGCCCCGCACGACCACGGCCGATCAGGTGGCCGAGGGCGCGTGGCTCCTGCTCTGGGGGTACTTCAAGAAGATCTACGTGGCCGACAACCTGGCCCACGTGACGGCGCGGATCTTCGACCCGGCCGGCAGCCCGTCCGGCCTCGAAGTCCTGCTCGGCAGCGTGGCGTTCGCGTTCCAGATCTTTTGCGACTTCTCGGGCTACTCCGACCTGGCCCGGGGCATGTCGAAGCTGCTCGGCATCGAACTGAACGTGAACTTCCGGTTCCCCTACTTCGTCCGGTCGCCCCAGGACTTCTGGACCCACTGGCACATCAGCCTGTCGACGTGGCTGCGCGACTACCTGTTCCTGCCACTCAGCTATGCCTGGTCCCGCCGCCTCGACGGCGTGCGCTGGCTCGGTCTGCGCGACGACGTCTGGATCTACACCGCCGCGACGGCCATCACCATGGTCCTGGGCGGGCTCTGGCACGGGGCAGCCTGGAACTTCGTGCTGTGGGGCGCGTACCAGGCCCTCCTGCTGATCCTGTTCAGGCTGGCCACGGTGCGGCGGCGACGCCGCCGGCGGCTCGGTCGGCCGGACGTCGCGCTCGGCTGGCACGATCTGCCCGCGGTGGCCGGCATGTTCGCCCTGACCTGCTACGGCTGGCTGGTGTTCCGGGCGTCGTCGATCGCACACGTCGGCGCCCTGACGACCAGTCTGGTGACAGGCTTCAGGCCATCTGCGGCGGCCCTGCTCGAGTCGGGTCTGCCGATCCTCCTCTATGCGGGGCCGCTGCTCGCCGTTCACGCGGCCGAGGCCCGGGCCGGGAACCTCGACAGCGTTCGCTCCTGGCCTCGCCCCCTGCGGTACACGGTCTACGTGGCGCTGGCCTACCTGATCGTCCTGTTCGGCGACTTCGAAGGCAGCGAGTTCATCTACTTCCAGTTCTGATGAAGTTCTGATGCGCTCCGCCTTTACCGGGGGGCTGCCCATCGGATATGCTTGATACTTTGGGTGGCCACCGAGCCGGGACACAGGATGCCCGGATCGCCGACGGGCCAGCGAGGCCATGGAAAAGCTCCATCACGAACTCTGGATCGTCCAACTGATCAACGCGATCTTCGGACCGATCGTGTTGAAGGTCGGGGGCCTGTTCGGGTACCACTTCGAGAACTCCGCCAAGCCGATTCCGGACGCCATCGTGATGGTCTACCTGATCGTCGTCCTGCTGGTGGGGCTGGCCCTCGTGCTGCGTTCGCGGCTGAGCGTCGAGAACCCTGGCAAGCTGCAGATCGTCTTCGAGGACCTCGTCGGCGGCCTGCGGGGCATGCTGTCCGACATCGTCGGCCCCAAGGGGTCGGGCTTTCTGCCCCTGGTGGGCACGATTGGCGCCTTCATCCTAGTGAGCAACCTCATCGGGCTGATCCCGGGGTTCATGGCGCCCACGAGCAGCATCAACGTGACGCTGGGGTGCGCCGTCACGGTGTGGCTCTACTACCACCTCCAAGGCGTGAAGGCGCAGGGCATCGGGCCGTACCTCAAGCACTTCGCCGCGCCGCCCGGGGTGCCGATGTTCATCGCGCCCATCATGCTCCCCATCGAGATCATCAGCCATTCCTCCCGCGTCCTGTCGCTGTCGTTGCGACTCTTCGGGAACGTTTTCGGAGAAGAGCTGGTCATCATCATCCTGTTCAGCATCGTGCCGTTCTTCGCCCCGCTGCCCGTGATGTTCCTCGGAATCATCACGATGCCGCTGCAGGCCTTCATCTTCGTCATGCTGACGATGATCTATCTGGGCGGGGCGGTGGCGGTCGAACACCATGACGACGAACACGGGCACGCCCACGGCGCGGCGCACCACCCCGAGCACGCGGCGGCCTGACCACCTGTGTAAGCACCGAACCCGGAACGACGTTACCTACTACGAGGAGGCTGTGGTCGTGAAGAACCGTTTCGCCCTTGTCCTGACGCTGTGCACGCTCGCTCTTGGCGTGGCCAGCCCGGTCTACGCCCAGGAAGGCGCCGCTGCGGCGTCGGCCAACGTGGAGATCATTCGCTGGTCGATCATCACGGCCGGCTTCGCCCTGGCCATCGCGGCGGCGTTCGGCGCGTTGGCGCAGGCCAAGGGCCTGAGCGCCGCGGTCGAGGGCATCGCCCGCAACCCGGCCGCCGTCAACGACATCCGCGGCAACCTGATCCTGGGTCTCGTCCTGATCGAGTCGCTCGTGATCTACGTGCTGCTGATCTCGCTGATCCTGTTCTTCATCAAGCCGTTCAGCGCGTAGGCGCCGGACCTGTCCTGTGCCGCGAACGGGCAGGATGCCGCCGGCATCCTGCCCGTTCCTCGTCGTGCGCCGCCAACGTCCGGTCACGTCCTTCGACGCCCTCCTGCTCCTGATGGTGCTGGTGTGGGGCGCCAACTACACGGTCGTCAAGGCCGTCTTCGCCGACGTTTCTTATCTCGCCTTCAACGCCGCCCGGATGCTGCTGGCGGGCGCCCTGTTCCTGGCCATCTTCGCGTGGCAGGGGTGGCCTGTCCTGACCCGCCGTGACTGGATCCAGCTCGCCGGTCTGGCCGCGATCGGCCACATGGTGTACCAGCTCCTGTTCATGGGCGGCCTCTCCCGAACCACCGTCGGCAACAGCTCGCTCATCGTCGGCTGCTCCCCCATTGTCGTCTCGCTGGTCAGCGCGTGGGCCGGACACGAACGCGTGGCGAAGACCCAGTGGGCCGGCGTCGCGCTGTCCGCCCTGGGCATCTACCTCGTGGTCGGAGACGGCGCGTCGTTCGGCGGGCCCCGGCTGGTTGGAGATGCGCTGACGCTCGGGGCCGTCGCCGCCTGGGCCGCCTACACCGTCGGGTCGCGCTCCATGCTCGCCCGCCTGTCACCGTTGACGGTGACGGGGCTCACGATGACCCTGGGCGCCGTGATGTACCTGCCGTTCGCCATGCCCGACATGGTGCGGACACCCTGGACGCAGCTTGGATGGCACGTGTGGATCGCCCTCGCCTACGGGTCCTTCCTGTCCCTCAACCTGGCGTACCTCATCTGGTACACGTCCGTGCAGCGTATCGGCAATGTCAGGACGGCGGCGTGGTCGAACCTCATCCCCCTGGTGGCGCTGGCGTCGGCCGTCGCCTTTCTCGACGAGCCCCTGTCGCCCGGCAAGATGCTCGGGGCCGCCGCCATCCTGGGCGGTGTCGTGTTGACACGAGCGATGACGCCGGCGCGCAGCGATCCGCCAGCCGAAGAATGAGGCGCTCAGGAGCGTCCGGCGCGCGAGGGATTGAACTCGTAGCAGCCCGGTGTCACCAGCAGCCGGGTCGAGCCCGCGAAGAACAGGCTCGAGGGCTGGAGCAGGCCGGCGCCCTTGAACTGTACGACGCGCGTCTTCTCCCCATCGCCGTCGTACACGTAGGTGTACGGCACCATGAAGCTGATCCACAGGTGGCCGTCGGGCGCGACGGCGGCGGTGCGGACGGTGGGGGCGACCAGCGGGACGTCGCCGCCGTCACTCTGGCGCCGGGGCCACGCGGTTGGCAGCTGTCGCACGACCGGGTCGAGTTCGATGCCCTCGATGTGGCGTTCGAACACGAGGGTTCCGGCCGCGTCGTACTTGCGGAACACCGGCACCCCTGCCTGGAAGACGAAGTAGAAGCCGCCTTGCGGGTTGACCAGCGGCAGCCCGGCGTTGAGGGCGAGGTGGAGGGCACGGTCATGTTCCTGCCCCGAGGGCCGCAGGACGCCGATGCTGCGTACGGGCGTTCCGCCGAGCCCGTACTCGGTGATGAGCGCCCCCGTCTCCGGCTGGCTCATGAGCAGGGAACGCCCCGTGTACTGCAGCGACCCGATGCCGCTCAGCACCAGGCTGCCCAGGGTGATGCGCGCCGTCGCCCGGCCGGGCAGATTGAAGCCCCCGAACGGCCGGCCGCCCTTCTCGAAGAGCTGGACACGTTCCGCCCGCCCAGGGGCATCGGCCACGACGAACGTTCCCCGGGACTCGCTGTCGAAGGCGGTCGGATCGATCAGGCGACCCTGCTCCTGACCGATGTCCACGATCTTCCACGCCCCCGTCATCGCGGCGTCGACGCCGTAGACGGCGTGCGACCGCCGGTCGAAGACGAAGTACTGGCCGTCGGCGGTCTGTTGGAAGCCGGCCGCGTCGCGGAAGAGCCCCACGATATGCGGCGGCAGGCCGCCCACGGAGGCCAATACCTCCACGCGCCGCGCCCGGGGCGCGGCGTCCAGGCCGGCCACGGCAGGCCAGAGTCCAAACAGGCAGGCCAGGACGGCCACACGGGGCAGGAACGGACGCAGCCAGGTCACACGCGGTATCATACTCCTGGGTGGAGGTGTGTACGGCTGACGGGCACGGAGCCTGTCGAGGAGACCCGAACGTGCGAGTGTTGATTACCGGCGGCGCCGGTTTCATTGGATCCCACCTGGCCGAAGCGTTGCTGCGGGACGGTCACCAGGTGGCGGTCATCGACGATCTGTCCACGGGGTCCATCGACAACATCGCCCACCTGAAGGCGCGTCCCGAGCCGGGGTTCTCGTACGTTATCGACACCGTGACCAACGAGCCGCTCCTGGCCGAGTTGATCGACGCCAGCGACGTGGTGTACCACCTGGCGGCCGCGGTTGGTGTTCGGCTGATCGTCGAAGAGCCGGTGCGCACGCTCGAGACGAACGTCCACGGCACCGAGGTGGTGCTGAAACACGCGAACAAGAAGAAGAAGCTCGTGGTCGTCGCCTCAACTTCGGAGGTGTACGGCAAGAGCACGGCCGTCCCCTTCCGCGAGGACGGCGACTTGATGCTCGGCCCGACGATGAAGCACCGCTGGGCGTACGCGTGCAGTAAGGCCATCGACGAGTTCCTGGCGCTGGCCTACTGGAAGGAGCGCAAGCTGCCCGTCATCGTGGCCCGTTTCTTCAACACCGTCGGGCCCCGGCAGACCGGGCGCTACGGCATGGTGCTGCCGAACTTCGTGCGGCAGGCGCTGGCGGGACAGCCCATCACGGTGTACGGTGACGGGTCCCAGACCCGCTGTTTCGGCTACGTGGGAGACGTGGTGTGGGCGCTGGTCCGGCTCGTGCAGGAACGCCGGGCGATCGGCGAAGTGTTCAACGTCGGGAACGACCGGGAAGTGACGATTCGTGCGCTGGCGGAGCGGGTGAAGGCCTTGACGGACAGCGCGTCGGCGATCGTGACGGTGCCCTACGAGGCGGCCTACGAGGCCGGGTTCGAAGACATGCACCGGCGCGTGCCGGATCTGGCCAAGATCAAGGCGCTGATCGGCTACGAGCCCACGGTGGGGCTCGATCGGATCATCGAAGAGGTCGTCGCGTACCAGCGCGCCGCGTTCACGTCCGGCTGAAGCCGGACGCCACATGCCGCATACGTGGATACGTGGGCGCCGGCTTCAGCCGGCGCCGTTCGGGGACGGAGGCAGTTATGGCCGTGTCGATGCGTCGCGTCGTGCTCGGTATCCTCCTGGCCGCCCTGTGCCCAGTCCTGGCTCAGGCGGGTGAGCTATCGCTGACGATTCGGGACGGTCGCGTCAGCCTCGTGGCCCGCGACGTCACCGTGCGCCAGATTCTGGCAGAGTGGGCTCGCGTGGGCCAGACGCGCATCGTCAACCTGGAGCGCGTGCCAGGCGGACCTGTCACACTGGAGTTCCGCGACCTTCCCGAGTCCCAGGCCCTGAGCGTGATCCTCAGGTCCCTGGCCGGCTTCATGGCCGCGCCGAGGGCGGAGCCCGAGGCCACGCTGTCCAGGTACGACCGCATCATCGTCATGCCGACGCTGGCGACGCCCGCGCCGGTGTCAGCCAGTGCGGGGCCAGCCCGCCAGCCAGGCATGGTGCAGCCCAATCCGGGTGTCCGCCCGATGCCGGGGCTCGACCCGGCGAGGATGCGCGGGGGCCGCTTCGAGACCGTGACCGATCCCGAAGAGGCGGAGACCAGCGACGACGAACCGGAAACAGTCGCCGACGAGATTCGCCAGCAGCAGTTGGGCCGGCCACCTCTCGGCATGCGGCCCGGCCCGCCGGCGTTCAGGCGGGAGAATCCTCCCGCGGACGCCACGCCCGAGCCCGCGACGACGCCCGGCATGATCACGCCGGCTGGCGGCCTCACGCGCCCAGGCGTCGTGCCGACGCCTCCGAAGCCCCCGGGCGATCCGAAGTAGGCACGCGCGAGCGTCAGCCAGACGCCGGGCGTTCAGTATCGTACCGTCTCGCGGATCGCCGCCAGCACGTGCGCGGCGCCAGGGAGGATGACTTCCTCGAGCACCGGGGCATAAGCCACCCGCGCCACGGGCGCGTCGAGATGGTGGAAATGATCGTGCCCGATGCGGGCGGCGATCTCGGCGCCGAAGCCGCACGTCAACTGGTCCTCGTGTGCCACCACCACGCGGCTCGTACGGGCGACCCACGTGCCGATCGTGTCCCAGTCGCAGGGCACGATCGATCGCAGATCCACCACGGCCACGCTCAGCCCGTCCTTTTCGGCCTGCTGGGCGGCGAGGAGCGACCGCTGGACCATGGCTCCCCAGGTGAAGACCACGACGTCCGTGCCCTCTCGCCTGACCGACGCCTTCCCGAACGGGATCATGTAGTCCGGCCCGGGGTACTCGCCCTTGTTGTAGGTCTGGCGATACAGGTGCTTGTGCTCGAGGAACAACACCGGATCGTCACATCGAATCGCCGTCCGCAGCAGACCCGCCGCGTCCCCGGCGTTCGACGGAAAGACGATCCGGATGCCCGGCGTGTGAGCGAAGATCGAGACGCCCGTCTGGCTGTGGTAGATGGACCCGCCGCGCAGGTAGCCGCCGATAGGCACGCGTACGACCATCGGGCACGACCACGTGTTGCCCGACCGGTATCGCATGAAGGCCATCTCGTCGCGCAGTTGCTGCATCGCCGGCCAGATGTAGTCGAAGAACTGGATTTCGACGATGGGCTTCAGGCCGCGGACGGCCATGCCGATCGCCCGGCCGATGATGTTGGCCTCGGCCAGGGGCGTATTGAACACCCGGGCGCTCCCGTACAGGCGCTGGAGGCCGTGCGTCACCTTGAACACACCGCCCTTGCCCTGGCCCTCCGACAAGTTGCCCTCGCGGCTGCAGTCGGCGACATCTTCGCCGAACGCCACCGTGCGGGGGTCGCGCGCCATTTCGTCCTTCAGGGTGTGGTTGATGGCGGCCACCATCGTGTCGGGCTTGCCGACGGGCCGCGGTTCGGTGTCGAAGGCCGGCGACGTGGGATCGACATCGGGCGAGAACACCCACAACGTCGCCGTCGACGGGTCGGGCTTGGGTGCCGCCAGGGCCCGCCGCGCGGCCTCGTCGATGTCGCGATCGACGGCCGTCTGCAGGGCCTGGAGTTCCTTCTCGGTGACGAGGCCCCGTTGGAGCAGCTCGCGCGCGAGCCGCTTGATCGGATCGCGGCGCGCCTCGTGTTCGCGCTCGTCCGGCGTCTTGTAGAGGCGTTCGTCATCGGAGAGCGAGTGCGAGTACGGCCGGATGACCGAGGCCCGGACGAACGCCGGTCCTCTGTGGGCCCGGGCGTACGCCACGGCCTCGCCCATGACGCGGTAGCTCGCGTCGAAGTCCGTGCCGTCCACCTCGCGTACCAGCAGGTTCGGGAAGGCCCGCACCAGTTCAGCGATGTTGCCGCCGGGCGTCTGGACTTCCACGGGAACCGAGATGGCGTAGCCGTTGTCCTGGATGAGGTACACCATCGGCAGGCGGAGGTTCGACGCGGTGTTCAGCGACTCCCAGAACTCACCTGCGCTGGTGCTGCCTTCGCCCAGCGAGACGTACACCACCTCGTCGTGCCGAACGGGGGCTTCGCGGTCCGGGATGTCCGTGACCGTGGCGTAGAGCCGCCCGGCCTCGGCGCATCCGACCGCGTGCAGGCACTGGGAGGCGGTCGGACTGCCCTGCGACACGATGTTGTAGCGGGGGTGCCCCCAGTGCGAGGGCATCTGCCGGCCGCGCGACGCGGGGTCCTCGTCGGCTCCGACGGCTTGCAGGAGCATCTCGTACGGGGTCACGCCCAGCGACAGGCAGAGCGCCCGGTCGCGGTAATACGGGAAGAACCAGTCGTAGCCGGGCCGCAGGTGTCGACCGGCCGCGGCCAGCACAGCCTCGTGCCCGGCCCCGCTGATCTGAAAGAAGATCTGGCTCTGGTTCTTGAGCTGGATCTCCTTGTCGTCGACCTTGCGCGACGTGTAACACGTGCGGTAGGCCTGAACCAGGATCTCCGCCGTCGGGTCGGCAGACGGCGCCGGGAGCGGGGGCGCGGCTGCCGCCGCGCTGGAAGGGTTCGTCATGACTGGAACCCCAAGTATATCATCGGGTTCCGGGTGCTATACTTCCGCCGGGGGCGGGAACGTGAGCCGGGGGTGAGGGACAGGATCATGCAGACAGGACTGAACGGCAAGATCGCGTTGGTGTGTGCAGCCAGCCGGGGCCTCGGGAAGGCCACGGCGCGGGCGCTGGCGGCCGAAGGCGTGCGTCTGGCCATCTGTGCCCGCGATATGGCGACGCTACAGGCGGCGGCCCAGGAGATTCAGGCCGAGACGGGCGCCGAGATTCTGGCGATTGCCGCCGACCTCACACGGCGCAGCGACATCGCGCGCCTGATTGACCAGACCGTACAGCAACTGGGCGGTCTCGACATCCTGGTGACCAACGCGGGCGGGCCGAAACCGGGGCTCTTCAGCGCCCTCTCCGACACCGACTGGCGCGACGCGATCGATCTGCTGCTGATGAGCACAGTCAGCCTGTGCATGGAGGCCGTGCCGCACATGCGCTGGCGCGGCGGCGGGCGCATCATCAACATCACGTCGATTTCGGCCAAACAGCCCGTGGCCGGGCTGATCCTGTCGAACGCGCTGCGGCCGGCGGTGACGGGGTTTTCGAAGACCCTGGCGAACGAGCTGGCCCGCGACCGGATCCTCGTGAACTGCGTCGCGCCGGGCTACACGCGAACCGACCGCGTCGTCGAACTCGCCCTGGCTACCGCCCGGCGTGAAGGTGTGGAGCCCCAGGTGATCGAGCAGCGCACCGTCGCGAACATCCCGCTGGGTCGGATGGCCGAGCCCGCCGAACTGGCCGACCTCGTGGTGTTCCTGGCATCCGATCGGGCCGCCTACATCACGGGGCAGACCATCACGGTTGACGGGGGCTTCGTGAAGGGCATCATGTAGCGTCAGTGCACCCAGCGGTTCGGCCCGTCCTTGCGACCGCCTTGGACGACGTCGAACCGCCGGCGCTTGGAGCCCCGGCGCCACTGATCGAGGCGGTGCCGCAGCAGGCCGATCATGCCGCCCCGGCCGCCCTTCAGGTAGAGGTAGCCCGCGATCAAGCCTCCCAGGTGCGTGGCATGGGCCACGCCGCCGCGCGGTTCCTGCACGGACGACCACAACGAGATCGCACCGATGATGAGCACGAAGATCCGCGCCGGAATCGGGAACAGCATGTAGAGGTAGATCGGCCGGTTCGGGAAGTACATCGCGTACGCGAGCAGCAGGCCGTAGACCGCACCGGACGCGCCGACGGTCAGCGAGCCGTACAACTCCTGTGCGAAGCCGAAGGGGAGCCCCGCCAGCACAAGGGTGGTGGCCGCCGCGCCGACGCCCGCGACGATGTAGAACTTCGCGAAGAAGGCCGTGCCCCACAGCCGCTCGAGTTCGACGCCGAACATCCAGAGCGCGAGCATGTTGAACAGGAGGTGGAACAGCCCTCCGTGCAGGAACATGTAGGTGACGGGCTGCCACACCCAGAGCCGGTCGACCACATAGCCCGGGATCAGGCCCAGGTACACACTGACGACCGGCACGAGCCACGCGACGAGAAAGGCTGTCACGTTGGCGGCCACGATGGCCTTGATGGCGAGCGTGAGCGGGCCAGGGCCGATCTGGTACGAGATGGTGGACGGTCTCATGTCAGGCTCCGGCGCGCGAGAGGCTGCGCGGTGCCGCCCGTCACGTCGGGCAGTGGAATGGCGCACGCGGCGCCGACGAGGGGGAGCAGGGCCATCCAGGAGAGGGCGGTCTGAATGCCGATCCGGTCGGCCAGCATGCCGACGAACGGCACCGACAATCCGCCGGTGCCCCAGGCGACTCCCATCATCAGCGACGAAACGGTGGCCGCATTGACCGGTGCGATCTGGTGCGCGTAGGTCACGTTCACCGGCAGCGTGGATTGCAGGAACAGCCCCGCGATCGCCAGCAGGATCACGAATCCCACGGGTGGGAGCATCGTGGCCGTCACCAGCAGCGGCGCCGCCGTCAGCATCGACACGGCGATAATCGGCCGCGGGCCGAACCGGTCGGCCAGCGGGCCGCCGAAGAACCCGCCGATGCCGGCGGCGCACAGATAGGCGGACACCGCCGCGCCGGCGTGCGACACCGACCAGCCTTGCCGCGTCAGCATGACCGGCACGAACGTGGCGAAGCTCAGCGACGTGAGTGTGCGGACCACGACGATGGCCCAGAGGAACGCCAGCGGCCTGGCGAACGGCCGCAGGACCGCGAGGCCGCCGCGGCTGGCCCCCGACGTGGCCGGCAACTGGGGCACCCCGGGCAGAATCCACGCCAGCGCCAGCAGGCCCGGCACCGCGAGCACCGGGGTCCAGCCGAGGCCGGCGCGTTCGACGAACGGCGCGAAGATGACGGGGCCCAGCGCGTACCCGACCGTGCCGGCCGTGATGTGGACCGCCATCGCGAGGCCGCGATGCTGACCGCCCAGACGGTGGACCACCGCCGCGGCCGACGGGTGGAACGCCGCGCCGCCCAGACCACCCACGACCAGGATGACGGCCAGTACCGGCGCGGACCACGCCAGACCGATCAGGCTCAGGACGGCGACGGACACCACCGGGCCCACCACCAGCATCGGCCGTGGCCTCCAGCGGTCGGCAACGTGGCCGAAACCCAGTTGCGACACCGACGCCGCCATCTGGAACAACATGGCCAGCGTGCCTGCGGTCGTGAGTGAGAGGCCCAGGCGGGGGATGAGAGCCGGCAAGAGCGGCGCGTACAGGTTGCTGTAGGCGTCCGACACGAAGTGCGTGCCCGCCATGCGCACCACCGTCGGGTCGAGCGCCGGGCGCCGGTCGCCGCCGTTCACGACGCGCGGACCCGCGCCAGACGCCGGCGCACCGCATCGCGTGTCTCGACGTACTCGGCGATACAAAGCCAGCGGGCCATGATGTCGAGCACCACCAGCGCCACCGCGATCGACGCACCCACCCGGAGCAGGAAGATGGGG
>Ga0194127_10007257_pt1 | contig 12287 bp, 11 predicted proteins | sample TA2KigC100mmetaG_FD_148624 | JGI IMG/M metagenome (GOLD analysis project Ga0194127, IMG submission 148624) | Freshwater microbial communities from Lake Tanganyika, Tanzania - TA2015036 Kigoma Deep Cast 100m | ecosystem: Environmental > Aquatic > Freshwater > Lake | place: Tanzania: Lake...
GCGCCTCAGCACGGCTTCGACGCGCACCATCAGCTCCCGCAATGAGAACGGTTTGCAGATATAGTCATCGGCCCCGGACCTGAATCCGTTGACGATATCGTCTTCAGAGCCTTTTGCGGTCATGATGATAATGCCCTGGGACGGTTTTGCCCGGCGCACCTGGCTGCAGATGGCAAACCCGTCGACGTGCGGCAGCATGACATCCAGTACGAGCAGGTCGAATTTTTCCCGCAGGGCCGTTTCCAGCCCAACGGCACCGTCTTCGATGCCGACCGGTTCATAGCCGTTGAATACAAGCACGTCCAGCAGGCCGTCGAGAATCGCACGGTCATCTTCCACTACGAGTATGCGGGCTTTTGTTGTGTACATGAAGCGTCTTTCCTCTGCCGGGCACTCGGGCGCTGCGCTGCCGTATGTGCTGGTTCTTAGATTTTCAATCGACTGTATCAATTATAGAGGAGAGCTAAAAAATGCAAGGTAAAAGTTGTGCAAAACAGGACCGGGCGTATTTTACGATAGTTTACATTGCACCCGGCGTACGGGCGGCTAAACTATAGACAGTACAGGCATACATTGAAAAGCGATCCGCTGATGTGAACAATGGATGTTCGAGGAGCTGATATGAATGTTGTGCGGTTTATAAAAAACAAAATGAATGCATGCAGGCCTGTGCGCAGCACGGAGGAGACGCCCGATATTGCGCTGTACCGTCAGCTCAGGCACACTGAAAATAAACTCCATGAGGCCCGGGAATGTTTGAACAGGAAGCTTGCATCGCTGCAAACAATCGTTCACCCATACGTGTCCGGTGTTCAAAGCGGTGAAGTTTCTCAATACGCCTGGACGCCTGCGGGAGAACCAGCAACAGGTCTCAGCGAACCGCAGCCGGATATTGAACATCTCAGGCATGAGGTAGCGCGACTTGAAGCCGAATATCAGAACGCGCAAATGAAGGTGCGAGCATATTTTTATCTGGAAACATGTCCCGGCAGCCTTACTCAGAACGAATTGACGGCCGGACATCCCGCGCAGTAGCCTTTTCCGCAGGCCGGTACGCAGGTTATCCCCTCCCCCTCCTTGCATGCGTGCCGGCCTGCACCCCCCCCCATCCCGTATATTGCTGCTGACCGGCCTGCACTGATCTGAGATGCCGGTATCGCGTGTGCTTGATTGACATGAACGTTGTCTTCGGGCACAATGAATGCGCTGCGGGCGACATTCTCCGCAGCGCATCATTTTTACAGGGCGAACAGCATGCAGGATATTCGGATTGTTTTTTTCGGGACCCCGCGCTTTGCGCTGCCGTCCCTGCAGGCGCTGCTTGAGTGCGGCCGGAGACCCGTCGCGGTCGTGACCCAGCCTGATCGCAGAGTCGGGCGCGGGCAGCATGTGCAGGTCTCGCCGGTCAAGGAAGCTGCCCTCGGCGCAGGGCTGCCGGTTCTGCAGCCCGAAAAAGTACGTTCGCCTGATTTTCTTGCTGAGTTTCGATCCCTTGCGCCCGATCTGGCCGTGGTTGCCGCCTATGGCCAGATATTCTCCCGCGCGCTGCTGGATATTCCCCGCTTCGGTTTTATCAATGTGCACTCTTCACTGCTGCCGGCCTATCGCGGAGCCGCGCCGATCAACTGGGCGATCATCAATGGTGACCGGCATACCGGCGTGACCATCATGCAGGTTGAGCCGGCAATGGACAGCGGGCCGATCGTGCTGCAGCAGGTCGAACCGATCCTGCCGGATGACACGGCCGAAGTGCTGCATGACCGTCTGGCAATGCTTGGCGGCCGGCTTCTGGCTCAGGCGCTTGACCGGCTTGGTGGAGCAGGATGGCAGCCGGTTGCGCAGCAGCATGCCCTGGCGACCTACGCGCCGATGCTCAGCAAAAATGACGGCCTGATTGACCCCGCGCAGCCGGCCGTCGGTATCTACAACCGACTGCGCGGGATGACGCCCTGGCCGGGCTGTTTCACACTGCTGGCGGGGCGCATGCTGAAAATACACCGCGCCTGCGTGCGGGACGCATGTCCGGTGCCGGGCACGCCGGGAACAGTACTGCAGGCCGATGTTCAGGGTATCAAGGTTGCCACCGGGCATGCAGCCCTGCTGATCACTGAGCTGCAGCTTGAAGGGAAAAAACGCATGTGCGCGGGGGATTTCTTAAAAGGCACGTGCGTGCAGCCCGGCATCGTGCTGGGTGAGGGCGAAACAGAGTAAGTTCGGAGTTGGGAGGGTTTAAAGTATTATGTTTTAAACCCAGTATGTATTGCCGCGATGCCGCCGGTCAGCAGGCTGCAGGAGACGCTGCTGAAGCCGGCCTGTTCCATCATCTGCTGCAGGCGCTCAGGCGGCGGGAACTCACGGATGGAATCCGGCAGATAGGTGTAGGCCGCGCGCGATCCCGTAATCAGCTGGCCCAGCACGGGGATGACCCGGTAGGAATACAGGTCGTAGAGACGGCGCAGCAGCGCACCCCCAGGCTGCGAAAATTCCAGGCACACCAGGCGGCCGCCGGGTGCAAGCACGCGCTGAAATTCCTGCAGGCCCGCGTTCATATCCGCCAGATTGCGCAGGCCGAAGCCGATAATAACCGTATCAACGCACCGGTCCTTCAGCGCAAGCGCGCGCGCGTCGCCGCATACGCATCTCAGGCTGCTGTGATGAGCGCGTCCGCGACCCGTGCGCATCATCGCACAGCTGAAGTCATAGAGCGTAACGCTTCCCCCCGAGTCGAGCCTGCGCGCGGCGCGCGCGGCCAGATCGCCGGTGCCGCCGCACACATCCAGCACCCGCATGGCGCCGCTGATACAGGCAGCCCGGATCGCCCGTGCCTTCCATACATGATGCAGCCCGAAGGACAGCAGCGTGTTCATAAGGTCGTAGCGGCCGGCAATGGCATCAAAATATGAGCGTACAACAGGCGTTTTATCAGGCGGGACATCCATGGCGGGTACTCAGAATATAGTGCTGCGGAATCGTTTTTGTATGAACAGGGTCAGGATTGTCGATGCTGCCGCGGCGGCAGCTTCCCGTGTAAGCGTCTGCCTGTCGCATTGGATGTACATAGCAGAAAATGGTTGTGCTGTCATGCCTTTCTTCCGGCGCGCTTCGGCGGTTTTTTTGCTTGCCCGGGGCAGGGCAGGCCGTGTACGATAGCATTGTGATGTTTCAGCATTTTTCCCGCATGATACGGTGTGCTGCCATGGCTGTACCCAGTGTGCGCGACCCGGACGGGATCGCGCCTCTTCTTGCAAAAAGCCTCACCGGTGAGCGGCTTTCGCGCGACGACGGGCTGCGCCTGCTTGCCTCCAATGATATCGTAGCCCTGGGCGCTGCCGCACACACGCTCAAACAGCGCCGCAGCGCCGACCGGATTTTTTTCAACAGTAACTGTCATCTCAACCTGACCAACATCTGTATGGCCCGCTGCGGCCTGTGCGCATTCAGCTGTGATGCGCACGATGCACGCGCGTACTGCATGGATCAAAAGGCGGCCATCGAACATGTGCGTGCCGCAGGTTCCGGCATAACTGAAATTCACATGGTCAGCGGCCTGCATCCGGAAAAGCCTTTTTCTTATTATTGTGACATGGTTGTGTGCCTGCATCGCGAATTTCCCCATGTGCATATAAAGGCTTTCACAGCGGCCGAGATTCATTATTTTTCACAGATCGCCGGCATCAGCCTCAACCAGGTGCTTGGCAGTTTGAAAGACGCCGGTTTGGGTTCTCTGCCGGGCGGCGGGGCTGAGATTTTAAATGACCGCATCCGTACCGTCATATGCCCGCATAAGGCCTCTTCGGCTGAATGGCTCGCAGTTATGCGCGCGGCGCACGAGCTGGGGCTCAAATCAAATGCAACGCTGCTGTTCGGCCATATTGAAACAGCAGAGGATGTTATTGATCACCTGCTGGGCCTGCGCAGCCTGCAGGATGAGACCGGCGGGTTTCAGGCCTTTATCCCGCTGCCGTTTCACCCGGAAAACACCATGTTTGCCGATCGGATCTGCTCCCGGCCCGGCGCAGTGGAAATACTGCGCATGATCAGCGTCAGCCGCCTGATGCTTGATAATTTCGAGCATGTCAAGGCCTACTGGATCATGACCGGCCTGCCAACGGCCCAGCTTGCGCTTGTGTTCGGGGCCGACGACATTGACGGCACTGTGCGGGAGGAGAAAATCACCCACGCTGCCGGAGCCGAGACCGCAACCGGGCTTGATCGGGACGCGCTCGCTGCGCTTATCCGCCGCAGCGGCAGTAGTCCGGTTGAACGCGACAGCCTCTATCGCGAGGTGCGTCAGTATTGAACCATTTCCGCACCTTCAGCGATAGGCGATGATGGAGTACACTGGCTGCATGATTGCCGCTTCAGCATGGGCAGGGAAAAGAGTTGATTTTTAAGGCTGCTTTAAGTATCGTGCTTTCCGTTGAGCACCCGCGTGCAGAGACTCGGCAGGCCGTGCAAGCGTCATCGGGACAGTATGTTCAGCATAATCTCAATCTCGCCGGAAATAGTGTGATGCAGACACTCCTTGAGTCAGTTGCACTGCATGTGCCCACCATTCTGCTGCCGCACCGGGGCATTGACCTTGCTGCCTGGGCTGTCATTGCCTGCGATCAGTACACATCCCAGCCCGACTACTGGCAGCGGGTTGCTGATTTTGTCGGGGACAACCCGTCCACGCTGCACCTGATCCTGCCGGAGGTCTACCTTGACCGCGTCACGGACGAGCAAATCGCCCGTATCAACCGCAGCATGCAGGACTGTCTTGATCAGGGCCTGCTTGTCGCCCAGCCGCCGGGCTTTATCCTGGTCGAACGCCAGACGCCGCATGCAGGTTCGCGCAAGGGCCTGATGGTGGCCCTTGATCTTGAGTGCTATGACTACCGTCCGGGATCAACCAGCCTGATACGCGCTTCAGAAGGCACGATTGTTGAGCGCCTGCCGCCGCGCATCAGCGTACGCCGCGATGCGCCCCTTGAACTGCCGCATATCATGGTGCTCATCGATGATCCCGATCGCACGGTGATAGAGCCGCTCTTTGATCATGCCCTCAGTCCGATCTATGATGTCGAGCTGATGCTGCAGGCAGGCCGCGTGCGCGGCTACGCGCTCAGTGATCCGGGTTTGATAGAATCCGTGGCTCAGGCGCTTCGGCGCCTAACGGATGCGCAAACCGGACAGAATTGCGACAGGGCCCTTTTATACGCTGTCGGCGACGGCAATCACTCGCTAGCGACGGCGAAAAACATCTGGGAGATGCTCAAACAGTCCGCGATCGATCGGGCTGCGCTCATGCGCCACACGGCCCGCTATGCGCTGGTCGAGCTTGTGAACCTGCATGATCCGGGCCTGTTGTTTGAGCCTATTTACCGGGTGCTGTTTAATATACAGGCAGAAAGCCTGCCGGAAAATATTGAACAGTATTTCCGCCGTCAGGGGCTGCGCGCGCGCCAGCGGGCCGCCTCAGGCGCCGAGGCTGCGGCTATCGCCGCAGAAACCGGATCACCGGAGCTGCACCGTTTCGGCTGGGTAAGTGAGCGCGGCTGCGGTATTGTTGAGATTGAAGGCCCCGGCCAGGTGTGCTCTGCCGGCACCCTGCAGGATTTCCTGGATGCGTTTGTTCAGAACCATCCGCAGGCACGCATCGATTATGTGCACGGCGGCGCAGTCGTAACCGAACTCGGCTGCCAGAAGGGCAATGCCGGCTTTTATCTGCCTACCCTGGCAAAGCGCGATCTTTTCCGCACCATTATGCTGCAGGGGGCTCTGCCGCGTAAAACTTTTTCAATGGGTGCGGCCGAGGAGAAACGGTTTTATCTGGAATGCCGCGTAATCAGATAAGTCCCGGAGCATATTTCTTTTTACTGTAGCCGCTTCAAAGAGAAAACCAGTTCGTGGTGAACCTGTCGAACCATGAACGGGTCTGTCGGACACTACACCAGCCGTTCGCACCTGCGACAGGCTCAGGGTGAACGGTTGTGTTTTTGAGGCTATTGTATTAAGGAACATGCTTTAGCGGGGTCTTGAAAAAGTCCTTTTAAGTAGGCTGTTCAAAAACGCTCGGATACAAGGCGTGCGAAATCATGAGGAATGCGGCGTGCTTTCCCGTACGCCGCAGTGACGAATGATGAGCACAACGCAGCAGATGGGCGTTTTTCAACAGCCTGTTAGCGGGTAAGGTCGGCCAGTTCCTTTTCAACGCGCGCTTTCATTTTATTTTGCGCATCAATCAGGCGGGCATTGTTGCGCAGCTGCTCATCCACGCGCGCCATTTTGGCCTCGGTATCACTGGTTTTTGCGTTTTCAAGCTGGATGCGCTCGGCCCGGTCGGCAGCGCTCAGCAGCGACTCTTTTTTTGCCTCTGCGATACGATCCTGAGCCCGCTGCCGGTCCTGTTCGTAGCCTTCGCGCTGGCGTATGAACAGTTCCCTGTTGCGGCCGAGGTTTTCTATGTTAGAGTTGATAATGTTCAGGCGGTCGCGAAGGTCAGCGATAAACTCCTCGGTACGCTCGGCACTGACGCCGGTTTCATCCTGCGGGGAGAAAAGTTCCTCCTCGGGTTCCTCATCCATGATGCCCAGCAGTTCAGGAGTGCTATAGACGGTTTCGCTCTCAAGGGAGCCGTCGACCTTGGTAATATTTTTAATCATTGCCCGCGGCACCGAGACCGTGCCGCTGCGGGTGTAGAAGCTTATCTTGTCGCCGTCCTCCCAGTACTGAGCGGTTTTCATTTCATTGCCGTTATGCAGCTGTATGCTGAAGTAGAATGCCTGTGCATTAATGGCGACCAGCAGCAAAACCAGGCTGCCGATAATCCACATATAGTGCTTGTTCATAGTGTCTCCCTAATAACTTGATCCCTGTATGCTCCTTGCATATAGTATACTATATTATAACAACAATATCGTACTGTTTTCAGGCCAACTTGAATGAAAAGTTATTTTAGATTGCGGGGTTACAGCATTTGTGATAAAAATTCGCATTGTAAAAAAATCTGCCCGCTTGACGCATGCCGGTATCCGGACTAATCATCTCAACCGCATTCACTGATACCGGCCGTGTGCAGGGTATCCGGCTCGAGCATTTTGACGCACATTTTTCCCAGTAAAGGCACCATGATGAACCAGGATCTTTTGCGCACGTTGCCGTCAGTGGATGAAGTAGTGCGGCAGCCGTGGATGCAGGACGTGATCAGGTGCGCGGGCCGCAGCCTTGCCGTGCGAGCCGTGCAGCACGCAATCGCCGGGCGCCGCGCTGCTTTGATGGCGCATGATGCATCCCGCACCGATACGGCCGGCAGCGCAGGAGAGCTGGACCGCACAGACGTCATGGCCGCACTTGCGCAGCTCAGCGCAGCTTCGCTGCGCCCTCTGATCAATGCCACCGGCATTATCGTGCACACCAATCTGGGCCGGGCTCCCTTGTGCGAGGACGCCCTTCAAGCCGTGGTGCGCACGGCCCGCGGATACAGCAACCTTGAGTTCGATATCGAGCAGGGCGCGCGCGGGCACCGCAGCGCCCATATTGCCGACTGCGTGCGCCGGCTGTGCGGAGCCGAGGCGGCCTTTGCGGTCAACAACAATGCGGCCGCAGTCCTGCTGTGCCTGAGCGCGCTTGCACACGGCCGCGATGTTATCGTATCGCGGGGCGAGCTGGTCGAAATCGGCGGCAGCTTCCGCATCCCTGATATCATGCAGCAAAGCGGCGCCCGTCTGGTTGAAGTCGGCACCACAAACCGAACGCATGTGCGCGATTACCGCCGGGCCATCAGCGAGAACAGCGCGCTGATTTTCAAAGCCCATACCAGCAATTACCGCATTGTCGGCTTTACCGCCGGCGTTGCGCTCACGGAACTCGTTGCCCTTGGGCGTGAGCACGGGGTGCCGGTTGTTTATGACATGGGCAGCGGGTGCATGGCCGGTGCGGGCATCGATGCGCTCAGAGATGAGCCCACGGTGCAGGACGCGCTCGCGGCGGGTGTTGATCTGGTGATGTTCAGCGCTGACAAGCTGCTGGGCGGCCCGCAGGCCGGCCTGCTGGCGGGCAGGCGCGCTTGTGTCGAGACGCTTGAAAACCATCCGCTTGCGCGCGCGCTGCGGCTTGACAAAATGACCCTGGCCGCGCTTGAGCAGACCCTGCGAATGTACGTATATACCCCTGAGCGCCTTGGGGAACTGCCGGTCGTGCGCATGCTCAGGGCCGCGCCCGAGGATGTGCGCCGCCGCGCGCGCAGCTTTGTGCGCCGCCTGAAGGCCGCGTTTCCCGGCTGCAGCGCGCAGGCCGTTCCGGATGTCTCGCAGGTCGGCGGCGGCGCCTGCCCCCTGCGCGACCTGCCGACCTGGGCGGTGGAGCTCGATCCCGGAGAGATGGGAGCGCCGGAGCTTGAGCGCCGCCTGCGGCGGGGTTCGCCGGCGGTTGTGGCGCGAATCAAAAATGACCGCATCCTGCTGGACCTGCGCACGGTATCACCCGGTGAAACGGCGCTTTTGTTTCAGGCGGTGCGCGCGGCCCTTGCCTCATGAATACTGTCGCGTTCACTGCCGACGGCGCCCTTGCCAGTCTGCGCCTGGATGTGGCCATTGCCACGGCCTTTTCCGACATAAGCCGTGCGCGCGCTCAGCAGTCCATCCGTGAGGGCTGCGTTCTGGTCAACGGCCATGCCGCCCGGGCCTCCTGCCGTCTTCAGGCCGGAGACCGGGTGACCCTGAGCCTGCCCGATCCGGTGCCGCTTGAAGCTGAGCCTGAAAACATTCCCCTTGAGGTACTGTATGAAGACGCCGGCATTATCGTCATCAACAAGCCGGCGCATCTCGTGGTGCATCCGGCCTGCGGCAACCACACGGGCACGCTGGTCAACGCGCTGCTGTTTCACTGCCGTGATCTTGCCGGCATCGGCGGCGTGCAGCGCCCCGGTATCGTGCACCGCCTTGACAAGGACACCTCCGGCGTCATGGTGGTTGCCAAAAATGAGCAGACCCATGCCGGACTGAGCGAACAATTCAAGGTTCACAGCGTGATGCGGCGCTATCAGGCCCTGGTGTACGGCGCTGTGGCCGAAGAAAGCGGGCGCATAGAAACACTGATCGGACGCGACCGCACGGACCGCAAGAAGATGTCGGCCCATCCCCGCCGGGGACGGCAGGCTGTTACGCACTGGCGCTGCCTTGAGCGCTTTGACGACTACAGCCTGCTGGAAGCCGGGCTTGAAACCGGCCGGACGCATCAGGTGCGCGTGCATCTGGCCTCCATCGGGCACAGCGTGCTTGGAGATAGCACCTACGGCAACCCGCGCCGTCTGCGCGCAATCAGGAACAAGCCCCTGCAGGACGCGGTCAAGAGCCTGAAGCGTCATCTGCTGCATGCCGGCTTTCTGCAGTTTGTGCATCCCGCGACGCAGGAGGTGCTTTCTTTTACGGCGCCGCTGCCGGATGAGTTCGCGTCCGTTTTGGCGCTGCTGCGGGGGCTGTAATGGTAACAGCAGGCCTGAGCGGCGGGATCGCCAGCGGCAAAACGACGGTAGCCCAGCTTTTCGGCGAGCTGGGTGCGGAGCTGATCGATGCCGATGCAATCGCGCGCGATGTGGTTGAGCCGGGGTGTGTTGGGCTTGAGCGCATTGCGGCCTGCTTCGGTCAGGAGATGCTGACTGCGCAGGGCCGGCTTGACCGCGTCCGTCTGGGTGCCATCGTGTTTAGCGATCCTGCCCGCATGCAGCAGCTCAATGAGCTGCTGCACCCGCTGATTGCCGACGAACTGCGCACCCGGCGCGAGTGTTTGCGCCGGTCTGGTTTCGGCGGCGTTGTTATCGTTGATGTGCCGCTGCTGTTTGAATGCGGCTGGCAGGCGCTGTTTGACCGCACCATAGTCGTATACTGCGCTCCTGAGATGCAGCGCCTGCGCCTGATGCGGCGCAGCGGGCTTACCCGCGCGCAGGCCGATGCGCGGATTGCGGCCCAGATGCCGCTGCAGGAGAAAAAGGCGGCGGCTGATTTCGTTATTGATAACCAGGATACGCCGCAGAAGCTGCGCCCGGCGGTTGCAGCCGTGTACGCGCAGCTTCTGGCCCTGCGATAGAGTCGTTCACTGTATGGGGCCTGCGCGGTTCACCGGGTCGAAAAAACAAAGCAAAAAAACTTGACAATAGAGAATCAAGGATTATAATGCAGGCATTGCAGTAACAGCACATACCCTTCCCCGTACTTCTAAGACGTTAGAAACCAGTGTGTGCATGTTCTTTCCAGTGTAGTATATCTCACATGTGAAAAAACGCCCGTATGAAGAGAACACAAGGGTAGATTGTCCGGGGGAATTTCGCGCGGCGCCGCTTTTGCAGGCTCTGCATGGCCCCTTCTGAAAAGGGTTCGAGGGGCCCCAAACCGTTCACATCATGTAACACTCATTGCCGGAATTCATTTCTGTTGATCAATTCGCACATAACTATACGCTTAACCTTACGATATCGCTATCCCATTACAGCCATGCACGCCCTGTGCTGAAGAATGTTCTTCGCCTGTTTGTCATGTGGCCTGATTATACAAGCTTTTACTACCACCACCCGGGAGACACTGTCCAATGAATCTGAAAGAACTCAAGTGCAAGAAAATCAATGAACTCATGGAAACCGCCAAGCAGATGGGCATTGAAGACTACAGCAGCATGCGCAAGCAGGATTTGATTTTCGCCCTGCTGCAGTCGGAGATTGAGAAAAACGGCCTGATTTACGGCGAGGGCGTTATCGAAATCCTGCCCGACGGTTTCGGCTTTCTGCGCGCTCCGGACTACAACTACCTTCCGGGCCCGGATGATATTTATGTGTCTCCCTCGCAGATCCGGCGCTTCAACCTCAGGGTCGGCGATACGGTTTCAGGCCAGATCCGGCCGCCCAAGGATTCCGAGCGCTATTTCGCCCTGCTCAAGGTTGAAACCATCAATCTCGAGAGCCCTGAAAAAGCGCGCGACAAGGTTTTGTTCGACAACCTGACACCGCTCTATCCCATGCGCAAACTCGAGCTTGAGACGGTGAGCGACAATCTCTCGGCCCGTGTCATGGACTTGCTGAGCCCCATCGGCATGGGGCAGCGCGGCATTATCGTGTCCCCGCCGCGTACCGGTAAAACAATGCTGATGCAGTGCATCGCCAACTCGATCACCACCAATCATCCGGATGTCGTGCTGATGGTGCTGCTCATCGATGAGCGCCCCGAGGAAGTGACCGACATGCAGCGCTCGGTTAAGGGCGAGGTCATCAGCTCGACCTTTGACGAGCCGGCTACGCGCCATGTGCAGGTGGCCGAAATGGTCATTGAAAAGGCCAAGCGGCTGGTTGAGCACAAAAAAGACGTTGTCATTCTGCTCGACAGCATCACGCGCCTGGCCCGGGCCTATAACACGGTCGTGCCGCCCAGCGGCAAGGTGCTCTCCGGCGGCGTGGATTCAAACGCGCTGCACAAGCCCAAGCGCTTTTTCGGCGCGGCCCGCAACATCGAGGAGGGCGGCAGCCTGACCATCATCGCCACCGCCCTGATCGACACGGGCAGCCGCATGGACGAAGTGATCTTCGAGGAATTCAAAGGCACCGGCAACATGGAAATCTATCTTGACCGCAAGCTCGCCGACCGCAGGGTGTTCCCGGCCATCGACATCAACCGGTCCGGCACCCGCAAGGAGGAGCTGCTGATGCGCGACGACGTGCTCAAACGCATCTGGCTGCTGCGCAAAGTGCTGCAGCCGCTCAACACGGTCGACGCCATGGAATTTTTGCTGGAAAAAATGAACGATACCAAGGATAATGAAGATTTTCTAAGCTCAATGAACAGGTAATTTTTTAAGGAGTACGCGCAATGAAAGAGGGCATTCACCCGAAATACGCAACTGCAACGGTACGCTGCGCCTGCGGCAACACGTTTGAAACCCGTTCGACCCGCCCGGAAATAAAGGTAGAGATATGCTCCGGCTGCCATGGTTTTTTCACCGGCAAGCAGAAGCTGGTCGACTCGGCCGGCCGCGTTGAAAAGTTCCAGAGAAAATACGCCGCTGCTAAAAAGTAATTTTTTTCAGCCCGTCCGCACTCCCGTTCCGCGCCCGGCCTGCATGGCCGGAGGGGCATGCACTCCCGTGGGCCGGCGCGCCCGGCCTCATCCGGCAAAAAGGTCTGATTGGATAATCGGCCCGTGTGCCGCAAAAGATCAAACGCGTCAGGCATGTTCCATCGGTTTTTACATTCAGCAGTGCGCCCGGGCCGTTTCATTGCTTGCATGTATACACCATGCCGTCGCAACGGCAGTGCATGGGGG
>Ga0194127_10007261_pt1 | contig 12281 bp, 13 predicted proteins | sample TA2KigC100mmetaG_FD_148624 | JGI IMG/M metagenome (GOLD analysis project Ga0194127, IMG submission 148624) | Freshwater microbial communities from Lake Tanganyika, Tanzania - TA2015036 Kigoma Deep Cast 100m | ecosystem: Environmental > Aquatic > Freshwater > Lake | place: Tanzania: Lake...
ACATAGACATTGGCGCGATCCAGATCGACCAGCACGATCAGCGCCGCCGCCACCATCAACTTATCCGCTACCGGATCCAGAAAGGCGCCGAAGGCTGACATCTGATTGAAACGGCGCGCCAGGTAACCATCCAGCCAGTCCGTCAGCGCCGCAAGGATGAAGATCGCCGTCGAAATCAGATTGACCTGCTCCTTGAGCAACAGGCCGTCCGGAAGATAAAACACCCCAACGAAGATCGGGATCAGCGCGATGCGCAGCCAGGTCAGGGTGTTGGGCAGATTCATGGGCATCCGTGGAGCGCTCCGTAGATCTGTTCTGCCAGGGTCTGGCTGATGCCCTCCACCTGAGCAATCTCCTCAATCCCCGCCGACTGCACCCCACGCAAACCACCGAAGGTCTGCAACAGGCGCTGCCGCCGTTTGGCACCCACGCCGGGAATCTCTTGCAGGCTGGAACTGACGCGCGCCTTGGCACGCCGGGCGCGGTGACCCGTAATGGCAAAGCGGTGGGCCTCATCGCGAATCTGCTGGATCAGGTGCAGGCCGGGATGATCGGGCGGCAGACGCAAGGGCTCCGCCTCGTCCGGCCAGATCAACTGCTCCAAACCGGGCTTCCGGGCCTCGCCTTTGGCCACGCCCAGAACCCGCAAATCACCCAAACCCAATTCATCCAGCACGGCCTGCGCCACATTCACCTGACCCCGGCCACCGTCAATCAAGAGCAGATCCGGTCGCGCGGTCGCGCGATCGACCTCGGCCTCAATCGCCCCCTCTTGCAGACCATAGCGGCGCAACAAGGCCTCGCGCAACGCGGCATAGTCATCCCCCCCGCTCGCAGGGGTGACATTAAATCGGCGATATTGGGCGTTCTGCATGGCCCCGTGATCGTACACCACGCACGACACAACCGCCGCCTCTCCCTGCGTATGGCTCACATCGAAACATTCAATGCGTGCAATCATGCCACTCGCCCCACCGTCCAGTGCCGCATTCAAGGCCGCCAGGCGCGCCTCCTGTCCAGCCTGCTGACCTTCGCGGGCCGCCAGAGCGAGCGTCGCATTTTGCCGCGCCGTTTGTAGCCAGACCCGGCGCTCACCGTTTACCCGCGTCAACACCTTGACGGAATGGCCCGCCGCCTCGCCCAGCCAATCCGCTGACTCACAGGGGTATTCCAGGATCAGGATCGACGGGGCTGGCTGGCTGGCGTAATGCTGGGCGACAAAGGCATCGAGCACACCCGGTGGCTCGGCCCCCTCAACATGGCCCGGAAAAAACGCCCGGCCACCCAGGCTGCGCCCACCGCGCACCATCAACAGATAAACGCAGGCCAAACCGCCCGCCATGGCCACCGCCAGGATATCCGCGTCCTGCTGGCTACGGCTCTCGACAAACTGTTTCTCACGCAACTGATTCAAGGCCAGCAGCTGATCCCGTAGCCGGGCGGCGTATTCAAACTGCAGGGCCGTAGCGGCCGCCTGCATCTGCGCCTGCAAGCGACTGACCAGATCGTCATCGCGCCCGGACAAGAACAGGGCCGCATCAGCCACATCACGCGCATAATCCGCCGCCGTAATCAGGCCCACACAGGGCGCCGTACAGCGCTGGATCTGATACAGCAGGCAAGGGCGTGAGCGGTGCGTATAGACGCTGTCCTCACAGGTACGCAAACGAAAGACCTTCTGCAAGGTCTGAATGCTGTCCCGCACCGCCAAGGCGTGCGGGTAAGGTCCAAAACGCTGACTCCCTTCCGTAATGCCGCCGCGCTGATAGGCCAGACGCGGAAAGGCATGCCCGGACAAGACCAGATAGGGATAAGACTTGTCATCGCGAAACACGATGTTGTAGCGCGGTGCCAGCGCCTTGATGAGATTGCTTTCAAGCAACAGCGCCTCAGACTCGGAGCGCGTCACGGTCACCTCGATGGCGCGCAGCCGACTCAGCATCAGACGAATACGCGGGCTCTGATCGGTCTTCTGGAAATAGCTGGAGACGCGCCGCTTCAGGTCACGCGCCTTGCCCACATAAAGCACGGCACCCGCCTCCCCCAGATAGCGATAAACGCCGGGGAGATGCGGCAAGCCGGCCAGGATGGGGCCGGGATCAAAGGGCTGGGGGTGCGGCATCGGTCACGCGGGGCACGGCAGCGATCTACTCGTCCTCGTCCAGCAACCGCCCGCCGATCGCCCAGTCCTCAAAGGGCAGCGACTCGAATGCGATGTAGGTGTACTGGCGCGGCTTCTGCGCGTGCCGCTCCAAGGTCGCCGTAATCTCTTCGGCAATCCTTTTCTTTTGCTCGCGGCTTAATTCTCCGGCGAGTTTAATGCTAACGACGGGCATGACGAGGTCTCCATAAAGTCGCGGATGGCACCGAATACGGCCGCAAACGACTCTGGCGTCAGGCGGCGCGTCTGCGTGTTGTAACGCGAACAATGGTAACTGTCGAACAGGGTCAGGTTGCCGGGCAGTTCATGCCTTGCCGCATGGGAAAAAGGTCGCGTTGCCGCCTTCAACCCCAGGGCCCGCAACACGGCATTGTGTGCGATCAAACCCAGCGCCAACACCGCCGTACCCGGCGACAGAGCCTGCAACTCTGCGCGCAGGAAGGCATTGCAGCGGACGATCTCCGCCGTCTCCGGCTTGTTCGCTGGCGGCAGGCACTTGACCGCATTCGTAATGCGGCAGTCGAGCAGCCGCAGACCATCGTCAGCCGCCACGCTCACCGGGCCGGTCGCAAACCCGAAGCGATGCAAGGTCTCATAAAGCAGAATGCCGGCATGATCGCCCGTGAAGGGCCGACCGGTGCGGTTGGCCCCGTGCATCCCCGGGGCCAGACCCACAATGAGAAGGCGAGCGGCCGGGTCACCGAAGGGCGCGACCGGCCGGCAAAAATAGGCCGGAAACTGCGCCTTGGTAGCGTCCAGAAATTCCGCCAGTCGAGGGCAGAGCCGGCACTCCGGATTGAACTCGGCCAGGGCTGCCGTCATCACGGCATCTGCTCGGGCTGCAGGGTCGCGTGCCCGATACCGAATGGACGCAAGTGCGTCCGCGCCTCCTCCAGAATGCGCGACCAGTCATCCATCGCCTCCAGGTCCAGATGCGCCGAGAGGGCCACTTGCCCGGACGACAGCGACCAGACATGCAGATCGTGTACCGAATGAACGCCAGGGATGCGAGCCAGGCCACGGGCAATCTCGTCGAGATCAATATGCCCCGGCACTGCCTCGAGGAGGACATGCACCGCATCCCGCAACAGGCGCAAGGCCGAAACCAGAATCAGCAGGGCCACGAGCAAAGACAGCGCGGGATCGACCCACAACCAACCCAGGGTATAAATCAGGACACCCGAAACGAGGGCCGCAACCGAACCCAGCAGATCCCCCAGTACATGCAGCAAGGCCGCACGCGTGTTGAGATCCGTGCCCCCGTGATGCAGCCTCCATGCGACGAGGATGTTGACGAGCAGACCGATCGCCGCCACCACCATCACGGTATCGCCCTGCACCGCCGTCGGTGCCGCCAGACGCTGAACCGCCTCCACCCCAATCCAGACAATCAGCGCCAGCATCAAAAGGCCATTGAACAAGGCCGCCAGGATCTCCAGCCGAACCAGTCCATAGGTGTGCCGGCTGGATGGCGGGCGGCGGGCCAGCCAGGCCGCGAGCGCCGCCAGGCCTAGCGCACTACTGTCTGTGACCATATGGCCCGCATCGGAGATCAAGGCCAGTGAACCGGACCACCATCCTGCCACCGCCTCAACCATGGCAAACCCAAGGGTCAGAAGCACGGCAGCCAGAAAATGGCTGTGCGTCCCGGCGTGGCCGAGGTGATGCTCCAGATGGCCCGTATCGGTATCCAGACTGAGGCCATCGCGGCCGCTGGCGTTATTTCCCAACGGCGGCCTCCGTCGGGTCGGCGAGTTGCAAATCGCCATCCCGCTCGCCCAGGCCAGCCAAATGCCGGAGGGCAGCCACGAAGCGCGGACTCTCGTGCAGGCGCCTCCGGTCTGGCGGGTGTGGTCGGCCATGCATGCGGGCAAAACGGATCAGAGAGGTCGCGGGCGTCTCGCGTTTCTTGCCGGGCAACGCGTCATGCGCCAACACCTCATCGACGCGATCGGGGCGGTTGCAGATCAGCGCCATATCGCAGCCCGCTGCCCACGCGGCCTGCGTCCTGGCCACCACATCCCCCGCAACGCTGGCCCCTTCCATCGACAAGTCATCGCTGAAGATCACCCCCTCGAAACCCATCTCGTGACGCAGGATATCGGTCAACCAGTGCGCTGAAAAACCGGCCGGCGCGGCATCCACCTCGGGATAGATCACATGCGCCGGCATCACGGCCGCCAAGCCGTGTTCGATCATGTGCCGGAAAGGCCGGAGATCCGGCTCGATCTCGGCCAGCGTACGCGGGTCGACCGGAATATCGACATGCGAATCGGCCGTCACAAAACCATGTCCCGGGAAATGCTTGCCGCAGGCCGACATACCCGCGTCATGCAGGCCCAGCATAAGGGCATGCGCCAGCTCAAACACGGCCTTGGGTTCCGCATGGAAGGCCCGGTCACCAATCACCCGACTGCCGCCGTAATCCAGATCCAGCACCGGCGCAAAACTGAAATCCACCCCAACGGCGCGCAGTTCGGCACCCATCACATAGCCAATATCCCGCGCCATGAGGCGGGCCCGTTGCGGCTGCACATCCCATACCTCGCCCAGCGCGCGCATCGGGGGAATGGGCGTAAAACCGGCCCGGAAACGCTGCACCCGACCGCCCTCATGATCGACACCGATCAGCAACGCGGGGTGACGCAAGGCATGAATCTCCTGGATCAGGGCCTCGATCTGTGCGGCGCTTTCAAAATTGCGCGTAAACAAGATGACGCCGCCGACCAAGGGATGCTGCAGACGGCGACGGTCGGCATCGGTCAGGGTCTTGCCTTCCACATCCACCATTAACCCGCCCAGCGGCAAACGCAATGCAGAGAGATTCATGATTCGACCACCACAAAGGCCAAGGCCATGTCCCGTTCATCGGACAGACTCAAATGGATTCGTTGCATCCCGTTTTGCCGCAGCCAGGCCGACAGACCCGCATCAAACTCAAACACCGGTTTGCCCAGCGCATCGTGGCCCACCGCCATCGCTGTCAATGAGACCGGAGGACGCAACCCGGTTCCCACCGCCTTGGCCAGCGCCTCCTTGGCCGCAAAACGCTTGGCCAGAAAATGGGGCTTCGAAGCCGCCAGGCCAAAATCAGCCCACTCCTTCTGGGCCAGCATGCGCCGCGCCAGTCGCTCGCCATGGCGTGCGTAGGCCGCCGCCATACGCGCCACCTGAACGAGATCGCTACCAATACCCAGAATCATCCTAGAAACAGCAGTTGGACGCGCCCGAGTGTGCGGATTCTGAGCCGCATGGCAAGGCGTGACGACGCTGTGGGGCGGGCCCCACAAGGAGGAGCAACACAGCCAGGCGGCTCAGAATCCGTGCAATCGGGTGCGTAGCGGCCTCACCCATCCGGTGAAATCCCAAGAGGCGAAGAAATTCAATATCCATGCGGTCTTTCCAGTATTCGCAAGCGGTCAACTGCTGTTTCTAGGATCATGGGGCCGGATGGTCGCCCAATGGCGCCAGACTGTAAAGGAAACCCCTCATATAATCGCTTCAACCCTTCTCATCATCCTGTCGAGGTCAACCATGATCAGCCAAGAAACCCTTGTCGAGAGCTTTCATTTCCGTCACGCCTGCAAGACCTTCGATCCCGCGCGCAAGATCCCGGCAGAGGCGTTCAACTGCATCCTTGAAACCGGCCGCCTCTCGCCCGCCTCCTTTGGTTTTGAGCCTTGGCGCTTCGTCATCATTCAAGACCCGATCCTTCGTGAAAAACTCAAGACCGTCACTTGGGGCGCACAAGGGCAGTTGCCCACGGCGAGCCACTTCGTCGCCATACTCGCGCGTCGCTCGGCCGACATGCGCCATGATTCGCCCTGGCTGCTTGACCTGATGCGTAATGTCCAGCACTTCGATGCCGACCGCATTGCCCAGCGCCTGGCGCGCTACCGCAGCTTCCAGGAAAACGATTTTCACCTGACCGATAACCCGCGCGCCATGTTCGACTGGTCCTGCCGACAGTGCTATATCGCGCTGGGCAACATGATGACCGCTGCGGCGCTGCTCGGCGTGGATTCCTGCGCCATCGAGGGATTCAACCAGCAGGAGGCCGAGGCCACTCTGAACGAGGCCGGCCTGCTTGAAGACGGCCGCTTTGGCCTCGCTGTCATGGTGGCCTTCGGGTACCGCGTCAAGCCCCAGACGCCCAAACTACGCCAACCCACGACCGACATCGTGCGCTGGGTCTAAATTGTCTCAGGGTTTCCGTTTCGCTCGCGGATGGGCACTGTCATAAACCTTGGCTAGGTGCTGAAAATCGAGATGGGTGTAGACCTGCGTCGTGGACAGACTGGCATGGCCCAACATCTCCTGCACGGCACGCAAATCACCTGACGATTGCAATACATGGCTGGCAAAGGAATGCCGCAGGGCATGCGGATGCACCCGTTGCGTGACCCCATGGCGCAACGCCAGGCGTCGCAAGCGCTCGCGCACCACAGCGGGGTTGACGCGCGCGCCGCGCGCGCCCACGAAGAGAGGCGGTGACCCAGCCTCCTCCACCCGAACCACGCGCTCACGAACCGCCAGCCAATCCTGTATCGCCTGCAGGGCCGCGCTGCCAACCGGAACGACACGCTCCTTGCGCCCCTTGCCAAGCACCCGAATCTCGCCGCTGGCCGGGTCCACGCTCTGCAATCCCAACCCAATCAGTTCGGCCAGGCGCAAACCTGAGGAATACATCAGCTCGAACATGGCCCGATCCTGAATCGCCAACGGATCAGCCTCCGACTCGGCCGGGGCGGACCCGAGCAGGGCCGCCATTTCGTCCGGGCTCAGGGTGTGGGGCAGACGCTTTTCACCGCGTGGCGGCCGTATTCCCAGGCAGGGGTTGTTGTTCAGCCCATGTTGCCGGGACAGATAGCGAAACAGGCTTCGCCAACCGGACAGCGTACGCGCCAGGCTGCTCGTGGCCATGCCCTTGGCGTGGAGCGTGGCCAGGGCACGGCGAATGTCGTGGGGTTCGATGTTCTCTGGAGCGCGATCGGGCATCAGCGCTGCCAGATGCGCGATATCTTCCGCGTAGGCCGCAACCGTGTGATCGCTATAGTTACGCGCCCGCAACTGGTTCAGAAAGGCATCCGTCGCCGTAGCAAGGCTGTGCACCGCGGCAGACATGGAGCGGGGCCGTGTGGCCGCTAAAAATGGCGCGCAATCGCTGCGCTTAACTGACGCGCGATCCAGCCCAGATAGAACGACCCCATCTCGGGATAAAACCGATGGACATCTTCCGACCCCAGCACCAGGAGACCGCGCACACCGCCCGGCGACTCGGTACTGCCCAGAGGCAGGAGCGCGAACGAGCCCAACTGGGCCCCGACCCCGGCGAACCATTCCCGCACCTCAGCCGGGATCTCTGCACCACAGCGCGGCCCACTCAATGTCGCGACTTTCTGCTCAAGATCCGGGCTGACCGGCACGCACTCGGGCTGATCCGGGCTCAACACCGTCCCCCAGATGCGCAGGGCCACATGCGGCACGGCGAATCGTTCACGCAGATCGTGGTACACCGTCTGCAAGACCGCCTCCAGATTCCGCGCCGCATTCAGTTTTGCCGCCAGGGAATAGACCTTTTCACTGATCGCGTCGTTGTCCTCGGCATAGCGAATCATCTCGCGCATCCGCTCCTCAAGGGCGCGCGATTTCTCACGCAGGACCTGCAACTGCCGCTCACCCAGCGAGATCGCCTGATCACCGTGCGGATTAGGCACGGTCAACTGGGTCAGCAAGTCACCCCGCTGGGCAAAAAATTCCGGATGATCCTGCAAGTACCGCGCCACTTGATCCTGGGAAACATTCATAGCTCTACCTCACCCTCAAAAACCGTTACAGCCGGGCCCGTCAACCAGACCGGCGCAACACCCTCGGCCCCAGCCACCTCACCCGCCCATTGTATGGATAGATCGCCGCCCCGGGTATGCACCACGACGCTAGGATCTAGCAGGCCCAGGCGAATCCCCGCCACCACCGCCGCACACGCACCGGTGCCGCACGCCAAGGTCTCGCCGCTGCCGCGCTCAAACACCCGCAAGCGAATCTCGCGACGATGAACGACCTGCATGAAGCCCACATTCACCCGCTCCGGGAAGCGCATGTGGTGTTCGATCCGGGCCCCCAAGGATTGAACCGGCGCCGCGTCCAGATTGCAGACCACCCGCACGGCATGCGGATTGCCCATCGACAACACCGACAGCTCAATCGGCTCGCCATCCACATCGACCACATACACCACGGCCTCGGTCTCAGCAACAAAGGGGACCTGAGCCGGCACAAAGCGTGGCGGCCCCATGTTGACCGTCACCATACCATCGGCCTCCAGGCGCGGTTCGATGATGCCGCTCGCGGTCTCAACGCGCAGCGTGACCTTGTCGGTCAGGTTCTTGTCGTGCACAAAGCGGGCAAAACAACGCGCCCCGTTACCGCATTGCTGAACCTCACCACCATCGGCATTAAAGATGCGGTAACGAAAATCGACATCGGCCTGGGTCGGCCGCTCCACCAACAGGATCTGGTCGCAGCCAATGCCAAAATGGCGATCCGCGATAAAACGGTATTGCTCGGCAGACAAGGCCACCGTCTGGTTGATGGCGTCGAACACCACGAAATCGTTGCCGAGTCCGTGCATCTTGGTAAATCTGAGTTTCATGACATGAATTGCATATAGTCGCGATAAATGCAGCGGTCCATCACCACCGTCAACCCTGCGGCCTGTGCGCGCCGAGCCGCCTCTTCGTGCACCACACCATCCTGCAACCAAAGCGCGGGAGCACCAATGGCAATGGCCTCTTCCACCACCGCCGGCACAAATTCGGGGGCACGAAAGACATTCACCAGATCGACCGGAAACGGGAGGTCGCGCAAATGAGCGTAACAAGTCTCGCCCAGCACCGAGGTCGTTGCCGGACGCACCGGGACGATACGATAACCAAAACGCTGCAAGGCGCGGGCCACACCAAAACTCGGCCGCTCGGGTTTGGGCGACAACCCCACCACAGCCACCGTTTTCACCCGCTGCAACAGCGCCCGGATGGCATCGACCTCTGGATTGCGAAAACTCGTCATGGGTCAATCATACAAGCTGGGCTGCCCTTCGGGGCGGGTCTTGAAACGCTTGTGCAGCCAAAAATATTGCTCGGGCATTTCCCGCACGCGGTCCTCGATAAAGGCATTCATACGGCGAGTATCTGTCTCCACATCCGCGCCAGGAAACCCCTCCCAGGCCGGGTACAGGCGCACAACATAACGCCCCTCTTCCCAGCGCGTCACGCAGGGCACCACCACCGCACCCGCCGCTTTGGCCAGGCGCGGCAGTGCGGTGATGGTGGCGGCGGGTGTGCCAAAAAAGGGCACAAAGATGGCATCCTTGGGGCCGTAGTCCATGTCCGGCAGGTAATAAAAAGGCCGCCCCTTCTTCAAGGCGCGCAACACCGGCTTGATGCCATCATGGCGCGAATACATCTCCGACTTTTCGCCGTCAGCCCCCATAAAACGGGTACGCGCGCGCAGCATCAAATGGTTCACCTGTGGATTTTTGATCGTCGCATACAGCGACACGATAGGCGCCAGCCAGGCCGTCACGCGCACGCCCCCCAGGTTGAGGCCAACGAAGTGCGGCGCCAGCAGAATGACCGGGCAACCGGCGACGGCAGATAAATGCTCCTGACCCTCAATGCGCACCGCGCGTTCAACTTCGGCGCGACGGCCCCACCAAGACACCGACTCCAGCAGAGTGGCGCGGCCGAGGGCACGAAAATGGGCGCGCAGGAGGCGACGAATGGCACACTTATCAAGGTCCGGAAAACACACCTGCAGATTGGTACGCCCGATGCGACGGCGGCGGGCGGAGGCGTAATACAACAGACCGCCGAACCCTTCACCAATCCACGCCAACACCGAAAACGGCAGCAGGCCATGCAGTAGGCGCAGACAACCTAGCCACAGCCATGTCATGCCGCCGCCTCCAGCAAATTTTCCGGTGGTGGTGGGACATTACCACGCAAGCGGAAGATGCGATAACTCCATAGGTAATGGGCCGGTCGTTGGCGGATATGCCATTCAATACGCCTCTGCACCTTGGCGATGGCAGCCTCGACCGGCTGTTTGGGTAAGGGGTCCAGGCGTTCCAGGCGTAACCGGTAACCCCGCCCCCAAGGCAGGCGCTCACACACGATCAGCAACACCGCCACATTCTGGGTCGCCGCCAAACGATAGGGCAGCGACGGAAAATACACAGGGCTCGCAAAGAAAGGGGCCCACACCCCGTCACCGGAACTGGCCGACTGATCCGGCAGAATGAACGCCGTTTCACCGCGTTTGAGTGCAGCCAACAGGGCCTTTACGCCGGAACGGTCAGGCGGCACGGTCACAATATGGCCGCGTTCGCGCCCCGCCTTCATCAACTGATGCACCCAGAGTTGCCTGGGGGGGCGGTACAGTGCCGTCATCGGAAATTGCGCACCGTACCAGATGCCGGCGATCTCCCAACAGGCCTGATGCGGACACAGCAGAACCACGCCATGGCCCTCGGCGTGGGCCGCATGGAGGTGCTCAAGGCCCTCAACCTCACGCACCCAGGCGGTAACGGTCGCGAGTGGCCGCAACCAGATTGCGGCCAATTCCATCATGCCTTGACCCAAACCGGCGCCGACGGCCGCCAACGAAACTTGGTCACGCAAACCCGCCTTGTCCAGGTTCTCGCGCAACAACGCCGCATGGCGCGGGCGTAGCAAGGCCAGCCAGCCAAACAGCGTGCCCAACCCATGCAGGATCGGCAACGGAAGAAACGACAACAGTTTGAATATCAAGGACACAGGTTGACCGCGTTTATCAAAAAGAGGCAGAATAGCGTCGCCGCCGTGTTAATGCAGACAACTTGCGGGCGGGATACAAATACTGCTAAAGCGTCGACGCTCAGCAAGTCCCCCGAGCCGTTCGCGCCATTCAAATCATTGGGGACCTGCGAGCGCAACATGAGCAATTCCTATCTGTTTACTTCCGAATCGGTTTCTGAAGGCCACCCGGACAAGGTCGCCGACCAGATCTCTGATGCCGTTCTCGACGCCATCCTGAGCGACGATCCCACCGCACGCGTTGCCTGCGAAACCTTGGTCACCACCGGTCTGGTCATCATGGCCGGCGAGATTACCACCAAAGCGCAGGTTAATTACGCTGCCGTGGCCCGGGACACGATCCGCCGCATCGGCTATGCCGACCCGAACCTGCGTTTTGACGCCGATGGCTGTTCGGTGCAGGTCTGTTATGGCCAGCAAAGCTCCGATATCGCCCAAGGCGTGGATCGTGCCTCGGACGACTATCTGAATCAAGGGGCCGGTGACCAAGGCCTGATGTTTGGCTACGCCTGCGACGAAACCGACACCTACATGCCGCTGCCGATCTATCTCGCCCACCGTTTGGTCGAGCGCCAGGCCTTGGTGCGCAAGGATGGTCGTCTGCCCTGGCTCCGCCCCGATGCCAAGTCGCAGGTCACCCTGCGCTATGTCGACGGCAAGCCCGACAGCATCGACACCGTGGTGCTATCCACCCAGCACGGCCCCGAGTTCTCTCCGCCGGAGAAGCAAAAGGCCCTGCACGAAGCAGTGATCGAAGACATCATCAAGCCCATGCTGCCCAAGGAACTGATCAAGGGCGAGATCAAATATCTGGTCAACCCGACCGGCTGTTTCGAGATCGGCGGCCCGCACGGCGATGCGGGTCTGACCGGCCGCAAGATTATTGTCGATACCTATGGCGGTGCGGCTCCGCACGGCGGTGGCGCGTTCTCCGGCAAGGACCCGTCCAAGGTTGACCGTTCGGCCGCCTACGCGGCCCGCTATGTGGCCAAGAATATCGTCGCGGCAGGCCTGGCCAGCAAGTGCCTGGTGCAGGTGTCCTACGCCATCGGCGTCGCCCAGCCCACCTCGATCATGGTCGAGACCTACGGCACCGGCAAGGTATCCGACGCGCGTCTGACAGAACTGGTGCGCACCCATTTTGACCTGCGTCCCAAAGGCATCGTGCAGATGCTCGACCTGCTGCGGCCGATCTATCGCAAGACCGCCGCTTACGGCCACTTTGGTCGCGATGAACCGGAATTCACTTGGGAAAGTTTGAACAA
>Ga0194127_10007262_pt1 | contig 12281 bp, 8 predicted proteins | sample TA2KigC100mmetaG_FD_148624 | JGI IMG/M metagenome (GOLD analysis project Ga0194127, IMG submission 148624) | Freshwater microbial communities from Lake Tanganyika, Tanzania - TA2015036 Kigoma Deep Cast 100m | ecosystem: Environmental > Aquatic > Freshwater > Lake | place: Tanzania: Lake...
TTTTGCGGAGCAGCGCCCTGATCGTGGGCGTCGGTCCTGCGCGCCAGCGCCTGCGCTCGCGCCGCCTCGACCGTGATCGCCCCGGCCTCCTCGCGATCGACCGCGCCCAGGTTGAAGTCCATCGGCGATGGCCCGGCACCCACGAAGCCCGCTTCTGCGGCGCTGAGCCAGCGCTCCTCCCGACAGTGGTGGAAGTAGACCGCGTGCACAGCGGGCGCCGTCGCCGCCTGGTAGAGGAAGAGGCAGCCCGGATCGTCGAAGTCCAGGACGCGGCCGTCGCGGGTCTGCAGCTGCGCGGCGTAGCGCGGCTCGCTGACAGCCATCCGGCATTCGGCGCAGGCAGTCCTATCCCAGACCACGGGTTGCGGCCCGGAAGGCGGGCCCTGCAGCCGCGCGATCAGCCAGACCAGCCCGACCCCGAGCAGCGCGAGGGCCGCGGCGATCCCGAGCCACGCTGCGCGCCGCCCGCTCCCGCTCATGCGCGCACCCCCTGCCGCAGCACGGGCGCGCTCGCGGGTTCCGGCTGCGTGAGGCTTCCGCTCTCGAGCGTATCGAGGTCGCGCACGAGCACGTCCTCGAGCGCCCAGTCGTTCGCAGCGAGCAGTTCCCTGAGCAGGCTCAGCTTCTCGCCCCGGCTGACCAGGCGAGCCCAGCTCCCGGCGGCGCCGCGGCGGAAGCCGCGTTCCCGCAAGGCCGCCGCGGCCTCCGGGCCGGAGGCGCGCACTTCGATCATCGTGTAGGCGTGCGCGCTGAGGTAGGCGTCCACGGGCCCGGCGAAGGCCACGCGCCCGTTGCGCAGCTCGACGACATTGTCGACGAGGTGGTGCAGCTCGTCCAGGCGATGCGAGCAGAGCAGCAGGGTAGCACTGGGGGCACGCTCCTCGACGAGGCCGAAGAAGGCCTGGCGCGACGCGGCATCGAGACTGGCCGTCGGCTCGTCCAGGATCAGCAGGGAAGCGTCCGTCGCAAAGGCCAGGGCGATCAGCAGCTTCTGCTTCATGCCCCCCGACAGCGCCCGGACCGGCTGGCCCGCGATCGCGTCCAGGTCGAGCGCCAGTCGCGCGGCGGCATGGTGCACCGCCCGCGGGTCGAGCCGTCGCAGCGCGCTGACGAGTCGGATGACCTCGGCCACGCTGGCCCCGAGCTGCGGGGCGATCTGCGGCACGTAGGCCATCTGCTGCGCGAGCTGGACCCGCTGGTCATAGGGCGCAACGCCGTCCACGCGCACCGTGCCCGTGCAGCCGACGATGCCCATGATCACGCGGGTCAGTGTGGACTTGCCGGAACCGTTGGGACCGATCAGCGCCACCCGGCTGCCCGCCTCGAGGACGAGGTCGATCCCGTCGAGCGCGGTGACGCGCCCGAAGCGCTTGGCGACGCCCGCCAGCTCAATGCGCACGGCTCACCTCCGGCGCGGGCAGGGCGCGCATCCGCGGGTTGTCGTCGCGCAGCAGGGCCTTGGGCGCCAGCACCGGGAAGACGCGACTGACCACATCCAGCAGCCCGACGGCCGGTGTCCCGCGGAAGAAGTGGAGCTGCTCGTGGCTGCTCGTCAGCTGCTGCGAGAGGCGTCGCGGTTCGTGGGGGACGTCGCCGGCGCCGTTGCCGTCGAGGTCGTAGCCGGAGTACTCGTCGAAGTAGTTGCCGGCCCAGTTCACCTGCAGCGCATTGCCGCCGCCGTCGACCAGCACGGCGATCGCACAGCCGCGCAGGTTGTTGTCCGTGAAACAACTGCGCGCTTCGCTGCTGTGGAAGGCGATGCCGACATCGCAGAACTCGAGCGCGTTGCCGCGGAAGCGGTTGTGGTGGTCGCGCTGGATCGGCGAGGTGTCGATGAAGATCCCCGTCGGATTGCGAACGAGCCGGTTCCCTTCGACGGCGGCATTGCCGACCTCCTTGAGGCCGATCCCCATGCCGCCCGCGCGGTCCGCCGCCGCGATGAGGTTGCCGGTCACCGCGACATCGTTGCTGTACATGAGAAAGATGCCGACCGTGTTGCCTAGGTAGACGTTCCCGCGCACGGCGTTGCCGTGGCTGTACATGAAGTGCGTCCCGTAGCGGCCGTCCTCGACGCGATTGCCGAGCATCGCATTGCCGGGTGAGTACCAGATGACGATGTCCCGGCTCCCCGTGACGAGGTTGTCCTCGATGAGCGAGTCCTTGACTTCCCAGAAGCGGATCGCGTCGCCGCGCAGGCCGCGCTCGGCCGCCGGCGTGCCCTGGATCTCGTTGCCGGCGATGCGCACGCTCCGGGAGCGTTCCACCGAGATCCCGAAGAGCGCCTCGGCGATGAAGAGCCCTTCAGCGCTGAGATCCTCGCCGTGGAGCCTGAGGGCGGCGTCCGTTTGCTCGAAGCGCATACCGCTGCCGCGAATGGAGAAGCCCAGCAGGTGCACGTCCGTGGCCTCGACGTCGATGGTGTGCCCCTGCCCCGCCGTGCGCAGGACCGCTGCGCGCGGCCCCCAGAGCGTGAGCGGACGCGAGATCCGCAGGGGCCCCGCGTACTCGCCCGGCGCGAGGCAGAGCGTGGCGCCGGCGGGGGCCGCGTCCACAGCGGCCTGCAGGTCGGAGCCCGGCGCGATCTCGTGGCCCTGCGCCGGCCGCGCCGGCGCTCTGCCGATTCCCGCGGCCAGGCCCGGGGCCGTCCAGCGCCGTGCCCCGGGCGGCGACGGCCGCGCGCAGGCCGCGGACAGGAGCGCCAGCGCCGCCAGCAGGCCCAGCAGCGAGCGACCGCTGCGACCTGCGGCCGTCCCGCGCAGGCGCGTCCACCGGCAGAAACAGGCGGGTGTCATGAGGTCTCCGGGCTTGCCCGGGCGAGCTCTCGGCGAACTCGCCCGGGCGCGCGCGCTCAGCTGGGCTTGACGAGCAGGTAGCCCGCCATCTCCAGGTGGAGGGCGGAACAGAACTCGGTGCAGTAGAAGGGGAAGACGCCGGCGCGATCCGCCGTGAAGGTCACGTTGCAGACCTTGCCGGGCTCGATGCTGAGATTGATGTTGTACATGTCGATGCAGAAGCCGTGCGTGGCATCCAGCGCCTGCTCGATGCTCGTCGCATGGATGTGCACCTTCTCGCCCTGCTTGACCTCGATGACGTCCGGGTTCAGGTGGCTGCGCACGAGCACCATGTAGACGTGCACGCCGTCGCCGCGCCGCTCGATCCGGACGCGCTCTTCGCTGGTCGTCGCGTTCGGGTCCGGCTGCATCGTGACCGGGTTCATGCCCGCCGGCGTGTACATGTCGATGGTCTTGATCTTGTCGACGTTGATCATCTGGGCGTAGTGCGGCTCGCCCAGCGGCAGCGGCATGTCGTAGACGACCACCGGCTTCTCGCCCGAGATGTCCAGGAGCTGGAAGTTCTGCGGCAGCAGCGGACCCACGCTGGAGAAGCGATCGATCGCCCACTTGTTCATGGCGACGAGGTACTTGCCCTGCGGATGGAGGGCATCGCCTTCGGCCGCCGAGATGTGGCCGATGTTGTAGTGGACCGCCGTCTTGTCCAGCAGCTGGAGGTCCTTCAGGGACCACTTCGCGACTTTCGACTCGAGGAAGATCGACGTGTAGGCGAAGCCCTTGTCGTCGTACTGCGTGTGCAAGGGGCCGAGGCCGAGCTCAACCTGCCCGCGGAGCGACTCGCGGAAGGGCAGGATCGGCACGCCGTAGGGATCCGCGCCTTCGAAGCGCTTCTGCTCGATGAGGGCCATCATCTTGTTGAAGTCGTAGACGCTGGCGTGGGTGTCCAGCTTGCCCGAGACCACGATGTCCGTGCCGTTGGGGGCGATGTCCACGCCGTGCGGGCTCTTCGGCTCGGGCACGAAGTAGAGCAGGCCCTCGGCGATGGCCGTCGCGAGGCTGATCACCCGCATGCCGGCGATCGTCTGCGTCTTGCCGGCCTTCACGACCTGCTCGGCCTTCCGCCAGTTGATCAGGTGGAGAAAGTCCATGTCGTTCTGGGAGGCGCCCGATTCCAGGGCGGGCTTCCCCTCCGCCAGGCCGCCCGTCGCGCGCTCCGTGTTGACCGAGTTGCAGAAGGCCCAGCCGTCGCTGGCCAGCTTGCCGGCGTCGGCGAGATCCTGCATGTAGGGCGGCAGCTCGATGGCCCAGGACTCGGCGGGGATGATGCGGCCGGCCGCGCGATCGAACTTCCAGTAGATCTGTGCGCCGCGGTACTTCTCGTTGAACTGATCGAGCGGCGCGTAGGCGCCGCCCAGCGGCGCGGCCAATTGCGCGGTCTCGATGACGTACTCGGTGTTGGGCGTCACGAAGGTGCCGCCGTGATCGTTCATGATCAGGCCGCTGTGCACGATCTGCTTGGTGGCGAAGTCCGCCAGGCTGACCACGGCGATGCGGGCATTGGCCTTGTCGTTGACGAAGATGAACTGCCCGTCGTAGTCCGCGTTCGTCTCGCTCAGCGCCGGGTGATGCATGTCACCCCAGGTGAGGGGGTGCCCCTTGGGGGAGCCCTCCGCCAAGATGGCCTTCGTTTCCTCGTCGAAGCCGTAGCCCTGCCAGGGCTCCGGGGTGAAGACCCCGATGTACTTGAGGATGCGCATGCTCGGCACGCCGATGACGATCAGGTTGCCCCCATGTCCACCCGAAGCAAAGAGCAGGAACTCCTCCTTGCGGCCGGTGGGAGTGTAGGTCTTGAGCGCCGCTGTGACGTCCGCCTCGCTCAGATTGCGGGCCTGCATGAGCTGCTGGACGCTCGCTCCTCCCGAGATCTTCGGCTCTTGCCCACCGCATGAGAACATCGCGGCTGCGACGCCGAACGCGGAAAGGACGCCGAGCGCGGCGATGAGACGCTTGCTTCGAAGCTGCATGGTTTCCTCCCTGGGCTCCTGGGTTTGCCGCCTGCCGCCAGGCGGCTTTGCGCGCCTAGTGCGCGAAGGATCGAACCTTCTCGCGAAGCGCGGCGACGACGCCGGGCTTCGCCTGGAGATCGGGGTTGGCGATCATCTGCGGGCTCTTGCCGACTGCCGGTCCGCCGTAGAGGATCGCCCGCTCGATTTCCTCGTCCTTGACCGCCTTCTGCCACTGCCGATCGGCGTAGTTGCGGGGCTTCGGGTTCAGCCCGGCGGCACCTGGGCCATCGCCGTGACCGGCCGTGCCGTGGCAGACCGCGCAGCGGGTCGTGAAGAGGCTCTCCGCTTCGGCGCGGTCCGCCGCGGTGATCGCAACGCTGGGCTTCTGGGCCGCACTGCCCTGATCCGCCCGCCCCCCACCACCCTGGCCACAGCCGGCGAGAAGCAGCAGGAGCAGGGCGGGCGGGCCCGCAAGAAGGCCGAACATCGACGCTAACTTCATGAGAATCCTCCGATTGCGCTCCGAGATCGGGAGCTGCGCGGGCGCCGTCACAAGCGCGGGCCGCCAGGCCACAGGCGAATCTCTGGCCTGCGCCCCTCCTCCTCAACACCTCAGCGCATGACCATATGCGTTGAGTGGCCGTGTGTCAATGGGAAAGCGCCGCTGCCGGGCAGCGGGGAGGGTCCTTGCCCCCGCCGCGGGCCGTGTCAGCGGCCTGCGGCGGGGATGGGCGGGCCGTCTAGCCCGTCATGAGGATCAGGTGCTTCACCGCGCGGAAGGCCTGCGGGTCGGTGATCCGCAGCTCCATCTGCTCGCCGACCAGTTCGAGCGTGTAGCTCGACAGCGGCTGGTCGCTGATCACCTTCACCTCGTCGGCCGGGATCAGGATGCTGGTCTCCTGGTCCGTGTCCATCGGCGTGAAGAGCGCGGGATCGATGCTGCCCGAGGGGCGCCAGGTCCGGCCGAGGCGCAGGAAGCCGCCCGTCGCGACGATGGTGCCCGAGTCCTTCAGCTCGTCCTTGGTGCCGATCGTGTAGTAGATCGTGCCGAGGGCGCGCCGGGACTCCTCGAGGCGGGCCACCTGGGTCTGGATCGTCACCTCGCGCGCCTGGATCGTCTGATCGCGCTCGGCCACCTTGCCGTGCAGGCCGGCAACTTCCGTCTGCAGCTCGTCGACGCGCTGGTTCAGGGCGACGATCAGCGTCTCCTTTTCGGCGACCGTGGCGCGCAGGTTCTTGATCATCTTCTCGAGGCCGGCGATCTTGACGCCGCTCTCCTTGAGCTGCGCCTCGAGCGTGGCGATGCGGTCGCGGGCGCGCTCGATACCGGCCTTGATCTCGGCGATGCGGGCGCGCGCAGCGTCGCCGCGATCCTGGGAGAGCTTGGTCTCGGCGTCGAGCTGCGTCTTGAGCGCCGCGGCGCCCTCCTCGCCCAGGACGATGGCGTTGAGGCTGTCCTGGATCGCCGCGATCTCGGTGATGGCCTCGCTGTAGCGGTCGCGGGTCGCCTGCTCGTCGGCCTGCAGCGTCGCGTAGGCGGCGTTCCGCTGCTGGAGCTTCTGGTAGAGCATCCCGGAGGCGACGAGGAAGACGATGACCAGCAAGGTCAGTACATAGGGGATGGGTTTGCGCATGCGTGCTCCTCCTTGGTTGGCTGAGCCACGTGGGGGGAATGGCCAGTTGCTAAGGTGGCGCTCCGGCGGGTCCCCGCACAAGGGGAAAACCGCCTGCCCGCCATTTGCCGATCCAAACCATTGGATTAAAATCACTTGTGCGGCGGGCTCGACACCCCCGCAAATCCCCTCTTGCGCGACGATTCTGTCCGAATTACCCTGACCGAAAGGTCAGTGCCATGGAAGCCCCCCCGAGCAAGCCCACCGCCGACGCCCTGCCCGCCCGCGAGCGCATCCTGAACGCTGCGGCGCAGCTCTACGCAGTGCGCGGCTTCGAGGGCACCTCGATGCGCGACATCGCCGAGGCGGCCGGCGTCACGAAGCCGCTCATCTTCTACCACTTCGCCTCCAAGGAGCGGCTCTACGCGAGCCTGCTCGAGGAGGCCCTGGCCGCCTGCCGCTCCGGCGGCGAGGCGATCCTCAGCGAGCCCATGAGTGCGACCGAGCGCCTGCACCGCTTCCTCGCGAGCCACGTCCAGGTCCTGCGCGAGCGGCCGGCCGTCTTCGCCTTCGCCCACAACCTGCTCACGGTCGCGTACGAACTGCCGCTCGGCTTCGATTACCGCGCCGAGGGCCGCGCGCTCTTCGACCAGATCGTGCGCGTCGTCGAGGAGGGCCAGGCGCAAGGCGAGTTCCGCCGCGCCGATCCCGAGGCCGTCGCCGTGCTCGCCCTCGCGAGTCTGGGCATGTACGCCCAGGCCCTGCTGATCGGCGAGATCGCGGCCCTGCCCGAGGCGCTGGAGGAGCATCTCCTCGACCTTCTCCTCCACGGCATCAAGGAGCCTGCCGCATGAAGCATCCGGATTCCGCGACCCCCACGCGCCCGGGCTGGGGCCTCGCCCTGGCCCTGCTCTTACTCGCTTTCGCGGGCGTGGCCCGCGCTGCCGCGCCGGCCGACACGCTGCGCCTCTCGCTGCCCCAGTGCGTGAGCCTGGCCCTCGCTCGCGGCGAAGAGATGCAGCTCGCCGAGGCCAGCTACGACGCCGCGCGCGCCGCCTACCAGCAGGCGCGCTCGGTCGCGCTGCCGCAGCTCTCGCTCTCGGCGGGCTACACGCGCACCCTCGACAGCGTCTTCAGCGACGCCACGGGCGGCGATTTCTCGCCCTTCGAGCCCGACACCCTCGCGCCGCTCGCGGATCGCGTGCGCGCCCTCGAGGACGCCCTGCCGATGTCCGGCCTCGCCGGCCTCGCCGGCCTGTTCAGCAGCACCTCCTTCGGCAGCGAGAACACCTGGACGTCGACGCTCAGCCTCTCGCAGAAGCTCTTCGAGGGAGGCTCGATCTGGCACTCGATCGCCGCCGCCAGGCACGCGCTGCTGGCCACCGAGCTGCTGCGCGCCGACCGCCGCGAGGAGGTCATCCTCCAGGTGCGCGAGGCCTATCTCGGTGCCCTGCTCGCCGGTCGCGGCCTCACGATCGCCGAGCTGGCCCTCGCCCAGGCCGAGAGCCAGCTCGAGCGCGTGCGCCTGCGCGCTGAGGCCGGCCAGGCCTCGGAGTTCGCGCTGCTCCAGGCCGAGGTGCAGCGGGACAACCAGCTCCCCGCGGTGCTCGCGGCGAAGAGCCGCCGGGAGCTGGCGCAGCTCGAGCTGGCGCGGCTGGTCAACCTGCCGGCCGACCAGCCGCTCGCGCTCACGACGCCGCTCCTGGACGACGCGGCCCTGCCCGCCGGGCCGGCCCTGGCCGACACGACGGGGCTCGTCGCGCTCGCGCTGCGCGCCTCGGGACTCATCGCGCTCGAGGAGGCGCTCCAGGCGCGCGAGCATGCGGTGGGCGTCGCGGCGAGCGGCAAGTGGCCGGGCCTGTCGCTCTTCGCGAACTACACGCGCGAGGCCTATCCCGCGGGCGTCTTCCCCGGCAGTGATGATTGGCGCAAGGACGTGCGCGCGGGCCTCCTCCTCAACTGGTCGCTCTTCGACGGCCTGCGCACGCGCGGGGCGGTGCAGGACATGCGGGCGAAGAGCGCCGTGGCGCGGCACGAGCTGCGCCAGGCGCGCGAGCTGATCGCCCAGGGTGTGCGCTACAACCAGTGGGAGCTGCACCGGGCGGCGGCCGACCTGCACGCCCGCTCCCGGACGGTAGCGCTCGCGCGCCGCGCCCACGAGCTGGCCAGTCTCCGTTACGACGAGGGCGCCTCGGACCTCATCGAGGTCTCCGACGCGCGCATCGCCCTTCAGCTCGCGCAGATGTATGAAGCGCAGGCCCGGCACGACACCTTCGTCGCCCTCGCCCGCCTCGAGCGCTACAGCGGGCAGCCCTTGCTTGCCCAGGTCCTGCCGGCCGCCGGCAACTGACGAGGTCCACGCTATGAAACTGAAGACGACTCTTTCGCGCCCCTTCGCCTGGCTCGCGGGTACCCTGCTGATCGCCCTGTTCGCCGGGATCGGCGGCTGCGGGCAGCGGGGCGCCGAGTCGGCGACGCCCATCGCCCAGACCGTGCTCGTCTCGCCGGGGGACGTCGTGCTCGCGCACACGGCCGCGCTCGAGGCGGGCACCGCCTTCACGGGCGAGTTGCAGCCGGCCCAGATCACGAACGTCAAGTGCCGCTTCGACGGCGACATCGACCGCGTGCTCGTCCGCGAGGGCCAGAGCGTGCGCCGGGGCCAGGCCCTGGCGACCTTCCGCCCGCGCGACGTCGAGGACCGCCTGCGCGCCGCCGAGGCGCAGGTGCTCGCCGCGACGGCCGCGCTGCGCGCCGCCGAGAACGGCGAGGCGCGCGCGCGCCGCCTCTTCGCAGCCGGCGCCGCGGCGCCCAGTGACCTCGAGGCCGCCGAAGCCCAGCGCAGCGCGGCCCAGGCCGGGCTCGACCAGGCCGAGGCGATGCGCAACACGGCCCGCGAGGATGCCGAGAGCCTCGACGTGCCCAGCCCGATCAAGGGGCGCGTGAGCCAGGTCGCCATCCACGCCGGGGATCGCACCCTGATCGGCGATCCGCTCTTCCAGATCGTCGACACGGACACGCTCGAGCTGTCGGCGACGCTGCCCTCGGAGGCCCTCGCCCGCGTGCGGCCGGGCACGCCGATCCGCTTCCACATCGACGCCTTCCCGGGCGAGGTCTTCCGCGGCGAGGTGAGCCGCCTGAATCCGACCACCGAGCCCGGTACGCGGCAGCTCAGGATCTACACGCGCCTCGCCAATCCCGACGGCCGGCTGGTCGGCGGGCTCTTCGCGAGCGGGCGCGTGGTGAACGAGTCGCGGCCCGCGGCCACGGCGGCGCCGATCGCCGCGGTGCGCAAGGAGGGCAGCGAGCAGGTGGTCTACCGCCTGCGCGGCGGCGTCGCCGAGCGCGTGGCGGTGGCCCTCGGCATCGTCGACGAGGAGGCGGGCATCTGCGAGCTGCTGGGCGGCGTCGCCCCCGGCGACTCGCTGCTGACGGGCATCCTGCCCGGACTGCGCGGCGGCGTGCGCGTGACGGTCCTCGCCGGCGCTGCGCCGGCCCAGGGCTAGGGCGAAAGGGCAAGGCCATGTTCCTCTCGGACATCTCGATCAAGCGGCCCGTCTTCGCGACGATGATGATGGCCGCCCTGGTCACCCTCGGCCTCTTTGCGTTCCGGCGCCTGTCGATCGACATGTGGCCGGACGTCAGCTTCCCCTTCATCGCCGTGCAGACGGTCTACCCCGGCGCCTCGCCGGAGACGGTCGAGCGGGACGTCAGCCGCAAGATCGAGGAGGCGGTCAACCCGATCAACGGCGTCAAGGAGCTGACCAGCGCCTCGCAGGAGGGCTTCTCGCTCGTTTTCATCGAGTTCGAGCTGGGCGTGGACGAGATGGACGCGCAGCAGGACGTGCGCGCCAAGATCGAGTCCGTGCGCAGCGAGCTGCCGGAGGACATCGAGGAGCCGCTGGTGCTGCGCTTCGACCCGGCGGACATCCCGATCGTCTCGCTCGCCCTGCGCTCGGAGGCGCGCAATCTGCGCGAGCTGACCACGCTCGCCGACGAGGTGCTGCGCAAGGAGCTGGAAGGCGTCGAGGGCGTCGGCCAGGTGACGATCGTCGGCGGCGAGGAGCGCGCGATCGTCGTCGAGCTGGACCCCGAGCGTCTCGCCGCGCGCGCGGTGCCCATCCCGCTGGTGATGGCGACCCTCGCCGCCGAGAACATGGAGGTGCCGGCCGGGCGCCTCGAGCTCGGCCCGGGCGAGCAGCTCGTGCGCGTGGCCGGCCGCGTGGGGGAGCTGCGCGAGTTCGCGAACCTGGTCGTCGCCGTGCGCGACGGCGTGCCCATCCGCATCGGCGACATCGGCCGCGTCATCGACGACGCCGACGAGAGCCGCTCGGCGGCCTTCTACAACGGCACGCCGGCCATCGGTATCGACCTGCGCAAGGTCTCGCAGGGCAACACGGTGGAGATCGCCGACCGCATCATCGCGGCGGTCGAGCGCATGCGGGGGCGCCTGCCCGAGGGCGTCGAACTGGCCGTCGTGCGTGACAACTCGGTCTGGATCCGCCACTCGGTCGAGGACGTCGAGGTGACGATCCTCATCGGCGCCATTCTCACCGTGATCGTCGTGTTCGTCTTCCTCAACTCGTGGCGCTCGACGGTGATCACCGGCCTCACGCTGCCGGTGTCGATCATCGCCGCGTTCCTGTCGCTCTACGCCTTCGGCTACACGCTGAACATGATGACCCTGATGGCGCTCTCGCTCGCCACGGGCATCCTGATCGACGACGCGATCGTGGTGCGCGAGAACATCGTGCGCCACGTGGGCATGGGCAAGAACCACAAGGACGCCGCGCGCCAGGGCACCAGCGAGATCGGCCTCGCCGTGCTCGCCACCACGCTGTCCACGCTCTGCGTGTTCATCCCGGTGGCCTTCATGGGCGGCATCGTCGGCATGTTCTTCCGCGAGTTCGGCCTCACGGTGGCCTGCGCGGTGGCGGTCAGCCTCTTCGTCTCCTTCACGCTGGACCCGATGCTCTCCTCGGTCTGGTACGACCCCGTGGCCGAGGGGCATGTCGCCCATCGGGGGATCGGCAAGGCGCTCGAGCGCTTCAACCAGGGCTTCGTCGGCCTCGGCCGCTGGTACCGCGGCGTGATCGGCTGGGCGCTGGACCATCGCCTCGCCACGCTGGGTATCGCGGTCGCCTCCTTCATCGCGGCGCTCGCGCTCTTTCCGCTGATCGGCGGCACCTTCATGCCCGTCAGCGACAACGAGGAGCTGGCGGTCCTGGTCAAGACGCCGGTCGGCTCCTCATTGGAGTTCACGCGCGGCCGCGTGCGCGAGGTCTCGGCCCTGCTGCGCCAGTACCCCGAGGTGCAGAGCACCTACGAGACCATCGCCGGCGGCTTCAACGCGCAGGTCAACGAGGCCGAGATCTACGTCAAGCTCTCGCCCAAGGGCGAGCGCGATCGCTCGCAGCAGGACATGATGCCGGTGATCCGCCGCGACCTGGCGGGGATCGCCGGCGCGACGGTGTCGGTGCTCGAGTCGGGCGGCTTCGGCGGCACGACCAAGCCGCTGCAGATCTACGTCTACGGCGACCAGATCGACGAGCTGAAGCGCGTCTCGCAGCAGGTGCTCGCGGTGGTGCGCGAAACGCCAGGCGCCATCGAGGCCGACTCGAAGATGGCCGAGGAGCGGCCCGAGCTGCGCATCGACCTGCGTCGCGAGCTGGCGAGCGACATCGGCCTCGGCGTGGGCAGCCTCGCCGGCACGCTCAGGCCCGCGCTGGCCGGGCAGAAGGCGACGAGCTGGGAGGATCCGAGCGGCGAGCAGCACGACGTCATCGTGCGCCTGCCGCGCTCGGCGCGCGTCTCCGAGGCGCAGCTCGCCGCGCTGCCGATCGCCAGCGGCTACGACCCCGCGACCGGCGCGC
>Ga0194127_10007274_pt1 | contig 12269 bp, 10 predicted proteins | sample TA2KigC100mmetaG_FD_148624 | JGI IMG/M metagenome (GOLD analysis project Ga0194127, IMG submission 148624) | Freshwater microbial communities from Lake Tanganyika, Tanzania - TA2015036 Kigoma Deep Cast 100m | ecosystem: Environmental > Aquatic > Freshwater > Lake | place: Tanzania: Lake...
AAAAGATCGCCGCGGCCATGACGCTCGAGGCGCTGCTGGCCAACATGAAGCCGTACGACGTGCGGCTGCACCAGCTCCGGGGCTTCCAGGGGGCGGTGACTTCGGCCCGCAACCTCCGCAAGGTGCTCAAGGGCTCGGATCTCATCGAGGGACGCCTCAAGACCAAGGTCCAGGATGCCTACTCGATGCGGTCCACCCCCCAGGTGATCGGGACCGCCCGCGACCAGCTCCGCTGGGCCCGCAGCCAGGTCGAGACCGAGCTCAACGGCGTGGCGGACAACCCGCTGTTCCTGGGCGACGACAAGATCGTGCTCACCGGGGCCAACTTCCAGGGCTCTCCGGTCAGCATGCCGCTCGATTGCGCCAGCGCGGGCATCTGCATGATCTCGGTGCTGTCCGAGAGGCGGCTGAACCGCCTGCTGAACCCTGCGCTCAGCGTCGGCCTTCCCGCGTTCCTGACCAAGGGGGCGGGCATGTTCTCGGGACACATGCTCAGCCAGTACACCGCAGGCATGCTCATCGTCGAGCAGCGCATCCTGTCCCAGCCGGCCTACACCCAGTCGATCCCGGCTGCGGCCGACCAGGAGGACTTCGTGTCCATGGGCATGAACTCGGCCCTGAAGACCCAGCAGATCATCGAGAATGCGCACGGCGTGCTCGGCATCGAGCTCATCGCGGCTGCGCAGGGCCTCGACTTCCGAACGCACAAGAAGGGGGATGGCGTCGTGGCAGCGCACGGGGCCATCCGAGAGGTGGTTGCCCACCTCGACGAGGACCGCCCCCTGTTCACCGACCACAACAACATGGCGGCCTGCGTGGAGCGGCTTGACATTCTCAAGGCGGTCGAGGGCGCAGTCGGTCCGCTCGAGATGTACTAGTGAAGCCCTGGGATCTCGTCGCTTGCGATGTGAGGAAGCCGGCCCGCTACCTGGGGCCGGAGTACTTTCCCACGGGGTATCGTCCCCCCTCCCCGGGTGACCTGAAGGTGCTGCTGGCCTACCCCGACCTCTACGAGATCGGGATGTCCAACACGGGCATGCGGATCCTATACTCCCTGCTGCGCCGGATGCCGGGGGTCTATGTAGACCTCGCGTTCGCCCCCTGGATGGACATGGAGAAGTCGCTGCGGGACCGGGCCGAGCCGCTCCGCTCCCGCCACGCCGACATCCCGGTGGACCGTTTCGACATCATCGGCTTCTCGCTCCAGTACGAGCTGAACTACACCAACGTCCTGACCATGCTGGACCTGGCAGGGATTCCCTTGCGGGCTGCCGAGCGCGCAGAGGCGGCCGGGCCCTCCGCCGGGGATACCGGGGACTCGACCGACCGCATCTCGCAGGCTTCCGCAGGAGGGGTGGCGCACCGCCGTCTTCCGCTGATCGTCGGCGGCGGACCGTGCGCAAGCCATGCGGAGCCCATGGCCCCGTTCTTCGACTGCTTCGTGGTCGGCGATGGGGAAGAGGCGCTTCCTCGGCTGGTGGAGCTCGTGCGGGCGCACGGGGACGGGGCATGGCAGGATCTGCTTTTGCAACTGGATGCCCTGCCGGGGACGTATGTGCCGGGGGTCAGACGGGTCGGACGGTCGGGCAGGTCGGACGGCGCCGTGTCGGACACGTCGGACGACGGAACGGAATCGGACAGGTCGGACACGTCGGACGGCGCCATGTCGGACAGGTCGGACGACGGAACGGAATCGGACACGTCGGACACGTCGGACGGCGCCACGTCGGACGACGGAACGGAATCGGACACGTCGGGCGGGGGCCGCTTCTCGGTCCGTTGTGGTCCCCCCGTTCCGAAGCAGAGCGTGCCCGACCTGGACGCGTACCTGCCGTTCGTGGAATTCCCGGTGCCGGCGATCGAGTCGGTGTTCGACCGCGTGTCGCTGGAAATCGCCCGGGGTTGCCAGCAGGGGTGCCGGTTCTGCGAGGCTGGATTCACCTACCGTCCTCCTCGGGAGAGGGACCCGGCCGCCATGGAGGAATGGGCCCGACAGACGGTCGCGGCAACCGGGCTGGACGAGATCTCCATCGCGTGTCTTTCGACTGCGGACTACAGCAAGCTCCTTCCTCTGGTGGACAGGCTTCGCACGGCCGCTGCCGACCTGGACGTGTCGCTTGCCGTCTCGTCGCTGCGTGCGTACGGCCTGGACTCGACGGTTCTCGCGGTGCTCAACCGGGGGCGGATCTCGAGCCTGACCATCGCACCGGAAGCCGGCAGCCAGCGGCTGCGCAACCTGATCAACAAGAACGTGACGCGTGCACAGATCCTCGAGGCGGTCGCCCGGATCGTGGACAGCGGGATCAAGCGGGTGAAGCTGTACTTCATGGTCGGACTGCCCAGCGAGACCGAGGAGGATCTGCTCGAGCTGCGGGACCTCGCTGCCGATTGCGCCCGGATCGTCCGCAGCCGGTTCAGCGGCAAGGGGGCTCTGGCGGTATCGGTCTCGTGGTTCGTCCCCCGGCCTCACACTCCGTTCCAGTGGGAGGGGATGCTGCCGCTCGAAGAGATCGAACGGCGCCTGGACTGGCTGCGGGCGAACATGCCCCGAGGCGGAGTGGAGCTCAAGTGGCACAACCCGCACATGTCATGGCTCGAGGCGGTGCTGACCCGCGGTGACGTCCGCCTGGCCGATGCGATCGAGTCGGCCTGGAGTGCGGGGGCCCGGTTCGACAGTTGGGACGAGGTGTTCCGTCCGAGCTTGTGGCGCAGCGCCTTCGAGCTGCACGGGATAGACTCGCAAGCCTACCTGTCGCCGGTCGAACCGGGCCAGGCGCTGCCGTGGGGCCATGTCAAGATCGGGGTGGACAATTCCTGGCTGGAGCGGGAGCGGAAGCGGGCACTCGAAGGCCAGACCACGCCCCCGTGCGACCCGTTCGGCGACAAGTTCGTCTGTTTCCGGTGCGGAGCGGGATGCGAGAGGCCGGCGACGGCGACGGAAACGGCGACGGCGACGGCGACGGAAACGGCAACGGCGACGGCGACCAGGGCGCCACCCCGCCGCCTCCGGATCATCTACCGCAAGGAGGGCCCGGCTCTGCTCTTGGGGCACCTGGATCTGCTGCGGCAGTTCACGCTGATCGTGCGCCGATCGGGGCTGCGCCTGGCCCGGAGCCAGGGGTTCAACCCGCGGCCGCTGCTCTACTTCCCCCCTCCCCTGCCCCTCGGCTGGCTCGGACTGCGGGAGGTCGTGGATATCGTGGTCCAGGATCCCGGTTCTCCGGACGGCCTTCTCGAACGACTGGCTTCGGTTGCCATCCCAGGACTGACTCTGCTGAGCGCGACCCTTCCGGACGAAGCGGTTCCCAAGGCCTCGAAGCTGGACGTGGCGGACTACCTGGTCCAGGCGGATTCCCCCAATTCCGACGCCGAGGCCCTGGTCCGCCAGGCGGTCGAGGAGCGCAGGCTCCCGGCCATTGCCGTGGAAACCCCGCCACGCACCGATGTGGCGGTTCCCGAGGACTGGCCCTCGGACGGCCTGCTCCTGCGCTTCCGCTGGCCGCTGTCCTCGGCTCCCCGTATCGACCGGAAGCTTGCCGAGGTGCTGCCGGATGTCCTGGTGCTTTCCGTGGCCCGAGAGCGCCTGGTTCCTGCGTAGCTCAACTCCTGCTGCTCGCGTGCAGCCCCATTACCGAACCCGTCCTGGGGGATGCGGATTGGCACGCGCGCAAAAACGAGGTAACATGATGCGCGACTTGAGGGCCTGTCGACGGAGGATTGGATGATGCGCAAGCACTTTGCCTGGATACTGGCGGTCGGTCTGGCAGCCTCGTCTGCTGCGCTGGTTTTCCTCGCCTGCGGCGGCGGAGAGGACGGGACCGAAGACCCCAAGGCCCCCAAGAGCGGGGAAGCCTGTCTGCTGGAGAACGAGTCGGAGTGCGGCAAGGCGCTTGAAGGGACCAATGCGGTCCTCATGTGCGTCAAGGCCGATGACAAGGGGAGCCTCAAGTGGACCGAGAAGGAGGTCTGCGAGAAGGCGCAGGTCTGCGAAGCCGACTCGGGCGAGTGCGTGGTCAACTGCGATTCCCCGTTCGTCTGCGAGGGAAAGGAATGCGGCGATGACGGCTGCGGAGGCTCCTGCGGAGGCTGCCCCGTCGGCGAGAACTGCGTCGGCGGCGTATGCAAGGAGTATGTCTGCGAGCCGACCTGCTCCGGAGTCGAGTGCGGCCCGGACGGCTGCGGCAGCGAGTGCGGCACCTGCGGCGGCGGCCTGATCTGCGACCAGGCCACCTACACGTGCATCGCCAAGCCCGCGGACTGCGTCCCGAACTGCATGAACATGGCCTGCGGCCCGAATGGCTGCGGCGGCTCGTGCGGCAAGTGCGTGGACGGAACCTTCTGCATGCCCGTCACCCAGACCTGCGAAGGTCCCTGCATGCCCGACTGCACCAACCGGGAATGTGGTGACGACGGCTGCGGCGGCTCCTGCGGCGGCTGCGCGGGCGACAACCTGTTCTGCAACACCGACGGCAAGTGCGCACCGTGCGACCCGATCAAGAACCTCTACTGCCCCGAAGGGAGCTACTGCACCTACGGCCCGGACAACACAGGACCGCTGTGCGAGGTGGCCGGAACGCAGAAGTACGGCGAGCCGTGCGGCGGAACCGATTCCTGCGCCGAAGGCATCTGCATCGAGCTGTCCGGGACCGAGACGGGGGCCATCTGCTACCCGATCTGCGCGACACACTCCGACTGCGGCGAGGGGATGCAGTGCATGGACCTCCAGGGCTCGGTGTACAAGGTCTGCTCGGTCGGAGCCGCTCCGGACAAGAAGTGCAACCTGCTGCTCCAGGACTGCGAGCTCGAAACCGACGGCTGCTACTTCGACGGCGGTGCCAACGCCCCGATCTGCCTGACTGCGGGCACCAAACAGGAAGGAGAAGGCTGTACAGGTCAGCCCAACGAATGCGCGGAAGGGCTGCAGTGCCTGTCGGCCGGCGGAGCAGCCTGGACCTGCCGCAAGTTCTGCAATACTGCGAAGGGCAAAGAGCCGCTGTGCGATGCGGAAGGCCCGTTCCCGAAGTGCGCCAACTACTACAGCAAGCAGGCCGCAGGGTACTGCACCAAGCCGTAGGGGGCGCGGGGCCACCCACCGCCCACTGCATGTGCCTGCTAGCAGACGGCCCCTCCCGCGTGGTCGGGGCTGGGATGCGTGGTCGGGGCTGGGATGCGTGGTCGGGGCTGGGATGCGTGGTCGGGGCTATTTCTTCTCGATCAGTTCCAGCAGGACGCCGTGGGTGGCCTTGGGATGAAGGAACGCGATGGGGAAGCCTTCGGCCCCGATCGAAGTCGTGGGCGTGGCCATGCGGATGCCGGCAGCGGTGAGGTCGGCCATCTTGCCATTGATGTCGTCGGTGCTGAGCGCCATGTGGTGGATCCCCTCGCCCCGGGTGGCCAGGAACTTGCCGATCTGGCTGTCTTCGGACAGGGGTGCCAGCAACTCCACCAGGACCTCCCCCACCTGGAAGAACGCGATCTTCAGGCCTCGGTCCGGGAGCTCCTTCACCTCTTTGAGCTGCAATCCGAGCCGATCACGGAAGAACTCGACAGCGGGATCCAGCTTCTGCACTGCGATGCCGATGTGGTCGATCCGGGTCATGTTTCCCTCCCAATCGGGTATTAAACGACAACGGGGGCAATTGCCCCCGTTGTCCCTGCTTCCGGTCACATCTGAGCGGCTACATCATGTCTTCCATGCCGCCCATTCCGCCCATTCCGCCGCCCGGCATCTTGGGCATCTTGTCTTCCTTGGGCTTCTCGGCGACGAGGCACTGCGTGGTGATCATGAGCGAGGCCACGCTGGCCGCATTCTGGAGCGCGGTGCGGGCGACCTTGGTCGGGTCGATGATTCCCGCTGCCTCGAGATCCTCGAAGACCTCGGTCAGGGCGTTGAATCCGAATGCGCCCTTGCCTTCACGCACCTTGTTGACCACGATGCTGCCTTCCCAGCCGGCGTTGTTCGCGATCCAGCGGAGCGGTTCCTCGATGGCGCGCTTGACGATGTCGGCACCGATCTTCTCGGCGCCGGCAAGCTTCTGGCCGAGCTCGCCTACGGCGTCGCAGCAGCGCACGAGCGCAACGCCGCCACCGGGGACGATGCCTTCTTCGACTGCGGCGCGGGTTGCGTTGAGTGCGTCCTCGACGCGGGCCTTCTTCTCCTTCATCTCGGTCTCGGTCGCGGCGCCGACGTTGATCACGGCCACGCCGCCATGCAGCTTGGCCAGGCGCTCCTGGAGCTTCTCCCGATCGTAGTCGCTGGTGGTCTCCTCGATCTGGGCCCGGATCTGGCTGATGCGCCCCTTGATGTCATCTGCGCTGCCGGCGCCGTCCACGATCGTGGTGTTTTCCTTGTCCACGGTGACGCGCTTGCACTTGCCGAGGTCATTGAGGGTGACCTTCTCGAGCTTCAGGCCGAGGTCCTCGGAGATGACCCTGCCGCTGGTGAGGACGGCGATGTCCTCCAGCATGGCCTTGCGGCGATCGCCGAACCCTGGGGCCTTGACCGCGCACACCTTGAGCGTGCCGCGCAGCTTGTTGACCACGAGGGTGGCCAGGGCCTCGCCCTCGACGTCCTCGGAGATGATGAGCAGCGGCTTGTCGGTGCGGGCGACCTGCTCCAGCAGGGGCAGGAGGTCCTTCATGGAGGAGATCTTCTTCTCATAGAGCAGGATGTAGGGGTTTTCCCAGTTGGCTTCCATCCGCTCCGGGTCGGTGATGAAGTAGGGGGACAGGTAGCCGCGGTCGAACTGCATGCCCTCGACCACGTCCAGGGTGGTCTCCATGGACTTGGCTTCCTCGACCGTGATCACGCCTTCCTTGCCGACCTTGTCCATGGCCTGGGCGATGATCTTGCCGATGGTGGAATCGTTGTTCGCGGAGATGGTGCCGACCTGCTCGATCTCCTTGTAGTCCTTGGTGTCCTTGGACAGCTTCTTGAGCTCCTCGATCACTACTGCAACGGCCTGGTCGACGCCCCGCTTGATGCCCATGGGGTCGTGGCCGGCCGAGACCATCTTCACGCCTTCGGTGAATATCGCCTGGGCGAGCACAGTGGCGGTGGTGGTCCCGTCGCCGGCAACGTCCGAGGTCTTGGATGCCACTTCCTTGACCATCTGGGCGCCCATGTTCTCGAACTTGTCCTCGAGCTCCACTTCCTTGGCCACGGTCACGCCGTCCTTGGTCACGGTGGGGGCGCCGAAGGTCTTTTCCAGGACCACGTTGCGGCCCTTGGGTCCGAGCGTCGCCTTGACCGCGTTGGCCAGGACGTTCACGCCGCGCAGGAGATGCTTCCTTGCTTCCTCGTCGAACATCAGGATCTTGGCTGCCATGTTCCTTCCTCCTCGGGATTCCGGTTGGTTACTTGGTAATGATGGCCTGGATGTCGTCCTCGCGCAGGATCAGGTGCTCCTGGCCGTCGATCTTGACCTCGGTGCCAGCGTACTTGCCGAACATCACGCGGTCACCCTCGTTGACATCCATCGAGATGCGCTTGCCCTTTTCGTCCTTCTTGCCTTCGCCCACGGCCACGATGATGCCCTGGCTGGGCTTCTCCTTGGCAGTGTCCGGAATGATGATTCCGCCTGCGGTCCGCTCTTCTTCCTCGATTCTCTTCACCAGAACCCTGTCGTGCAACGGCTTCACCTTCATGATTTGCCCTCCTTTCAAAGGCTTCAAAGCCTGTTGGTGCCAGCATCGCTTCCGCCCCTCAGGGCCGAAAGGCAGAGACAAGATAATGGGGGCTTTCCGCTTTGCAAGCCCTTTTTTTTCGAAGAGCTCAGGGAGCGAAGAGAATGCCGGCCATCTCGGGCCAGAACTGGCGCAGCTCGGTGCGGGGGTCCCGGAACCGGTGGAAGGCGTGGGGGTAGATGAGGGTTCCGCGGGTTTCCTTGACGTAGTAGTGCGGCTTGCGGAACAGGGGGCGTGAGGTCCAGGTCGACTGGTCTTCCGGATTCCAGTAGAGGGAGGCGACGCGAACCCGCTCGTCGTTCAGGTTGCGGCGAAGGAGCTCCTTGAGTCGGCTCACGGCATCGTTGACGAAGCGCCCGCTCTTGTACGTGGAATCCACCAGGAGGACGTTGTCGTCGCGGTTGATTCGCTCCCCCAGGTAGTCGAGCCCGAGGATGTGGGTCCGGTACGTGAGGTGGGTGCTCGCGGTGTTGATGCTGATGTGGTCGGGACGGCGCCGCTCGGGAGCATGCTTCTTCATCATGTACTTGTAGGCCTCGTGCAGCGGCAACCCTGCCTGGACGCCACCGGGCCAGAGTGCGACGATGAAGTCGGGCTGGAACTTCCGGTCCTCGAAGATCTTCACACCGAGCTTTGTCGCATCAAGCGTGACCTCCTCCGGACGGAGGTAGCGGTACGGCTCCGGAATCCGCTCCAGTTCAGGCTCCCGGCTCCCCGATCGCAGCACTTCCCAGATGGCCTCGCTCTTGCGTCGGATGAGCGGGTCGTCGGGGTCGTCGGTAATGAGGTCTGCCAGCTCGTGAGGGTAGTCAATCCAGGTACCTCCGTCCACATCGTAGAGGCACTGCACCTCGACGCCGTCGTACTGGACCTTCTCCGGCTTGCGGTGGATGGTCCCGACCATGATCCGACTCGGAGTGTTGGCGCGGGCCTTCGCCCGAAGCGTGTCGATGATGGCCCTGATCGTGTTGCCGGTCTCGTACACGTCGTCGATGATCAGCAGTCCGTCCTCGGGGCAGACGGACTGGATGACGTGCTCGAACCCCTTGACCACGACCTTCTCCTGCTTGTCTATCCCGACGTAGCTCTCGGTGGCGATGGTCGTGTGGTTGATGAACACGCCCTGGTTCCGGAAGAACGCGTCGACCCCCAACCCGACGACGGTCCCCCCCCTCCAGATCGAGATGGCATGCTTCGGGCGGAAGCCGGTATCGTAGAGCTTGCGCCCCAGGCGCAACGAATCCAGCAGCAGCTGCTCGGGTGTGACGTGCGAGATCTCAGGCATGGTTCTCCCCCGTCTTCAATCGGCTCCGGGACGCTCGTGCGCTCCTGCTGCCACGGCCGGACCTCAGAGGACGAACCCTCCGCGTCCTCCGTCGACCGGCAGGCTGACACCGGTTATATAGGATGCCGCGTGCGAGCACAAGAACACCACGGCAGCGGCCACCTCGTCCGGGTTTGCGGCCCGCCTGAGCGGAATCGCCTGTGTCGCCTCCACGGCCAGCTCCTGGGACGACCGGCCGCTGGACTTCGAGCGCACGGCCAGCAGCTCCTTCATCCGATCGGTCAGAGTGAATCCCGGGAGCACCGCGTTGAAGGTCACGCCGCTCTCCCCGTACTCGAGCACCAGCGACTTGAGCAGCCCGTGGATCGAGATCCGCACGGCATTCGACAGCACGATGCCCGGAACCGGCTCGCGGCAGGCACAGGAGGTCAGTGCCACGACCCGCCCCCAGCGGGCCTTGGTCATCCCCGGAAGCACCAGGCGGATGAGCCGTTCCGCGCTCAGGAAGAGCGTCTCGAACGTCCGGAGCCACTGCTCCTCCTGCACCTGGGAGAACGACATGGGGGGAGGCCCGCCGGTGTTGGTGACCAACACGTCGATGCGGCCGAACCTCGCCATGCCCGCTTCGACGACCAGGCGGGGTCCACCCGGATCGGCCAGATCGGCCGCCACGGCAAGCACCTCCGCACCGGTCGCGGTCCGGATCTCCGCAGCGGCAGCCTCGAGCCGCTCCGCACCTCGTGCGCACAGGACCAGGCGAGCCCCTTCCCCCGCCAGTCCTGCGGCAATCGCGTACCCGATGCCTCGACTGCTCGCTGCCACCAGGGCTACCTTCCCGGCAAGGCCTGTGTCCATCTTCCCCCCCTACATTGGGACCTTGAACTCCACACGGTCTACCAGCTCCACGAGGCGGGAGTGCATGGCGAAGGCATCGTCCAGGAAGACCTCGAGCTCGCCCGGCCCCGGCCCCTCCTCCGGCATGACCGTCAGGAAGTGCAGCGACCGGCCGTTGAAGTACAGCTTCTGGAGCTGGATGTCCTTTCCGCCGAGCCGGCGCAGCCCCTCCTCCCCCCCAACCCCCGCCAGAGCATCCGCAAACAGGTCGGGCAGGTTGGCCGCTGCCTCGAGCGAGTCCGCCAGGTCGACCCGGCGAAGCACGTACTCGAAGCGGATCCCGGGAATCTGGCTGTTCTCGACCAGCTCCGACTCCCGAAGCCGAGCCCGCTTCATGCGCACCACGAAACAGAACGGCACCTTCCTGAACGTCGGCAGGGCCAGCTCCACCAGGGGAAGCTCCTCACCCGCACTGCCGGCCAGGACCGCAGAGAGCTCACCGATCGCCCCGGCCCGAGGGAACCGGAAGCTCGACTGGTTGCGCCGGGTCTCCACTCCCAGCATCTCTCCCAGCCGCGCGACCGAGCCGCGACGTTTCACCTGCCCCGTACTTCCCCGAGTCCGAAGGTAGTCCATCCCCCAGACCAGGGCGCACACCAGCACCACCATGTCAAAGTGCCGCGGCAGCAGGAACCACCCCGCAGCAAGAACTCCAGCCAGAAGCGCTATCTTCCACAGTGCCATGCGGGAAGAGTAGGCCCCCCCCGCTCGCCTGTCAACGCCGCGGCGCCCCGATACCGGATTTTTGCTTCGCGTCATCCGACGTGGTACCCTCGTTGTGGAGGTGGTGTGGTCATGAAGAGGTACATTCCCGTATTGATGTTCCTCACCCTGGCGCCCTCCGGGGCCCTCGGCCAGGGGAAGCCCGCAGAGACCGATGACAAACCTCAGGCCGACCCGGCCAACGGCGGAGACCCCTACAACGTCTACTCCACCGGGGCCTTCCAGGAAGTCTACATCGACGAGGACTTCAAGCTGTTCAAAGTGAGGACCTACCAGGGGGCGGTCCCGGGCCGTGACGAGGAGACTCCGCTGGGGGCCCCTGTCGCTCCGCCTGCCGGCAAGATCACGATCGATCGGATCGGATTTGAGCAGCGCGAGCTGTTCTCTCGCGTCTTCGTGCTTGCCGACCGGCCCGTGACTCCCTGGGTGTACGACAACTTCGTGCAGGCCCAGTCCGACCCGGCAATCGCTCCGCAGATCTACGTCGAGGTGGCCAAGGCCTCGGTCCCCAAGACCAACGACCGCCGCCCCCTAGTCACCAGGAGCTTCAACACGCCGGTCATGCAGGTCGAGATCAACCAGGTCAAGAACCTGGTCCGCATCGTCATCACGCTGAAGCGGGAGTCGCGCTACCTGCCCGTGCAGGTCGGAAAGACGATCTACGTCGACGTCGAGAGGTGAGCGAGCCGCGCCCGCATCCCCTCCCTTCCTCGGGCCATGAGTCGCTCGACCGCCTTGACCGAAGTCTCCATCACCCGAGCGATCTCCTCGTAGGACATCTCCTCCTGGTATCGAAGGGCCAGGGCCATGCGCTGCGAATCGGGAAGGCTGCGCATCGCCTCCTGCACGAGGTTCCGTCGGCGGGCGCTCTCGAGCCTCTCCTCGGGGTCCATCGCTGACGGGGACTCGAAGCGCCTCTCCGTCGAGCTCTCCGGGATCTCCCCGGTGATCTCACGGCCGGCCGAACGCTTCAGGTTCAGTGCCCGGTTCACCAGCAGGCGCAACAGGTATCCGCCGAACCGCCCGTCCGCCCGGTAGCGTGGCGCCGTCTCCCAGAGCTTCAGGAACGCGTCCTGGACCAGGTCCTGCGCCAGAGCCGCGCTGCCGGCATAGCGCCAGGCCACCGCCCAGACCCGCGCATGGTGGCGTTCCACGAGACGCGCGAACGCCACCCGGTCCCCCTCCTGCACCAGCGCCATGAGCGCATCGTCGGAAGGGGTCTCGGGTGGTGTCGCCGTTGTGGGCCGTTCGGTGGGAACGAACATGCCTGGAACAACCTCTCACTTGCCCTGGCAGCCGCACCCCTGGCCGGGCTTCCAGTTGTTGACGAACTCCGCCAGCTTCGCAAGCGTGCCCTGAATCTCGGTGACCTTCTGCGGACTGGCGCTGGTCACAGACAGCACCACGCCAAGCTCGAATTCCTTCACGGCAAAGGCGACGTCGTCGGCCGAAATCAGGGAGCAGAGCTTCGGCTTGTCCGAGTGACCGCACCCGCAACCTCCGGGCCCGCCGCAGCCGCACGGGCCTTTGCCATCTTCACAGCCGCACTCGCCACCACAGCCGCACGGGCCTTTGCCGTCCTTGCCGCACTTGCAGTCGCCCTTGCCCTCGCCGCACTTGCACTCCTTGCCGCACTTGCAGTCGCCCTTGCCCTCGCCGCACTTGCACCCCTTGCCGCCCC
>Ga0194127_10007275_pt1 | contig 12268 bp, 8 predicted proteins | sample TA2KigC100mmetaG_FD_148624 | JGI IMG/M metagenome (GOLD analysis project Ga0194127, IMG submission 148624) | Freshwater microbial communities from Lake Tanganyika, Tanzania - TA2015036 Kigoma Deep Cast 100m | ecosystem: Environmental > Aquatic > Freshwater > Lake | place: Tanzania: Lake...
CGTTCGCTTGCAATCACGCGCACTTGGCGATTGTGACCCCAAAACGTGGATGACCATTGAGGAAAACGGACGGCCCCCGGGGGGGTAGAAGGGTCAGGCCCCCGGCGAGGCCCCCTGCCGGAGGTCCACGTCCCTCGTGTTCGGACACGGCGCATCGCAAGTCCCGACGCTGCCGAGCGGCACCACGACGGTCACCTCCTCGATGCCGCTCTCCGAGGGCACGGCCACCCTCAGGCGCCCGCCCGCGGTCCCGGTCGGCGCCCGCAGGCACCAGGACTCGCCGAGCGTCCCGGCTGCCTCGTCCAGCACGGACTCCACCGCGTCGGGCCCGCCGGTCACGCTCTTCTCAAGCAGCACCAGGTGCGCCCCGCGCGCGAGCAGGCCGTCGCGCCCGATCACCTTCACGTCCACGCACGTCGAGGAGCCGACCCGGCCGCGAGCCCACACCCACGTCCCGTCCGCGTCCGCGGCCACCCGGAGCGTGTGGTGATCGAGGTCGTAGGCCGCGGGCGCCTTGGCCACGAGTTCCCCGGTCAGCTCGTCCACGTGGAAGGCGAGCCCGTCGTCCGGCCCGAGCGGGTCGCGCAGCATCCCCGAGGTCACGATGTCCGCGCCGACGCCCTTGGCGCCGCCGACCGCGAGCGTCGAGCCGGCCTGCTCGGCCCGGAAGTGGACCGAGGCGATCTGCTCCAGGTACGGCGCGGCCGTGCCCGCGGCCGTCCTCACCGGGAGCGCGGAGACCAGCAGCGCGTCGCCGTAGGTCGGGTCCCAGGTCGCCCAGGTCACGTCCGCGGTGCCCGTCGCCTTTGCCCCGCCCGCCTCGAACGAGTCCGGGTAGAGCGTGAGCGCGCCGTGATCCAGGAACACCGTCTCCGTGTCCGGCCCCGGCGGCAGCGTCACCGGCTCCCGCTTCGACGCCTTGCCGACGGTCGCGACGACCGCGACGGGACCCTCGCCCGCCCCGACCGACTTCGCAATCGGCGCGAGCCCGTCCTTCGCGAACCAGAGGGCCGCGCGCGGCTCCGCGTCGCCTTCCGGCGCCGGCACTCGCGCGGACAGCGCGAACGCACCGCCCGCGCCGGTCGCGACCTCGACGCCGCCCGCGGGACAGCGGACCGTCACCCCTTCGATCCCGGCACCGTCCGTGCCGACGACCCGGCCCGCGACCTCGAGCGGCAGGCCGCCGCCCCCGGACGAGCATGCGGCCACCAGGCCGGCCGCGACGACCGCGATCGCGACTGAAGCGCGCATGGCGATCCCTCCGAAAGACAGGGACGATCTACCACAGAGGCCACCGGGACCACAGAGAAGAACGGGGGTGGAACCGGCGATCAGAGCACGCGAAGCCCCGCGGCAAGCGCGGCGGCCTTCGCGGTCGCGACCTCGGCGGCCGTCGGCCTCCGGTCGATCCCCGGCATCCCGGGCGCGCTCCCGAGCGGCCGGTACTGGTCCATCACGTTGACCGCGCACCCCGGGCACAGGTCCGCGAGGATCCGCATCACCGCGACCGCGTCGTCCGTCATGCCGGGCATCACGAGGTGCCGGACCAGCAGCCCGCGGCGCGCGACCCCGTCCGCATCGACCGCGAGGTCGCCGACCTGCCGCCGCATCTCCCGCACGGCCGCGGTCGCGACCTCGGGGTAGTCCGGCGCATCCATCCAGGCCGCGCACGCCTCCGCCGAGGCCGACTTGAAGTCCGGCATGAAGACGTCCGCGATCCCGTCCAGCACGGCGAGCGTCTCGACGGACTCGTACCCGGACGAGTTCCACACTACGGGCAGGTCGAGCCCGGCGCGCGCCGCGATCGCGAGCGCGGACAGCACCTGCGGGACCACGTGCGACGGCGTGACCAGGTTCACGTTCACGCAGCCCGACTTTGCCAGGCCGAGCATCAGGCCCGCGATCTCGCGCGCGTCCGCCTCGCGCCCGTCGCGGCCGTGGCTCACGTCGTGGTTCTGGCAGAACGCGCAGTGGAGGCTGCACCCGGTGAGGAAGACCGTGCCGGACCCGACCCGGCCGACCAGGACCGGCTCCTCGCCGAAGTGGGGGAACGCCGCGGACACGCGTGCGCGCGCGCCCGTACCGCACCTCCCGAGCCGCCCCGCGGTGCGGTCCGCGCCGCAGCGCCTCGGGCACAGGTCGCAGTCCGCGAGCCGCGCCGCCAGCATCTCGGCGCGCCGCGCGATCTCGTCGGGGTGCAGGCGCATCGGGGCCGGGCCTAGCCGCCGTTCTGGTCGGCGGCGGCGGTGTCCACGTAGATGAAGCGGTGGCAGTAGGGGCACGACTCGAGCGAGTCCTGGCGCATCAGGATGTTGTAGAGCTGCGGCGGGATCTGCCGGTGGCAGCCGGAGCAGCTCCCCTTCGCGTTCACGGTCACGACCGCCATCCCCTGCCACGCGGACTGGATGCGGTGGTACCGCTTGAGCACGTCGGGCGCAATCGCCTCCTCGTACGACTTGTGCTCGTCCTTCAGGCGGCCGAGCCGGTCGTCCAGCTCGCGGACGCGCGCGCCGGTGGACGACTGCTCGGCCGCCAGCTCGGCGCGCATCTGGTCGAGCTTCTCGCCTTCCTTCTGGACCGCGCCCTTGACCTCCTCCATCACGGAGAGGAGCTTCAGGATCTCCTCCTCCTTCTGGGCGTTCCCGCGGCGGAGCGCCTCGATCTCGCGCTGCACGGCCGTGTACTCCTTGGCCTTGGTGAGCGCGTTCAGCCGCGCCTGCGCGCGCTTGATCTTCTCGTTGTCCTCCTTCAGCTCCCGCTCCCGCTCCTTGTACCAGCGCTCGGCCTCGCGGAGCTTGTCCCGCTTCTCGCCCTGCTCCCGCTCCATCTCGCCCAGGATGGCCTGGAGCTGCTCGACACGCTCGGTGATCGCGCGCCTCTCCTTCTCCGACTCGATCCGCTGCCGATCCACATCCTGGAGCGCACGCAGGGCTGCGATGACGGGGTTCAACTGAGTTCCTCCTGGGAGTTCGGGTGGGTGCCGGCGGCCGGGCACGTGCCCGAACCCCCGGACTGCATACAAAAATGGCGCCCGTCGCGGCGCCATTCGATCGGCTCGACCCCGGACCGCCGGGTGCGTCCCGCCCCGGGTGTTTGCGGGGACTCTCGTTTCAGCGGAGGCCTGTAACCGCCCCTCACGCCACCTCCGGGATTGCGTCCGGTGGGCCCACCTGGACTCGAACCAGGGACCGACCGGTTATGAGCCGGTGGCTCTACCAACTGAGCTATAGGCCCGTTGGCCCGAAAGCGGGAGGCAGTCTATAGCCGTTCGAAGGCGAAAGCAAGTCCGACTTCAGCGGCGCCGTGTCGCCCGCCTCCGGCCGGGGACGCCGACGAGCCGGGTCCACCCGTCGAGGAGCGCGTTCGTGACCAAGACCCGGTACTCGTCCTCGGTCTTCGCGCCGAACGCGGAGGCCGGGATCAGGAACCCGCCCGCGAACATCCGGCCGCCGCAGTCGACCGGGAACCCGAGCCCGGCCGCGAGCGCGCCCTCCAGGAAGCGGTACGGGTCCAGCTCGGCCGTGGCGGCGCGGAGCGACCCGACGATGTTGCCGTTGACCTGGCCGAACACCACGCACGCGACCGTGCCCTCGCCGCGGATCAGGAAGTCCGCGCTCTGGCCGACCGTGTCGCGCGCCTTCCGGCCGACGTGGCCCGCCCACGCCACCGTGAACCCGTTCCGGTGCACCGCGGTCTTGAGCGCGGTCGCGAGCGTCTCCATGAACGGCCGCCCGAGCGGGGTCAGCGCGATGGTCCGCATCAGCTCGGTCGAGACGTGCGGCGCGAGCAGCGCGGACGCCTGGAAGTCGAGCGCGCTCGCGTTCAGGAAGTCCGACGTGTCCGTCCGGATCCCGTAGAGGAGCGCCGTCGCGATGCGCGAGAACTCGTCCGACTCGGCCTGCTCCTTCGTCGCGGCCGCGACCAGGTGCTGCGCCATGAGCGTCGAGGTGCTCCCCGCGCGCGACGTCTGCTGGCCGAACAACGCCCGGGTGCGGCCGCTCCCGTGGTGATCCACGTGCGCGACCAGCGGCAGGGACGCCGGACACGGCACGGGGAGCCGGGCGTTCTGCCGGTCCACCACGGCGAACCCGGCGTACCGGACCCGCGGCAGCCGCTCCCTGACCTGCCGGAACGGGACGCCGAGGAGCTGCACGAACGCGGCGTTGTCCGGCCGGCTGACCACCTCGAACGTCAGGATGTCGATGGTCACGCCGACGTTGCGGCCGATGAACGCGAGCGCCCAGGCGGACGCGAGCCCGTCGGGATCGGGCGAGCCGATGACCGCGGCGAACAGCCGCTGGCCCGCGAACCTCGACAGCGTCGCGAGCAGCTCCTCGGTCCCGAGCGCGGTTCGCTCCAACGGGGGCGCCTCCTTGACCCCGATCGCTCGCGCGATCTAGGATGGGGGCGATTCTAGCACGCCGGCGCGGGAGGCTCCGGGGCCGGCAGCGAATGGTCCGGTGGGCGGCCCCGTGCGGCCGTCCGGGAAGGGAGACTGATGGAAACCCTGAAGCAGCTTGCCGTCTTCGTCGCCAACCGTCCGGGGACCCTCGCGCAGGTCTGCCACAACCTGTCCGAGAACGGCGTCAACATCCTCGGCCTCTCGGTGGCCGACGCGGTCGATCACGCGGTGCTCCGTTTCGTCGTGGACAAGTCGGCGGTCGCGCTCCACGTGCTCGGCGAGGCCGGCCTGCTGGTCGTGGACTCCGACATCATCGCGATCCAGCTCCCGAACCGGCCGGGCCAGCTCTCCGACCTCGGCCGCATCTTCTCGGACGCCGGCGTGAACATCGAGTACGCGTACGGCGGCATGGCCGCGCCGGACCGCGCCGGGACGCTGTTCGTCAAGGTCAGCGACCTCGACCGGGCCCGAGAGGCGCTCCGGAAGCTGGGACTGTAGCTGCCCGTACCCGAAACCGAGCGACTCCATCCGAGCCCGGCGGCTAGTCGAACTGCCGGCGGACGCCTGGCGAGGTGACCTCGGGCGCGGCGGCCACGACGACGAGCGACGGGCGGAGCACGCGGCCGTTCAGGAGGTAGCCGCGCTGCACCTCGGTCACGATGGCGCCGGGCTCGGACTCCTCGGTCTCGATCTGCTGGAGGGCCTCGTGGAACTGGGGGTCGAACGGCTTGCCCGCCGCCTCGATCGGCTCGACGCCGTACTTCTTCAGCACCTTCACGAACTCGGACACGACCAGCTCGACCCCCGCGAGCACGGACGGGGCGTCGCCGGACTTGCGGGCCGACTCGAGCGCGCGCAACAGGTTGTCGGCGATCGGTAGGAAGTCCCTCAGGATCCGCTCGTGAAGGAACCGCATGTAGTCGAGCCGCTCCCGCTCGTTGCGCTTGCGGAAGTTCTCGAAATCCGCGGCGACGCGCAGCATGCGGTCGCGGGTGTCGCGGTTCTCCTCCTGGAGCCGGGTCACGGTGCCGGCCAGGCCCTCCTGGGGGAAGGCATCGGCCGCGGCCGTCACTGCGTCCGCAGGGGTCCCGCCGTCGTCGTCGTTCGTCACGTCCATGCCGAATGCAGCCGCCGAAGCGAAGCCTGCCTGGAAAGTCGTGGTCAAAGGTAGTGGCGGATCCCTGGTCTGTCAAGGACTGGGATCGGTCCCGGGGCTGCCTCGGGACGGTGCGGTTTCTTGACCGTCCGTGGCCTTTCCCGGAGAATATTCCGCGGGTTGTTCGAGGTCGAAACCCATGCGCCGTCATGCAATGCTCGCGACGTTCGTCGCCGGGGGGGTATTCATCGCGGCGGGGCTCGCGTCTTGCGAGGGCTCCTCGGGAAGAAGCGGGGTCGTGCCCGCCGACGAGGAGGAGCCCGACCCGGACGTGATCGATGACACCACCCTCCCCGACGCCAAGGCCCCGGCCTCCCTGAAGATCGAGGCGCCGGCCAAGAACACGATCCTGTCGGACGCGTACCAGCCCTCGCTGGACGTCAGGTTGAAGCTCGTCGACCCGGGCAGGCGCGGGTTCAGGTCGCTCACGTTCAGCTTCGAGTCCGGGAACAAGGACGACCCGCCGGTCGTGCTGCTCCAGCTCCCCGCGTGCGGCGCCCAGCCGTGCTTCGACGGGGCCGCCACGGAGTCGTTCGTCGTCCACCTCCCGGCGACCAAGGCCGTGCCGTACAAGAAGGCGACGCTCGTCGTGGTCGGCGAGACGAACGACAACCAGGAGCCGAAGCCCAGGTCCGCGGTCCAGGTGAACCTCGACAACGACCCGCCCGCGATCCGGGCGGTCGATCCGACCCCGGCGAAGGGGCTCCGGTTCATCGGCGACCTCGTGATGCACTTCAGGATCGACGACATGGGGGGCTCCGGCGTCCGGCAGGCCGAGGTGCGCCTGACCGCCCCGGACCGTGGTCTGGACGACGAGCGGGTCTGGAGCTTCCCCAAGGAGGCCGAGGACCCGGCGCAGCCCGCGGTCGAGAGCGTCGAGAACGGCCTGCCCGCCACGGTCCGGACCGGCGGGTGGGAGTCCTCCTCGCCGGTCAGCATCGTCGTGTGGGCCAGGGACGCGGCGGGCAACGAGGCCACGACGACCATCGACGCCACGTACGTGCCGACGCCCTACTTCGCCTACAACTGCCTCAGGACCGAGAAGCCGGAGGGCCTCGCGGACGTCGAGCCCGCCCGGGTCAAGGGACAGAACGGCGTCGCCGCGGCCGGGACCAAGGGCGTGTCCTTCTGGGCGATCGAGTACCAGGAGGGCAACGACCAGCCCATCCTTCGGCGTGTCGCGGACCTGACGACCGCGCCGGCCTCGAAGGTCGTGGTGGTCCGGGCCGGCGGCGACCCGGCGGCCCCGGAGGACCTGAACGCGGACGGCCTCGACGACCTCGTGGTGCTCGAGCCGGCGGCCACGGGCGCCGTCGTGCGCGCGTACCTGCAGGAAGAGGACGGGAAGTTCGACAAGGGGACGGCGTTCGCGGGCTCGGACGGGGCGGTCACCTTCGCCGTGGGCAGGCTGAACCTCGACGAGTGGCCGGACCTCGCGGTCGCGTTCGAGACGGACGAGATGTCCGTCGGCATCTCGCTGTCCGAGGAGGCCGAGGACGGCGGCCCGGCGTGGCGGCCGATCGCCCGCTACGGCGGCGCGCCCCGTCCGACGCAGATCGCGATCGGCGCACTCGAGGACCTGGAGAGCGACACGCGCCAGGTGCTGGCCGCGCGCGCCGGGTCACACGTGATCTCGGTCTTCCAGGTGACGGGCGACGTCGTCATGGGCCCGCACGGCTCGGAGCTGAAGTTCGACAACCCGGACCTGGGCGCGCTCCCGGCGAAGGTGCCGGCCACCTCGATCTCGGCCCTTCTGGTGGACGGGGTGACGCCCCCGAAGGGCCACAAGGGACTCGTCGCGCTGTTCCTGGAGTCGTCCAGGAACTCGCTGCTGCTGGCCAACAAGCCGAACGCGGTGAACCTGCCTTTCTCGGTCCACGCCTCGCTCCCGACCGGCCTCCAGCCCACGCGGCTCGCGGCGGGCTACCTCGACGGCAAGGACCAGATCCTCGACGTCGTGGTCCTGTCGAAGGGCTCGAAGATGGTGACCGTCTACTGGGGCACCGAGTACAAGGATGCGCTCTCGCCGCCTCTGTACGGCCTGGACGAGGGCTCCTCTCACGTGACCGCCGCGGACCCGATCGACGTGACGCTCGCGGACATGGACCGGAACCCGAACGGCCGTCCAGAGATCGTGGTCCTCGACAACAACGGGACCCACATGACCGTCTATGCCTGGGAGACGGGCGCCAGCGCACACGGGTTCGTCAACGGCCCGTCGCTCATCCGCCTCGCGGACGCGCCGCTCGCGCTCCAGGCCGGTCAATTCCTCAAGCCGCACACCGACGGGCCCGGCCTGCTCGACCTCGCGGTGATGGTCCGGGACCGGGCGGGGGTCGCGGGCATCCGGCTCATCCCCGCGCGGCTCGACCAGGAGGTGCCGTCCGCCCCGCCGTTCGTCGCCGGACCGGACCTCATCCTCCAGAACCCCGCCGGCATGATCGCGAGGAACTTCGACGTCCAGGGGATCGACGACCTGCTCGTCGCGTCGAACGACGTGGGGCCGTACAACCCCCCCCAAGGGGTCGACTTCCGCCCAACCATGCAGCTCTTCCGGTTCACCAAGGGCGGATCACACATGCAGGCCGTGTTCACGACGACTTCCTTCTACGCCGGGGACAACCCGCGGCTGGTCGCCGCGGGCGATCTGGACGCCGGCAGCGGCACCGCCATGCTCGGCGTGCCGGACCTCGCGGTCCTCTCGACCGTTCCGAAGACCGGCCCGACCGGTAAGATCGACCCGAGCTTCGGCCTGAGCATCTTCGTCGGCCAGCCCCAGGCGCCGAACGGATGGACGTTTTCGCGGAAGAGCGGCCTGTACGACAAGGAAGCCGGCGTCGACGCTGCGCGGCAGCCCTCGGGGATCGCGGCCGGAGAGCTCGGGAGCGGCGAGAAGGTGAAGGAGTACGTCGGCGAGGACGTCGTGATCGCGTACAACGCCACGAACGACTTCGCGGTCTTCTACCGGAAGGCCCTCGGCGGGTTCAAGCCGCCGGACTCGAACCACAACGTCGGCGTCGGGCTGGCGCCGCGCGCGATCGCGGTCGCCCGGATGGAGGGCCTGGAGCCGACCCCGCAGGCCCTGCCGGGGGAGGACCCAATCGCGGACGTGCTCGTGCTGCTCTCGACCGACATCGCGCTGTCGCGGGCCTTCGGCGAGATCGGCGTCCCGGGCGACGGCATCGACTTCAGGCCCCCGATCTTCCTCGGCTACGACACCGGCCGCACCGGCCCGTTCGTCCCGGTCGCGTTCGCGGTCCGCGACATGAACGCCGACGGCTACAACGACGTGGTCGTGCTGGACCAGGCGCGGCAGTCGGTCTCGCTGATCCTGAACCTCGGCAGGGACCCGGACGACGCGGAGGCCCCGCCGCGCTTCAGCCCGCCGCTCGAATGGGGCGTCGGGGCCGGCCCCGTCGCGCTGGTGGTCGCCGATCTGGACGGCCTGGGATGCCCGGACATCGCGACGCTCGACGACGCGGGGCGGTCCATCACCATCCGCAAGAACTACCTCTGCGCCAGCACCGAGTGCCCTTTCAAGTAGGGACTGCGACCGCAACAGGAGAACGCGACCGCGGCCCGGAGGGGCACCGCGCCCTCGGTGCGCCGGGGCCACGCCGGCGACGGCGGCCTGATCGCGCGCCCGGAGCCGCCCGTCCGCGGTCTCGATCTCGGCTGCGGCCCGGAGGGGCACCGCGCCCTCAGTGCGTCGGGGCCACGCCGGTGACGACGGCCTGATCGCGCGCCCGGAGCCGCCCGTCCGCGGCCTCGATCTCGGCCTGGACGCGGGCGACGTTCGACCGGAACTCGGAGGCGATGGCCGCCGGGACCCACATGGCCGGGCCCTTGGGCAGCTCCGCGGGGAACTGCTTGACGAGCGCGGCCAGGAGCGGCTTCAGACCCTGCAGGCGGTACCAGATCGGCGCGACGATGTCGCGGTCGCGCTCCGGGATGGTGGACCAGAGCCGCGCAAGGGCGTCCTCGGACAGGCCGCGGGCGGCCGCGACCGCCTCGTCCGTGTCCTTGAACTCCTTGATCTCCATGAACTTCGACATCGCGTCCAGGTGGGTGCGCGACGCCTCGACGAACGCAGCCGCCTCGCCCGACGCCGGCACCGCGGTGGATTCGTATAGCGGGCGGCCGAGCGAGAAGATGTCCGGGAGCGCGACGAACAGCGACGCCGACATGACCAGCGTGGCCGCGCCCTCGACCGCGAACCGCCAGAACGGGATCCGATCGCGGAGCGAGACCACGAGGTACAGCCCGGCGGCCGCGAAGAACACCAGGGCCACGTAGGCCCCGAACGCCTTCGTCGCCGCGCCGTCCAGGTACATCAGGAAGGCCAGCGCGACGAGCACGACGCCCGCGATGGTGCGGATCACGCGGCTGGTCGTGCCGATCGGCTCGGTGAGCACGGACACGTTCGCCCGGGCGTCGTGCGCCCGCACCTGCGCCTGGTGCTCGGCCCACTTCGCGAAGATGACGCCGCACCGCACGCATTCGAAGGACTCGGGCTGCTCCGCGGCGCAGTTCGGACAGATCATCGGGCCCCCGGGACCGACGCCAACGCCCGATCATAGGAGCAACGCCACCAAACGCCAAATCCGCGTGTCCGCCGGGGCGCATCCGCGGATGGGTTTCACCCCGGCGGCCGGAGGGCGGGCACGGGCTCGGGCCCCGGGACGGGCAGGGACAGGAGGGCGCGCCGATGGGTTGTGAGGTACGATCCCGGACCGGTTCCGCGTCAGGGGTGACCTTGCGCCGCGTGCCCGCAGCCGTGCTCGCAACCGTCGCGCTGGTCGCGGCACGGAGCGCGCTCGCGGACCCCGGCGACCCGACCGGCGCGCCCGCGCCCGCACCGGGCCCGACGCTCGCGATCCCGCCCGGCAACGAGGCGTACCTGTCGCGCCTGCTCGCGCCGGACCCCGCGGGCACCGTCGCCGCGGCGGGCTGGCGGCTCGCCGGGATCGAGATCGCCCGCGACCGGGTCACGGCCCGGTACGCACGCGCATCCCAGGCCGCCGAAGCCGCGATCGAGCTGACCGACCCGTCGTCGCCGTGCGAACCGTGCGTGCCGACGCCGCACTTCCGGGTGCGGCTCGCCTCGGCCGACCCGCCGGATGGTGCAGGCGCGCTCCTCGCCGCGCTCCGCGACGAGATCGCGGGCCGCGACGTCCGCACCGTGTTCGAGCGGATGGTGCCGAGCGTGCCCGCGCCCCCGGACCCCCGTGCCGGCCCCTCCATCGGACCCGAAGCCGCCGTCACGGAGGAGCGACCGTTCCGCCTCGACGCCGCGACGATCGAGCCCCTGGCGCTCGCCGGGCTCTGGGTGTTCTTCCTGCTCGGGCTCGCGCTCGACGCGGCCCGCGGGGTCGCGGGCGGGACCTGGCGGCGGACGCTGTTCCTCGCCGCGCTGCTCGCCGCGTCCGCGGCCTTCAGGATCGCGCTCGCGACCGGCGGTCCGGGCGACCTCCAGATGAACCAGGCCGCGGCCCTGGTCGACCCGACCGGATACGACCCGGGGTACGGGAGCGGCCCCGGCGGCCTGATGCGGATCGCCTTCCTGGTCCTGCCCAGGGACTACGACGTGCTGGTCGGCGCGGCCCTGTTCCTCGGGTCGCTCGCCCCGGTCCTGCTGGTGCTGCTCGCCGAGGAGGCGGGGCTCGGGCGCGTCGCCGCCGCGGCCGCGGGGATCCTGCTCGCCGCGCACCCGCTCGCGATCCGGTTCTCGGGCGAGGGCGACCGGCAGGCATACGTGCTCGCGCTGTCGGTCGCCGCGCTGCTCCACCTCGCGCGCCACCGCGCCGGACGGGGGGCGCACGAGCTCGCGCGCTACTTCGTCGCGGCGACGCTCTGCCTGAACTCGCGGCCCGAGGGCGTGGGGCTGCTCCCGATCGCCGGCCTCTACACGCTCGCGACCGCGCCCGGGGCCCGCGGCCCGGTCCTCGCCGCGGCGCTCGCGGCCCACGCGGCGGTCGTCGCGGCCTGGGTGCCGCACCACCTGTCGGGGACCGGGCGGTTCTCGGGATACGCCGCGTCCGCCTTCAACCGCGCCTGGCGCGAGGCGCGCGACTGCGTCCTCCTGAACCCCGAGTACACGGCGATCCCGGCCATCGCTCTCGCCGCCGCCGGCGCGATCAAGGCCGCCGCGGGCCGCGCGCCGATCGTGGCCTGGGCGCTCCTGTGCGCGGCGCTCGTGACGTGGCCCGCGCTGTCGCTGCCGTCGTCGAACTACAAGCTCGCGAGCGCGCGCTACCAGGCGCTCGCCCTTCCCGCAGCGGCGCTCGCCGCGGGCGCGGGCGTCGCCGCCCTCGCGGACCTCCTCGGCCGGATCCGGGGCCTTGCGTCCCGGCCCGGCCTCGCGGGCGCGGTCGCGGCGGTGGCGCTGGCGGCCGTTGCGGTCGGGTCGCTCGCGCCGACGGCGGCCGTGACCGCACCGAGGACGATCGACCGCGAGTTCCGCTTCCTGCTGGAGGCGCTCCCGGCCCTCCCCCCGGACGCGCGGATCTACTACACGTACCCCTCGTCCGACCAGAACGCGGACCTGGGCCTGCGCGCGCCCGTGTGGATGTCGAAGGCGGTCGGGCGGCCGGAGCAGCGGTGGGAGGAGTGGCGGCCGGACGATCTGCCCCCCCCCGGCGGCGGTCCGGATGTCCAGCCCCCCCCCGGTGGCGGTCCGGATGTCCAGCCCCCCCCCGGTGGCGGTCCGG
>Ga0194127_10007279_pt1 | contig 12264 bp, 11 predicted proteins | sample TA2KigC100mmetaG_FD_148624 | JGI IMG/M metagenome (GOLD analysis project Ga0194127, IMG submission 148624) | Freshwater microbial communities from Lake Tanganyika, Tanzania - TA2015036 Kigoma Deep Cast 100m | ecosystem: Environmental > Aquatic > Freshwater > Lake | place: Tanzania: Lake...
GGCGCTCGCAAAGCGCATGGCGAACGCCGTCCCATCGAACGAGCATCTTGCTCAAACCGCGAAAGCCGCATAGCATTCAGGCCAGCAACGCCGATTTCCGCTTTTCAACATCAAGCGGGACATCCCCTGGGCGAGGCGTATCTGATAGTCGAAACGCCCAAAGAGTTTTTCAATTTTTATGCTTTCGAGCTGCATCTCACGCCTCAAGCATTACACGTGACAAAGAGCTTGTCGCACAACCAGTAACTCAATCGCAACGTTGAAGGAACGAGGGGCGCGTCGGCTTGATGGTATCGTGAACGGAGCAGAGATCGAGCCCGTCGCGTTGGTGAGACTGCCGGAGCGATCAAATTGGGTGAAGGTGGGATACGACTATCAAGTAAATGACGGGTTTCACCGCTTTCATGCATCTGTTGCAGCAGGCTTCGAATTTTTACCGACGCGCATCGTTCCCATGGCGAGTCTGTAGCCACAGCGCTTCGCGGCGCCGCAAAATTCCTAATGGCGCCCTTACATCATTCGCGACCACATTCCCCTTAGCGCGATGCTCTTTGGCGGACGCCAAAGCGCGAACGCGACATTAAAGTGAGATGCAATCATGCCTGAATCTCTCATAGGCTTGGGCGTCGCGGCCTTGGTCGTTCTTATCGCGAACAATCTCTTTCACGAAGTTCGCGAGAGGCGAGCACGCAGCAGTTCACGCCGCGGATAAGCGGGGGAAAGAAAAAATGCTCGACCTCATATACCTCGCCTTCGGTCTGTTTCTTTTTGCGCTCGTCGGCGCCTATGCGCGCGCCTGCGAGCGCTTTTAGGAGAGCCGGCATGTCCGAACCGGTCATTGGACTGATCATCGCCGTTCTGCTCGGCGCCTACCTCGTCTACACGCTGCTTCACCCCGAAAAATTCTAAGGGAGGCCCGGCGAAAAGCCGGGCGTTTCGCCAATGACCTCCATTGGGCTGGCGCAGATCGCCATCGTCCTCATTGCCGTCGTCGTCGCTGCGATTCCGCTTGGCGGCTACATCGCCAGAGTTTTGGCGGGCGAGCGCACCCTGCTCTCTCCCGCGCTCTCGCCAGTCGAACGCGCCTTCTACAGGCTCGCCGGCGTCGATCCGGCGCGCGAGCAAAGCTGGCTTTCCTATACGATGGCGATGCTCGCCTTCAGCGTCGTCGGATTTGCTTCGCTCTATGCGCTGCAACGGCTCCAGGCCTATCTGCCGCTCAACCCCCAGGGCTTTGGCGGCGTTCCAGCCGACCTCGCCTTCAACACGTCGATGAGCTTCGTCACCAACACCAATTGGCAGAACTACAGCGGCGAGTCGACGATGAGTCACTTGACGCAGATGCTCGGCCTCACCGTGCACAATTTCGTCTCCGCAGCGACCGGCCTTGCGATGGCCTTCGCTTTGGTGCGGGGATTATCCCGCGCGGAGTCGCCGACGATCGGCAATTTCTGGGTCGATCTCACGCGCTCGACCCTTTACGTGCTCCTGCCGATCTCGATCGTCGTCGCGCTGGCGCTGGTCGCGCTCGGCGTGCCGCAGACGCTTCAAGCGTCGATCGACGCGACGACGCTCGAAGGCGCCAAACAGACGATCGCGATCGGCCCGATGGCCAGCCAGGAGGCGATCAAGGAGCTCGGCACCAACGGCGGCGGCTTTTTCAACGCCAATTCTTCGCATCCCTTCGAGAGCCCCAATGCTCTTTCCAACATGCTGGAGATTTGGGCGCTGCTGGTCATCCCTTTCGCGACGGCTTTCGCCTTTGGGCGCGCCGTCCTGGATTTCCGACAAGGTCGCGCGATCGCCATCACCATGATGATCGTGCTCGTTGCGGGCGTTCTCGTCGCCTACTGGGCCGAGGCAGGCGGCAACGCGTTGTTGACCGCGATCGGCGTGGATCCGTCGCCCGGCAATATGGAGGGCAAGGAAGTGCGCTTCGGCCCGGCGATGAGCGCGCTTTTCGCCGCGGCGACCACGGGCACAAGCTGCGGCGCGGTCAACGCCATGCATGACTCCTTCATGCCGCTCGGCGGTCTTGTTCCGCTGTTCAACATGCTGATGGGCAGCATCGCGCCTGGCGGCGTCGGCGCCGGTCTCTACGGGTTTCTGGTGCTGGCGATCATCGCCGTCTTCGTGGCTGGCCTCATGGTCGGCCGCACGCCGGAATATCTCGGCAAGAAGATCGAGGCGCGCGAGATGAAGCTCGCGATGCTGGCGGTGCTGATTTATCCGCTCAGCGTTCTTGGCTTCACGGCGGTTTCGGTCATGCTGGAGACCGGACTCGCCAGTCTGAACAACGCCGGCCCGCACGGTCTCTCCGAGATCTTGTACGCATTTGCGTCGGCCACCGACAATAACGGATCGGCCTTCGCGGGGCTGACGGGCAATACGCTCTGGTACAACACCACGCTCGGCGCCGCGATGCTGCTCGGACGCTTCGCCTTCGTCATCCCCGTATTGGCGATCGCCGGCTCGTTCGCCGCAAAAAAGAAAGTCGCCGCCTCTGTCGGCACCTTCCCGACGCATGGGCCGCTCTTCATCGGCCTGCTGATCGGCGTGATCGTCATCCTCTATCTGCTGCAATATTTTCCGGCCATCGCGCTCGGCCCCATCGTCGAGCATTTCGCGCTGCTGGCTGGAAAAACCTTCTAAGGAGCATGTCCATGTCGCATAAGGTCGCCGCTCCCGGCTTGTTCGACGCCGGGATCATCAGGCGCGCCGCCATCGACGCCTTCAAGAAGCTCGATCCGCGGCGCCTCGCGCGCAATCCGGTGATTTTCGTCACGGAAATCGTATCGGCAGTCGTCACGGCCTTCTTTGTGCGCGATCTCCTCGCGCAAAACGGGGTCGCCTCTTTCTCGGGCCAGATCGCCGCCTGGCTCTGGTTCACCGTGCTCTTCGCCAATTTCGCCGAAGCGGTGGCGGAGGGGCGCGGAAAGGCGCAGGCCGACGCCTTACGCCGGACGCGCAGCGATACGCACGCAAAACGGCTGGTTGACCCGCAAAACAGGAGCAGAATGAAGGACGTCTATGAAGGCGTGTCGGCGCTCGATCTCAGGCTCGGCGACGTCGTTCTGGTCGAAGCGGGCGATCTCATCCCCGGCGACGGCGAGGTGATCGAAGGCGTCGCTTCGGTCAACGAGTCGGCCATCACCGGCGAGTCGGCGCCGGTGATTCGCGAGGCGGGCGGCGACCGTTCGGCCGTCACCGGCGGCACGACGGTTCTCTCCGACTGGATCACGGTCAAGATCACCGCGGCGCCGGGTTCGACTTTCATCGATCGGATGATCGCGCTCGTCGAGGGCGCGCAGCGCCAGAAAACGCCAAATGAGATTGCGCTGTCGATTCTGTTGTCGGGGCTGACGATCATTTTCCTCATCGTCTGCGTGACGCTTTGGCCGCTTGCGATCTACTCCGGCGCGACGCTTTCGATCACCGTGTTGATCGCGCTGCTCATCTGTCTGATCCCGACGACCATCGGCGGCCTCCTGTCGGCGATCGGCATCGCCGGCATGGATCGGCTGATCCGCTTCAATGTCATCGCGACATCCGGCCGCGCGGTCGAAGCCGCAGGCGACGTCGACACGCTCCTTCTCGACAAGACCGGCACGATCACCTTCGGCGATCGCATGGCCGACGAGTTCGTCCCCATCGACGGCGTTTCGGAGCGCGCCTTTGTCGAAGCCGCTCTGCTTGCGTCACTCGCGGACGAAACGCCGGAAGGAAGGTCGATCGTCGCTTTGGCCAAGAATGTTCTTGGGTTCTCGACGCCTAACCTTGGCGCGGACGCGAAGATCGTTCCATTTTCCGCGCACACCCGCATTTCCGGCGTCGATCTTCCGGGCCGGACTCTGCGCAAGGGCGCCGTCGACGCGGTTGCGGCGAACGTAAGGTCGGTTCCTGTTGATTTCGAACGCGCGGTCGAGCGCATCTCGCGCGCCGGAGGCACGCCTTTGGCCGTGTCGGAAAACGGCAGGCTGCTGGGCGTCATTCACCTCAAAGACATCATCAAACCTGACATAAAATCGCGCTTCGCCGCGTTGCGCGCCATGGGGATCAAGACGGTGATGGTCACGGGCGACAATCCGATCACCGCCGCGGCGATCGCCGGCGAAGCGGGAGTCGATGATTTCATCGCGCAGGCCAAGCCCGAGGACAAACTCTCCTACATTCGCAGGGAGCAGCAGGGCGGCCGGCTGATCGCCATGTGCGGCGACGGCACCAATGATGCGCCCGCGCTCGCTCAAGCCGACGTCGGCGTCGCCATGCAGACCGGCACGCAGGCGGCGCGTGAGGCCGGCAATATGGTCGACCTCGACAGCGATCCGACGAAGCTCATCGAGATCGTCGCGATCGGCAAACAGCTGCTGATGACGCGCGGCTCGCTGACGACCTTCTCGATCGCCAATGACGTCGCGAAATATTTCGCGATCATTCCGGCGCTGTTCGTCGTCGCCTATCCCGAGCTCGAAGCGCTCAACGTCATGAAGCTCGCCTCGCCGCAATCGGCGATTCTCTCGGCGGTGATCTTCAACGCGCTCATCATCATCGCCCTGATCCCGCTCGCGCTGAGGGGCGTTCCCTACCGCCCCGTCGGCGCCGCCGCGTTGCTGCGGCGAAACCTGCTGATCTACGGGCTCGGCGGCCTGATCGCGCCTTTCATCGGCATCAAGATCATCGATCTCGCCGTCTCGGCCATTCATCTCGCTTGAGGAACCCTCCAATGCTCTCACAACTTCGTCCGGCGATCGTCATGATCGTTCTTTTCACGGCGCTCACCGGATTGGCCTATCCGCTCGCGATCACCGGCGTCGCCCAGTTCGTCATGCCGACGCAGGCGAATGGCAACATCATCGAGCGCGATGGCGCGGTCGTCGGCTCGACGCTGATCGGGCAGAACTTTGCGACCGACCGCTATTTCCACGGCCGGCCCTCGGCGACGACCGGTCCTGATCCGGCCGACCCGTCCAAGACAACTGACGCGCCCTACAACGCATCGAACTCGATGGGCTCCAATCTCGGACCGACCTCGAAGAAACTCGTCGATCGTGTAAACGCCGCGATCGAGGCGGAATTCGCCGCCGGCCGGATCGATGTCGTCGCGGCTGACGCGGTGACGACTTCCGCCTCCGGCCTCGATCCGCATATTTCGCCCCAATTCGCGCTGGCGCAGGCGCCCGCCGTCGCCAAGGCGCGCAGCCTCAGCGAAGCGCAGGTGCGCGCCCTTGTCGAGGCGAACGCCGAAGGTCGGGTTCTTGGCGTCATCGGCGAGCCGCGTGTAAATGTGCTCTTGCTCAACATGGCTCTGGATCGGCTAAATTGAGACTGAAGCCCCAGAAGGTGGACGTCTTTGGCACGCGACGACGGAGATTTCGACCGCCGACCTGACCCCGACGCGCTCCTCGCCTTGAGCGACAAGGAGAGCAAAGGGAAGCTCTGCGTGTTTCTTGGCGCCGCGCCCGGCGTCGGCAAGACCTATGCGATGCTGGCGCGCGCGCAAACCGCGAAGGCCGAGGGCGTTGATGTCGTCATCGGCGTGGCCGAGACCCATGGGCGCGTCGAAACTCAGGCGCTCCTGACGGGTCTTGAGACGCTCACGCGTCGCAAAAGCGATTATCGCGGCCGGGTAATCGAGGAATTCGATATCGACGCGGCGCTGGCGCGAAAGCCTCAGCTCATTCTGGTCGACGAACTCGCGCACACCAACGCCCCCGATAGCCGTCATCCCAAACGCTGGCAGGACGTCGAAGAGCTCCTCAACGTCGGCATCGACGTCTGGACGACGCTGAATGTCCAGCATCTCGAAAGCCTCGCCGATGTCGTATCGCGCGTCACCGGCGTCGCCGTGCGCGAGACCGTGCCGGATCTGGTGCTGCAGAACGCCGCCGACGTCATTCTTGTCGACATCACGCCTGACGAGCTGCTCCAGCGACTGAAGGAGGGCAAGGTCTATGTTCCCGAGACCGCGAGACGGGCGACGCAGAATTTCTTCACGCCTCGCAATCTCACAGCCTTGCGTGAACTCGCGTTACGACGGACAGCCGAACGCGTCGACGATCAAATGGTCGACTTCCTTCGCCAGGGGGCGATCGAGGGACCCTGGGCGACCGCGGAACGTTTGCTGGTATGCGTCGGCCGTGACGTCAAATCCGAGGCGGTGGTTCGCGCCGGCGCCCGCCTCGCCACTGCGCTTAACGCCACCTGGATCGCGCTCTATGTCGAACGCGCGGGCCAGGAAGAGCAATCTGCGGAGGTCGTGAGAAACGTCGACAAGGCGTTGCGGCTCGCAGAGCGGCTTGGCGCTGAAGTCGCGCGCGTCTCGGGCGATGATCTCGTAGACGAAGTGCTGCGTTTTGCGCGACGCGAGAATATTACGCAGATCGTTCTCGGCCGCTCGCCAGCCCGGCCTTTCTCCCAGTTGTGGCGGCGTTCGCTGACGGACGAAATTCTCCGGCAATCGACGGATATCGCCGTTCATGTCGTCGTCCAAGAAGATGGCGCGCTTGAAACCAGGCGTCGTCTCAAATTGCCGACCTTGTCGCAGGCATGGCTTGGGGTCGGCGGCGCGGTCCTGGCGGTCGTGATTACGGTTTTCATCGGCTATGCGCTCGACCGCTGGCTCGGTCTTGCCAATCCGTCAATGATCTTCCTGCTTCCCGTCGTGCTTTGCGCCGCGCGCTTCGGGATGTGGTCAGCGATCGTCGCAGCGGTTCTCTCCTTTCTTGCCTGCGACTTCTTCTTTTTCGATCCGCGCTATCAGCTCACGATCTCAGAGCCGCAGGAATTTCTTTCGCTCCTCGTCGCCTTGGTCGTCGCGGTCATAACTGGAATGCTCGCAAGCAAAATGCGCGACTATGCGCAAAACATGCGTCAGCGTTCTCAAGCCGTGCAGTCGCTGTTCGAATTTTCTCGCACGCTATCGACGATAACGACGCTCGACGACATTCTTTGGGTTTCTGCGCTTCAAATTCAGAAGGCCGGCGAAGCGTCCTGCGTCGTGCTGCTGATGCCGGGAGACGTCGGACTGAGAGTTGCGACCGCCTGGCCGCCGGTCGATGAAATGGACGCCGGCGAACTCGCCGCCGCGCGATGGGCGCTGGAAAAATCCGAGCCTGCGGGTTGGCGAACGGATACGCTGCCCAACGTGCGCTTCCAATTCCGACCGCTTGCGACGGCGCGCGGGGTCGTCGCCGTTTGCGGCATCGAGCCCAAGTCGCCCAAGGAGCCGCTCTCCGCCGCGACGGAAAGCACAATCTCCTCGCTCATCGAACAGACGGCGATCGCGATTGATCGATCGATGCTCGTCGGCGAATCGGTCAAGGCGGCGGCCTTGGAAGAAAATGAAAAACTGCGGACAATTCTTTTGTCCGCTTTGTCGCATGATCTGCGCACGCCGCTGACCTCGATCACCGGCGCGGTGACGAGCCTGCGCGAGCTCGGCGAGAAGCTTTCGCTAGAGGATCGCAAAGACCTTCTCCTGTCGATCGAAGAAGAGGCCGGGCGTCTGTCGCGCTTCATCGCCAACATGCTCGATATGTCGCGTATCGAGTCAGGCGCGCTTTCGCCGCGCAGCGATCTCGTCGACGTCGCCGATGTGATCCGCACGGTCCTCGAACGGTCGAAGAAGACTTTCTCCGGCAAGGACACCTCGATCAGCGTCGCGCCTGACCTTCCGCCTATTCGAGGCGACGCCAATCTTCTCGGTCAGGTTCTCTTCAACCTGATCGACAATGCGCATAAATATGGCGGGCCCGCGGGCGCGATCATCCACGCCCGGCGCGAAGGGGGCGATGTCGTCATCACCGTGACCGATGAGGGACCGGGCGTGAAAGCGGCGGACCTCGAGCGCATTTTCGAGAAATTCTATCGCAGCGGCCGCGTCGACGGCCGCAAGGCCGGCACCGGCCTCGGGCTCTCGATCTGCCGCGGACTGGTCACGGCCATGGGCGGAACCATCGTCGCGCAAAGCCCCGCCGTCCGCCGCCGAGGGACGAGAATCGTATTGCGCTTTCCAGCCGCAAGCGAATTGAAGCAGGGCGTGGCGGCATGAGCGGCGCGAGCGTTCTCGTCGTCGACGACGAACCTCAAATACAGCGCGTCTTGCGGCCTTCGCTGACGGCGAGCGGCTATGAGGTGCGCGAAGCGGCGACGGGCCGCGAGGCGCTCGCTGCCGTGTCCGATCATTCCCCCGATCTCATCATCCTCGATCTTGGCCTTCCCGACATGGACGGCAAGGAAGTGCTGCGAAAGCTGAGAATCCTGACGCGGACGCCGGTGATCGTCCTCTCGGCGCGCGACCGTGAGTCGGAAAAGATCGCGGCGCTCGATCTCGGCGCCGACGACTATGTCGAGAAGCCATTCGCGATGGGAGAGTTGCTGGCGCGCATGCGCACCGCCTTGCGTCATTCGCAGAATGCGGCTTTGGAAGCCGAATGCGTCGTCGCCGACGGACTCGTGGTGAATGTGCCGAAGCGACTCGTGACGAGAAACGGCGCGCCGGCGAAACTGACGCCCAAGGAATTCGATCTTCTCGCCTTTCTCGCGCGACATGCGGGCCGGCCGCTGACGCACCGTGAAATCCTGAAAGCCGTGTGGGGCCCGGCGCATCAGAACGACAGCCAATATCTGCGTGTTTTTGTCGGCCAGTTGAGGGCGAAGATCGAGGACAACGCCGCGACGCCCAAAATTATTGTGACGGAGCCCGGCGTTGGTTACCGGTTCATGGCGTCAGAGCGATGATGTCTTGATGGATGGATTTGAGCTTCGTCCGCCGCCGGCGGCAAGCAAGCGCCATGCGCAAATTAATCGATGGTGAGATCAATCCCGGTCAAGGACAAACCGAAGACGACGACGCACAGGGCGAGCGCGACCGTGACTCCGACAAGCGGCGCCGCGAGGCCAGGGAGTTTTTTGAGGAAGCGCATGAACCGGTTCGCCTGAGAAGAGCGCGATCTAAATGGCGGACCGTTAAAAGAGCTTTAGCGACTCGCTGTCAAGCGGAAATCGGAGGCGCCAAGTAAAAAGGAACGGCGTGTGACCTCTTCTCATCACTTACGGCGCCTGCGACGCCAGGATTCGAAAATCCAGGCGCCGGCAAGGAGCACCAGAAGATAGATGATCCCCGCACGCGCGATGTCCGGCAGCTGATCGGCGACTCCCGGCCAAAAAAGAAACGCCAAGAGCGTGATGGCTCCCGCTAGGAGAGCAGCCAGAAGCGCGTCGTGATCCATTGCCGTCGACCCTTCCGAACGCCGCCGCGCCGCCGACCTAAGCGCAATTGCCGTTCGGCGCCCGCTCCTTAAATGGGGTGGTCGGCTGAAAACAAGATTCGAAATTCGGTTCGTGCTCGTCGGTCGCGCATTAGCGCCTCGCCGGACCGCCGAGCGTTCGTTAAGATTAATTCCAAGACGCTTGGCGACGGCCGCGGTTTCCTCGGCCGTCTGGCCGAGAATTGCTGAGAAACGGCGGGACGCTGCGGGTTCGGAGCGGAACGATTATGCAAGCTAAACGTTAGCATTGGTGCAGCCCGGCTTGGGGTTGTGACCAAGGAGGCAATCGTGTCCCGGAAAATGACCATTCTTGCGCTGGGCGTCGCCATGACGTCCCTTGCATCCTCGGCTTTCGCCGCCGACCTGGCGGAGGTTCCGCCGCCCCCGCCCCCGCAGGCCGTCCTCGCGCCAGACCCGTTCGCCCCTGTGGTCGCCATCGTCACGCTGCCGGTCAAGGTTGCCGGCGTCATCGTCACCACGGTCGCGCCGCCGCCTCCCCCGCCCCCGGTCGTCGCGTCATACTGAGGTCGAAAGCGAGGTCTCTCGCTCCTATTCGCGCTATCACACCGGAAATGCATGGTCGCTCGCAACGGCGGGCGACCATTGCCGTTAAGGGGCCTTCTGAAGATCGCGACCGCAGGGAATGGCGAGGCAGGGCTCAGGACGCGTAATGATCCGCGGCTGCGCAGGCGCCGCTCAGCAGCACGACCAGCGATGCATGGGCCTATGCGAGCCAGCGTTAAACTCGCCGCAGCAAATATTTGAAATAAAATAATAGTTTTATGGCTGGGGGACCTGGATTCGAACCAAGATTAACGGAGTCAGAGTCCGCTGTTCTACCGTTGAACTATCCCCCAACGACGCGGCGCGGCGCTTGCGCGAACGGCTGGTGACTTAGAGAGCGCCGCTGACGGTGTCAACAGTCCCAGCGGAACGCGATCAACTGGCGGCGCGCGCCGCCTATGTCTTTCTTTGCGTTGCAGAACCCTTGCGGGCGGCGACACGATCCTGCATGAAGGGAATTCACGCCAGCTTCGAGGCGTTTCGACAATCGTCGCTTCGCTTTCGGCGATGCGGAGGGGCGGGAGACGGCGCGAGGCGAGACGGAGCGGCTGCGCGCACATGGATCGAGTGAGGGAAACCGGTCTACCGTCTAAGACTTCGGCGCAGGCGGCGGACGAGCTGCCGATCGGCGTCGCCCCGGAAGCTTTGCGCCCGCGTCAGACCTACGCGGCGCTCGACCTTGGCACCAACAATTGCCGGCTCCTCGTCGCCCGCCCCGAGCGGCGGCCCCGCCGGCGCAATAACGACTGCCTGCGCATCATTGACGCCTTTTCGCGCATTGTGCGGCTGGGAGAGGGACTCGGCAAGGCCGGCAAGATCAGCGAGGACGCCATCGAGCGCACCATCGCGGCGCTCGAAATCTGCCGCGAAAAAATGGACGCGCGCGGCGTCACCCGCGCGAGGCTGGTCGCCACTCAGGCGTGCCGCAGCGCGTCGAACGGCGACGAATTCGTCGAACGCGTGCGCGAACGCACCGGCCTGCGCCTCGAGATCATCGATCGCGAAACCGAGGCCCGCTTTGCCGCCCGCGGCTGCGGTTCGCTTGCCGATCCGGCCGCCGAGAGCGTGTTGCTCTTCGACATCGGCGGCGGATCCACCGAACTCGTTTGGCTGACGCGCGAACGCCGCGGCGAAAACGGCGCCTACGCCTTTCGCGCCTGGACCTCGCTCGAACTGGGCGTCGTGACGCTCGCGGAGCATTTCGGCGGCCGCAGCGTCTCAGCCGATACATTCGCCGCGATGGCGCAGCAGGCGCGAGAAAGTCTCGCGCCCTTCGCGGCGCGCGTGGCCTCGGAGCGGCGCTGCTCGCGCTTCCATCTTCTCGGCACTTCGGGAACCGTCACCACCCTGGCCGGCGTTCATCTCGGACTCGAGCGTTATGACCGCTGGCGCGTCGACGGCCTGTGGATGAGCGACGATGACGCGACCAACGCGATCATGCGGCTGCGGGCCATGGACTTCGAAGAGCGCGTCGCCAACGGCTGCATCGGACCGCAACGGGCCGATCTCGTCCTCGCGGGCTGCGCCATCTTCGAAGCGATTCGCACGCTTTTCCCGGCGCAACGGACGCGGATCGCCGACCGTGGGTTGCGGGAAGGCATGCTGCTTGAATTGATGGAGGCGGACGGGGCGCTGACGCCCGGCGTTTGACGGCTCGACGGATTGACCCAAAGATCGGCAGGATCGTTACGGGCGAGTTCCCCGGAGAAGCGGATGACCGACGCAGCCGACAGGGCGCGCCAATGCGGCGCCTGGCGCGAGACAAGGCGATGAGCGGACGCGGCCTATATCGGCCTTGCGTCGGCGTTCTCCTGCTCAATGCGCAAGGCCTCGCCTTCATCGGCCGGCGGCGCGCCAAGGGCGCACATGACCGCACCCGCCCGCCCTATCTCTGGCAGATGCCGCAAGGCGGCATTGACGAGGGCGAAACGCCCTATGAAGCGGCGCTGCGCGAACTCTACGAAGAGACCAACGTCTCAAGCGTGGCCCTGCTCGCCGAAGCGCCGGACTGGCTCTGCTACGACCTTCCCAGAGGCTCCAACAACCGCTGGAGCGGCAAATATGTCGGGCAGACCCAGCGGTGGTTCGCGCTGCGTTTCACTGGCGACGAAAGCGAGATCGACATACACGCGCCGGCCGGCGGGGCGCATAAGCCGGAATTCGACGCCTGGCGCTGGGAGGAACTCTCGGCGCTTCCCGAGCTGATCGTGCCGTTCAAGCGGATGGTCTATGAGCAAGTCGTGAAGGAATTCGCTCCGCTCGTCGGAACGCGCTCTAGTTGTGGAGCCTCAACAGGTTGTGCTCGGTGAGGCCGAGGCGACTGATTGGCGTTTGGTATTTTATCCCGCCATGGGGGCGATGCCAGTTGTATCTGTGCATCCAGACGGGCAGCTCGTCGGCGCGTTGGTTTGATGACGCATAGGCTGTTGCA
>Ga0194127_10007282_pt1 | contig 12261 bp, 11 predicted proteins | sample TA2KigC100mmetaG_FD_148624 | JGI IMG/M metagenome (GOLD analysis project Ga0194127, IMG submission 148624) | Freshwater microbial communities from Lake Tanganyika, Tanzania - TA2015036 Kigoma Deep Cast 100m | ecosystem: Environmental > Aquatic > Freshwater > Lake | place: Tanzania: Lake...
GCCTGTTCGCGTCGCTTTCTCAGTTGTTCGCTGGTACCATAGGGTCTCATGACCCGATTATGACATGAAATCCTCGTGTCGACATTCTTTTGTCAAGGTTCAATAGTTATCCTGTTGTGGTTCCTTTCGAATAAGGGGGAGATCAAGTTGGGGCGAATCGGCTCCCTGATCCTGCCTCTCATGGTGGGTGCGGGCGCCCTGCTTTGGTATAACTACGCTCGTTTCGGATCGATCTTCGAATTTGGGTATGGCTTCCAGCTCACAGGGTTTAATATTCATGCATACATAAACCAGACCTATTCACCAGCATATATTCCCCCGAACGTATACAAATACTTTCTGAATCCGTTTGAATTCAGGCAAAATTTTCCATTTATCAAACCTTCATTATGGGCAGGGCCGGCATGGCTGGAAAGCCACCCCTCCCAGCTATATTACCTGCTGGCGGAAGGGATTACTGGTATTTTCATCGCAAGCCCCTTCCTGATTTTGGCTGTGGTTTTGATAAAAAAGGAGATTCGCTGGTTCGTCCGCGCCCTGGCTTGGTCAACGCTTTTGATCCTTGCACTGACCTTGTCCTTCTTCTATGCCACCATGCGCTACTTGCTCGATTTTGTTCCGCTCCTGACGATCATGGCAGTTCTGGGCGCCTGGGAGGGATTCCAGCGTTTCGGGGACCATCCCATTACCAGATTCACATTCCGATCCGCGGCTTTGATTCTCTGGCTATATACCTGTGGTTTCAGCCTTCTGTTGGCGTTCTCGAGCAACCTGTCTCGATTCAGGACGTTCAACCCTGAATTGATCCGCCAGATCAATTCGTTCTTTCTTCAAGCGATGCATTGAATAGGCAAAGCCTTAAAAATAATCACCGGAGGGATTCCTTTACACCTTCAGTCGTCCGCCATCCTTGCCTTGGAATGCCCAACCCGGGTTGGTTGGACGCCATGATCGGACAAAGTGGATGATATAATCCACGCTCGATTATTCTATGGGAGTATGGATTCATGACGCAACTTATAAAATTTGGAACAGATGGCTGGAGAGGGGCGATCGCGGAGGACTATACATTTGACAACCTCCGCCGGGCCACCCAGGGATATGCATCCTACATGCTATCGCGAGGGAAAAGTGGTCAGTCGATCGTGGTTGGCTTTGACAAACGCTTCAACAGCGAACACTTTGCCGCCGCTGCGGCGGAGGTCCTGGCGGGGAACGGATTTAAGGTCTATTTGACTCAAGATGCAACACCCACCCCGGTCATTGCCTACGCAGTCCTGGAGAAGAAGGCGGCCGGCGCGGTCAACATCACCGCCAGTCACAATCCGCCTACCGACAATGGCTTCAAGGTGCGCAACGAGACGGGAGGCGCCATTGATCCCGAGGGGCTGAAACAAATCGAAGAGGGAATCCCTCCAGATCTCCGTGGGGTGAAGCGCAAAATCCTTGCAAGCGCCGAAGCCGCCGGTGAAATCCAGCGTTTTGATGCAGCCTCACCCTACATAGACCACCTCACCCGCGATGGGCTGATCGACCTCGCTCCAATCAAGGACGCCGGCCTGACTGTGATGGCGGACGCCATGTGGGGAAACGGCGCCGGCTGGTTCCCCAGATTGCTGGACGGCGGAAAGACAAAAGTTATCGAAATACACAACCAGAGGAATCCGATCTTCCCTGAGATGAAGCGGCCAGAACCAATCCAGCCAAACATCGATGTCGGATTGAAAGCCACCGTGGATAATCAGGCGGATGTCCTCTTGATCACGGACGGGGACGCGGATCGTTGCGGCATCGGCGACGAAAAAGGTGAATTTATCAACCAGCTGAGGGTGTATGCCCTGCTTGCCTACTATCTATTAGAGATCCGCCGGCAACGCGGGGATATTGTCAAAACGCTTTCGACCACCGTTATGTTGAACAAATTAGGACAGATCTACAATGTCCCCGTTCACGAAACAGGAGTGGGATTCAAGTATGTTGCCCCCAAGATGACCGAAACGAATGCCATGATCGGCGGCGAGGAATCCGGAGGATACGCATTTCGAGGCAACGTTCCTGAACGTGACGGGATCCTTGCGGGGCTGTACATGCTGGACTTCATGGTGCGCACCGGCAAGAAGCCCACTGAGTTGCTCAAGGACCTGTTCTCCAGGGTGGGCGGGGAATACTATTACGACCGGGTTGACAGTCCGTTTACCGGGGACCGGGGATCGCGGGAGAAACGCATACTCGAATCGAAACCCCAATCGCTGGGCGGCTTGAAGGTAACCGACTTGATCACGGTGGATGGTTACCAGTTCAAACTGGAGGATGGAGGATGGATGTTGATCCGCTTCTCAGGAACCGAGCCGATCATGCGCGTCTACTGCGAAACCACGCATAAGGACAAGGTGAAAGCCATTTTGTTCGATGGCTTGAAAGTTGCTGGGATCAGTGAGTCTGACTGATACCCACTGTCACCTCGATCTTGCCAAATTCGATGCGGATCGCGAGGCGATTCTTTCCCGCGCGAAGGCCGCGGGAATCATCCGCATTCTCGTGCCGGGACTCAACCTGAAATCCAGCCAGGCAGCGATCCTGCTGGCGGATTCCCATCCTGAAGTTTTTGCCGCCGTGGGTTTCCATCCAACTGACCTGCAGGATTATTCGGACCAGGCAGCCTTGGAGGCCGGCGGCCTCGCCGATCATCCCAAGGTAGTTTCTGTTGGTGAAATCGGTCTGGATTATTACTGGATCAAGGATGAATCACAGCGCCGCTGTCAGCAGGACATCCTCAAGCAGCAGCTTCTATTCGCTGGATCGATCAGCAAACCGGTGATCCTCCACATGCGCGAAGAGCAGGACGCCTGGTCCGGTCCGGCTTCCGCCGATTTGATCGAAATTCTTTACGAGTGGCATAACGAGCTTTTGCGAGCGAATCACCCACTCGGCGAATCGCCCGGTGTTCTGCATTCATTCAATGGAGATCTTTCCACAGCTCAACGCGCCCTGGAGATGAATTTCTATATCGGTGTGACGGGACCGGTGACGTACAGGAATGCGGATAAAAAACGCGACCTGATAAGGCAAGTTCCTCTCGAGCGGCTGCTCATCGAAACGGATGCACCCTACCTGGCACCCGTCCCCCATCGAGGGGAGCGAAATGAACCTGCCTTTGTATGCCACATTGCTGATAAAATTGCAGAAATCCATTCCATAAGCCCTGCGGAGGTCGCAGCCATCACCACCCGGAACGCGGCTCGGCTGTTTGCATGGGGAGATTGAATTGAGCCTGGTAACCTTTCTAACGCCCATACATCAAGAAATCAAATTGATCGAGGAGCGTATGCGCTCCCAGGCGGAGGAATCCCATCCGGACCTGCGCGCGGCGCTTGACCATCTGCTGGCTGCCGGCGGAAAACGCGTCCGACCGACCCTGTGCCTGCTCGTCGGAAACATGCTCGGCGCGCCCCTGGAGAAATTGATTTGCCTTGGCGCGGCGGTGGAATTGCTCCACACAGCCACTCTGGTGCACGACGATCTGATTGACGGAGCCCTGCTGCGCCGCGGAATGCCTACGCTGAACGCTCGCTGGTCCCCTCCCGCCACCGTGCTTACCGGGGATTTTCTTTTTGCGCGCGCCGCCAAGCTGGCCGCCGAAACCAATCACCTGCCTCTGATGAAATTGTTTTCGGAAACCCTGGCAACGATCGTCAACGGTGAGCTGACGCAGATGTTCGGGTCGCGCGGCCTGATCAGCCGCGACAATTACTATAAACGGATCTACGCCAAGACAGCCTCCCTTTTCGAAATGACCAGCAAAGCTTCGGCCATGGTGTCGCCGACCGACGAGTTCACGGTCGAGACGATGCGCGACTTTGGATACCAATTGGGAATGGCCTTTCAAATCGTGGACGATATCCTGGATTTTTCGGGAGAGCAATCTGCTGTCGGAAAGCCTCTGGGATCTGACCTGTTGAATGGTCTGATCACTCTTCCGGCGATCTATTTTGCCGAACACAATCCGGAGGATCCGGATGTGGCTTCCCTTCCGAACGGCGGTTGGACGAATGTGGAGAACATGGCCCGCCTGGTGGACAACATCCGGGCCAGCAGCTGCACCAAAAAGGCCATGATCGAGGCGGAAGGGCACATCGAGCGGGCGCTTTCCATGCTCGAATCGCTCGAACCATGCCCGGAAAGGGATGCCCTGGAAAGTCTGGCCAAATACATCATCGATCGGAAAATCTAGCGCTCGCGAACGTTAATCGAGAGTAATACTCTCGCTCTAATCTCCGTTCCGCTCGAAATCCCATGACCCATCCTCGAAATCCTTTCCGTATCAATGTCGGTTTCATCATCCACGAAGAGATCGGATACAATCGGGAGTTCCTTTTCGCTCTTGATGGGATTCAATTGGATGAAGGTTTTGGCCTGCGCCAGCTTGAGGGAGCCGTTAATGTTGGCAAGACTCCACAGGGATTGATCGTTCAAGGCAATTTTGAGGGGAAAACGCACCTCGACTGCGTTCGTTGCCTGAATGGATTTGAAGAGCATCTGAACTGGTCATTTACAGAATTGTACGCCTTTGACGATCGTTCAGTGACCGAATCGGGGCTGATCCTTCCGGAGGATGCCCATCTTGACCTTTCCACACTTGTACGAGAATACGCTTTATTGGAGATCCCGATTAGTCCGGTCTGCAAACCTCAATGCAGGGGATTATGTGCGGAGTGTGGTCAGAACCTGAACGAGAGGGATTGCGGGCACCGACCCCCGGCGCCCGATTCCCCGTTTGCCAGACTCAAGGATCTCAAAGGGTAATCAAAAAAGGACATGCGTACCGATCCATTGACAAAGCCCACTCGAAAGCCTAAAATACTTGCATGAATTTGAAATCCACTTTCAGTATGGTGACAATGACCATGGCGATGGCCTCCGCAAAAGCCGCTGGGATGATCTATTCCCGCCCCGGGTGGAACGCGCGTTAGAGACCTGCTGTTCGAATAACGGGCTGTCCGCAGCGTGGACAGCCTTTTTGTTTATAACCAAACTCGTGTCATCGAGTTAGAAACCGGAGATGCGCATGCCTGAAAATATCCTGATCGCCGTAGCCTGGCCATATGCCAATGCCGAAATCCACGTCGGCAACCTGACCGGATCCCACCTGCCGGGGGATATCGTCGCACGCTATCACCGCCTGAAGGGGGACAACGTCCTGATGATCACGGGCACTGACGCGCATGGAACGCCGGTGACAATGAGCGCCGACAGACTCGGCAAGCCGGTTGAAGAGGTGTACCAGTTGTATCACGAGGGATTTATCGATCTTTTCCAGAAAATTGGGATCACTTATGATCTCTACACCACCACTCACAGCGAGAACCATTTCAAGGTAGCCCAGACGATCTTTCTTGCCCTGATGAAGAATGGATTCCTGTTCACCAAAGTGGAACCCCAATGGTACTCACCCGGCCTGAAACGCTTCCTGCCCGATCGCTACATTGAAGGAACATGCTACATCTGCGGAGATCAAAATGCACGGTCGGATCAATGTGACAAATGTGGAAATGTGCTCGAGCCGGCCAGGCTGATCCATCCCCGCTCCAAAGTGGCCGGGGACGTGTCCGCCCCCGAACTTCGAGAGACGGAGCATTACTACCTGGACCTTTCCAAGTTGGAACCGAACGTCAAGGACTTCCTCAGACAGCGGTCCGCATACATGCGCGACACGGTCATCGGAGAATCGCTCGGGAAGATCGAAGCCGAGGGATTAAAACCTCGCCCGATCACGCGGGATCTGGATTGGGGGATACCGGTGCCGGTGGAGGGGTGGGATGGCAAGTGCCTATATGTGTGGTTCGAAGCCGTTATCGGCTATCTTTCCGCCCCGATCGAGTGGGGATTATTGCAGACGGACAGGAACGAATGGCGCAAATGGTGGACGGATCCGGGCGCGAAGCAATTCCATTTCATCGGCAAGGACAATATTTTCTTCCATACCTCGCTCTGGCCCGCCGAATTGATGGGAGTGGGCAGCGCCTTCATGGAACTCTTCGCCGGCGAGGAGGTTCCATTGATCCTGCCATACGACGTGCCGGCAAACCAATTTATGAATCTCGAAGGGGAAAAAATAAGCGGTTCGCGAAATTGGGCCGTGTGGGGACGGGATGCGCTGACGTGTTATGATCCGGACGCGCTGCGTTACTACCTGACGGTGAACATGCCGGAAGCCAAGGACAGCGACTGGGACTGGGCGGAGTTTGTCGCCCGCAACAACAACGAGTTGGTAGCCACCTGGGGAAACCTTGTGAATCGGGTGCTTTCCTTCAGCTACAAACATTGGGATGGATGCGCGCCGAACGTGGAACGAAGTTCCCTTCGCCCCGCGGATTTGGAACTGCTATCCGTCATCGGACAAGGATTCAAAACGGTGGGCGGGGAGCTTGAAGCGGTCCGCCTCCGCGCTGCGCTGTCCGAAGCGATGAAACTGGCCACCTTAGTCAATCAATATCTGGATGTTCAGTCCCCTTGGAGCACGATCAAAAACGACAAGGAAAGTGCCGCGCGCACGATCTTCGCTGCGTTGACAGCGATCGACTCACTCAAGGTGATGTTCGCCCCCTTCCTGCCATTTACGTGCGAGCGATTACATTCCTTCCTTGGTTACGACAAACCCATGTTTGGGACTCAATACACCGAAATCGTCAAGGATTCGCTGGGTGAACACATGGTATTGCGCTACCGGACCTTCGTCTCGGGGAAAGAAGACACCGGACCCGACGATCAATGGAAGCCCAGTGATTTAAGAGCCGGAGCGGGGCTCGCCCAACCAACCCCTCTTTATAAGAAACTTGAAGAGGGCTTGATTGCAGAAGAGAGAGCCAGGTTGGGCTCGTAAACCCCTTACCAGGCGATGGCCAAATCGAAGCCTCGGGTCTGCTTGTGGCTGACCGAATTTGGAAACAAAACTTGGGCCAGCGGCGTCCTGCATAGGGTTGGAGGTGTGTATGAGAATACCTAATTCTACTCTTTTGATCCTTGCAGCGATTGCGGTGTTGATATCTGCTTGCAACCCGGCTGTTTCGCTGGCGACTGCCGGCTCGGACCTTCCGCGCGAGACAAATCCACAGTTCAGCGCCGAGGTACTCCGCCTCCTGGTAGAAGGGAACAACGCCTTTGCCTGGAACCTCTACCAATCAGTCAGATCCGAAGGCGGAAATCTTATCCTCTCCCCCTACAGCATCTCACTGGCTCTGGCAATGACGTACGCCGGCGCACGCGGCGAAACCGAATCCCAAATGGCGACCGTGCTGCGCTATCCACTCGGGCAGTCCTCAACTCATATTTCTTTTAATGCGTTGGACCTTGAATTGTCGAAACGCGGACAGGGGTTGGATGAGGACGGTGAACCGTTGAAGTTGAACATCGCCAATGCGGTGTGGGCGGAGCAATCGTACCCCTTCCTTCAGGAATTCCTGGATACGCTCGCGGTCCATTACGGAGCGGGAATTTTTCTCGCCGATTTCATCAACCAATTTGAGGGTGTGCGTCGCACGATCAATGAGTGGGTCGCTGACAGCACGGAGGAGCGGATTCAGGACCTGTTGCCCGAGAATTCCTTGAATGCATATTCTCGAATGGTATTGGTCAACGCTATCTACTTCAAGGCGGATTGGCTTGATCGCTTTGATGCAGATTCCACCGGCCCTGGGACTTTTTATCACCTGGATGGATCTGAATCCTCGGTTAAGATGATGAACAATGGAGTATTTATCCCCTACTATTCCGGAAATGGATTTCAAGCGATTGAGCTTCCCTATGCAGGCGATACGTCCGCCATGACCATCTTGGTACCGGACGCCGGCAATTTTGAAACCTTTGAATCCTCCCTCGACCATACCTTGTTTTTCCGGACGTTGTCGGCCATGCAGCCAAGATCCGTGGCGTTGGGGGGGCCAAAATTCAAATTCGATAAAGCGATCAATCTATCGGATGTGCTAAAAGGCATGGGCATGCCGGATGCCTTCGATTCGGGCGCGGCGGATTTTTCGGGCATGACCGGGACGAAGGATTTGTTCATCAGCAATGTCTTTCACAAGGCGTTTGTCGCTGTGGATGAAAAGGGAACGGAAGCAGCAGCCGCTACTGCGGTGATCATGGAGATCACAAGCGTCCAGGTTTACGAAATCGAACTCCAGATCGACCGGCCATTTATCTTCGCAATACGCGACAAATTGAGCGGTCAACTACTCTTTATCGGTCGCGTGACCGATCCCTGACCCTCCGCCGCGCACGCAACCCAATATCTCCTGCAGTGTTCCATTCGTAAAGACATCGAAGGAGTTGAATATGCCTCACCCGGGATTTGACGGGGTTTTGGCTCTGCCAACGCGAAAACGTTTTCCAGAAAACCCGGGTTCTCACTGGGATTGATTTTCGGGAGCATGATTCCTGATGCAGACGGATACCCGCAGGCTGTAGCCATCCTCGCGCAGAGGATGGATCCGCACCTTGCAGAATCCATCTTTCATCGCACGTTCACGCATACCCTGTTCTTCCCCCTCAGCCTGGCATTGATTTTCTTGACCGTATATTGGATCAATCACGACCAATCCTTGCTCAACTTTGGGCTCGGGTTGGCTGGCGGATCAGCCCTGCTGCACAGCCCGGTCGACATCTTGGGCTTCTTCGATGGCGTGGGGTTGCTTTGGCCGATCTGGTCGTTCAACCTATACGCCGACATTTCCCTCACCGACCATCAAATACAAATGCTGCGCTCGGTGAACTTCCTCGCCTTTGCCCTGTATTTCTGGTATTTGCATTCGCTGGCAGGAATAACCACCAGGAATCAGGCCTGCCAACCTCGGCTTCGATGGCATCTTTTCGGACAGGCAGGATTGTTCGTCGTATTTTTCACACTTACACTTATCCTTCCGTTCAATGCGTACAACACCGTGGATGGCGCGGTTTTTCTTATCGTCGCCTTTCCAAACGTGCTATGGGTCACCTGGAAAATGTGGGAAACCATAGAAGCCCAAAACAATCTGATTACAGATTGGGCTCGATGGAACCCAGCCAGCGAGGCAGCTGGGTGAACAACGATTGCATGATGCCTAGCGTCCGTTCCTCGAACAAAGGCAGATTATCGTAGGCCTCCCCCGCCTGGTCGTTCACCAGATCGCTCACTCCCCGCAAGATCAATAAACGAGCTCCGTTCTTCCTCGCCACCCAGGCGAGCGCTCCGGATTCCCAATCCCCGGCGATCGCACCTTCCTTTCGTAAATAAGCGACCTTGGAAGGCGGCAGGTCGCTGTCGGCGGAGGCCAGAATCCCGCGACGGATTGGATAAGGGAGCGGGTCTGGCAGCCACGACAGGTCGAGGGATGAGGCGTAGTAGGATTTGATATCCAGGTCCCCCATCAATTCGACGATATCGTAAATGAAAGTCTGTTCGACCAGTACAATATCCCCCAATTCAAGTACCCCTTCAAAACCGCCGCAGGTCCCCAGGTTGACATATAGATCAGCCCGATCGTGGTCTATTGCATATTGCATCATCGCAGCGGAGGAAATTTTCCCCCACCCGCTGTGATAGATCTTCAGGTCGCGTTGACCAAGCCTGAGAAGGGCAGTTTCCCCGAAGGGGGAAGCTTCGATAACCATCTCCGGAAAGATGCGCCGGGCCGCCTTCCATTCCGCGATGGCCGAAACCAAAAGCACAGCCTTCATGGGAGTTTTCCATCCAGGTAATCCATGATGAATTGAAGTGCAGCCTCGGAAGATTGTTGTTTAATATCCAGCCGGTCGCCCTCCCCAAGGAAATGCCGAGCCCATTCCCCTTCGTTCGTGGAGAGACCGATCCAGGTTGTTCCGACTGGTTTTTGTTCCGTCCCACCAGTCGGACCGGCAATCCCGCTGATCGAAACTCCGAAATCCGTCCCGAATAATCGACGCGCTCCCCTGGCCATCGCACGCACAGTTTCTTCGCTTACGGCTCCTTGAGTATTCAAGATCTCCCATGACACACCCAGGAGATTCGCTTTTGATTCGTAGGAGTATACGACCAGCCCGCCGGGAAAAAAATCCGAAGCGCCAGGGATATTGGTAATTCGGTGGGAGAGCAACCCGCCTGTGCAGGATTCAGCCGTTGTAAGCGATAACCCTCGTTCGCGCATCCTTTCACAAAGCGATTGTTCCAAACTCATTTCGATGTCCTTCTGCCTTGATTTTTCTGGATTATACATCGTGTATAATCCGCCCATGCCTAACCTTATCGGTAAGAGATTGGGAAAAGTCCAGATCACCGAGATGATTGCGCGCGGGGGGATGGCGGAAGTATATCTCGGCGAACACACCACCTTGAATCGGAAAGTGGCGGTAAAGATCATGCGCGATCACGTGGATTCCGACCCGGAGCTCAGGGGGCGGTTTGAACGGGAAGCGCGCGTGGTTGCCGGCCTGCGCCACCCAATATCATCCAGGTGCATGATTTCGACCTGGCGGACGGCCAGCCATACCTGGTCATGGAACATGTACCGGGAGCCACGTTGGGCAGCTATCTGAAAGCCCTTCACGATCGACACGAACAGCTTCCGTTTACAACTGTTTCGAGAATTCTTACCCTGCTTTCCTCCGCCATCGACTATGCCCACGGCAATCAGATCGTACATCGCGATATCAAACCGGCCAACATCCTCCTTCGCTCGGCTTCCGGACCGATCGATCCACAAAAGCCTTTGCCGGAGGATGTGGAACCCATCCTGACAGATTTTGGGTTGGTTCGGCTGGTGGATTCTTCAATTCACACTTCGACCGGAACTGTTTCCGGCACGCCGGCTTACATGAGTCCCGAACAGGCGCGGGGCGAGAAGGTCGACAAGATGACCGACATGTACTCCTTCGGCGTCATACTCTACGAAATGATCGCCGGGACAGTGCCCTTTGACGCCGAATCGACGGTTGGAATCCTGATGAAGCATATGAACGAGCCGCCGCCGGCGATTCCCGGAATTTCATCTGACCTGCAGAACGTCATCGACCGCGCCCTCTCGAAAGTTCCCAAATACCGCTATGAAACAGCCGGGCAGCTCGCCTCGGAATTTATCAGCGTGTTCAATGGGCAGACGGTTCCGATGAACACACAAAAGTTGGCCGTGCAGGCTCGGAAAGCGGCACAAGATCCCAATCGGCAAAATCGCATCCTGGGTCTCGACCGTGGTCTGATCTCCATCGGACTGGTGATCTTGCTCGGCGCGGTGTATTTTGGCCTGCGATATTTTTCGACCGACCGGACGAAATCACTTCAAGCCGGCCAGGTCGTCTTCTCCGACTTCAACGCCTTCCTGGATCGGGCGTCCATCTCCATTACAGACCTGCCTGTACCGGAGCCAGGCACGCATTATGAAGCCTGGGCGCTCGCACAGGGAGGCGAGATCCGCCGCAACATCGGGAGGATCAACATGGGCGGTCCGGCGTCAGGCCAGTTGACCTTCATCGATCCTCAACAGACGAACATCATCAGCCAATTCGATCAAATCGAGATCACGATCGAACCGGACAACGATCCCAATCCTGATCGATCCTCCGAAGAGATCGTTGCCTCGTCGGTTTTTCCTCCGCTGGCGCTGATTCATATCCGGCACGTCACAGTCAGCTTTGGAGGAGCGCCGAATGGCACAGCTCTGATCCAGGGTTTATGGAATGACGCTGATCGTCTTCAGACTCTAATTCAAGAAAGCCAGTCTGCTTTTAATGGCGGTGACGAGGTTCTTTTCCGTTTGAAAACCGAGGAAATTATCAACCTGATCTCCGGGCAGGAAAACACCGAACAGTACAGGGATTGGAATTTGGATGGTACGGTCAGCGACGCGGGGGATGGGTACGGTCTGTTGGGCGGGTATATTCCCGGCACGATCTCTCATGCGCAATTCGCAGCGGAGGCGCTGGATGCCACACGGGCCATCCAATCCAACAGCGCATTGACCGTGATCGCGGTCCAAAATGTGGAGGGTTGGTCCCGGCAGGTGTTGGAAAAATCCATTCAATTGCAGCAAATGCCGATGAGTCCGGAGATGGAGACTCTGATCTCGGAAATGGTCGTCCTGTCGGAGCAAATCGTCTCCGGCACGGATTCAAACAACAACCAGATCATCGAACCGGTGGTCGGCGAGGGCGGGGCGGATACTGCCTATGAGTATGCGTACAACATGACGATCATGCCGCTGCTGCCGGGAGCCCACCAACTGCCTCCGCCGGCATCCAATCCTGGGAACTAACCCC
>Ga0194127_10007283_pt1 | contig 12260 bp, 13 predicted proteins | sample TA2KigC100mmetaG_FD_148624 | JGI IMG/M metagenome (GOLD analysis project Ga0194127, IMG submission 148624) | Freshwater microbial communities from Lake Tanganyika, Tanzania - TA2015036 Kigoma Deep Cast 100m | ecosystem: Environmental > Aquatic > Freshwater > Lake | place: Tanzania: Lake...
GTGCTGGATAAACGAGGCTGTTTGGTACGAAGATGAACAACACCTCCCAGCGCATCACTGCCATAAAGAGTAGACGTTGGCCCATATAATACTTCTACACGCTCCAGGATATTTTGATCAACTGTAATAACATTTTGTAAGTGGCCGGCTCGGTAAATGGCATTGTTCATGCGTATGCCATCCACAACTAATAACACACGGCTGGCTTCAAAACCACGAATTACCGGACTGCTTCCTCCTTGTTGACTTTTTTGTACAAAGAGTGTGCCGGTATTGATTAGCAGATCTCCGGTGTTCTGCGCGTTGGTCTGTGCAATTTTTCGAGCAGTGATTACATCAATTTGCTGGGCAATATTTTTTTTATTCTCTTTGAATTTGTTAGAATAGATAACAGCTTCCTCTAAGTTAACAGACGAACTATCTGTTTTGATTTGTGCAAAAAGAAACTGACTGCAAAATAGTAATGGAGCTATAATGTAAAGGCGGATGAACTCCATGATAATAAGCTAAAATGCTATTTTGACTTTTTTCTCAAGCTATCCATTGGATACCTAGCCTTCATATTTTCCATGATGGCATGCGCCCAATCCATAATGGCAACGCGTTCTTCATAGGATAAACGTGCATCGGTATGAGTCAGGGTGTAAGAAGAAAGCGGCATCTCTTTTTCTTCCATCATTTCTACCGTCTCTTCCATTTTGTGGTATTGGTAACGAAGTGAACGCTGCGTGTATTCGTCAAAATTCAAATGTTTTTTTCCGTCTTTTATATGATTTGCTATCCACCAGGCGATGGGTTGAACGGAGGCGTACCATGGATAGCGAGTATTATTGCTATGACAATCCATGCAAGCCTTGTCTAAGATAGTTTTTACATTGGTCGGCACTTCATGTTTGGTGCCGATGTAATTGGCCTGTGGTTCGGATGATTGATTGGGAGTGGGCTTAATAAATTGAATAAGGATAAGTGCACCAAGAACAACCCATCCTAATAGTAGTAGCTTCTTCATTACACTTATTTATTAGTTAAAATAGTGCCTGTCATTTCCAAAGGTATATCGAGTTGCATACGATCCAAAATAGTAGGGGCTATATCTCCCAGCTTTCCATGCTGAAGCACCGGTTTCCAATGATTATCGATCACAAACAAGGGAACCTGATTTAAGGTATGCGCTGTATTGGGCGTTCCATCCTCATTGACCAGATAATCCGAATTGCCATGATCGGCTGTTAGAAAAATAGTGTATCCTTTTTCCAAACCGGCTTTTACTACCTGTGCTACACAGACGTCCACTGTTTCGGCTGCTCTGATAGCGGCCTCCCATACACCAGTATGTCCAACCATATCCGCATTGGCGTAGTTCAGACAAATAAAATCAGGCGGGTCGTTTTCTATTTCAGTTACAATGGCAGTGGTTACGGCTGCAGCGCTCATTTCGGGTTGCAAATCATAGGTGGCAACCTTGGGAGAAGGAATTAAAATTCTGCGTTCGCCCTCAAATGGTTTTTCTCTGCCGCCACTGAAAAAGAAACTGACGTGTGGATATTTTTCTGTTTCGGCAATTCGTATTTGTGTGCAGTTATTTTTTTCCAAGACCTCACCCAACGTATTATTCAGGTTGTCATTTTCAAAAATCACTTGCACGTTTTCAAATGACTTATTGTACTCGGTCATGGTGGTATAATGCAGGGGCAAGCGCTTCATGTTATACTCGGGAAAATCGCATTGGGTCAGGGCTTGGGTAATTTCACGGCAACGGTCTGTTCTGAAATTAAAACAGATCACCACATCGTTTTCAGCAAGGGTAGCAATAGGGTTATTAGCGGTATCGGTGAGAATGGTTGGTTGAATAAATTCGTCCGTACAATTTTGTGCATAGTTTTTTTGCATGGCTTCTACAGCATCATTTGCAAATTGTCCCTTTCCATTTACCAATGCGTCATAGGCTAACTTTACCCGCTCCCATCGATTATCCCGATCCATAGCATAATATCTGCCACTAATGGTGGCTATTTGACCGGTGTGGCTTTGCAGATATTGTTGCAGGTCCTTGATAAATCCTAAACCGCTTTTGGGATCGCAGTCTCTTCCATCAGTGAAAGCATGTACAAAAACTTGGGTTAAACCTGCATGTTGACAACAATCAATAATGGCTTTGAGATGGTTCAAATGAGAATGCACTCCGCCATCACTAACCAACCCGATAAGGTGTAAAGCTCTTCCGCTGCTCTTAGCCTTTTGTAGGCTTGCCTGCAGAACCGGATTGTTGTGAAAAGAACCACCCCTTATGGCAAGATTGATGCGTTGAAATTCCTGATACACAATTCTGCCCGCACCCAGATTTAAATGGCCAACTTCCGAATTCCCCATTTGACCTTCAGGCAGGCCAACGGATTCGCCACAGGTTACCAGGGTAGTGTTTGGATAATGTTGATATAAGGAGTCGGTAAATGGCGTATTAGCAGCAAGAATGGCATCGGAGGACGGGACCTGCCCAATACCCCAGCCATCCATGATAACCAACATTGTTTTTTGCTGCGCCATGATTAAGATTTGTGGTGGTAAATTTACGTCCAAATCTTGGCGCTTTTTTTTTATATCTTAGACAAAATGAAAAAACAGCTACTATTTTTTCCCTTACTGGGATTAGTTCTTTTTGCCTTTCTTGGATTGGGGGCTACGCATAACAGACAGGATGCATTAGAAGCCGTGCTGATTGCATTGAAAACTGGTAATGCAGCTAACCTGGCAGTTCGTTTTGAAGAAACCATTGTATTAACACTACCCGAGCAAACCGGAACCACTACCCGCGTACAGGGACAGAACCAATTGGCGAGTTTTTTTTCGCAGCATCCTGTGGTGGCTTTTGAATTAAAGCATAAGGGAAAGTCCCCTGCGGGCTCCTATGCTATTGGCACCCTTAAAACACAGCAAACGGACTATCGGGTAAACATTTTCCTTAGAGGAAAGGGCGGAAAAGAACTGATACGCGAATTACGCATTCAAACCATGGATTAACCAAGGATCATGGTAGACCAACAGGACTTGTATACATTACTTGATGCAGCCTTTTTGGAGGATATCGGCGAAGGAGATCACTCCACACTTGCTTGCATACCTGCCACTGAAAGAGGAAGGGCAGTATTAAAAATAAAGGACAAGGGTGTCTTGGCGGGTGTTGAAATTGCAAGACAAATTTTTCTATATAAGGATCCAACAGCCCTATTTACTCCGCATATGCAAGATGGGGAATTGATGCAGCAAGGCCAGCTTGCATTTACTATTGAGTCCTATATGGCTACCATTTTGCAGTGCGAACGCATGATGCTGAACTGCATGCAACGTATGAGTGGTATTGCCACACTAACGCGTCAGTATGTTGATGCCATAAAAGGGTATTCAACGCAATTGCTGGACACCAGAAAAACAACGCCTAATTTTCGGTTGCTGGAAAAAGAAGCCGTGAAAATCGGAGGCGGAAAAAACCATCGATTTGGTTTGTACGATATGCTCATGCTAAAAGACAATCACATTGATTTTTGTGGTGGATTGCAAAAAGCTATTCAGTTGGCATGGAACTATGCACAGGAGGTGAACCCATCTCTAAAAATTGAAGTGGAAGCCAGGAGCCTGGATGATGTAAAAGAAATTGTGCTGAATGCAAAGGGTAAAGTATTCAGGATTATGCTGGACAATTTTACACCACCTGCATTGGCTGAAGCGGTGGCATTGATAAAAAAAGAAGGGGGTTTTGAAACAGAAGCCAGTGGTGGAATCAATCTGCAAAATATTTGTGAATATGCAGCCAGTGGCGTTGACTTTATAAGTGTAGGAGCTTTAATTCATCAGGCCAGAAGTCTGGATTTGAGTCTTAAGGCAATTAAAGTATAAGTGTATGTCTAAAAAACATCAATCAGATAAAAGAGGATTTGTATATAGCACGGATCCAGATTTTTCATTTGAATCTGAGCAGCCCGATGAGCAGGACACCTTGCCACCGGGTTCACAACAACTGCGTTTATTGCTGGATACCAAGCAGCGTGCCGGCAAGGCAGTAACATTGGTTACGGGATTTATTGGCAAGACCAATGATTTAGAAGAGTTGGGAAAAAAATTAAAGAACCATTGTGGGTCCGGGGGATCGGTAAAAAATGGCGAAGTATTAGTGCAGGGCAATCACCGACAAAAGCTTGCTCAATTTCTTTCCAAATTGGGATATAAGGTTAAATTTGGTGCATGACATCTATGATCACAGAGGGGGTTCAGGTTTCCGTTGAAACTTATTATCAGGAGGAGTTTAGCAATCCACTTCAGGCCGAGTACATGTTTGCTTACCGTGTGGAAATAGAAAACTACAATTCCTTTCCTGTGCAACTTCATCGTAGGCATTGGTTTATTTTTGATAGTAACGCCATGCGCAGAGAAGTGGAGGGTGAGGGAGTGGTAGGAGTGCAACCCGTGATTTTACCCGGAGAGATTTATCGATATGTAAGTGGGTGCAATTTAAATACTGAAATGGGACGAATGGTGGGCACCTATCAAATGGAAAATTTAGAATCCCACGAACAGTTCACTGTACAGATTCCGGCCTTTGAGATGGTTGTTCCTTTCAAAAACAATTAAGGCCTGCGCCAACAATCGGCTGCACTACCTCGGTTTGTATTTTGCTTTTTCTAAAATTTCAGTTGCGGGTATTTGCATGAGTTGTGCGGGAGTAATGTCATTGTTTTTCTTGACAAAAGTTTCCACAATACGCCAGCCAACCCATTGTCCGATATTGCCCGGAGAATATTCCTGTGATAGTCCTTGTGTGAATGGGGCTTCTCCTAAATAATTTTGAATAAATACCGGATTTAAGGTTTGCAGTTCTTCTGAACGAATTAAATGCGTCCAAATTAATCCTTCGTTTTCTTTACACCATTCCAATTGAGCTGTTGTAAAACCTGTAATAAGCGAATCCGCTGTAGTAGGCAATATCAATCGGGAGAGGTACCAGTATTTTCCTTTCTCGATCATTTGCTCAATCAAGGTTTTGCCATTGCTTTGATCGGGGAATAAATCTTCTGTAATGGCTTTTACCAGAGTGGGCACAATATATGATTGTTCAAATCGGCGGGAAAGATAAATGGGGTAAAGACCTTGCAGTTCGGGAGTTTGATAGGCAAAAAAATTGCTTCCGGCATATTGCTGCAACCCAATGGCTATGCCTTGTTGCAATATGGCCACACCAGGAGCGTCAAAAGGTCCCATATAAAACCAAATAGGTCCTGGTCTAAATGCAGGAAAATAATAGCTGAGGTACTGATGTGCTTTTTTTATTTGCTTTTTTAGGGGGTCTATATTTTCAAAACCAGGTTGTAGCGAATCGTACACGGAGCGGTATTGCCTCAAAAAAATTGCAGTAGTCCTTTGCGTGTTGGTGTCTGCTGGATTGCCGGAACTGCCCAGGATATAACTCATATAGTCAAAATAAAACCCCGGAGATTGATCTGCTAAATGGGCAAGACTTTTTTCAAGTTGTTGCGTGTCCAGAGCAAAGAAAGTTTGATCAAATCGTTGAAAACTTAAATCCATGGGTATTTGATCCACGGCAGGGGCTTGCGGTTGTTGTTTGCAACCACTGATCAATAGCAGAGCTATACTGGCTAAAATCAGACGCATAGGCTTACTAACGTAAAGGTTGGGAGATTGTTGTGAAGCGAAGGTACGCTGGAAAATTGGCTTACTTTTGTGCTATGAAGATAGCGCTGGCGCAACAGAATTATCACATTGGAAATTTTTCGGCCAATGTGCACAAGATCATTGAGGCCATTGCTATTGCTCGTGACAAAGGAGCAGACCTGATCCTATTTTCTGAGCTGGCGGTGTGCGGCTATCCTCCTCGTGATTTTTTAGAGTTTGAAGATTTTATTGATAAGTGCAAAGAAGCCATTGAGCAGATCAAATTGCATACGGAAGATATTGCTGTATTGATAGGTGCGCCCGACAGGAATCCGGATCCAAAAGGAAAGGATCTTTTTAATGCGGCCTATTTTTTATACAAGGGCAACACACAAGCGGTGGTGCATAAAACCTGTTTGCCTACCTATGATGTATTTGATGAGTACCGCTATTTTGAGCCGGCCAAAGATTGGCAACTGATTCCTTTCAAAGGAAAAAAATTAGCTGTTACTATCTGCGAGGATATTTGGAATCTTGGAGACAACCCGCTCTATACGCATTGCCCCATGGATCAGTTGATTGGTCAGCAGCCTGATCTTATGCTCAATCTTTCCGCTTCGCCCTTTGACTATACGCATGTGGAGGATCGAAAAGCAATCTTGAAAAAAAATGTTTTACGTTATCAGATTCCCATAGTTTACTGCAATGCCGTAGGTAGTCAAACCGAATTGGTTTTTGATGGGGGGTCTCTGGTAATGGACAAGCAGGGTGATTTGCATAAACAACTACCCCTTTTTAAAGAAGCTATTGAAATTGTTGAGTTAACGGAAATGGGCACATTTCGAGGCCAGGTTATTGAAGAAGTTTCACAGTTGCCGGAGCAAGAACTTAGTCCTTTACAATTGAATGCAGGGTTGTGCACGGCAGAAATCTATGAAGCGCTGGTAATGGGAATTAGTGATTACTTCTCCAAAATGGGTTTTACCAAGGCTATCCTGGGAAGTAGTGGGGGTATAGACAGCGCTGTAACCCTTGCATTGGCCGTGGAGGCTCTTGGAAAAGAACAGGTGCAAGCAGTGCTGATGCCTTCTGCTTATTCCAGTGAACATAGCATTCAGGATGCCGTGGCTTTGAGTAAACAACTCGGCAATCCCTATCAGCAAATTCCAATTGAAAAAGTTTACCAGTCTTTTTTAGAAACATTAGAACCTTCCTTTGAGGGCCTGCCTTTTTCTGTGGCTGAGGAAAATCTACAAAGCCGTACCCGTGGTAATTTATTGATGGCCTTGGCAAATAAGTTTGGATATGTTTTATTGAATACCTCCAATAAAAGTGAGTTGGCTACTGGCTATGGTACATTATACGGAGATATGGCCGGTGGCCTGTCTGTGCTGGGCGATTGTTATAAGCTGCAGGTATATGCGCTGGCACGTTACATTAACCGCGAGCGTGAAATTATTCCAAACTCCATTTTACACAAAGCGCCTTCTGCAGAGTTAAGACCGGGACAAAAGGATAGTGATTCACTGCCGGATTACTCCATCTTGGATCCTCTCTTATATCTCTACATAGAAAAAAGAAAAAGCCCTGCCGAACTAAAGGCTATGGGCTTTGAACCCCAATTGGTTGATCGTATACTTCGATTAGTGAATACCAACGAGTATAAACGTAACCAGTTCTGTCCTATCATTCGTATTTCTCCCAAGGCCTTTGGCATGGGAAGAAGATTGCCTATTGTTGGAAAATATCTATCCTGAATGAAAGGACTCGTATATAAATCAACAGGTAGCTGGTACATACTGCGGGATCCTTCCGGTAAAAGTTGGAATGCAAGAACAAAAGGGGTGCTAAAATTGGAAAATATTACCAGCACCAATCCTGTAGCAGTAGGAGATTGGGTAGAATTTGAAATTGAATCGGAACTGCAGGGTACTGCACTCATAGATCAAATACTTCCCCGTCATAATTATATCAACAGACAAAGTCCGCGTCATAAACATCAGCACCATATTGTAGCGGCCAATCTGGATCAAACCGTTTTGGTGGTTACTTTAAGAGAACCTCGTACATCACAAGGATTCATTGACCGTTTTTTGGTAGCCGCTGAAATGTATCATGTTAAACCGGTATTGGTTTTTAATAAATCAGATCTCTATCGCGCAAAAGAATTACAGCTTTTTGAAGCATTCCGTGATATGTATCAACCACTGGGTTATCCTGTAATGTTGGTCAGTGCCGAAAAGCAAGAGGGTTTAGCTGAATTGAATGCCATGTTGAAAGACAAGACCACTTTACTGAGTGGCCATAGTGGAGTAGGAAAATCAAGTTTGCTAAATGTGCTTTTTCCCGGGATGAATCGAAAAACTCAAGATGTGAGTGGATGGAGTGGCAAAGGACAGCATACTACTACGTTTGCAGAAATGTTCGACCTGCCGCAGGGTGGAAAGATCATTGATACTCCGGGTATGCGTGAGTTTGGAATTGTTGATTTAGCCAAACAAGAACTCTCTCATTATTTTCCAGAGATGAAAGAGCTGATCCAACAATGTCAATTCAATAATTGTTTACATAGTAACGAACCCGGATGTGCTGTTAAAGCGGCCGTCAATCAAGGATTGATTCACGAGGATCGTTATGTGAGTTACCGGACAATTCTCGATTCATTGGAAGAGGAATCCTATTAGGACTTAAACTTCTTTGCTTTTTTCAAAGCCTTCATGGCTTCGGGATCGCCACTGATTATTTTTTCTGCTCCCACATTTTTTCCATTGGAAGGACAACCATATTTAGGCTTGAAAACTTTATTCCAAACCTTACAGGAGCTGAGACTGCTGATCAGTACAATTAGAAGGGCGATGTTAATTATTTTTCTCATGGCTGATTGAGCGGAGTAAAGGTAACTCAATTGTGAGGATTATCGGGATCCTTAAACCACTGGGCATAGCCAACATAGTTATTGGCAATACGGGCAATTTCTCCTGCTACTTTATGTCCGGCAATACTTTTAACTTTTCTTGCCGGCACACCCACATAAATACTGTTGGGTTCGCAAATAGTATTTTCTAATACCACGGCACCGGCCGCTATTATGGTATTAGAATGAACTACTGCTTTATCCATAATAATAGCTCCCATTCCTACCAGCACATGGTCGTGTAAAGTGCAACCATGCACAATTGCCCGATGTCCGATGGAAACATAATTGCCAATGGTAGTGCCACATTTTTCAAAAGTGGCATGGATGATAGCGCCATCCTGAATGTTTACCTGATTACCGATACGAATAAAGTTTACATCACCCCTGACCACGGCCTGAAACCAGATGCTGCAATTTTCTCCCAGAGTAACATCACCAATGAGTGTTGCGTTTTCCGCCAGGTAAGTATTGTTCCCCATTATTGGAGTTTTTCCACGAACTGTTAGGATCAGCGCCATTTTTTTTCTTTGCAAAATAGTAAAAATTAAAAGGGCGATCTTTGCCTTAGTTATGCAAAATCGCGAACTCTTTTACCGACATCTTGCGCAAACCTCACCAGCCCCTTTGGCTCTGGAGATTGTTAAAGCAAATGGCGCCACACTCTATGATGCGGCGGGAAAGGAATACATCGACTTGATTGGCGGGATCAGTGTGGCAAATATGGGGCATGGCCATCCAAGGATATTGGCCGCTATGCAAGAGCAACTGAATGCCTATTTGCATGTAATGGTCTATGGCGAGTTTATTGAATCTCCACAAGTGCGGTATGCACAATTATTGGCCAATCATTTACCCGCGCCACTTGAATCTGTTTATTTTACCAACTCCGGAACAGAAGCTATCGAAGGTGCCATGAAGTTGGCTAAACGAGCAACTCATCGCACACATATTATTTCTTTTAATCAATCTTATCACGGGTCAACTCAAGGGGCCCTGAGTTTAATGGGGGACGAATATTGGCGCAATGCATTTCGTCCATTACTTCCCGGAATTGAGCATGCCACCTATAACGATCCGGCGGTATTGGCCTCCATCACCAATCAAACTGCCTGTGTTGTGTTGGAAACTATTCAGGCCGAGGCAGGAATAATAAAACCTGATAAAAGTTGGATGCAAGCAATTCGAAAACGTTGTACAGAAACCGGTGCATTATTGGTGCTGGATGAAATCCAAACGGCTTTTGGACGAACGGGTTCACTATGGGGTTTTACTGCTTTTGATATCATACCCCCTATTTTGGTATTAGGTAAAGCCCTCGGGGGAGGGATGCCATTAGGTGCTTTTGTGGCATCCAAGCAATTGATGGATTGCTTTACTACCGCTCCCGTATTGGGTCATATTACTACGTTTGGAGGTCACCCACTTTGCTGTGCTGCAGGAAAAGCTGCCATGGAAGCTTTATTGGAAGAGCAATGGATAGAACAAGTGGCGGCTAAAGAAAAATTGTTTGCTGAAAAATTAGTTCATCCTAAAATTATTGCCTTGCGCAGCGCAGGGCTTTGGATGGCTGTTACTTTTGATTCTTTTGAGACCTGTAAAAAAGTAATTGATCATTGCATAGCACAGGGCGTACTCACGGATTGGTTTTTATTTGCTGCTAATTGCCTACGCATATCCCCTCCACTTCTCATTCAGGAAAAATTAATAGAAAAAGCCTGCGATGTGATCTTGAACGCTTGTGATGCAGTTTAGTTATTAGGCCATTAAGTGCCCATATAAAAAAGCAGCTAGCAAGGCACCGGCTATGGGACCAAAAACGGGGATCCAACTATAAGACCAATCACTATCTCTTTTTCCGGGGATGGGCAATAAAAAATGCATGATGCGCGGACCAAGGTCCCGGGCAGGATTAATGCCATAACCGGTAGGGCCACCCAGACAAAGTCCAATTCCCAATACCAATAAGGCAACCGGTAATGCATCCAAGCTTCCCATTTTTGCAGCGGCCGGAGAAATACAAAGAGCACCAAATACTAATGCAAATGTTCCGATACCTTCTGCTATGAAATTGTAAAACGGATTATGTATGGCAGGTGCAGTACAAAATACGCCCAATTTATAATCTGCATTTTGAGTAACGGCAAAATGAGGATGATATAAAAGCCAAACCAAAGTAGCGCCAAGCATGGCACCTGCAAATTGCCCTGTGATATAATAGAGCAGATCGGCAGAGGCAATTTTTCCCAAGACCAGCATTCCTATACTTACTGCCGGGTTGAGGTGGCCTTGCCCGCCTAGATGAACCGAACTGTACACTCCAATAAACACGGCCATGGCCCATCCAAAATTAATGACCAGCCAGCCTGCCTGCATTCCTTTTGATTTTTCCAACAACACATTGGCCACCACGCCTCCTCCAAACAGTATCAATAATGCAGTACCGATTAATTCGCTCATAAAAATATTCATAGTATAAAATTTACTGATTTGTTGCCCATGCTATTGATGCCTTAACAGCTCGCTTCCAACCATTGGTCAATTCTTGTCTCTTTGCGGCATCTATCTGGGGTGTAAATAAACGATTTGATTTCCAAAGTGAACGAAGTTGTTCTTTTGAGGTCCAATATCCTACAGCCAACCCGGCCAAATAAGCCGCACCCAGGGCGGTGGTCTCTGTGATTACAGGTCTTACCACTTTGCAATCGAGTAGATCCGATTGAAATTGCATGAGCAGATCATTCACAGTAGCACCACCATCAACACGTAATTCCTGAATAGGAATCCTGGCGTCTGATTGCATGGCACTAAGTAAATCGGCCGATTGATAAGCTATGCTATCCAGTGCCGCTCTGGCTATATGGGCTTGGTTGCTACCGCGAGTTAATCCAAAAATTGTTCCGCGTGCATAAGCATTCCAATAGGGTGCACCGAGCCCGGCAAAGGCAGGCACCATATAAACACCTTGGCTATCCGGCACACTCGAAGCAAGTTTTTCTATATCGGGCGCGCTGTGAATTACTTTTAATTGATCGCGTAACCATTGCACCACCGCGCCACCAATAAAAACAGATCCTTCGAGAGCATACTCTGTTTTTCCATCCAGCTGCCAGGCAATGGTGGTTAATAAATTATTGGTGGAACTAATGGCTTTTTCTCCGGTGTTCATCAACATAAAACATCCGGTCCCATAGGTATTTTTAACCATGCCGGGATCAATACATAATTGCCCAAATAAAGCAGCTTGCTGATCTCCGGCAACACCTCCTATTGGAATGGTATGTCCAGGGATTACCTGACAATCACCAATCACTCCGGAACTGGGCACTACCATAGGTAAAAGCGAATGGGGGATGTCAAAAAGAGTAAGTAATTCTTGATCCCACTGAAGCGTATGAATATTGTAAAGCATGGTGCGGGATGCATTGGTCACATCCGTGGCATGCACTTTTCCATTTGATAATTTCCAGATCAGCCAACAATCCATAGTGCCAAATGCTAGTTGTCCTTTGGCAGCTTTCTCGCGGGCTCCGGGGGTATGATCCAGTAGCCATTTTATTTTAGTAGCAGAGAAATAAGCATCCAGAATCAAACCGGTTTTTTCTTGTAGCATCGGCGCATGCCCCGCTGCACGAAGCGTGTCGCAGGTGGCTGCAGTTCTTCTGTCTTGCCAAACAATGGCCCC
>Ga0194127_10007285_pt1 | contig 12259 bp, 11 predicted proteins | sample TA2KigC100mmetaG_FD_148624 | JGI IMG/M metagenome (GOLD analysis project Ga0194127, IMG submission 148624) | Freshwater microbial communities from Lake Tanganyika, Tanzania - TA2015036 Kigoma Deep Cast 100m | ecosystem: Environmental > Aquatic > Freshwater > Lake | place: Tanzania: Lake...
TGGACAGGTGATGTTCCAATCGGTCTATACATCAGTGACCGACAATAACACTGCCGAGACCGTCACTTCTCAATCTGATTCTTTCGAAGAGTGGAATGGCTGCCTGGCGGGCAGCACCTATCTGGATCTTGACCCTGGCGACATAGGGTATACAGTCGGCGGCATGCTGGCCAATGATCCTACCGGGCACAACGTTGACGCTACCGTCAAACTCTGCACAGGGGATGGCCTGGCCGGTACCTGTGTCACCAGGAATTTGAGCTTTACGCCATAACCGGAGGCAATATGAATAGCCACTCCAGAGCAAGGAAAACGATCTCCGCGCGCGCTCGATTTCTCCTCATCGGGCTGATCTTGCTTGGACTGAGCCTGGCCTGCGGAAGTCTTCCAGAGGCTCAACCGGCAGAGGTAGATCAAGGCGCAGTCGAGACCGCGATCAAGCGGACGTCAATCGTCCAAACCGTAAGCGCCGAACAAACGCGTGTGGCCGCGCTGCAAAATCCGCCGGAACGACATCAACTAGAATTCCCCACGAGGACGAGTACACCAAGCGCGACCCCATTTCTGACTCCCCGGCTCCCGCTAACGAAAACGCCTGTAGTCGTCATGATCAGCGTATCGGAGAACACCAACTGTCGTGATGGACCTGGGAATATCTTCGAATTGGTTGGGGCGCTGCTGGTCGGTGAGCAGACCGATGCGATTGCCAAAGACCCCAGCGGAGAGTATTGGTACGTGCATAATCCTGTCCGTGGGGGTTATTGCTGGTTATGGGGGAACTATGCCACCACGGTGGGGAATGCCGGGGCGCTGCCGGTATTCACGCCCCCGCCGACTCCCACCTTCACCCCAACTCCAACGCCCAAACCGGATTTCGCCGTTTCACACCACCACTTCGAGACGTGCGGCGAGAAATGGTACATTTCTTACTACATCAGCAACTATGACACCAGCGTGACCTTCCAATCCGTATCCACGATCACGAAAGACACTGCCACCAACCAAACCGTCAACTACTCCAGTAACGCCTTCGAGAGATGGAGCGCATGCGCCCTGCAATCATCGGCGGGCGATCTCATGCCCGGGGAAGGCGGTTTCACGTATAGCGGAGGCCTGAGAACCAACCCGGATGTGAATACTATTACTGCAACCATCATGCTTTGCACCGCGGATGGGCTGGGAGAAACCTGTGTAACGAAGAGTCTGAGCTTCGTGCCGTAAATGTTATGGTCAGCGGTGGGCTGGAAGGCGAGTTGAAAAGGAATAAGATGAAACTGGTACAGGCATGGAATGTGCCAGTAGTTTGCACCCAAAGTGCACCACCGCTTTGCGGCCGGATGTGCCAGGTGGGATTTCAGGAATAGCATTTGTTTACGCGAAGAAACAGGTATAATTGAAACGCGGAGGTAAAAAACTCATGACAGAAAGACAAATGCTGGAACGGATTACCACGAATCCAAAAGTAATGGTTGGTAAGCCAGTAATCAAAGGTACACGTCTAACCGTTGAATATATTTTGGGCTTGTTAGCTCATGGGGCAACAGTTGACGAAATCACAGAAGAATATCAAGGCATAACCGCTGAAGATATTCAAGCTTGTTTACTATTCGCGACGAAATCGCTGGAGAGTACCGTTTTCATGCCCCTAGCCATGGAGCCAGCCTAAATGCGATTTTTGATAGATGAATGTACGGGGCCAGCCGTTGCGCAGTGGTTTCGAGAGCAAGGATACGATGTATTTTCCGTATATGAGCAAGCGCGTGGAATGGATGATGACGATATAGTCGAAAAAGCGAATAATGAAAACCGTATTTTGATTACGAATGATAAGGACTTTGGGGAGAAGATCTGGGGTTGTATAATATGCTGTCAACGCGCCCGCAGTAAAATTCCGTTCTTTACCAATTGATCAAGGAGGTGTCTATGCCGAACAATATTTTGTTATGGACGATCATCGCTTTCATCAGTGGGAGCATTCCTTTTTCTGTCATTATCGGTTATCTTTTTCTACGAACTGATATTCGCTCCCTGGGGGATGGCAATCCCGGCGCAACCAACGTCTTCCGTGCGGGCAGCAAATCCTGGGGCCTGTTGGCTGTCTTTCTCGACATCGCCAAAGGCTTTCTGCCAGTCTATTGGGCTGGGTCACACGGCTTGGCCGAGTGGCAACTGGTTCCCATCAGCCTGGCCCCGGCGTTAGGTCACGCCTTTTCGCCATTCTTTCGATTCCGCGGCGGCAAAGCCCTGGCCGCCACAGGAGGAAGCTGGCTGGCCTTGATTGGCCCGGCAGTCTTCCCAATCTATGCGTCGCTCACCCTGCCCGTTCTCAGCCTGGTCGTCGAACATGCCTGGGCTGCCTCGGCCGGGATGGGGGCTTTGCTGTTCTACACCCTGCTGTTCGACGGCTCGGGCTGGTTGAGCGCATACGCTGCGCTGAGCGCCACGCTGATCTTCTGGACTCATCGCAGGGAATTGCGGCTCCCGCTTCGATTGCGCCCCTGGGTGGGCGCGTTATTCGCCCGCGGGAGGCGCGCATGAACCTGCTTTGGGAACAATACGCCTACATCGTGGTGCTCTTCTTATTGCTGTGCATCATCACGGCGGTATCCAATCACCGCGCCATCCGGCGCTTCGATGAGTATCCACCCGCCGACAGGTACCCGAAAGTCTCGATCCTGGTGCCGGCGAGAAACGAGGCTGGCAACATCTCCGCCTGCCTGACTTCCCTGCTGGCCCAGGATTATCCGGACTTCGAGGCGCTCGTCGTGGACGATCACTCGACGGATGGCACGCGGGCGATCGTGGCGCGCCTGGCTGCGAAGGACAAACGTCTGCGTCTGCTCCATGGCGAGTCGCTGCCCGTGGGCTGGTTGGGCAAACATTGGGCCTGCCATCAGTTGGCCGCTGCCGCGAGTGGAGAACTGCTCTTATTCACCGACGCCGACACCCAACATGCGCCGGATATGTTGCGCCACAGCGTAGCGGCTCTATCAGCTGAAGGCGCAGACCTGGCGACTGCGCTCCCCCGTGAGGAAGTGTTGACCTGGGGAGAGAAGTTGATCGTGCCGGTGATCGCCTGGGGCATCCTGTCATTCCTGCCTTACCGCCTGGCCAACCTGCTCGCCCTCCCCGGCTTATCGGTGACCATCGGCCAGTTCATGCTCTTTCGCCGGGAGGCGTTCGAAGCGATTGGCGGGTATGCCGCGGTGCGGGATCAAATGGTGGATGACGTGGCCCTGGGGCGCAATATCCTGGCAGCCGGTTACCGATGGCGATTACTCGACGGAACTGCCCATGTGAGCTGCCGGATGTACACTGGTTTCTGGGAATCGGTAGATGGCTTCAGCAAGAACGTCTTTGCTTTCTTCGATTACCATATCACTTTGTACCTCATCGCCTGGGCGTGGATTGCGATTGCCTTTCTCACCCCCCCTCTGGCCTTGTACTACGCCGCCATTGGCGCGCCTCTGACGCATTTCCCCGTCAATCTAGCAGCCCTGGCCGTTTTGGAATCTCTATTCTTGTGGCATGTTGCGTACCGTCGCTTCCGCCTGCCTGGCGCGCTGATCTTCCTCTACCCCCTGAGCATAACCTTATTCATCCTGATCGCCTTGCGCTCTTTCGTGCTCACGCTGACCGGGCGCGTTTCATGGAAAGGGCGCAACCTGGAACGCCCGGCGATGCGCTGGTTGTAGAGGTGTCGAAAAACACTATGGTTAGGCGAGTGAGTGCTTGCAGGACAGGGTATAATATGCCATATCCCAAATCAAGGTAAGTTTCTGCATATGATAAAGGAACAGCGCGAATTACATAAAATCGAATTTCTTGAAAGCCTCCGAAATTTTGTAGGAGAACTCAACGGGTATGTGAGTTCTAACGATGGTCAGTGGACGATAAAAGGTTTCATTGACATTTATCGAAATGTTTACACGATATCCTCAGACACGAAAATCGTATCGAAAATTCTTGAAATTCACCCGTTTCCAAAGATTGTTGAATTCGCCAGAAACTACGGTTTCAATATCGTTCCGGCAGATTATCAAAACTACTATCCTGATATATCGTTTGTGTCCGCTAGAAATCAGGGAATAATATTTGCTGTTGATTTCAAAACCACTTATCGTTTAGCTGAAAATCCTGATTTTTGTAATGGTTTTACTCTTGGTTCTCATGGGGAGTATTTCATCAATCGAGAAAGCACAAAGAACATTCAATTTCCTTACCAAAGTTATTTGGGGCACTATTGTCTGGGTATCATATACACGAGAGCAGACAAAGAAGCAATTGATGAAACAAGGATCCATGGTGTTAATGAATTGCAAGCAATTACGTCTGTTATACGGAATTTTCAATTTTTTGCTGTAGAAAAATGGAGAATTGCGAGCGACAAACGCGGCAGTGGTAATACAGCAAATATCGGAAGCATCCAAAAAGTTACAGATATTTTAGCCGGGCGCGGTATGTTTAGCGGCCTGGGGGAACATTGGTTCGATGATTATTGGATGAATTACGACAAGATATCAATTGTTGGAGTGGATGGCAAAACAAGAAAAATCCGAACACTGAAAGATTTTGTGGATTATAGACAAGGCGACACTTCGCTCATTGTTCCAAAGGCACGGAAAATAGCAAAGAAAAGGGGGGAAGCATAAATGAAAGTGAAAGTTCCCCCTATTAAGTGTCAGGGGATAAAAACAAAACTTGTGCCTATCATCAAGAATATTATGGAATGGGATAATGAAGGGAAATGGATAGAGCCATTTGTGGGGTCAGGCGTTGTAGGTTTTAACGTGTTGCCGAAACAAGCATTGCTTAGTGACAACAATCCCCACATTATTAAATTCTACAGTGCAATTAAAGCGGGAGAAATTACACCTGAAAAAGCGAGGGGGTTTCTTGAAGAAAATGGCGAGAAGTTATTAAGTCAAGGTGCTGATTTCTATTATTTGGTTAGAGAGCGTTTCAATGAAGAAGGCAATCCCTTAGATTTTTTGTTTCTCAATCGGTCTTGCTTTAATGGGATGATTCGTTTCAATGGTGATGGAAAATTCAATGTGCCTTTTGGGCATATACCCAACCGATTTGCTCCAGCCTATATTACAAAGATAGTCAATCAAATAGCTTATGTTCAAGATGCTATACGATTGAATGAGTGGGAATTTTTTTGCCAGGATTTTGAAGCAGCGCTAAAGCTAGCTGGCGAAAATGACTTTATCTATTGCGACCCCCCATATATTGGGCGTCATGTTGATTACTATAATAGTTGGGATAATGAACATGAAGTTAAACTTCATAGAATCCTATCAGACACACCAGCTAGATTTATTCTATCCACATGGCATAGCAACCAACATCGGGAAAATCTTTATATAGATTCCCATTGGTCTGATTTTTTCATTGTGACGAAAGAGCATTTCTATCATGTTGGTGCAAGTGAGGAAAATCGAAAGCCAATGTTAGAAGCATTAGTTACTAATTACAAACCTGAAACCGTAATTGATGAGAGTCTCCCGGTTCAATTGAAACTGTTTGAGCGAAAAGAAGAATATTCTGTTGCGTAATATTGTGGCAAGTTCAACCCGCCTCAACCCCGGCTGCACATAGCAGGCTAATCGCCCGGAGGGTACGAGGCGCGATAAGCCAAATTTGGTTACGGTGTGCGGTGTGTCAGGGGCTAATCTGACCGGCTTGTGAGCCAAACGATGTGCGGAGCACAGCCATAGTGTTTTTTCGGGGATATTGCTACTTCATGGATCATGACGTATAATCCGGGACATGCTGAAGCCGGACGAGACACTCATCTTTTCGAATACCAAAGCCGCTGCTATTACGGCGGCTGCTTCTGAAGAGGCAGTCGCCGGTATCCCTTTGTCCGAGTCGCAAACCCTGGCCTGACCTTCAGGCTTGCAGATCATACCCATTTTTATCCCCGGCCCGGACATCTTATGTCTGGGCTTTTTCGCTGAAAATACTGAACCGCAAAGATCGCAAGCGCCCTTTGCGTACTGGCGGTGAAACACCAGGAGCAATTTATGTTTATTCCACAAGATCTCACCGGCAACGCCATCCGCAAGACCTTCATCGAATACTTCAAAGATAAGGGGCACACCTTCGTGCCATCCTCCTCCCTCGTCCCAGGCCGAGACGCCACCCTGCTCTTCACCAACGCCGGGATGGTGCAGTTCAAAGATGTCTTCCTGGGCGCCGACAAACGCGACTACACCCGCGCCGCAAATTCCCAGAAGTGTATGCGCGTGGCTGGCAAGCACAACGACCTCGACGATGTCGGGCGCGATGACACCCATCACACCTTCTTCGAGATGCTGGGCAACTGGTCCTTCGGCGATTACTACAAAAAAGAAAACATCGAATGGGCCTGGGACCTGCTAACCGAAGTCTGGGGGCTGCCCAAAGAGAACCTGTACGCCACCGTCTTCGAGGACGAAAAAAGCCAGGTCCCCAGCGATGAAGAGGCCGCAGACCATTGGCGCGCCCAACCCGGCATGAACCCCGAACACGTCCTGTATTTCGGTCGCAAAGACAATTTCTGGGAGATGGCCGACACCGGCCCCTGCGGCCCCTGCTCCGAAATCCACCTCGACCGCGGGATGCAATACTGCAACCTGGCAGGCCAGCCCCATCGTTGCACGGTCAACGGCGACTGCACCCGCTTCCTCGAACTGTGGAACCTGGTTTTCATCCAGTACAACCGCCTCGGCCCCTCCCACCTGGATCCCCTGCCCGCCACCCACGTGGATACTGGCATGGGATTCGAGCGTATCGTCTCTGTCCTTCAGAATGTCGATTCCAACTACCGCACCGACCTGCTCTGGCCCCTCATCAAGACCACTCAGACTCTCACTGGCCAAACCGACCAGCAAGTCGAAGCGGATTTTACGCCCTACCGCGTCATCGCCGACCACGCCCGCGCCGCGGCCTTTCTGATTGCCGACGCCGTTATCCCCGGCAACATGGGGCGCAACTACATCACTCGCATGATTATCCGCCGCGCATATCGCTTTGGCGGCATGTTAGGTTTGCATGAACCCTTCCTCGCCAGGGTTGCAGAGACGGTCATCGCCAACTACAGCGAGGCCTACCCCGAGCTTTCCCGCAACCATCAGACCATCCTGGACACCATCACGCGCGAAGAGGAGCAATTCCAACGCACCCTCGAACGCGCCACCGACCAGCTTGCCTCCCTGCTCGACGCCCTCGAGAGCCAGGGCCGAAAGACCCTCTCCGGGGAGCAGACCGCCGATCTCTACACCACCTGCGGCATGCCTCTGGAGATCACCCGCGATATCGCCCGGGAACGGGGCCTCGACGTTGACCAGGCCGGCTTCGATCAGGCCATGCGGGCCCACCGTCTGGCCTCTGGCGCGGGCAAGGCCATGGGCGCGCTGGGCGGCGAAGATGTCGAAATCTACCGCCAAATCCGCGCCGATTTGCAGGAACGGGGAATGCTCGACTCGAATGGCGTGGTCTACAACCCCTATGGCAGCCTCGAATTCGAGGGTAAACTCCTGGCCCTGATCGTGGACGGTCGGACGGCCGATGAGGCTGCTCCTGGCGACCTGGTGGAGGTGCTGCTCCCGGAGACACATTTCTACATCGAAGCTGGCGGGCAGGTGGGAGACACGGGTACGATCGCTTTACCCCCCCCTCACTCACCCCCCTTCAAAGGGGGGGCAGGGGGGGGGTGGGAGATCAGTATCCATAACCTCCGCCGCCCCGCCGCCGGGATCATCACCCACGTCGGCGAAGTCATCTCCGGCAATCCCAGGGTAGGGGACGCCGCCATCGCATGCATAGATGCCGCGCGCCGTAAAGACATCATGCGCAACCACACCGCCACCCACCTGCTGCACTACGCCCTGGATAAAGTGCTCGGCGCCCACGCCCGGCAGGCTGGGTCGCTGGTCGCCCCAGACCGCCTGCGCTTCGACTTCACCCATCCCGAAGCCCTCACCCCTGAAGAATTAGAGCAGATCGAGGCCATCGTCAACGCCCGGATTCTGGAAGATCATCCTTTAGTGGTCCAACACAAACCCTTGCAGCAGGCCATCGAGGAGGGCGCACGGGCGCTGTTCGGCGAAAAATACGAAGAGACGGTGCGGAATATCACCATCACCACTGAAGGCGAGCAAACCCCCTTCTCCAACGAACTTTGCGGGGGCACACACTGCCGAAGCACCGGCGAAATCTGCATCTTTCTCATCACCAGCGAGGGAAGCGCCGCGGCCGGCATCCGCCGCATCGAGGCGGTTACAGGACGGGAGGCCTACAAACTCATCCAACGCCGCTTCAGGGTGCTCAACCGGGCCGCCGCGACCTTCGCCGCGACCCCCGAACAATTACTCGACAGGGTCGAAGCGACGCTCGCCGATCTCTCCGGAGCGCGCAAGAAAATCAGCGAGCTGCGCCAACGCCTGGCCTCGGCCGATTTCAACCGTGTGCTAGACGAAACCTCGACTGTGGGCGACGTCGCCGTGCTCACAGCCAACTTCGAAGAGGCTGACGCTGACACCCTGCGCCAGATGGCCGACCGATTCCGTCAACGCTACCCCGAGAATGGCGTGGCCGTGCTGGCCAGCGTAGTGGACGAGCATCCACTCGTCATCGCCGCAGTCACCGAAAGCCTGGTCAAGCGCGGCATCAAAGCCGGGGATCTGGTCAAGTTCGTCGCCGCGCCTCTTGGAGGCAGCGGCGGCGGGCGTCCCACCCTGGCCCAGGCTGGCGGCAAAGACCCCAGCAAGATCGAGGAGGCTTTAGCGAGTGTTGCCGGGTGGGTGGAGAAGAATCTGCCCGAAAAATAGGGTACGGGGTGCTTCGCGCCTCGTACCCTATTTTTCGGATATTTTCTGTCGGTGATATACTGTTAGTACAGTATGAAAACCCAGATCATCCAACTCGAACCCCATGATGATATTTACTCAGCCAAAGACAAGATGGGCTGGGGTCAGACGGCGCGTATTCTATTGGTCTGGCCCGCGCGCGGGCGCGTGCTCAACCGGCGTCTGGATTTGATTATGCTCAAACGGCACTGCGCCGAATTGGGGTCTCAGTTGGCATTCGTGGTGCGCAACCCAGGGGTGCGCTTTCACGCCGCGTCGCTGGGCATCCCGCTTTATACCAGCGTCCACAAAGCTGAGCAGGATCACTGGAGGCCAGAGCGTCGCAGTCGGGTACAGTTGCCCCTGACGATCAGACGCCAATCCGCTGAACCCTGGCGCAAACGGCGCATCCCCCTGAATTTGACAGGATTGCGAGACGCCGCACACCCGCGCACGCCGAGATGGATCATCCATCCCATCACCCGGCTGATCGCGTTCACCCTGGGTGTGCTGGGTGTTCTGGCAATTGCCGCCCTGTTGGCGCCCAGCGCGGAGATCACCCTCGAGCCGGAAACGCTCGAAGATGAGATCACCATCTCGGTGGCAGCCAGCCCGGAATTCCAGACCGTGGATCTCTCAGGGAGTGTCCCCGCCCGTTGGGAAACAGTAGTCGTCGAGGGACGCGGCAACCTCCCCACGTCCGGCCGCATTCCCATACCAGATCATCACGCCAAAGGGGAAGTCGTTTTCACCAATCTCACCGACCAAACCATCGTCCTGCCGGAAGGCAGCCTTGTCAGCACCCTGGATGATCCGCCGATACGCTTCGCGACCACGGCTTTGGCCAGCATCCCGCCGGGGAGAGAAGGAACGACTGTTCCTGTAATCGCCGTCTCTCCTGGGACGGGGGGCAATGTCGCTGCAGAAAGGATCCTGGCTATCGAGGGGCCGCTGGGGTTAGCGCTGACGGTGATCAACCTGGGTCTGACATCCGGCGGCACGGATCGGCAAGTCGCTGCGCCAGGCGAGGGGGATTACCAGAAGCTATACGAACAGCTTTACGAAACACTGGCGGAGACCGCCTTCCAGGAAATCAGCGAGAAACTGAATCCCGATGATCTGCTGATCAGCCAGGCTGTGGACCTCCTGGGAACTCAAGAGGAGACGTTCACGCCGGCAGAACCTTCGCCCACAGATCAACTCCAACTGGTTCTGCGGTTGGAATTCCAGGCTTTGACGGTCACCGGAGAAGACCTGCGAGAGCTGGGGCGTGCGGCGTTAGGGACGAACCTTCGCGAGGGTTTCAGCCCAGAGCCGGACTCCCTGACGATCGTCAACTTGAGCAAGCCATTGCTGAACGAAGCAGATTTCACTGCCCGGTGGCGGATGCGGGCCGAGTGGCAAATCAGCGCCCAACTCGATCACACGCAGGCCATCAAACTGGCGATCGGATTACCGCCCGAAGAAGCCGCCCAACGCCTGACGGATGAATTGCCCCTGGCCCAACCATCGCAAATCTCCCCCCGGCCTTCCTGGTGGCCTCGCCTGCCCTTCCTGCCGTTTCGGATCACAATTTCCAGCAGCAAATAGCCCTCCAATATCCAGCCTCCAACATCCATGCTCCAAATGCGAATTCTAGCAATAGACCCTGGTGAAAAGAACATCGGCATCGCCATCAGCGATCCCACTGGCAGCATTGCCAACCCCCTGACGATCATCAGGCATCGTTCGCGCGCCGAGGATGCGGCCGCCATCCTCCAGCTTGCCGCGCAGAACGAAGTGGGCCTGATCGTCGTTGGGCAGAATCTCGACGAGGAGGGGGCGCCCACCTTTCAGGGCCGCCGCGCTGCCCGTCTGAGAGGCGCCATCCGGGCGATCACCGACATCCCGGTCGAGTTATGGGACGAGAGCGGCAGCACACAATCCGCCCGCCAGGCGCGCCACGATATGAATGCGCCCCAATCCAAGAGACGCGGCCACCTGGATGAGTTGGCCGCGACGGTTATTTTACAGACCTATCTCGACTCATAAATCAGTAGTCAGTGGCCAGTCGCCTCCACATTCTGACCACCTCGACATCATCAAACTCCCACTCACCGCCACTGCTCACTGCTTACTGCCCACTGCGTACTGCTCAGTGTTCACTGACAACATGAAACCATCCCGCTCCAGGTACTGCGCCATCTTCTTGCTTCCTCTGATCGCCGCTCTTGGGCTGCTTTTTTTCTATCTGGTCATCCTCCCGGTGAGCGCGCCTGGTCGAATCACCGCTGCCTTTGGTCCGCCGTCCCCGAATTTGAATCTCTTCGAACGAATTGGGCTGACGCTCCAACTCTATCGTTACAGCGATCAACTCACCAACCCCGCCAACCCCTTCGGCGACCTGGCCTCTTTTCAGATCGTTTTGGGGGAATCTCCTGTCGCCGTGAGTGCACGTCTGGAAGAGCAGGGGTTGATCCAAAACGCCGACGCCTTCCGTGCTTACTTGATCTACAGCGGGCTGGACACCCAAATCCAGGCTGGGGAATATACCCTCAGCCCGGCGCTCGATTCTCTCGAAATCGCCCAGGCGCTCTTGGATCCCAATCCAGCCGCAGCCACACTGGTGATTCTGGCAGGATGGCGCATCGAGGAGGTGGGCGCGGCGATGCCGACCTCCGGGTTGACCATCCCATTCGAGGAGTTCATTGATCTGGCAGAGGCTGAGTCCTCAGAAGGCTATTTGCTGCCAGGCGCCTATGAGCTTCCCCGCGCCACGGACGCCGGGGCGTTGCTGGCCACCCTGCGCGCCTCTTTCGATCAGGCCATCACCGACGAACTGCGCAGCGGTTTCGAGCAACAGGGATTGAGCGCCCATGAAGCGGTGATCCTGGCCTCGATCGTCGAGCGCGAAGCCATCGTAGACGAAGAGATGCCGCTCATCGCCTCGGTCTTCCTCCCCGGCATGAAGCTGGATAGCGACCCCACTGTCCAATACGCCATCGGCTACAACCATGTTCAAGGTCAATGGTGGACCAACCCCCTCTCCCTGGCCGACTTACAGATCGACTCCCCGTATAACACCTACCTGTACCCCGGCCTCCCCCCCGGGCCGATCTGCAACCCGGGGATGAATGCCCTGCGCGCAGTGGCCTTCCCGGCCCAGACGCCCTATTTCTATTTCCGGGCAGCCTGCGACGGCTCAGGGAAGCATCTCTTCGCCGAGACTTTCGAGGAGCACCAGTCAAACGCCTGTCCGTAAAGCCGGTGGCCGGTAAACAGTGGGCAGTAGGCAGTTGGCAGTAAGCAGTTCCATCTCCCACCCCCTACCCTTCCAACCCCTACCCTCCTAACCCGGACAAGCCGGAAGAGAGAAAACGAATCCGCTAATCTTCGCCAATCTGCGCTAATCTTTCTGAACCATTCGCGGTGCTTAGAGAAAA